>Ga0265298_10008389_pt1 | contig 12413 bp, 8 predicted proteins | sample AusTroGonzalo_MG_3_FD_193486 | JGI IMG/M metagenome (GOLD analysis project Ga0265298, IMG submission 193486) | Bovine rumen microbial communities from tropical cattle in Woodstock, Queensland, Australia - Gonzalo_01 | ecosystem: Host-associated > Mammals > Digestive system > Stomach > Rumen ... | reverse complement strand
CTCAACCTCACCGTCAACGATGTCCTCTACGGTTCAGAGGAGGCTGTGGCCTGCAACGAATTCACCTGGCATGGTCAGACATACTATGAGAGCGGCGTATACACCGATACCCTGCAGTCACAGATGGGTTGCGACTCCATCGTCTCTCTCAACCTCACCGTCAACGACGTCCTCTACGGTTCAGAGGAGGCTGTGACCTGTAACGAATTCTACTGGCACGGACACACCTACTATGAAAGCGGCGTATACACCGACACCCTACAGTCTCAGATGGGCTGCGACTCCATCGTCTCGCTCAACCTGACGATTAACGATAGTTACACGTACGAAACCTCTATAGAGGCTTGCGACCTGTTCCACTGGCGTGGAAATGACTATACTGAATCCGGCACTTACACCGATTTCGTTGAGATGCCATCAGGGTGCGACAGTACGTTTATCCTCCACTTGACTGTGAATCAGAGCTACATCACCGACCTCACTATGGAGGCTTGTGACGAATTCGAATGGTACGACACAACCTACACGGAGAGCGGCATTTATGAGCATCTACTCCAGTCCACCCTAGGTTGCGACAGCTTGCTCGTTCTTAACCTCACAATCAATGAGGGATTCTTGCTCGAAGAGAGCAGGGTCGCTTGCGACAGCTATGAGTGGCACGGCAACACCTACACTCAGAGTGGCACCTTTATGGATGTTACCCCAGGTCCCGCTGGTTGCGATAGTACCTTCATCCTACACTTAACAGTGAATCGGAGCTACATCACTGAATTCAACGTGCAGACCTGCGACGTGTACGAGTGGTACGACTCAATTTACACAGAAAACGGCTCGTACGAACACCTGTTACAATCCACTGCAGGATGCGACAGCTTGCTTATCCTCAATCTCTCTATCGGCGATAGCTTTATCTATGAGGTCTCAGCCGAAGCTTGCGACCTCTACAGTTGGAGAGGCAACGACTACACGGAAAGTGGCACCTATACCGACTTTGTAGAAATGCCAGAAGGTTGCGACAGCACATTTATCCTCCACTTGACGGTGAATCAGAGCTACATCACTGAACTCACTATGGAGGCTTGCGATGAATTCGAATGGTACGACACAATCTACACGGAGAGCGGCATCTACGAGCATCTGCTGCAATCCACGGTAGGATGCGATAGCTTGCTCATTCTCCGCCTCACTATCGAAGAAAGCTACTCCTCAGAGGAGACAATGACATCCTGCGATATGTTCAGCTGGCATGGTAATGACTACACGCAAAGCGGAGACTACACAGTCACCGTTCCTGGTCCTAATGGCTGCGACAGCACCTTCGTCCTGCACCTGACTATCAACCCGAGCTATACCACAAACCTTAATGTGGAAACTTGCGACGAGTACACTTGGTACGGCCAGACATATACCGAGACTGGCGTATATGAGCACCTGCTCCAATCCTCGGCCGGTTGCGACAGCTTGCTCATACTCCGCCTCACCATTGGAGAAGGCTTCTCCTTCGAAGAGAGCATGACCGCTTGCGACAGCTATACCTGGCACGGCAACACCTACACCCAAAGTGGCACCTATACCGACTTCATCCCAAGCCCCGACGGCTGCGATAGCACCTTCGTCCTGCACCTGACTATCAACCCGAGCTATACCACAAACCTTAATGTGGAAACCTGTGACGAGTACACTTGGTTCGGCCAGACATATACCGAGACCGGCGTATATGAGCACCTGCTCCAATCCTCGGCCGGTTGCGACAGCTTGCTCATACTCCGCCTCACCATCGGCGAAGGCTTCTCCTTCGAAGAGAGCATGACCGCTTGCGACAGCTATACCTGGCACGGCAACACCTATACCAGAAGCGGCACCTATACCGACTTCATCCCAAGCCCCGACGGCTGCGACAGCACCTTCGTCCTGCACCTCACTATCAACCCGAGCTATACCACAAACCTTAATGTGGAAACCTGTGACGAGTACACTTGGTTCGGCCAGACATATACCGAGACCGGCGTATATGAGCACCTGCTCCAATCCTCGGCCGGTTGCGACAGCTTGCTCATACTCCACCTCACCATCGGCGAAGGCTTCTCCATCGAAGAGAGCATGACCGCTTGCGACAGCTACACCTGGCACGGCAACACCTATACCCAGAGTGGCACATACACCGACTTCATCCCAAGCCCCGACGGCTGCGACAGCACCTTCGTCCTGCACTTGACTATCAACCCGAGCTATACCACAAACCTTAATGTGGAAACCTGCGACGAGTACACTTGGTATGGTCAAACCTATACCGAAACCGGCGTATATGAGCACCTGCTCCAATCCTCAGCTGGTTGCGACAGCCTGCTCATACTCCACCTCACCATCGGAGAGGGCTTCTCCTTCGAAGAGGATATCACCGCATGCAACAGCTACACATGGCGAGGCAACGAATACACGTTAGGCGGAACTTACACCGACTTCGTCCCCAGTCCCGACGGCTGCGACAGCACCTTTATACTCAACCTTACCTTGGGCTATGATGTAGTTGTCGATACCGTAGCCAATGCCAGCCAAGAGTTCACATGGTATGGTCAAACCTACTACGAATCGGGCGAATATGAGCATCACTTGCAAACCGCTTTAGGTTGCGACAGCCTCATTATCCTTACACTGAATCTATGCGACACAACCATGCATCCCATTGAAGAAGTGACGGTTTGCGAAGATAGCTACACATGGCATGGCTACACTTACACTGAAAGCGGCATTTACTATGACACCATTATCGGTGAGACAGGCTGCGAAGAAATATATTCACTACAGCTTGCTCTTGTGGAAATCATAACCGTAGATTTGGAGGAGACCGCATGTGACCAGTATCCATGGCCATGGGCACAAGACGGCTACCTGACGGAGAGCGGATTCTACACCCATACTTTGCAAGTTGAGGATGCCTGCGACAGCATCTTTAATCTTAACCTCACCGTGAACCACACGCCCGAAATAACCATGCAAGGACCAACCAACGTCTTTGCCGCAACCAACATCATTTCAGGTATCTATCACTATTACATCCCAGACTCATTAACCCTCGAACCGAACACTGTGGAATGGGTTTGTTCAAATCCCGACTGGATAGTCACACCTTTGGGCAATGGCTACCACTGCCGCCTTGTTGCGACCAACATCGGAGAAGGCACGTTGCAGGCCATCACGCACAATAGCACAGGCTGTGATGCCTCAGCTGAACTTGATATTCTCGCAACATACTATGAATCGGAAGAAAACGTCCCAATGGAAGTGATGATGTACCCCAATCCAACCCGAAACAAGGTAACCATTGAAGCTCAAAACATTACACACATCCGTATGATAGACGTCCTCGGTCAGATATTAATAGATCGCAGTTACAACAAAGCACAATCGGTAGAACTCAACGTTGGATATTTGGCAGATGCCGTCTATTTGGTGGAGATCACCTCTTCAGTAGGTATTACAGTACGCCAATTGGTGATTGTAAAATAAACAAAATGGAAAAATTTCCTATTTTTGCAGTCCAAAAGCATTCAAAATGAAAAAAGTACTTGTCATCATAGCCGCTGCGTTGCTGCTGACCGCCTGCGACGAAACGAAACCCAACGACCCAAACACCAACAACGAGCCTAAAAAGACCGTTACAGTGCCGAGCTTCAACGCCGACTTGGCTTATCAGTTTGTGGCTAAGCAAACCAACTTCGGGCCACGTGTGCCCGAGACCCAAGCCCATGCCGACTGCGCCGAGTGGCTCGCCTCCCAACTTGGCGAATATGCCGACACGGTCATCGTACAGGACTTCAATGCGAAGCTTTTCAACGGAAAAGTCTTAGACGGACAAAACATCGTAGGTGTATTTCATCCCGAGGCCAAGAAGCGTATTGTGCTCTGCGCCCACTGGGACTCGCGCCCCTTTGCCGACCACGACCCTGATGAGGCCAACATCCACACACCCATCGACGGTGCCAACGACGGCGCTAGCGGCGTAGGCGTGCTCCTGGAATGCGCCCGACTCTTCAACGCTCAGCCATTGCCTGAGAGACTCGGCATCGACATTGTCTTCTTCGACCTTGAAGACTACGGCCCACATGTGGATGATGCCGAGAAATACTACGACGATAATGTCAACTATTGGGCTTTGGGCTCGCAATATTGGTCCAAACATCCGCATATCTATGGCTACAAAGCCTATTACGGCATCCTTTTGGACATGGTAGGCGGCGCCAATCCGAACTTCCCCAAAGAATACTACTCGCAAGGCTATGCCGCTTCAGTGAGCAACAAAGTCTGGCGCAAGGCCTTCGACTTGGGCTATCGTCCCTACTTCAGCAACGAGTTGGGCGCACCCATCAGCGACGACCACATACCAATGAATGAAATCGCAGGCATTCCCACCATCGACATCATCGACTTACAACCCGAAAGCAGCAACGAGTGTTTCCCGGAGGTGTGGCACACCTTGAACGACAATCTGGAAAACATCGACAAAAACACCCTCGGCATGGTCGGCAATGTGCTGCTCCATGTATTGTATGAGGAATAAGGATCAAAAATCCTTGATATACTCGTTCAATTCACGTTTCGAGGATTCATAGGTGAAGGCCTCGTTCAACAAGAAGTATTTGTTTCTATCCACGCAAAACTCATACGCGTATTTTGCAAACTCCAGCTTGTTGCTTTCGAAAGAGAACAGTTTGCAGATGCCCAGGATCTGATTTGCCGACATCGGGTTGGACGACACCACCTGCTCGGCGATGGTCAACTTTGAGCTGTCAAAAGACTCTTTAGAAATCATCTGATATGCAGCGTCATAATCTTTTGGGTTCATGGCATAAGGCGACGGAGGCGTCGGCGGAACAGGAGGCGCTGGCGGCACCACCGAAGGCTCCGCTTGACTGATCTTCAAATCCATGGTCAACTCAGGTCGGGCAGCAGCGACATTAGAAGGCTCCAATCCATACCATTTGTCCGCATGAATGATGGCCAGTGTTTGCGACTTACGGAGATCCACAAACTGACCCACACAGTTTTGCAGCTGATTGTCAAGCTCAACGCGAACATAATAGCTGTCCTCTCCAAGGTTGCGGACACAGATGGAACGGACTGATTGCTCGTTTTGCAACACATCATCAATGTAAAGCCAAAAACGATAGTTCTGGTTGCGCGGCGTGGTCACAGTCAAGGTCGTGTTGCCATTTTGTGTGCCGACTTTCTTGGTTTTTACTGCAGTCACTTGTGCCATACTAGGCAAAGCCATGAACAGGACAAGCGCAAATAAAAGATGTTTTTTCATATCAATTTAGGTTTTTATGTAAAGATGGTGTGCACACCGTCTCTACCATTATTCATGCAAATATTATTCCACAATGACCTTTTTAGTCACCATCTGACCACCAATGATGTTGACGAAATACATCCCCGACGGCAAATCACTAACATCAATGGTAGCCCGTTTTTCCATCACAAAACTGCGTACCTCAACGCCGTAGGCATTGAGAATATGGACGCAAAGCTTGCCCTGCTCATAGTCGGTGGCGATGGTCATCTGATGCTTGGCCGGATTGGGATAAACCTCAGCGGCGAAAGCCTTCTCTGACAACTCAGGGTGCACACTGGTGAGGACATCCTCGTCGTTGCTATAGGTGACCATTTTGCCCGCCACGCGCAAAAGCGGATTGTCGGGGTCGGAGCAATAGGGACAAGAGTTCTGCCCGTCGTGGCAATCGGGATAATTGGGATGGCAATAATCGATATAGTCGGGGGCAAACTGATAGAACAGCTCGGCTTGTCCGGCGGCAAGGTATTCTGTCATGTCATAGTCCGACACCATGGCGATGCTGCCGGGACACCAGCCGCTACGGGGATGAATCCATGTGCCACCTTGGACACAGCCTGCAGGATTGGGGTTACAAGCACGCCAAGGATGATGGTCAAACTTGCTCTGCCCGTTCACGAAAACATGGTGCGTGGCATTGTAAAACTCGGCCGCGTTGCCTGTGTTGTAAGCATTTCCGTTAACTCCATAACTGCTCCAGTTGTGGCCTGTGGTGGTCAGTTTCAACCGAGCGGCTTGGGCATTTTCACTGAAAGGATAAGTCACCGTAGGCATGGGCTGCAGGTTCGCATAGTCGCCGAAAGCGTAGGTGCCAAACCAAATCTCGTCCACATCGGCATAGAGGTAGTCGGGCGTGCCTTTGGTGAAACTGAATATCAAGTTGGGATTGGTGCCGCTGCCGCCCCAGATCTCCATATACAATTCAAACTCCACCAAGCCTTGTAGTATGGTCGTGTAATCACTTACCTCCACGTCGTCATCGCATTGGGCTCCAAAAGGCGTGATATAACGGAACAGCTCCATCCATTCGCCACGGTAATTGCGCACTTTGACGCCGCCAACACGGTCGTAACTATCGCAGTTGCCGTTCACGCAATTATAGTCGAAATGCGCCATGATGTTGTTGAAGGTCCCCACATGCGAAGGCATGACGTATTCACCCTTGGCGCTGTGTACCGATGGCGTACAGACAAGGTCACCGTTCATGGTCACCACATCCAACTGGTTGTCGATGGTGTTGGTCACCTCAAAATGGTTGGTGAAAGTCGTCGTTTTGTCGCCCGACTGCGTCACGCTGACGGTCATCTCAAAACTCCCAAAGCCCGAAGGTGTCCACATACCATAATAATAGCCGTTATCAGGATTGTCCGGATAGTCGGTATGCAACACGATGTCCTCGCCGTCAATGCTGGCCGTGATGTCGGTGAATTTAATGACTTCCGGATGCTCGATATAGGCAGAAACGACAATCATAACAGGGTGAATCTCATTCAAATACACCTTTGTCCCTTCGTACGGACGACGGATCTTCACTTCAGGGTCGTAGGCATACGGGTCGACCACCTCGAAAGTCTTCACCACATCGGGAGCGGGCAGCCAGGTGGCGTTGCCGGCCTGCGTGGCCTTCAGCTTCACGATGCCCGTCTCACCCGTCAGGGTCAAGACGTTGCCATTAATCGTGGCAGGGCCATCCATTAGCTCAAAGCTGACAGGCAACCCCGACGAAGCCGTAGCTTCAAGGGTAATCGGGTCGTTGAATATCAGCTGGTTAGGAATGTCGGCCATCTCAATGAGTTGGGCGTTGCCATCGGGTTGTTGGCGCACAAGGAGGTTGTCGAAGCCACCCGTGCCACCTTGCGAATGGAAAAAGAGGCCATCCCACACGTGGTAGTCTTTCGCATCGCCGCTGCCTGGGGTAAGGTTCATGCAGACATTGGTGCATCCCGACATCTGAATCCATTCGCCCTCGCAGCCCGGCTTGACGAACACCGTCACTGCGCCTGCGCCATCGTATGCCGAGAAGTCGAACGACATCTTGTAACGAGTCCAGCCTCCTTCTTCATAATCGAAGGGGATGTTGCTGCCGTCGGGCAGGTACACCTTGGCGTGACCGCTGTCGCCTTGGCTCTTGATGAAGAGATAGACGCCGCCGTCGGGGTCGGTCATCCCAGGCAGGATATGGCCGTCGCCATCGGCATCGAAGCCCACGCCAAAGAAAGAGCCCCACCAAGTGCGGTTCATGTCCATCTCAAGGTCCATGATGCCGCCCTCTTGGAAGCTGAAGTTGAAATTCGACGAAGCCTTGCGCGTGGCCGTGCGACCCACGCCCGAGCCGCCGTAAGGATACCAAATGGCGAGGCTTTCGTCAGGTGCCATATCGGAGCCACAGACATAGCTGACGTCGAAGTCCTGAGAGGAGCCTGCGGTCTGGTAATGTGTCACCCAGCCGTCTTGTCCGTTGAGGTTTTGCGAGCCTTCAGTGAGGCTGTTGAAGTCGTAGAGATATTCCACCTGGGCCGTCGCAGCGGAGGCCATGAAGAGGAATGCAATGAAGAGGGATAGTCTTTTCATTCGTGTCGGTTTTTTACTTTATGGGGACAAAAATAAAAAAAACTGCCAAATCATTTACAAGAACAGAAAAAAACAATCGGCTTTCTGAAAATTTCCTATTTTTGCAGTTTCTAGAAAACAGATTCATCGATGAAGAAGATTCACATTATCTTGACCATGTCAGTGCTGTTCGGCTTCCTTGCCTCTTGCAGCACCGATGTGGAACTCTACGCCGATTACAAGGACATACCCGTGATTTATGGCCTGCTCAATGCCACTGAAGACACCAACTATGTGAGAATCAACAGGGCTTTCTCGGGTAACAACGAGAATCCCATCAATGCCAACGAGGTCGCGCTCATCGCCGACTCTTGCAACTACCCTGGCAAGCTGAAAGCCTATATCGTTGAATTCAAGCAAGGCTATGGCAACACATTCCAACCCACGGGCGACACCTTGATGCTCGACACGATGACCATCCACGGCAAACAAGAAGGCACCTTCTACGCGCCCAACCAAAAAGTCTATTTCACTGACGAAAAGTACAAGTTGACCAACAATAACAACCACTCGAAATACAAGTACAAACTCTTTGTTTACAAGGGCAACGACACTATCTCAGCCGAAACAGGCATCGTAGGCGGCGAAGACTTTAAAATCGCGACCTATTCGATGCATTTCGAGGCCAGATCCAGTGATAAATTCAGCAAAATCAAATTCACCCCTGCTGAAAATGCCGTCTTCTACGACATAGAATTCGTCTTCAACTACCATGAATCCATCAATGGTGGACCCGTGGTCGACAAACAGGTATCCTATTCGTGCGGTTCCAAGAACGTTGATGAACTAAACACCGAAAACAGTTTGTTTTACTTCACTTACAGCAACAACATCCTGTTCAACCTTTTGGAAAAAGCCATTGGTGCTGACACCGTGATGGATTCCAATCATCCCAATGTGGTGCGCTACTTCGACATGAAGCCCATCCAGATCAAGCTGTCAGCCGGTGCCGATGAACTCTACAACTACATACAAGTGAACTCCCAGTCGGGCTTCTCTCAGACCGTACCCGACTACACCAACGTCACCGGAGGCTACGGCGTTTTCTCTTCCAGAATCAACCTGACAAAAGAGGTCAGCATATCTTCGGGAACACAAGTAGACCTTTACGGCAAAGAGGCCTGGGGATTCGTGCAGCAATAGTTTTATTCGCTAATAACAAGATTTATGATTCGTTCCATGACAGGTTACGGCATCGCCGAGCAAACCTATAATGCAAAGAAGGTAACAGTAGAAGTCAAAACTCTCAACAGCAAGCAGTTGGACCTTCAGGTGAAGTTGCCCAACGAGTTACGTTTCGCTGAACTTGACTTCCGCAACCGCATCGGGGCCAAGCTGCAACGCGGCAAGGTGGACGTGGTCATCACCATTACCGACACCGACTTGAGCCAGACCTATCATATCGACCAGGACATCGTGCAGGCCTACAAGGAACAGATCGAATCCATCTCCGTGGCCTTAAGCGTGGCTCCTGCCGATGATTTGGCCTCCATCCTTTTCCGTATGCCCGGCATCTTCAACGTGCCCGTGGAAAGCTATGACGAAGCCTTCGTCGCCAAAGTGACTGAAACCCTCGACCAAACCTTGGACATCGTCGACGGCTTCCGCATCCAGGAAGGCCAGACCTTGAAGAAAGACCTGCTGCACCGCGTGGAACTCATCCTTGACCTGCTCGGACAGGTGGAGCCCTATGAGAAGAGCCGCCACGAAGTCATTAAGCAACGCATCACGAAGAATCTCAGCGAGCTGACCACGACGGGACAATACGACGAAAACCGCTTCGAGCAGGAACTGATCTATTATCTTGAGAAACTGGATATCACTGAGGAAAAGGTGCGCCTGCGCCAGCATTGCAACTATTTCAACGAGAGCTGCGACGACGACCAGGCAGGCAAGAAACTCGGCTTCATCGCACAGGAGATGGGCCGCGAAATCAACACCCTTGGCTCGAAGGCCAACGAGGTGAACATCCAGAAGATTGTCGTCAAAATGAAGGACGAATTGGAAAAAATCAAGGAACAGGTATGTAATATTTTATAATGGCTAATGGCCGATAGCAGATGGCCTATGGCAGCTTTTACAAAAATGTAAATCAAACCAAAACATGAAGCTGCCATCGGCCATGGGCCATAAGCCATAGGCAATAAAGAAACGACTATGAAAAAAGGAAAACTCTTGATCTTCAGCGCCCCGTCAGGCTCGGGCAAAACCACATTGTTGAACCACGTTATGGCCAACATCCCCGAGATGGCATTCTCGGTCTCGGCCACCACCCGTCCACCACGTGGCGAGGAGGTAAACGGCCGCGAATACTATTTTCTGTCGATGGACGAATTCAAGCAGCGCGTCGAAAACGGCGAGTTCCTTGAATGGGAAGAGGTCTACCCAGGCCGTTGCTACGGCACCTTGCTCTCGGTGGTTGCCCAGATGCAAGAAGACGGCAAGCACGTGGCTTTCGACGTCGACGTGTGCGGTGGCGTCAACATCAAGAAACACTATGGTGACCAAGCCCTCTCCGTCTTTATCCAAGCCCCATCCATTGAGGTGCTACGCCAACGTCTCATCAACCGGCAGACCGACTCGATGGAAGAGATTGAAAAGCGCCTTTCCAAAGCCGCTTGGGAGATGGAGTTCGCCCAAGGCAAGTTCGACCGCACCGTCATCAACGACGACCTGGAGACCGCGAAGCGCGAGATTCTCGAGGTGGTCACCGCGTTTTTGAACGCCCCTGAGACTAGCCGTCCCGAATTGGACTTTTAAGGCCATGAAAAAAACAGGCATATACTCCGGCTCCTTCAATCCCATCCATCACGGCCACGTGATGTTAGCCAACTATCTGGTCGAATTCTCCGACTTGGACGAGCTGTGGTTTGTGGTGACACCCCAAAACCCCTTGAAGAAAAAAGAAGATCTTCTCGATGATGACGAGCGCCTCAAGATGGTGCAACTCGCCATCGGCGACGACCCGCGCATCCATGTCAGCGACATCGAGATGCACCTCCCTACCCCATCTTACACCATCAACACTCTGACGGCGCTCTCGGAGCAGCATCCCGACTGCGAGTTCGTCTTCATCTGCGGCATGGACAGCCTGCAAAACTTTAAGAACTGGCGTGAATATCAGAAGATTCTCGACAATTATGAACTGTTGGTCTTCCCCCGCGAGGGCTATGATGGCGGCGAGCTGATTAATTACCCTTCCGTCACAGTGCTGAAGACCCCGATTCTCGAGATTTCCTCTACCTTCATCCGCCAATGCGTCAAAGAAGGACGCGACGTCAGGCACTTCATGCCTGAGAAGGCGTTTGCTTATATGAAGGAAAAACACTTCTACGAATAAGAAATAGACTGCCAATAGATTCCCTTCGGGAATGGAAAATGTCACTATTATCATTTGCGGCGGCTTGTGACGTTTACAGTATGTAAGCTCTTTAAACCGCCGCTAATTAACTATTAATGGTACTCCATTCCCGTAGGGAATCTCAACCAATCAGATTTGTCAAATCAACAAACTCCTGCACCGACAATTGCTCGGGGCGTTTGTTGAAGACCTCGTTGTCGATGATATCGGGGCTGAGCATAGGGCGCAGCGAGTTGCGCATGGTCTTGCGGCGTTGGTTGAAGGCCTGCTTGACGACACTCACAAACAGCTTCTCGTCGCAACCCAGGTCGGTCACGGCATTGCGCCGCATCTTGATGACCGCCGACTTCACCTTCGGCGGCGGATTGAAGACGTTTTCGTGCACGGTGAAGAGGTAGTCGATGTCGTACCAGGCCTGCATCAGCACGCTGAGGATGCCGTAAGTCTTGCTCCCTTCCTTGGCGGCCATACGCTCCGCCATCTCCTTCTGCACCATACCGACAACCTCAACGACCTGCTCCTTGTATTTCAACACCTGGAAGAAAATCTGGCTGCTGATGTTGTACGGGAAGTTGCCGATGATGGCCATGTTCTGTTTCCCGAACTGGCTGAGGTCGGTACGGAGGAAGTCGCCCTCAATGAGCCGCTCGCCGAGCATGGGGAAATGCTTATGCAGGTATGCGATAGACTCCTTGTCGATTTCAATGACATGGAACTTGTCCAAAACATCCTGCACCAGGTATTGCGTCAGCACGCCCGTGCCGGCACCCACCTCGATGACGCTTTCCACGTCGGGCGACAGTTGCTCCACAATACGTTGGGCGATATTCTGGTCGATCAGGAAATGCTGACCTAAACTCTTTTTGGGTCGGACTTCTTGCATGGTTATCATATATTTTGGCGGACGCAAACATTGCGTCCCTACACGGCTGCCACGATGTGACAGCCTCACAACTTACGGTAATTCTTCTTCGCTTGTGCGGTATAAATGCTTGTTGGGTATTCGTCAATCAGTTTCTCATAGTGTTGCTTGGCCTGCTCCTTTTCCTTCAATTCGTTGTGTTCCAGCAAGGCGGCGTGCATTAATGCCGC
>Ga0265298_10008388_pt1 | contig 12413 bp, 16 predicted proteins | sample AusTroGonzalo_MG_3_FD_193486 | JGI IMG/M metagenome (GOLD analysis project Ga0265298, IMG submission 193486) | Bovine rumen microbial communities from tropical cattle in Woodstock, Queensland, Australia - Gonzalo_01 | ecosystem: Host-associated > Mammals > Digestive system > Stomach > Rumen ... | reverse complement strand
GGGCTCGCTCCCTCCCGGGAGCTCGCCCGCTTCAAAGAACGTTGATCGCGTTCAGGAAGTCGAACTTCACGTTGATGTCCTCGAACCACATCCGACCCTTCGCGCAGAGCATCTTGAAACGCTCTAGAACGGACGAATCCTCGAGAGCCGTCTCATCCTCCATCAGACCGTCTAAAGTCCCGTATTTCATGAGCACGCTGCCGCCGAATTGAGAATAGATGTCGACATGCTGCGAAGCATTCCTGACCCACATCTGACCTCCGGAGCGGTAGATCGTGAAATACCGTCTCTTGATCCTCATCGACAGATACGGGACGCTGCCTTTCGGCAGCGGTCCGACGAAAGCTCCCTGATCCACGAAGCCCATGTTCTTATTGACCTCATCACCGAGGAACTCGTCGACGGTCATTTTCTTGGACTTCTTCGCAGCTTCGAACGGTTCGAGAAGTTCCCATACGACACCGGGACCGGCACGATGAATTCCCGGACCTAAGAGACCATTGATATGGAAGTATGAGAGGATCGGATTGTTCCAATTAAACGGATTGGCAAAGAGGATACAACGAACTTCTTTCAACCCCTTGTCAACCCTTGAAACTATGGTGTCATGCTCGACAGTCTTGATGATCGTCCTGATCGCGTCTCCCTCGCTCTCGACTCCTTGAAGCTTCTTCCATGCGAGCGGGATGAATTCATCGAGCCATACCCAATTAAGGGTGTCCGGGAACACTTCTTGTTTGATCCTGTTGACAGCAGAGATATACCGGAAGAATCCTTTTGGCTGATCCTGATAGAACAATGTCATTCCTTCTTTCGCGTTTCCGTCCCATCTGAAGTCGGCAGCGTCATACACCTTATACTCATCCGACTTTCTTGTGGAGATGAGCGGTTTGATCCAATCGGAGATCGCGCTCATCATGTCCCCTTCCTGACGATAGAGACACATGAATTCCCCGTCCTGTCCCATCAGGAAGTGCTTTGCATCGAATGACTTTCCTCTTCCTCTGTCGCTCAATACGATGTTATACTTCGCATTGTATCCGAGGATCCCGCGAAGCGTATAGTACCCTTCTTTAGTCAAAGTCACGTTCAAACCTCCTTTCGTCGAGTCTCTGCTGAAGATATTTCTTTTTGATGTTCCTCGTCCTTCCGAGATCCTTCTCATCAAAACGGACATCCTGAAGATATGCTTTCATGTCGTCGATGTCTGCATCCGTCTCATAGATCATCATGTCGCGGAGGTATGCTTCGAAGTATTCCTCCCCGAATCTCTCGATCATCTTCCTCTGTGATTCTTCCACCGCGAGACAGAGCTTCTCGTAGGGCGTTCTGTCCGGGTGGAACGGGACGTTCGACGGTTCGTCCCATACATTCTCTGCTCCGGCAGTCTTGAAGATCATCTCGACGACCTTCCCATAGGGACCGGTGATGCGCCCGCGCTGTCTCCACGTGTATTTCGTTCCGTCGGTCCTCCACCATTTGAGCGCCTGTCTTTGAATGTCGTCGTGCATTCCGGCGAAAGCCGATTTACGATATTCTCCATTATTCAACTCGAGATATCTCTTCAGACCCCAACAACGAAACTCATCGAACGATTCGCAGCCGTCGAAGCTCTCGATCTCGAACTTCCCGAGATTGTCTATCCCGCCGTGATCGGTCTCGAAGGCATCGTTTCCGAGGAGCTCTTTCGCAGCATCCGGAGGACAGTCCGTCACCATCGAGTCGGTGTCGCACATGTAGATGTGATACCCTCCCTCCGTGATCAGACGGCAGTGACGGATCAGACGTTCGCGTGCGTTCATCATCGCCGTGAATCCTATGAGAGCGCAGTATTCCGGATCCGTTTCTTCGCGCTCGATCCTTCTCGTGCAGTCGGGATAGGTGACCTTCTTCCTGTGGGTCTTGGTGATCGTCTTCCCGTGGATCCCGCCGTTCATGAACGTCTTCCATACGAGACGTTCAGCAGTCCCTTTCAGTTCCGGCTGCGACTTTTTGTTGTAGCAATATTCTATGAATCCGGAGAAGTCCCCGGACTTCCTTCCGGCGAACCAACACTCCCATATCTGAAGATTGTCGATGTCATAGTTCTTCATCAGCTCTTCCAAGTACGTTTCGGTGATCAGCTTGTTCGAGCAGTGACCTTCCCTCATCTTCTTGTTCCATCTTCCGTTCATCTGGTTGTCCGCGCTGCGACACTCCCTTCCGGAGATCGCCGGCATCCCTCCGTCCTTCAGGACGAAGTCGAAGTCACAGAGGAACCACCTGAAGTATCCGGGAGCGTTCATCACCCTTTCCCATGACGGCGAATCCACCGAGACGGACATGATCCTCCCGGAGAAGAGCTCTCCGGAGTAGTATTCCTTCGGATAGGAGGACGAATAATCGTAATGGTAGAATGTTCCTTTGAAGCTTCCGACCTCTCCCCATACGAACCCTCCTAAAAGAGACTCTTCGACGAGGTCCTGTTTCACCCTGTCGAGCGGCGGATATTTCCTCTGGAAGTCCAGCTTCGCCCAATGATTATCCTTGTTGTTCGAGATGTCGATGGTCGAGCGGTATTTGATAGCGAGAGCCATCTTCAGACCGTTCGAAGCTATGGTGAAGCTTCTGTCATAACCCTTCTCGATGAGCCAGCGCGCTATCATCGCCTGACTCCAAGCGTCGACCTTCGCGTAGTGAAGGAATTCCTCCCTTCTCGGATCGTCCTTCGGATAGGTCCACCAGACGTTATAGACGTCGGTCTTCTCCTTCGTCCTTTCCAGACCGGTGAACCATTTCGGATTGCTTCTCCTGATGGAATCGGCAGCGGTCTCCATCGAGACGCTCCCCATCCTCCTCATGTCGTCGGACATCTTCAGGATGTGTCCGTTCGCGTTGCAGAATTTCGCTGCGTAGCATGCCATCGGATCCTCCATCACGGAGAAGGTCCCCGGCTTCATCTTCTTCGCATCCCTCCAATCCACCCATTCGTATCTTCCGCGGATCGCGGAGATGATCCACGATATCTCATACGAGAGATTGTAGCAGTGGCAATCGCAGTTATACCCGGTCTCCTCGAAGAGCTCGAAGAATCTCTCGATCGCTTCTTCGGACTCGATCATCTGGACCTCGTCGATGTTGGCTGCGCTCACCGAGCATAACTGAACGAGGACGGTCCTTATCCTTCCGTCCTCGCATAATCCGGTTTCAGTATCATAACTGAACGTTGAAGGTAACGGCAGTCTGTCACCTCCGGGAATCAGACGGAACGATTGAGAGCTTTCTCGATCCTCATCACGATTTCATCGTAGAGCTCGTACTGACGGTCGACCATCGGTTCACCGCCCTGTCTCACTTGGATGGGATACATCTCCATCCAGAAACCCGCCCAATCGAAATCCGCGAACTCGTTCACCACTTGGGCTTTCTCCGCCATCGTGAGATCGTCCCAGAGATTCGTGAGGACATTCTCTCCCCACTCGCGACCGACGGTCGTCGCGTCGATGGAGATCAGCGAATCGCGGAAGTCCTTCGCCGTCGTCAGTTGTCCGGACTCGGACAACCATCCGACCGCGTTCGGATTCAGCGATCCGTCGACGAACATCTTCTCTCCGTGGATCTTGACGGCGTAGACCTTCGTTCCTGATTGGACCACGTTGTAGTTCTTCGAGTAGACCTTCTCGATGATCTTCCTCCCGCCGCGTCCGAGGTATCTGTTGATCGCTGCGGTCGGTCCCGATCTCGCGCGTCCTCCGGACTTCGACGGAGTGAGCTTCGGTCTCTTCTTTCCGAAGACGGAGAACTTCGAACCTTCCGGGAGGAGCTTCCCCTCCTTCCCGGGTGTGAGGGAGATCTTCCTCGAAGGGAGGATCCTGATCGCCTTCGACGGTCCGAGACGAGCCGGCATCAGACTTCCTCCATAGTAACGAAGTATTTACAATTCGGAAATGTGCATTTTTCAAAGAGAGTACATTTTCCGTTCTTACCATGTTCACATTTCTCGATCACATATTGAAGGTGTGTTGTTTTACCTTTTCCGCGTTCTTGTAATATCCAAAGCATCAGCTCACCTTCTCGAAGTCTGCGCACGCGAGGTCGTCCGGTTCCTTCTTACAATTTTGAAGAAGGCAGCGAACCTTATTCTGAAGGTTCTTCCGGAGCTCCCATTCATCGTAGATCGTGTAAGCCTTCGACAATGCGCAGTCGGCGCATGTCGCCGGTCTCGCGACCTTCTTCTCCCTGTCCCAGATCATCATCGTTCCCTTGATGATGAAATAATCATTCCTGCTCGAAAACGACATCTTCCCACCTCTGTTTCAGCCATTTGGAGTTACCATGGTCATATTGGTATAATTGACCGTCGCAGATCATCAGCTCGTCTCCGGCAGCTCTCGCGATCTTCTTGAACGAGTCGAAGACGAACTCCTTCGTGGTCTTCCCGTCGGTCTTAAACCACATCACCGAATGCTGCACATTCGGATTGATGATGATCACGAAGTGGAGGTTGAGATCCTCTGTCACACTCACCACTCGATCACCTTCATGACCGCCTTGAAGATGTTGAATTCGTCGTCGGAGATCTTTCCGTCCTCGTGAGCGTTCTCCGCTCTGATCAGGATCGGCTTCATGAACCTGTCGCAGAGGTAGTCCTCGACATCGTCGAGAGCATCTTCGAAGCTCTGAAGACCGACTTCGAGCTCGCTCTTCATGCTGCCTTCGGCAGCGATGATCTCGATGTGCGTCTCGCGGAACATCGACCTTCCGATCTTCATGTAGAAGTCTTCGACACTCATCCTTTCACCTCGAGATACTTGATCATTCCGATGTCGAGCATGAGAGCGAGGATCTTCGCTTCGCGGTCCGGAAGACCATTGAAGCGGTTCTCCCTGTCGAAGATATCCTTGATCCTTCTGAAGTTCGTGAGGTCGTCACCGGTGAGGGTGATGATGAAGGAGTTGAAGACGATCTTATCGTCCTTCCTCTGAATGTTGGAGTTGCAGCTCCTCTTGATCTCGACGCTCATGCGATCACCCACGAGTCCGGATCCATGATCCCGCACATTGCATCCTTGAGATAGAGACCGATCTCGGTCTTTCCGTTCTTCTTGACATCATCGAAGATGATGAAAAGTCCGATCTCGAAGTCGTGGAAGCAATAACCCTTCCCGGTCTTCTGTGAGTAGATCTTCTTCATTATCTGATCGCCGTTCTTGTATACGAGAACATCCTTGTTCTCGATCGCCTGAATGAATTCCTTCGAGTTCATGTGTATAAGATTGCCGACAAACTATTTAAAGATTATCTGAAAATTGAAAGAAAAGGATGGGTCGTTCCTCCGGATCAGTTGCGTGAGTGGATGCACACGGAACTGAAGAACTCGATCCGGAGGAACGTTCGAATGGGTTTATTCCGTGGAGCAATCAGAGATTGCTCCCGCTCGTGAACCTATCGGTTCACTCGTCACTCGCAGCGTCGACGAGGTCGAAATATTCGTTCTTCTTCGCCGATACTTTCTTGACGATCTTGAGCTCGTATGTCGGGAATTCCTTCGCCTTCTCGACGAGGAGCCACTTCATCTTCGCGTAGATCGCTGCGTTCTCACCGAAGTAGGTGAATACCTCTCCGGTCTCGATGATCTCGATCGTGCAGAGCATGGAATCCTTCGTTCCGTAGTCCGAAGTGACGTTGGTCCTGTCCTTCATCCTCTGGATGCGGAAGGGAGTGTTCAGAAGCTCAGCGTTCTTGATGATCGGGTGCATCTCACCCTTGTATTCATCGAAAACAGATGTCATACTTATTTCTCCTTTAGGACGGTTCATCCCGTCCTATTCATCCGAAATAAATGAAAATGTAAAAGGTTTTCTGTGAGTGAATGCTTCTCACAAGCTCTTACGAAGAGCTTCGATGAGCTTCACCTTCTCATCGAAGGACATCTTGTTGATGGGATCCTCTTCCGGAGCGGGCTCGACTGCGGGAGCTTCGGCAGCTTCCTTCGCAGCCTTCTTCTCTTCCTTCTTCGCCTTCCTTCTGGCGAAGAATCCGAGCTTCTTTTCGCTCACCGCGTCCTCGACAACAGGAGCAGCATCCGAAAGAAATCTCTGGACCAGAGGATCCTCCACTTTCTCGAAGAACACTCCGTCCGCGATGCTGTGGATGATGTACTTGTCAGCGATGAATCCTCCGATGATCGCTCCGGCAGCTGCGAGAGCTCCGTCCTCTACCCAAGTGAGAATATGGTCCTGACCGACGAACCAGCTGACTGCCCATCCGATCGCCGTCGCGACGATGATCAGACCGACCAGAGCCAGACGGTATCCGAAATACCATGTCTCTGTCTTCTCGAGCTTGTATTCATCGACCACGTCGCTTTCATAGTTCTTATCGGTGGTCGCCTTCACCGCGAGAGCTCTCTTGTTGTAAGCGTCGCGGATCTCGTTCCTGTGCTTGACGAACGCTGCGACGTAGCATGCGTATCCGAGGAGGACCGCAGCGACGGCAGCGAAGATCAGTCTTGTGATTTCGATTGAGAGCATCCTTTCACCTCATGAGAATGTGATGTATGCAGCACATGATCTTCCGGCAACACTCGAATCCGTGCATTTCAGATAATATCCTGTGGCGGATTTCACGATGGTCACCAGATTGGGATCCACTACGGAGATACCCACCGCCGACAGATATGTGCATGTGATGGTCTTCTGATCGGCGTTCCTGAGACCGACGAATGACGAATAATATTCTCCTCCGGGTCCGTTGGTTCCGAATACGACAAGTATATTGTTATCCGTCATATTCGGGAGAATGTTCGTCATCAGATCATTCGTGACCGCTACCGGTTCTCCGTTGACGAGCTTGATCGGTTTGGAATCCGATCCTGTATTCGATGCGGGAGCGATCGCCTTCTGATTCACTCCGTCCCATTTGACAAGAGCTCCGGAGGTCATATCATTGACCTCGTCTCTGGTCATGAGCGGCTGCTCATCATTGACGTCTCCCACTCTGGCTACTCCGTCGCGGTCCATCACCAGATGTCCGTCGTTGACACTGTCGTACTTGTTCACACGGAGACCGGAGAAGTCTCCCGCCGGGAGACCTCCGAGAGCTCCGTCGCGGAGTACGATGTAATCCTTCGTGGTGTAGACCTGTTCGGCGTGGGTCTCGTATGCTGCGCCGTTCTGGATGATGTCGCAGTTCGCGACGATCTTTCCGATGAAGGTCTTCACTCCGTCGATGGTCTGGTCTCCCGTCTTGGTGACCACGTTGGTGAGGTCTCCGTTGGGATCGAGATCGCGGAGGATGTTCAGTAGCTCATCGACATCATCACGCAGTCTGACGAGCTGCGCGATGACGTCCCTGTTGTCGTATGCTTCTACGAGCGATATTCTTTCTGTCATGACTTTCTCCTCCTCAATAGAAAAATACATTGAGGAAATTGTTCTCGAATTCCGCGATCAGAGCCTGATCGATGTCGACCCATCTCTGATAGCCGGCGTTCACCGAATCCACGAGACCGTCACCTGTACGTTGAGAGGTGATCGTCTCTTTCCTCGTCTCCTTCACCTTCGAGCGCGATCTGTTATCGGCATAATCATCCGATAGGTTGGTCGCATAGTCAGGAGTGTTAACGGCGGATGTGTCTCCGGAAGTATCTCCGGATATGTCACGGAAGATCTTCTCACCGCCGATCATGTCGTCGAGCATCTCCTGTTCATACTTCTCGTAGAGGACGTATGCTCTTTCATAGATGTGGACGATCTCATCGAACTTCGCCTGAAGCTTGATCTGCCAGCGTTCGAGCGATTCCTGATTGACCATGCGGAAGGCGTACCTCTGTTCGAACAGAGGTTTCAGATAGGGCATTCTGGAGGTGATGTGAGGACAGTCGTTAGGAACGACGAGGTTCTCCCATCCGAACCTCTGGTAGTAATCACCGACATCCACATCGTTCTTTCTTACTTCGATGTCCTGAAGAGTGGGGAGCCATGGCGCGAAAGCTTCACTGAACGGCATCCTCTGTCACCTCCTCTTGAACATCGTTCTCATTGTATTTTACGAATTCTTCATCGATGATCGAATGAACGGAGATGCTCACTCCGAAGATCTCGGAGATGCGCTCGCATGCGAGCTCCCTCATGTGAAGTCTCTCCTGTCTCTTGGTGAAGACCATCTCCTCATGACTTTCGACCTCATTGACCGACTGCTGCGCTCTCTTTGTGATCGGGACACACGGGAAACCGACCGCTTCGAGAAGCTGGCACTCGAATCTATCAAATAATTCGAAGAGAGCGGGATCTATCTTCACATCCGTCTTCTCAATAGCCGGTACGACCTTATCTCCGAGGGCATTGGTAAAGATCACCGGCATGTGTTCGGAGACGGCGAGATAGAAGTTCTTCGCCGTCAGTAAGTTGTCCTCGGTGACGTTGAAGATGTACGGCATGCTGGCGAGGAGCTGAAGCTGGTTCATTGTGAGGACATTGTCGACGAGCTCATTCACCATGTTGTCCACATAGTCGAAGTCGCCCTTCCCGAACATGTTGTTCCTCATGATCACCGAATCGAGAGCTGTCAGTCTTGTCTGCCTGATCCTTTCGACTTCGTCCGAATAGGTCCCGCGCTTGTCGTCGGAATATCCGACAGGGACCGGATACCATGCCGTCGGTCTTCCGTAGATGTTGATACCGCCCTCGACGACGAGTGGCAGCACATGGATCTGATTCGTCTTCTCGTCGTTGAACCAGACACACTCACCGTTCCGGAACAGGAACTTCTCCGGAGCGGTGTCCTGTGACATCACTCTCATGTCGTCGAAACGGTCCGATCCGTATTCGTACCGGAACATCGACTCGATCAATCCGCAATACTTCACGAAGAGACCGGTCTTCACCGAGCTCTTCAGCTGCGCGACTCCGACAGGAGAATGGACCTCCTCCCGAGTCTTTTCCCATGATTTATTCAATTTCGAAGCCATCATATCAACCTCACGCCTGATCTGAACTTCTCACGGATCCACTTCTTCGCGGATACCGGAACGTTGCCGCTGACGATCATGTTCTGAATGTTGTAATAACCTGTCGGAGATGTTGTACGGATCAGAGTATCGCATGAGCTCATGAGCTCGTCGACGGAGACTCCGAACTGTGAACGTGTATCACTCACGAGTCCGTAAGAATACGAATCCATATCCAATTTGTATAAGGACGGTCCTGATCCGTTGACGACAGAGATCAGACCGTAACTTCCCATGATGAGAGACGGAATCTGATTCGCTTTCAGTCTATCGAGAAGTTCCTGTTCCTTATCATTCTGATAATATGTCTCTGTGAGATAGGAGACACCTCCACCGAGAACTCCGCCGGCTATACCAAGAGCAGCTCCCGCTGCTCCGAAAGCTCCCATGAACGCTCCCTGACCGGCTCCCGCCGTGATTGATTTTATGGCATTCGCATTCGTGAGAAGTGTTCTCATCTCACGATCATATTCTCTCTGTCCGGAGAACACATAATCGGTCAAAGCATTCTCATTTATCGGAAGTGTCGGAACTGTAATGGTAGCCAAACATCCTTCCGTCCTTCCGGGAACGCCGTCTTTGAATGAGACAGTGAAATACAACTGATCGGACTCGAGTGTCTCATACGTTTCATAACCGGATATCGACATTCCGTAAGGAAGATCGAGGATCTTTCCGCCGTCACTGTTAACGACCACCCATCTCTCTTTCTCTTCAGAAACGATCGGATCGACAAACGTCACTGATGTCGTCCTCGTGTTCACCGCGTTCAACATGATGTAACCATATCCCGCCTGACCCGCTGTAATGATTGTACTCGAGTCAAAAACAAGAGGATCCGTCGCCGTTCCTGTACCGCTCAAAATATCATCCTGTGTGTGATAATACGGTGTGAGCCATACTCCGTTGATTGAAGATGCGGGAATATTGAACCATTCATCTAAACTTCCGCCGTAGATATTTGCCAACGTGGGCGAATTATAGGTGGTTCCCGAACCTGTCACTTTGATGGTCATGTTGTAAAAGACAAGATCTCCCTTTGCATTGCGAGCATCAGCGATCCATATGGGAGAACATCCGTATCCGATCAATGTGCTACCGCCGTAGGTGTAATTGTATGAGAACACCACCCACCATAATTTCCCTTTTCCATATCCGGAAACCGTTATCTCTTTTCTGGGGAATATCTCGACTTTCGAAGATGTGTCCAATTTGAGATAATTATATCCGTAATTCTGGATCGGAGTCGTCGCGAGATCCTTGAAAGGTCTCCTCTTCACATGTCCCGATCCGAAGGTGACCGCGTTCTTCCATGTCCTCCACTCGTCGATGTGCCAGCTGACTATCGTCATAGGATACTCTCCGTCAGATGAGAGGTCGACCTTATCGATCCATCCGTAGAAGACGTTGGAAGTGTCTATCCCGAGCGAGTTCTTGAGGTCGTATGTGATCCTCATGTACGACATCGTGAGAAGCCCGGTGTAGTATTCTTTCAGTTTCAGTTCGGAGAAGAAGCGGTCCTTCGACGGCATGATGGGATCATCAGGTTCGATCATCACGTCCGGATTGATCGGATCCGCTGCAGAAAGCTTCGGGATCTCCACCGCTCCGTCGATGAATCCGACATCGCTCCAAAATTCGATCTTAGTTATCGCTGCCATAGGTATCACGGAGGATCCCGGGGTTTAAGGTCTCCCGGGAGGACCTAAGTCGGAGGGATTCAATGAGCTCTTCAGAGCTTCTCGAAGATGTACGCGACGTTGAAGAACGGCGACTTCGCAAAGGCGTACTCGTAGGTCGTGAAGAAGCTTGTGGACTTCCTCGCGGGGTTCCTGAAGGCTTCTGTCGTCAGAGTGTCGGGCATCGGTGTGATGTCGAACGCTCTCGTGTCGACGACCATTCCGATGAGCTCCTTCGCGGTGTTGGGCATGCCGGCGGGAGTCGCGAAGTCGTCGACGTAGTCGATAGTGGGCGCGATCTTGATGAACTCGGGGTTGAATGTCTCCGAGTAAAGCTTCTTGAACGCGGGGTACTCGACATCCTTCTTCAGAGCGATGTGGATACTCTCGGACTTGGTGTTCCACTGCGCATCGTTGTATTTGGTCGACTTGTAGGCGAACTTGTTCTCGGCGAAGTTCCAGAGAGCCTCGACCATCTCATCCGCGAATCCGGGATCACTGATCGCGTTGGTGGTGACGTAGAGCTGGTCGCTCTGTGCTCCGGCGCATGATCCGGAGAAGTATGCCTTCGATGCTACCCACATATCATCACGATAACATGCGTTGGATGTTGCCATGATCGCAGCTGCGACATCTCCGATCATCTCGGGAGTCTGTGCGAACTGCTTCAGGTAGTAGTCGTTGACCTCGACTGCGATCTGCCTTGAGAGGTTCTTCGTGGCGACGATCGCTGCCATCGCGGGATTGGCTGCGTTGAACAGATCCGTATCGGGAGCTGCGGGGTCGTATGCTCTTGATGTGATCTCGGTGAAACGCGCCTTCATGAACGAATCGCCGCGTGTGAGCGGCTCTCTCATAAAGCGTCCGTAGAAGTTGTCCTGAAGGTCGGGAGCATAGATGTTCGCCCTTCCGATATCCGAGAGCATTCCGGTATTGATGATGGAAGCTGTCGGAACGAAGGAGGAGAGCGCGGTCTGATTGGCTACCATTCCCGCGATCGTCATAGGCGAGAAGCGGGCGGTGAACTGTGTGTCTGTGTTGGTCGGCATTAGCTGATACCTCTATTCATTTTTTCGTAGGCAATCGATTTCTTCGCGTACTCTGCGATCTGCTCTTGGTAGATCTGTTCCTCGGTCTTCTGCTGGACCTCTTGGACCGGCGGAAGCTGCGCGGAGCGGATGAGTGCACGATGAAGATCCTCGTTCTCCTTCTTCAGAGAAGAGATCGTCTCGAGGTTCTTCTTGTTCTCCTCCTCGAATGTTGTCTTCAGAGTGTTGAACTGCGATTGGAACTCGTCGCGAAGCTTCGCGATCGGATCCTCCGTCTGCGTCTGCTGCGGCTGATCCTGTGCTTCCTCCGTCATGCTCTCACCTTCTTGGTAAGAGGAGCGGTCCTGATCGGGATCCAGAAGCCCTCGGCGGGCAGATTGAGGACCTCGGGCATCTCCGACTTGGACCAGCGTATCTGAAGGAAGTCGTCTGTGTAAGCTTCCGAGAAGGCAGCGGGCATCGGATATTCTTTGCCGTCCTTATCGATGGCGAAGTATTCCGGCTTTCCGCCCTTCCCGAGTCTCGTATCGTAACGAGAGAGTTCGATGTCGCGTCTTTTCGTCATGTGACAGTCTCCATGAGGATGGGAGATCTCGCAACGAGACGACCGACTGCCGTCGTCCCTACCGTTCCCGGCGTGCATAGGACAATGAATCGCATCGCTGCGATCTCCAATGAGAATAACGTTGATGATGTT
>Ga0265298_10008387_pt1 | contig 12414 bp, 13 predicted proteins | sample AusTroGonzalo_MG_3_FD_193486 | JGI IMG/M metagenome (GOLD analysis project Ga0265298, IMG submission 193486) | Bovine rumen microbial communities from tropical cattle in Woodstock, Queensland, Australia - Gonzalo_01 | ecosystem: Host-associated > Mammals > Digestive system > Stomach > Rumen ... | reverse complement strand
TACAGCCGCCGAATGCTGAGTTCCCGATTTTCTGAACGCCATCAGGGATTATCATCTCCACGATTTTGCATTCCCAAAATGCATATGGTCCAATCTCCGTCACGGAAGACGGGATGTTGAACCCCGGTTCCGCAGCCCTGGCGACAGCCACGAGACAATTGTTCATTACCCATCCTTTGCCGTCCGGCGTTGCCCCCATGCCCTTAAACGACTCCAAGTAATTATTCCACCTGAAAGGATTGATTCTGGGAGCCGCCAAAGAGGCTGGAATACTGATTGATTTCAGCATGTATGCATCCATCTCTTCTTCAGACAAGTATTCAAGTCCCTGTCCGTTGTATCTATAAAAACTGTAGGAGGAACTATTGCTTACAGGAATAATATTCCCGTCATTCAGATAAATTAGCTCCAAATTGTTGCCGAATATACTCAAAACCCCTTCGGGAATGATGTACTCATTCATCTTTCCTCCTATCATGAACATCAGGGTTCCGTCATAGCCGACTACGGCATGACCGTCCCTGCTGACAGCGGATCCTGTAATTGATTTTAAATTACGACAGTCATAAAAATCATTTGCCCCGATACATTTTATCGAATTGGATATTACTACAGACTCCAGTGCAAGACAACCCTCGAAGGCCCCGCCATAATGAGAGTCTGGATAATCGAGGTGATACGACCCTACATATTCCAACGTTTCAGGAAGGAAAAGATTCTTTAGACCATGAACAGTTTCGTCTGGGTCATTGCGATTCTTTGGATAATAGTAGCACTTACTGAAAGCGCTGTATCCTATGGACTTCAGAGAAGCGGGGAAAACAATCCCGCCTGCCAAAGGTCTCCCGGAAAATGCTTTTTTATCAATGGCTTCAAGGCCCTCCGGCAGAACGATTGAATCAAGCCCCTTTCTTCCTTCTTCAAATTCATAAACACTCAACAATTTTGCTTGAAATGCACTTTCTCCGATTATTTTTATTCCTGCGGGCAATGTGATTCTGCTCAAATATGGCATCTGATAGAAAGCAAACGGCGCGATTTCTATCAAGCCGGTGAAGAATTTCAACTCATCGAATGAAGTGATAGCGAATTCATCCACCAAACACCTGAGATGCCTGTACGACGTGGTCGGTCTTGAAACCAGATTACCTTCCGAGTCATAACCGACACCAGCCTGGATAACTTGCTCCACTTCATTAAAAACGTTCAATAATGTAGTGACTTCAGCAGCTTCTTTGTACGACAGTTCCCCATCGCCGTTCACGTCAAACAGATCCACAAGCCGTTCTTTTACAGCTTGGCATTCGAAAGAAATCGGACTGTCCTGGGGATACTGGCGAACGGAAATGGCCTGAACCGCAGTTCCACTCCGGAGGGTTATAACTGCCGTCCTGTCTGTCCCAGCATTGGCTCTTGCGATGGTAAACACCAGTTTATTGCCGCTGGATTGGGCCGCATCCTGATAAAGCCAGTCTGCATCGGAAGCCGCGTCGACCTGTTTGTTTGAAATGACTTCGATGGTCAGGGAGCCGCCTTCCAGACCGAAAGAATAGTTGGACTTTGCCACGGCGATGGCATCTTTTCCCATCTGGACGATGTTGACATTCTCGGAAAAGCCGCCGTCTGCATCCGTGAAAGAGACAAAACCCTCCCGGCTGTCTACGGATTCATTCCCGGAAACCGTCAGATAAAAGGTATTGGTTGACTCGCTATTGCCTTCTTGAATCCAATCATACCCTTCCGGTATCCTTAGGGTGACATTTCTGTCTGAGACTGTCTCAACCTTTATCATCCCGCCACCCGATTCAATGGCAATATCTTTTGCGGAGAGAAGGATACGAGGGTCGGGCTTGTCCGGAAGCGGAGTTCCCTTCTGATATACGGACACGACTTCCCTTAAAGATCCGTCGCTGAAAACTATCCGTCCTTCACGACGTTCCGTCTCGGTATTCGGGTCGACCGAGAAAGACAACACCCTTGATTCCAATGCTTTGGTTCCGGAGGTATTCTCCTGAATCCATTCCTTGCAATCTTCCAATGCATAAGCATAGCTAACATTGGATTGGACCTCGACCTTAATCTCGCCGCCCTCACAGGAAACCTCATACTTAGTTGATGTCGCCAGCAGGGCATCCTTTTGTTTCTGGGAAACCAGCAAATCCGTCGTATTCTTCCCAGATACAATCCGCACGGTTGCCGAACGGTCTTCATATCCGTCATTCCTGGATGCAGTCAGGGTTACGGTAACGCCCCCGGCCTGTCCGCTTGTCGGAGAGAAGGAAAGCCATCCGTCAGCGCGGCCGTTGATGACCGATGCCGTCCAAGTCTCCGATGTCTTGAAGGAGAAAGAACAATCACCGCCCTCTGTGGGAACAATCATCGACAAATTACTGACAACATATTCACTGGCAGGGATGGACGGAGAATCCGTGTTGGGCTCAAGGGAAGGATCTGACTCTTTTGCACAAGATACCAGCCCAATAACAGTAAATAATAAAAGAATAATGATATTAGTTTTCATAAAACGTTATGAAGAATAAGACAGAGACATTACAAAGATACTACTATTCTTCTTCCTTCCAACTTGAGGAATACCTTTGGCCCTAAAAATGGCCGAAGTTTCGATGAAATCTGTACTAGTTTATTATTCAGGAACACATTAAAAACAACACGGCCTAACAAAAAGTTAGACCGTGCTTTATTTTTAACTTGCTGTAAATCAGTGGTTTATACCCGTTATTATTCCTCCTCGTTCCATAAATGGTGTAACTCCTGCAAACTCATTGTTATCAAGTAGTTACAACTGTGTTCAAAAACTCGGATAGTCACAGGGGAAGCCTGATGCAGGCTGCCAAACACTAACTGACATGATGAATCTCTTTTTTACTATCCCAAATGATATCTATGCTTAATCTCTTTGAGTGCTCAATGAGAATATGTATCTTTGTGTTGATATGTTTAGAAGATTCATTCTCATACTATTGACAGTTCTGCTCACCTGTGCTTGTTCTTGTGGTCCCAAGAAGCAGCATAAGGAGACAATTACTGAGACTGTTTCAAAGGAACAGATTGCCACTGAAGACTTCAATATGGTTGGTGAAAAACTTCAGGAGTTCTTGTCAAATAATGGTAAGCCTTTGAAGGGGTGGCCTTTCAAAGAGTGGGGATGGAGATTAGTTGGGAATCAAATGGTATTCAAGATGCCAAAAGGAAAAGATATCTCTGGAGATGTATTGAGAGAATTCCTGAGTCTTGACCAAGTCAACCACTACAATTCACACTTAAATAGAAGTAGAGATGAGTGGATAGCTATGCTCTTTGATTCAGATGATGTATACAAGTATTGTGGAACTCTTGATGTCTCCGATTCCCTGAGTTGTTACATCTACACTGTAGAGAATAAGAAAGAAGTGGGCTACCATGATGCTTTTGCCCTTATCGTGAAGGATAACTCTGCGGTAGGTTCTGTCCAATTGGCTTGCGAAGGTTATGGCCTTGGGGATTCAATAGAAAGCAATCGTATTAACAGAAATACATTCGTCATGGCCTCATTTGCTGTTGATGTGATTGACGAGAATGGCGATAGTCCAGGTGGCTATTATTCCATCCGAATTAATGATGATGGGACTATTTCTCGATTCAATGCCTACGAATCAGATTTCAACAAACCAATTTGGAATTGACCTACTACCATTTACTATTCCTTTTCTTTCAGGGATAGCCCCAAGTGGCCGAATAACCAAAAACTGCCAAGAAATTAACCTCGGCAGTTGCCTGTGCGCCTTTAATACCTTCCGGATGGTTATGGGTAATCGAGGCGGAAATCTCCGCCACCCGTTCCGTCTCCTCCAGCGTGTCAAAGAACCAGCCGACGGCGCTCACGCGCATCGCCGATCCGTTGCCCCAGGAGTTATAGGGTTTCCTGTCTTGCGTATGGAAAAGCCAACGGCGGAATCCTCCACCATAGCCTCCCTTGGGGCAACGATATTCGTTTGCAAACCGCACCATCTCCTCTTCCAGCACTTTGTGCGTATGCTCCGGATCTTTAAGCAACCAGGATGCTACCGCCATGGTCATGACGGTATCATCAGTGTAGTTGCTCCCCTTCGGGAACAGGTCGCAATTGTAATCGTTGGTATTGTGGAACTCGTAGGCTGAGCCAGCGATATCCCCAATGATAGCTCCTAACATTGTTTAATCCGCCCATCATTGAGGCCATGAAGGAACGGATGGACCTGTATCGGGATGCAGTGGCATATGCGTGCCGGGTGGCTTCTGGCGCGAAGTTCTTTCTTAGTAAATGACTTCTGTTCCATATTCAGTTCCTTTCGTGATCATATTGCCCATGTCTTTGGGCACGAACAAATTCCACTTGGGGACAAACTCCAGGGCTTTGTCTCCATCTGTTATCTTATTCTTTACTCCGTTGCCCTTCATCCGGCAGGTATCGATAAAACGCTGGCCGATGCCGTTGGTGCTCTGGAAGAGGGAGAGTAGATACCCTGTCCGGCTCCAAAGAGAGGCGTTGTCATAGGCCTCCAGACAAATCATTAGGTCCTTTTCCTTCAACTGCCCGCAAGGGATGGACGAAAGCGCGTAGAGTAGTTCTTCCAGCCCTCCTGCCAAGTCAATATGACGGATGCAGTCCACAACCGTCTGGGAAAGAGAGGTTACGGCAATGGGATTTCCATCCGGGTCCTTGCTGATGACTACATTATAGGTGAATTTGAGAGGATGGTATTCATAACAGACGCCATCAATAACAAACGGGCGAAATCGTTTGTCTGAATGCAGATATATGGTGTTGAACTGTTGTGTCTGCAAGGCATAGTATTGCAGCGCTCCATGGTAGGCGACGCAACCGCCGCTTACCCTGGCACACCCTGCGGCGTACTCGTTCTCAATATGATTCTTCACCTTCACGACGCAAAGGTACAAAGAATGAATCAATAAAACAAATTAACCTATTAACTCATTATAAATAAGTAAATAAAAAGGTTAAAAATATGAACAATTCGCATCGTCTGCTTTTTATAGTCTATTATTTCGAAGACCCGCATTCCTTCGTGGACAAACTCTCCAGCGTCACGTTTTTTCTTCTCATCTCCTCGCGCGTTGTTGAGATATTTATTTATTCTTGTATTGATTCAATTTGTACGGCCGAATTGCGTCCTTGCGAGCGCCTGATTATTAGGCAATTGCAGCGGCTTGTTCGGTATTATCTCCTAAGAATTGAGTAGATTTCATGCCACCTCTCCTAAGAAATGAGTAACTTCTTCCTAAGTTTTGAGTAACTTTCTGCCCGGAGACAAGAAAGGCAACTCATCGCTCGTATTATCTATTTTAATAGTTCTCGCATTCTCTCATTCTCGTAATCTCGAATTCTCGTGTTATGGAGATCAATAGTTCTCGTGATCACGAGTTCTGGCAATCTACAGCTGCGAGACTTTCAGAGTTGCGCGGAATTTGGGCCTTAGTCCAAATTGCGAGATGTGCGTTCGTGTCACGAACGCTGCCCCTGCGGGACATCTTCGTACGCCTGCTGGCGTCTTTCCAGGATCCCTGCGAGGAAGACCCGGACTGCACCCTGCGCCTGACGGATTTGCTGGACGAGGGGCTCTGCGAGCTCATCGGCAGCCTGGATGATAAGACGATGAAAGCGGCAGCCATGCAAATGGAAGCGGATTTCCCTGAGCCGGCCGCCGCCTTCAAGACGGTAACGCGGATGATGATTTAACTGGAAAGGCCGGGCGTCCCGGCGCCAGTCAGTGGAATTAGCGGTCCCTGTTTCCGTTGTTCCGGGGACCATGTCCCTTGCCGTTTTTCTTGTTCTTCAGTTTTTCCTGGATCTGGCTTTCAACTTTGAACAGGCGGTTCATCTGGTCGGGTTCCAGCACGGCGGCGAACTCGTCGATATATTTCATCCGGATGGATTGCGCCAGTTGCTGGCGTTCGATACGGGCCTTGGCGAGAGATGCCGCCTCTTCCGATGTGGCGGGACGGCCCTTGGGCAGTTTCTTTTCTGCCATTGCGGCTTGCATTTCTTCGCTGTAGCGCTTGTAGATGGGGATAAAGGCGTCTCGCTGTTGGTCCGTAAGGTTGAGCCGGTACACGTATTCCCGGATCTTCGCGTCAAAGAAACGCTGGTTAACCTTTGGGCCTTTTTCCTGCCCGAATGCGCTCAGGGCGGCGAGACCGATGAGAAGGGAGAGGACAAACTTTTTCATGGTTGATATGTGCTTGAAGGGTTAATAATAGCATTCAGGAATATCGTCTACGGGCCAGTCCAGAATCATGGCGGCCTCATCATCGGTCAGGGATGCGAGGAACCGGTCCATCGGACTGGAATTGTGGACAAACAGGAACACGCCCAGGATCAGGGCGGCGGCAGTGGCGGCGATTCCATAGAACCAGGGGCGCGTGATAATGGCCCCCATCGGCCTGGACGACCGCTTGGCGTTGGCCTGGCAGCGGCTCAAAAGCTGCTCTACGTAGAGCGGACTCTCTTTGTAGGGAAGCTCGGTTACGATGTTCTCAAACTCTTTCATATCGCGTGTTCTTTCAGGTACTTTTTAATCTTCTCCACGGCAAAGTGGTAGTTGGTCCGGAGCGAGTTCTCGCTTTTTCCGGTTATGCTGGCAATCTGTGTGTAGGGCAGATCGTCATAGTAACGCAGGTTGAAGACGATGCGTTGCTGCGTGCTCAGCTGCAGGATGGCTTGCTGGAAGAGGATGGCGCTTCGGTCTGCGTCAGGGGCACTCTCGGTAAGCACTAAATCGGCCAGTTCTCCGTTGAGGGAGTCCAAACTATGGAAGGCGTGCGTGCGTTTTCGAAGCGACTGCAGCGCCTCATTGGTGGCAATCTTATAGCACCAGGCCTCCAGGGAATCCCCCTTGAACGTATCGGCCTTGGTGAAGATTTTGATGAAGGTCTCCTGCAGCGCATCCTCCGCATCATCATGGCTTACCACCAGCCGACGGATATGCCAGTACAGACGCTGCCCATATTGGTCCGTGGCTTGCTGCAGTATGTCGTTAGCATTCATTTTCATCAATTACCACTCATTAGATGCACGGCACAGGCGAATGTTAAAAGGAATTGAAAAATGATTACCTTTGTCATGATCTAAAGATAGGATTGTTATGAAGAGAGTTGTTTTCCTCACCGCCGTATTGTTGACCCTTTTTGGCGTCAGTTCTTCAGGGCAGGAGCATTACAGGCTGCTGTATTGGAATATCCAGAATGGTATGTGGGATGGGCAGGAAAACCATTATTCCCGGTTCCTGGGTTGGGTGAAAGACCAGAATCCTGACATTTGCGTCTGGTGTGAGTCGCAGCCCATCTACAAGACCGGCACTTCAGAGCACTTGGATGAACTTGATGCCTGGAGAACGGACCCTACCCTTATTGCCTTTTGGAAGGACCTCGCTCAACAATATGGGCACCAGTACGTCTTCCTCGGCGGACACCGGGACAACTATCCGCAGATCATCACTTCGCGTTTTCCCATAGATTCAGTCTCCAGGATAATTGGCAATCAGGCCGATACGCTGGTTTCCCATGGCGCCGGATGGGCCAGAATCACGCTGGGCGGTATTCCGGTCAACCTAGTTACGGTCCACACCTGGCCGCACAAATATCGTCATGGCGTTGCCAAGGAAGATCGGGAGAAGGATGGCAACGCCCATGGCGGAGACTATTACAGGGCGACGGAGATTGAGTATATCTGCCGGCATACCATCCTTGGGGCCGATCCTGAAGGCCGTCAGCTGTGGATGATGATGGGAGATTTCAACTCCATCACCCGTCGTGAAAACTGGGTTTATCATTATGAGGAAGACGATACGCGTTTCCTGGTCCATGACTTCATCAACAACCATACACCTTATATCGACGTAATCGCCGAGCGGGAGCCGAACAACTTCCATTCAACTACGCCGTATCGCCGGAGAATCGATTATGTCTATGTCACGCCGCCGATGTTTGGGAGAATTCAGGATGCTCGCGTCATTCTCGATGATTACACCAGGCAGCAGAAAGCTATGAAGGACGGAAAAAGAGTTTCGAAGTTCTGGCGCCCCTCCGACCATCTTCCCATCATCGTGGATTTCTGCCTGTAACACAGATGCAGGAACGTATCCCTTGCGCCGTTTTTGTTGTCATAAATATCAAATAATGTATGTTATGACAGTATTTCGGGCAAATATTAAAACAATACTCGAGATACAAGGTTCTTAGAAGACAAGCTCAAGAACGTAAGGGGGTGGACATTTTGTCCCCATCCTTTGGCAAGTTCCAGTTTGCACTGCAATTCTTAGTCATCAGTTGATAAGAATTTCCATTTCATACTGCCGGCCACGACATTCCACATCAAACAATAGCCTCCCAGCGGTTTTCAAGGCCTTTGGGATAAAATAAAAAGAGATTGACGAAGGGCGGTGGCTTCATGCACGCATTCGGTCTTATCCCAAATTCGTGCATGCGGTTTTGTATACCAATATTTTTTTTGTTATATTAGCATTTAAAAGCATAATTAGTGACACGTAGACTATTCATCTTAGCATGCATCGTCCTCGCGATGGGGGGGTGTGGCCGGATCAGAAAAGCTCCTGTCCGTATCCCTCAGGCGTCGGATTCGTTGTATACGGCCCAGGCTGCCATGAAGATATATGGCAAAGAGCCGAAGCGTGCCCTCGCCATTGTCGATTCGGCCCTTATCGCTGGCAATGTAAGTGAGTTCAGGGCCGATTTTCTCCGGGCCAAAATTATGGCCGGCTCACCGGAAGGAACGCCGAGGGACGCTGCCATCGTCCTTTGTGAGAAACTGCTCCAGCATGATTCCACGCAGGTAGTGGACAAAAGAACAGCCGTCAACCGCAACAATGTGCTGGATGTGCTGCTGGGAGCCTGCCGCACAAACGGAGACGACGATAAGTGGCTCCGCTATGCCATCGAGAGGGCCGAACTGTGCCGAAGCATGGGCATGGAAACCGAGTCCCTGCGCATGGAGGCCGAGATTGGGGCGGCCATGACCCGCATGGGACGCCGCGAGGAAGGGATGATCAGGATGGAGAAAGCTATCAATGCGCTTGAGAAAGGAGACCCCAGCGTGGACCGGATGGATGCCGTCATTGTGGCCCGTAAGCGCAGAATCGTGGTACTGGACCACGCCCACCGCTACCAGGACATCATTCCGGATGCCGAAGCCATCATAAAGAAGCTGGACGACTATGAGAGTCGCCCCTCGGCCTATGCCGAAGACAGTTTCCGCCTTCCGCCAGCAGGTAATGCCCGCTCCGGGTATTGTAATTTCTACCGGGCCCAGGCCCAGTGCTTTTTGGCCAGGGCCTACACCATGATTGCCCCTCCCGATTATGCCAAAGCAAGGGAATTTGTCCGCCTGGTGGAAGAATCGGCCTACGGTCACACTTTCAATGGCCGATGGGTGTTGTCCCAAGTCTGGAAATCCCTGGGCGAGTGGGATAAGGTCCTAGCTGTTGACCAGGAGGCAGAGCGCCTTATGGACGGGGACACTTTGAATACTGACTTTGCCACTATCCTGAAAGACAGGGCCGATGCTGCCAAGGCAAAGGGGCATTATGCCCAGGCCCTCTCCTTTATGGATCGTTATACCAGCCTCAAACTGAAGTTGAGCGATCAGCGTCTGGAATCGGAAGTTCAGGATTATGCCGCCCGCTACCACGCACTCGAACAAGAGGAGAAGATTCGGGTCGCGGAGTCCGAATCGACCCAAAAAGGTGCTGTAATCCGGGTGATAATGGTGATCCTGCTCATTATTACCGTATTTTCCATTTACTCGATGCGCCAGAGGCATGCTATCATTCAGAAAAACAGGGCGTTGGCCAGGATGATTGGCGAACTCACCTCTGCCGCTGCATCGTCACAGGGGGAGGCTCCCAAACCCGATAAAAATCTGTTTGATCAGATTGACAGGATTATCCGGAAAGAGAAACTCTATACGAACGTCAATTTGCAGCGTCAGGACATTGTGGATCGTTTTGATATAAGCCGCCACACGCTGAACGACTTGTTCCAGGCCTACGCCGACGGCCAGTCCTTTACCGCTTATATCAACGGCATCCGTATGCAGGATGCCATCCGCCTGATGCAGAAAGAGCCAGAGGCCCCAATCGGCGTCATTGCCGACGCAGTGGGGTTCACTCCCGCCAACTTCCGGGAACAGTTCAAGCGTCAGTATGGTATGACGCCGACAGAGTATAGACAGAATATATAAAACACCTCATATGAAAAAGAACCTGAAAGATAATTATGTAGCACCGGAGATCTTCCCTGTGGAATTGGTTCCCGGGAGCCTTGTCTGCGCCAGCGGTGGGGTTAGTGGTGATCGCGTTGATTACGGTGATCCTGAAGAAAAGTATTGGTAAGTTAGGGACCTGCAGTATGAAAAAAATATGTGTTTTTATGGCCTTTGCCATTCTCCTCTCCTGTGCGAAGGAAGCAGGCCAACCAGAGCTGGTCGAGCAGCCTGCTGCCCGACAGGAACAGACCTATGCGCTTGCCGTCACGGCAGGTAAGGCCGATACCAGAGCGCTTTATTTAGATAATTCCGGAGCCTTGAAAGCCACTTGGGCCGAAGGAGAGACGGTGGAGGTATACAAGGGTGGTATAGCGAGCTTGGGCACACTGACGGCTCAGAGCACCGGCAAAAGCACCACACTAAGCGGCACCGTCAGCGGAACTTTCGCGGTTGGCAACACCCTCAGGCTCGAATTTTTGAATGCCGACCACTATACGAGCCAGAACGGCATACTGAATGAAGGGGATGCCAGCCTCGACAAGACTTGCGATTATGCAACGGCCGAAGTCAAGATTCTAAGTATAGACGGCAATACCATCACCACGGAGACCGCTACCTTCACTAACCGGCAGGCCATTATGAAGTTCACGCTGAAACAGGGTGGAGCCCCTTTTATCACCAGCGGAATGTCCATTACGGTCACTGGGAGCAAGAGCATAACCATTTCGGTGGTACCGCCATCACCTACAGACGAACTCTATGTGGCCATTCCCTGCTATTATGATTCTGTGTTCTCCTTCTCCTTTGATGCGCTTGATGTGCTAGGAATAACTCATTACAATAAGAACATTGATTCCCAGACTATAGAAAACGGTAAGTTTTACAATATAACCCTCAATTTATAATGAAACGACTTCTAACCATTTCTCTTGCCTGCCTGATGGCGGCAACCAGCTTGTTCTCCTCCTGCAACAAGGATGACTGGAAGGGCAAAACAGAGAATCCCAATTCGGACCTGCAGAGATGCCCCGACGCCTATCTATTACTGGGCAGTTTCCTGGACCTGGACGAAAATGGGAACGTTACTGGATGCTACTACGGCAGTTATGATCCGGCTAGTCCCGGCGTAGTGAACATCACGGTAAAAAAGACGAATCCGGTCGAGTGGGCCCGGGAGTTCATGAAGTCCATTATCCCGAGTGATGCCGATATTACGGAGACGGAAGATGAGTTGATCTGGAACATGAAGAATTCCGAAGGAAAGTCCCAGGGACAGATGGTGTTCAAGCGCTCTACGGCCTTGGGGCAGTTCGCCGTGGTGGAGGTTCCGGAATGTGCCCGTCCGCTCACGCAGATTGTTTTCAAGAAACCGCTCCTCACGGACAGCTGGATAGACAGATACAATCAATGTGATTTACTGGATTATTTCTATCTGGGTGCGCCTTTTGAGGTCCGCGATGGTAAACTTCCGGAGGGAGTGGCCAGTAATTTCGGCCACGGCCAAGGCTTGTTCCTGGTTATCCGGGAATATGAAGCCGGCGTGCATGACGGACTCCTTCTTCGGCTTGAAACAGAGGAAAAACAGATTGCTTGGCCTGATGATATTCGAGGCGTAAGGAATCGCTGTATGAGATATCCGGTAGGAGTGCGAGTTTCAAAAATACTCAATGAGAATCCCGGATTTGCCCAGACTATGACTTCCATGGGCATGGGCTCCTGGGACACAGGCTATTATGTTTGGTATGAGACTTATGATGTACCCGGCGAGACTTTTTCTTTTGCCTCTAATGAAGTTCGGCTAAACTTCAAGACCGGGGAGGGAGAAACCCTTTCTCTCTTCTGGAAATGGTATTTCCATGAGGCCTGGCTGTACAAATTCTATGTGGAGGAGGTTGACGGCGCATTGAGAGTATTTATTAACCGTGATATTAGCGGCGGAATGGGTATATGATGATGAAAAGAACCATTTGGATTATCGGAGCCCTGCTCCCACTTTTTCTTGCCTGCGAGCGCTCGGCTGCGGAGCAAGACACCCGGGAACTGTCTTTTTCCCTGGAAGTAGCCAATGAGAATTACACGGCGCCAACTGTACTGGACGGTCTTGGAGACGTGCAGATTACCCATATCTCCGGACA
>Ga0265298_10008384_pt1 | contig 12422 bp, 4 predicted proteins | sample AusTroGonzalo_MG_3_FD_193486 | JGI IMG/M metagenome (GOLD analysis project Ga0265298, IMG submission 193486) | Bovine rumen microbial communities from tropical cattle in Woodstock, Queensland, Australia - Gonzalo_01 | ecosystem: Host-associated > Mammals > Digestive system > Stomach > Rumen ... | reverse complement strand
TGTTGCCCTGGGTGAAATCGGAGGAGCCGGAGTAGTCGGTGACGGTGCCGCCAGCCTCCATCACAATCAGACTGCCAGCCATGTAATCCCACTGGCCGATATACTGCTCAGCATAGCCGTCGAGGCGTCCTGCTGCGACATAACAGAGGGCCATTGCGGCAGAGCCGCACATGCGAATGCTACCCACATTGCCATAGAACGCATCGATCATACGTTTGATCGTTGGCTTATAGGCATCGCTGTTGTATGGCAGTTGCAGACAGAGCAGCGCGTCCTGAATCTTCTGACTGCTTACGCACAGCTTATTATGCTTTAAATAAGCGCCTCCCCCTTTCCAGGCATAGAAACACTCATCGGCACAGATCTCATAGACCACACCGATGAGAATCTCCTTTCCTTCCAATAGTGCAATGCTGACGGCATAGGGGGCATACTGATGGATAAAGTTCGTCGTGCCATCCAGCGGATCTACCACCCAACACAAAGGGGACTGTCCCCGCTGTGCGGTTTGTTCCTCTGTGATAAATCCCGCCTCCGGCAACAACTCTCGCAACGCGCTGACAATCAGTCGTTCCGACCCTTTATCCACATACGAAACATAATCATGCGCATGCTTCCGCTCCACGCTCTCAAGGGAGAACTTTTCACGTTCTCCCTTGATATACTCCCCAGCCCGTCGTGCTATCTCGCACACCGCCAAGGTATATCTTTCTAAATCCATTTCCTTTTTCACGCCTGCAAAGGTACGAATTATTTTCCAAACCACAAGCGCTTTGATTATTATTTCAACTACTCCTTATTATTTATAATCGTCACGATGTCTGCGGCATTGATTTTTTCATCAGAGTTTGCATCGGCAGCATCAATGTTGAATTTATCCGAAGGCTTGCCCATGATATAGTTGGCGAGTTCATCAGCATCATCCTCATTGACAAATCCATCATTATTCACATCACCAAGAATGACTACCGGCTTACGGTCCGTACTGTCGTAGAGGCGAGTGATAGCACGGATGGCATCCTCCCACGTCAACGGATCATTCCAATGGAAGGAGTTCGCCTCCTTGTCTAAGCCAATGACATTGATGCCTGATTTGTCAGATACGTGACAGAAGTTCCAGTAGAAACAAGTCAACCAACCTCCGAAGCCTGTACCCCTCCAGAACATCTCTTCTGGTGCATCCGCCTCACCAGGATCACCCCAATGAGGTAAAAGATCATCAAAATAATTGAGGTCGCATTCCCAAAGGTCTGCAGGATGTTCTCCGGTTATTGCATTATTTGTCTCTGCTCCGATACAGCGGGCTGTATAGTACGCCATACATGTTGCCATTCCTCGGGTCAAAGGCACTTCGTAGTCCGTGATACAGCCATTGAAGTAGTTCATTGAACCTGGAGCGAACTTACCTATCATCTGCTTGAGCATCGCCTTAAACTCCTGTGACTGCACCTGAGCCTTGCGCTCCTTCTGATAATAGCTGATTGGCAGGATATCCGTCAAGAAAGCCCGTTCATAGTCATCTGAACTTGAATCAGCCAACCTACGGATACGGATATCGTCGAGGAAGAACTCATTGTTTATATCTCCCTCCTCAGCCTTGATATTGAAATCTATGAATCCTGAGAAGCTACCATACCCTCTAAAGGCAGAGAGCGGAATCTGCACGCGCTGCCATTCACCAGTAAACTTTCCACCTTCTACATGACTGCTGCTAATAGTCGCTGAAAGGCCCCTGAATGACTCTGGGTCGAAATGTTCGTTATGGGTAGAGAATTCTACTGACAACGTTAAGTTTGGATCGGTATTCTTAATATACAACTCCAGATAATAGCCTTCGTCTGCCAGTTTCTGAATGTTAACCTCGGATACGAACGAGAAGTATAATCCTTGTTGTTCATCTTCGCTTTTTTGTGGATCTTGTCCATCGCGGTTCCATCGGATACTGGTTATACCGAAGTGAGTATCCTTGCGATGAGCAAAATTGATGCGCCACATATTGCCATTTGGTGCATCCCAATCTGAAATATCTACCCATTGATGTTCAGCCATTGTATCAACAGGATTCACTCCATCCACGTATTTACGAATATCGAAAAACAAAGGACCATCTACATAAAGAGGAAGCCCCTCATCAAAAGAAGATATTTTTGTCTTCAGTTCTGTTTCCTGAGATTCCATAATACCGTTCCGGATAGCATACACTTTAAAAACTCCCGTACCAAGTCCTGAATAAAAGTTCTCAATTCCCGATGCCATAAAATAGTCTGTACCATCAATGTTTTCTATCCATATTCTGATGTCACCATTTTCTCTATTAAATGCTTGGTGCTCAACAGGTATATACTGGCTGGTCTTGTCAACGAACTGACCTTCTATCAATTCAAATACCTGAAGAAAGGTACCCACATAGAATCTGGTACCATTTTCGCCATCAGGATTTCTTTGGACAATTATTTCTTTCACACCATCCCCATTGAAATCATAGAAGGCAAATGACTCATTGATGGCATAGCCAAGACGTGGAGATGGAATGACAGAATAATTAGAGCCTCCGTATTTTCCACTACTACTGCCCCAAAACACAACGGGTGTAGGGAAGAAAGAACTACAGCTTTCATCTTTGTAACGGTCAATACCTGTAAAAGCAATATCGTTGTATCCATCATTATTGATATCAATAAACTCGGCATCCAGAAACCAAGGCAAGTTCGATCCTTCTGAATTATCCTCAATGTATTGCTTCAAATCAAGGATCTCTGATGCTTTACGCTCTGTGAAGTTTCCTTTACCATCGTTCTCTATATAAAGAGAAGTCTGTCCATAAGGATCATTATTATTCCAAAATATGACGTCGATATCTCCATCATTATCAAAATCGCCAGTGGTGCCACCATGAAAAGTGCCATACATTGAATTATTATTCGGCTCCTGATATGCAGGATAACGCAAGTCGTGATAAACACAATTTGCATCACTCATCAGAATGACAGGATAATCACCTGTAGAACCATTACGATCATAACCAGTACTAAATGAACAGAAGTCAGGGTATCCGTCATCATTGAAATCAGCATATTTCAAATGAATAGAATAGACTGTACCTAACATTCTATTATCATTCAGAGGGTCTTCATCAAATGAGCCATCCGGCTTGCCCAACCAAAAACGGACATTCTCACGATGATTGTCCGTACCCATTCCACCTTTCTTGGGAAATTGAATATAATCTAAATATCCGTCTCTATTGTAGTCTACAGGCAGATAGTTCGTACCTCGCCATGGGGTACCATCCGTTGTTTCCCAAACGGTTGGCATTTCATAATACATCGGTTTGCCCATATCAGTCCACGACTGTTTGAGATTCAAAAGCGGGTATTGCTTTGTTCGGCGATGATAGGTAAAGGTAGCATGAATGTCCTGAGCCTTATCTGGCGAGACAATCAGTTCCTCACTGGTGCCAGAGGCATCTCCACTCCAGCCATCAAAGATCACATTCCCAAGGAACTTGCTGGGCACAGCCTTCAACTTGAGTTGCTTTTTACCGTCTGCATCCAGCATCATATACTCATCCACAACACCAGGACCATCAATTGTCACATTTACCTTGGATATTTGTGCCTTGGTATGTCCCAAACACAGAATCACCGTTATCAGAATCAACAGTAGTCTTCTCATCTCCAGTATCGCCACTTTTCTCTTCATACTGAGTTCTCCTTTATATTCTGCTTATCACCAATTACTCCTTATTATTTATAATCGTCACGATGTCTGCGGCATTGATTTCACCATCAGCGTTCGCATCGGCAGCATAGCTGTTGAATTTGTTTGAAGGCTCGCCCATGATGTAATTGGCTACCTCATCAGCATCCTCCTCAGTGATATGTCCGTCGCTGTTGGCATCACCAAGAGCAATAGGTTTACGGTCAGTGCTGTCACAGAGACGGGTGATAGCGCAGATAGCATCCTCCCAAGTTAGCGGATCGTCCCAATGGAAGGTTTTTGCCTTTTTGTCCAAGGCAATGACTTCTTTGCCTGAGAAACTCGAGACATGACAGAGATTCCATAGCCAAGGTGTCTGATAACCACCAAAGTCTGTACTTCTCCACCACATTCCTTCTGGATAGTTATCTTCTCCAGGGTCGTTCCAATGGGGCAACAACTCATCATACCCAGCAAAATTCCCATCCCACATATCGTCAGGAAAGTCATTGGTTGCATTCTGGTACTCTGCCCCGATGCTTCTTGCCACATAATAGGCCATGATGGTAGCCATACCACGAGTGAGAGGCTCGTCATAATCCGTGATATACTCATTGAAATACTCCATGGAGCTAGGCGCGAACTTTCCTATCAGCGATTTCAACATCGCCTTGAACTCCTGCGATTGTACCTGCGCCGTAAGTACCTTATTCCTATAAGTTGCAGCCAAATAGCCTTTCTCGAAGGCACGTTCATAATCATCAAAACTCACACTGGAAATCTTACGAATGCGGATATCATCCAAATAGAACTCATTATTGAAATCACCATCCCCAATCCTGATATTGAAATTTTTGACTTTAGAGAAAGAGGCATCACCACCGAATGCAGAAAGCGGTATAAGGACTCGCTGCCATTCGCCTGTAAATGTTCCTCCATCTACATTCCGTTTGCTCATTGTCGTAGCAAGTCCTTTGAAACTCGTCCCGTCAACACCACCATTTCCATTCTCCGTATAGGTCTCGAAACTGATATTCAGTGTCAGGTCTGGGTCGCTGTTCTTGATGTAAAGCTCTAAGCAATAGTCTTCATCAGCCAGTTTCTGAATGTCAATATCAGAAATAAAACCGAATGAGATAAACTGACTTTCATACTTTTTGCTGGGATCCAGCCCGTCCCGATTCCAGCGGATACAAGTCCTGCCGAAATGTGTATCTTTGCGATGATGCAAATTAATACGCCACAAGTTACCACTACCTCCACCACTAAAAGCATCTCCCCAATATTCGTCACCCTCTGTAGTACCAACCCATCGGTGTTCTGCCATAGTGTCTATAGGATTGACGCCGTCATCATAATAGTATTGTTCTACGATAGCTGGCCCGTCCACATATATGGGTATGCCTTCATCATAGGAGGCATACCTCGTCTGTGTTTTACCTTCCACTGGTTCGAGTATGCCATTATTGATTGAATATAGTTTTTGGGGGCCGACTCCCACTCCTGACAAATATCCATAATCACCGCCTCCTCCTGTGCACAGATAAGGAATACCGTCAACCTCTTCTATCCATGTTCTGGTTTCGCTTGCAAACTCATTGAAGGCTTCATGCTCCTTGGGAAAATAAAAATCGGTTTTATCTACATAATGGTCACCCTCTTTTTCGCATATTTGGAAATAATTACCCACATAAAAAGTTGTGCCTCCATAGTCTCCATCTCCACATCTGTTAACAATGACCTCTTTCACACCATCGCCATTCAGGTCATAGACGATAAACCCTACACCTATACCATATCCTAAACGATTGGTTGCCGGTAATTGAGTGGCATTGTCGGCACTGAACTTGCCGCTCTCGCTCCCCCAGAAGATCACTGGCGGGTTGATATAGCCACTGGTATTGCTCATGTGGTCGTTGCACAGCATGAACAGGTCGTTATAGCCATCATTATTCAGATCGGAAACCTCCATGTCCATATACAGTGATGTATCGCCAAATATCTCAGTCAGACTGTGCAGGTCGAGAATTTCCGTGGCAACTACTTCCGTAAAGTTCCCCTTTCCATCATTGATCAGGAAGAGAGAGTTGATGCCGTCTCCGTGCCACATGTCCCAGAACAGGATGTCGATATCTCCATCATTATCTATATCACCTGTAGTTCCACCATGAAAATAGCCATGATTATAGTCTGTAAAACGTAAATCCGTATAAACACCTTCAGGGCTGCTCATCAGCACAACGGGATAGTCTCCTGTAGACCCATCACGGTCATAGCCAGAACTGAAAGAACAGAAGTCTGGATAACCGTCATCATTGAAATCTGCGTATTTCACCATTATGGAATAGACTGTGCCCAACATCCGATTATCATTCTTAGGATCTTCGTCTATGGAACCGTCAGACTGCCCTAACCAGAAACGAACATTCTCGCGATGATTATCTATACCCATGCCACCCTTTTTCGCGAACTCAATATAATCAAGAATTCCATCACGATTATAATCCACGGGCAGATAAGCATAGCCACGACCTTGTCCTGCCTCCTCGCGTTCAAAGAGTCCAGGAGCCTCTACATACATCGGCTTGCCCATATCTGCCCACGACTGCTTGAGATTCAGTAGCGGATATTTCTTCACAGTTGGACGATAGGTGAAAGTGGCGTGGATCTTCTGGGTTTTGTCTGCATTCACCGTTAGTTCCTCGCTCGTACCAGTAGCATCGCCACTCCAGCCATCAAAGGTCACATCACCAAGGAATTTGCTGGGCACAGCCTTCAACTTGAGTTGCTTCTTTCCGTCTTTGTCCACCGTCAGGTATTCATCCACGATACCTGGGCCGTCGATAGTCACATTCACCTTGGATGTCTGCGCTTTGACATGACTCAAACAAAGAATCATCGTTATCAGAATCAACAGTAGTCTTCTCATCTTTACATAATATTAAAAAGGTATACATATTACTTATCCAAATATTTCTGAAGTATCCTCAGCAACTTTACGTTGAAGTTGCGATGTCCCTCGAAGTCTTCGCCCTCATAGTCACAGATACGGAATGGAGCCAACTGTTCTTCTGAGAGTAGACCGATGGCAGAGATCCACACATCTATGTTATATCTCTGGAATATCTCCAATGTCTCGTCCCAATAGTTAAGAGCACCTATCATATCTGTGACAAGAACGTCTTCGAAACGACATGACCATTTGGGGAAGTTCTCACAGACTTCTTTAACCATCTGTTCCGTTGTCTCCTTATTGGAAATAGAGTAAAAATGATCCGAAGTAAAAGTAACATCGTCTTTAATAGTAATGTTTAGTCCACCACCATCCCAATCTTTGGTAAAAGATCCTATCTTGACGGAAGATGTTGGTTTCATCGTCCATCCCTGAGAAACCTCTTCCTCTGTTATAAGACCAAGCTCCACATCCCAACCAGAAGGTTTCCACCAACGACTTACCGTATATGATTCAGGTAGCTTCACTTCGATGCCACACCAATTGAAGACACCTGTGCTTGCAGACAATACCACTTCCTTAGTATCATGATTGAGTAAGACGGTCACTTTTTTGTCGCTTTTCTTAAACTGTTCGCCATAAGCATTGGCGTATCCCATATTGAAGTCTCCATTGATTGTTTCCTCATAGAGAGTCTTGCTGTCTGCTGCAATAATCATAGTGGCATTGTCAGCATCAGCGATATAAAAGTCGATAGAGGTGCCCTCAGGCAGACAGCCGTCAATAGTCAGCATATTATCATCATGTATCATGCTATTAGCATCATAGAGTGTAATAGGATAAGTAGGCACCCAAACTGAATGGTGAGCCCAGTCAATATTACCGTCGCCTTGGCTATATTCATAGAACATATAGGCCATATCCATATGGTTATTCACCAATCGAGTGTTCTTATACTTTTCTGCCATATGCTTATATTGCTGTAGTGCCATAGGCATAAGATCATTGTTCTTAGTAGGCAGATTAAAGCAGAAAGCATCATAGAAGATAAAACGCTCAGGAGTGACTTCCTTGATAGCATCTACCATGATGTCAACAAAGTCTAATATCTGTTCGGGGGTAAAGGACTGACCTTCACCAAATCCTTCAGGACTGTAAAGAGCAGTTATCTCTTGGATAGGACAGAACGATAGGTTAACATTGGGTACATCCTTGTATCGGGTGGCAATAGCCTTCCAGATGTTGACTGCTTTCTGGCGTTTCTCAGGATTGAGGATGTCTGTATCCATGATATAGTCATCACGGTAATTCTCTGCCCAATACATACCATAGCCAGGAACAGCGCAAAAACCGAAATACAGATGGACGCCATACTCCATGGCTGCTGCAACCATCTCATCAAGCGATTTAAAGACATTTAGATTTGCCTCCATGTCAATGTTGAACAGGTGCTTCCAACTGGGAACGTATTTTAGGCTATTGAACCCCCATGATGCCCATTCCTTGATATCTTTGGCCGTTGTTCCGAATCTCCATGGTTGAGTTAAATCTCCATTTCCTTCTCCACAGAAGAATCCTATTTGTCTGGGTAAATCCTTAATGTCATGGATTTCTTTCTTTGCTGCATAGGCAATGAGTTCAGGAGTTATAATGGAAGCATCTGGAGTGGTCACCCTCGGATCATCGATGCTCGCATAGACTATCTCTGGTTCAAAACTATCATAGAGGCGTGTGATGGCTCGTACGGCATCTTCCCATAGAAATGGTTTGTTCCACGACCATTTAACATTCTCTGTATCGAAGCCTACTATCTCAATTCCTGAAATATTAGACACATGCGAAGCATTCCATAAGATGGCATGGACCGCCTCGTCCCACTTGTTCTCCACATCATCATCCAATGGTGAGAAAGCATAAGGCATTATGTCTGTAAAGGCGGGTAAATCCCATAAATTATCAAAAATATCATCAATACTGGAATGCTCGGAGGTTGAATTATTAGTATCTACACCTAGACACCTTGCCAAATACCATGCCATGCATGCAGCAAGCCCCCTATAGACAGGAGCATCATAATCTGAAATCCTACTATTGAAATATTCCATCTTGTCAGGACTGAATTTTTCAATCAACGGCTTTAGCATCGCCTTGAACTCCTGCGAGGTGATCTGCTGCTTACGGTAACGGGCAGAATACTTCATCGGCAGATAGCCCTGGGTAAAGGCCCGCTCATAATCGTCAACAAGAGCCTTGAAGCGGTCGAACGGCGGATTCAACAGGCTCTCTGCCAACAGACTGGCATCCTCCTCGTCGATTTTCCCATTGCCGTTGATGTCAGCCATAGCCTCATCAAAGTTATCTGGTGCATTGCCCATGACTGTATTCACCACAGCCACCACGTCAGCCATATCCACCCGTCCGTCACCATTGGCATCGCCGAACAGGTTACCTGTATAGCCCACCACTGCCGTCAACAGCAGCCCAGCCAGCATCGCCACTCTCCTCTTCATAATCCGTTCGTTTTTATGTTCGATTTATATTATTTGTATCACACCTATTTATCCATATACTTCTGAAGAACCCTCAAAAGCTTCACATTGAAATTGTGATGACCCTCGAAGGCCTCGCCCTCATAGTCACAGATGCGATAGGGAGCAAGCTGTTCTTCTGAAAGCAGGCCAATGGCAGAAATCCATGCATCAATCTTGTAACGCTTGAATATCTCCAGTGTTTCATCCCAATATGCTAGAGCTCCTGCCATATCGGTCACGAGAATATCCTCGAAACGACACGACCAATTAGGCGCACTTTCGCAGTTCTCTTTCACAAGCAATTCCGTATAATCTTTATTTGACTGCCCATAAACATCAGAGGTAATAGTTACATCCTCGTGGACTGTCAGATGCAATCCACGCCCCATCTCAGAAAGATTCGGATCGTCCGTTGAGCCTATCTGCACCGTGGAAGTTGCCTTCTTAATCCAGCCTTGAGAAGCCTCTTCTTCTGTTATCCACCCAAGTTCAACATCCCATGCTGATGGTGTCCACCAACGCTCCACGGTATATGACTCAGGCAATACAACTTCGATACCACACCAGAACAGGAGTCCTCTGCTCACAGAAAGGGTTACTTCTTTAGCATCTGATGCAAGATTGACAGACACCTTTTTATCGCTGGATCTGAACTGTTCTCCTGCGCACATGGCGACACCTACATTAAATTGCTGATCTTCATCGACAATTTCTTCATACAGAGTGGTGCCATCCGCTGCAATCTGCATGGCCACATTAGAGTATTGGGAGAAATAGAAGTTAATTGTTGCACCCTCTGGCAAGCAGCCGTCAATTGTCAGCTTTTCATTTCCATCTTTCATCAGAAGACCACTTCCAACATACGTTGTGATGGGATAAGAAGGTACCCAACAAGAGTGTCTTGCCCAATCAATATTACCATCACCAGTATTATATGGATAGAACATATAGGCCCCATCCATCCAGACGCGAGCCTGACGCGTATTCTTATATTTCTCGCTCATGTGATTATATTGCGCCAAGCCGACAGCAGCGCGTTCACCTGACTGGGTAACACTCGGATTATATAGGGCATCATAGAAAATAAAACGCTCAGGGCTAACCTCACGAATAGCATCAATCATAATATCATGATAGTCATTAATCTGGTCCAATGTGAAACGAGAGAAATCCCCAGAGCCACCAAGTTCACCATCATATAGTGCAAGGATCTCCGATATGGGTTGGAAAGACAGATTGACATTTGGCACATCCTTATATCTGGTAGCAATGGCCGTCCAGATATCACAGGCTTTCTTACGTTTCTCCTGATTCAGGATATCATTGTCCATAATATAATCGTCCCTTATGTTTTCAGCCCAAAAGGCTCCACATCCAGGCATAGCGCACATCGTCAGACACAGATGAACACTACTCTCCATCGCAGCAGCCACCATCTCGTCAAGTGACTTGAAAAGAGTAAGATTTGCTTTGAGGTCGTTGTCGAAGAAATACCTCCAACTCACTATATATTTCAAACTGTTGAATCCCCAGGATGCCCACTCTTTGATATCTTTTCCTGTTGTGCCGAATCTCCATTCCTGTTGCAGTTCCGTATTGCCCTCGCCACTCTGGAATCCGAAGAGCCAAGGCAGGTCTTCTATGTTGTGTATCTCCTTCTTTGCAGCTTCTGCAATCAGTTCGGGCGTAATGATGAAAGCATCAGGAGTGGTGACGCGAGGATCATCGAAATCTGCATATTCAATCTTTGGTTCAAAGCTGTCATAAAGTCGGGTAATGGCTCGCACAGCCTCCTCCCAAGTGAAAGCCTCATTCCAAGCCCAACCACCATTTTCAAGATAATATTCTATAATTTCCTTGTTAGATACAATTGACACATGTTCTGCATTACGTAATGCCGCAGTAATCATGTCTTCAGGATCTGTGTCATTCAATTGAACTAATCCATACGGCAAGACTACAGACATTTCCTGATTATCCCATAACCCATCAAATGTGTCGCCATAAGTAGAACGGTTGTAAGGCGAGTTGTTGGACATTGCCTCAATGCATTCCCCTGCATAATAAACCATTCCGACAGCAATACTTCTGGTAAGAGGAATATCATAGTCAGATACTCTGTCATTGAAGAAATCCAACTTGTCTGGACTGTATTTCTCGATGACAGTCTTCAATAAGGCCTTGAACTCCTGAGAGGTAATCTGCTGCTTACGGTAACGGGCAGAATACTTCATCGGCAAATAACCTTGCGTGAAGGCTCGCTCATAATCGTCTTCAAGAGCTTTGGTGCGGTCGAACGGCGGGTTAAACAGGCTCTCCGCCAACAGGCTGGCATCCTCCTCATCGATTTTCCCATTACCATTGATGTCGGCCATAGCCTCATCAAAGTTATCTGGAGTATTGCCCATGACAGTATTCACCACAGCCACCACGTCAGCCATATCCACCCGTCCGTCACCATTGGCATCGCCAAATATATTACCTGTAAAACCAGCTACTGCCGTCAACAGCAGAGCAGACAGTAACGCCACCTTCCTCTTCATAATCTGTTCGTTTTTATGTTTACATAAATTGTTTCAGCAACTCTGCTGCAAAGATATGAAAAAGAAATGAATAATGCAAGTAATCAGCCGATTATTTTCGTCTCGATTTTCAGGCATCTGCAAAAGATGAATGAAAGGATGTCATCCACTTATATCGAAAAACTGCTCAATATGTCGCCTATTTTTACTTTCATGTGATAGCCGATAGAATTTGGCATTGAAAGAAAATTGTAAAAAGTACATCAAGCCTCCATAGATATAAATATCTTATTGGTTATCAATGAATTAGACTATGGAGGCTTAATGTAATTTTGATGAATCTATATGAACAAAAATATCACATGCACATTTATGCCATAAAAAAGCCTCCATCACCCGAAGATGACAGAGGCTGAATCAGATCTCTCAATGACTCACTGGATCTGCCTCATGAGAGAAAGTATCACTTCTTGATCAGCGAGGCGATCCAGAGGATGACGACGGCACCGATGATGGCGGTACCGAGCTGACCGAGAAGGCCGCCCCAAGAGATGCCAAGCTGGTCGAACAACCAGCCGCCGAGGACACCACCAAAGAGACCAAGTACACAGTTCATGATGAGGCCGTAGCCGCCACCTTTCATCAACTTGCCGGCGCAGAAGCCAGCCAAACATCCAAGAAGGAGTGATAAAATAATACCCATAATTTTAATGATAA
>Ga0265298_10008383_pt1 | contig 12426 bp, 26 predicted proteins | sample AusTroGonzalo_MG_3_FD_193486 | JGI IMG/M metagenome (GOLD analysis project Ga0265298, IMG submission 193486) | Bovine rumen microbial communities from tropical cattle in Woodstock, Queensland, Australia - Gonzalo_01 | ecosystem: Host-associated > Mammals > Digestive system > Stomach > Rumen ... | reverse complement strand
TCTAGTTCTTTGCAAATAGTTGCAAAATCTTTCTTTTTGTTTATTAAATATTTTATTTTGTCTTTAAGCTCTTTTTCCATGTTTCCCCCCTTTTAATTGTAATAAGTAAACATAACAGTTCAAATCTTCACTATTAAGAAAAGTCCAAATTGCATTTTTGTAATTTTCGTTCATGTGAATATTTGCATACACGTACCATTTATAAAATATTTTGGCGTTAGGTTTTAATTCTAAATATAATGTTTTTAACCTAGCACAATTTTCTATAAAATCGTCAAATGTGTAATATTGCATTTGATCCTTGATGTAAGCACATGCAGAAAAGTCAGTGTTATCCATCTTTATCATCCCCTTCCTTTGAAAGAATTAAAGCACAATATAAAAAAAGACACAAAAACAAATTTGTGCCTATTATAAAAATGTAAAATATTGAAAGCAATAATTCTTCCATATCAACACCCTCTTTTATGATTTAATTATATAATAAAAATGAAATAAAAACAAGAAAAAAATAGGAGGTAATAAAATCCTATTTTCTATCTAAAAGATTATAAAGGGGTTGTGATATGAATCACAATATAAGTATAGCACAAGAATTATTTTTTTGCAAATATGCTTAATAGTGAGTAAAGTTTTTCTGAAATAAAATCTATGTCTTCTTCTAAATCAGTGTCTTTTGTGTGTGATTTGAATAGTCCTAGATTGTATAACCTATTGTGTACGATTATTTCGTTAATGTAGCTTTGTTTAGACCTAACTGAATAACCTAATTTAATTCGTTCTTGAATTATCTCATCAACTAATGTTGGTATGTCTTTTATTAAATAGCTGTCTACAATTGTTGTTAAGTCTTTGGTGTAAGTTATTTTAGTCATTGGATTCACCTTGTAAGATATTTAATAATATATCTTTACTAAATGCTTCTCGTGGTGGATTTGTCAACAATAATATTCCATAATTATTTTTAATATATTCTATTGCTTTATCTATTCTTTCTTGTGCAATATCTAATTTATATTGTGCTGTATTCTTAATTTGTTTTCTATCATCACATACTGTTAAAGTTGTAATATTTTCAACAATTTCTTTTAACCTTTCATTTTCTTCTTGTAAATTAGTTATCTTATTTTCTAATTCTATTCTTTTATGACCTTCGTGTACTAAATCAGTTAATGCTTTATCATATTTTTCTTGTAAATTAGTTATGCAATCTAATATTTTAGGTAATTCACAATTACATACACTTAATTCGTAATCAATACAAGTAAATGCTTCTTTAACTTCTTTTGGTAAATTTACATTATATTTATCACCATTCACTTCCAATATTTCTTTTATCTCATTATTCATACCAACCTAACTCCTCTACTTGTTTATTTATCGCTTGTAGTAAATTTAAATCACAATTCCCATAACTTAAAAAATGTATTCTATCATCATCATCTGCAGTACCATATTGAACGGTTGCTATTGATTTATCTTTATAGAATAAAACTAAACATTCATCATTTTTATATATTATTTCAAATCTTTCATCAAAACCATTACCCCAACTTCTTCTTGGTATATCTTCTGTGTCAACTTTATCTTTTAATAATCCATACCCTAACTTTTCAAACATTTCTTTTGCTTTCATTTACTTATCATCCACCTTATATTGCATTGCTTCAAATTGTTCTTTTGTTACTATTGATTTAATATCATTATTATTATAAATATCTTGTTCAAATAAATCTTTAGTATCTAAATATATTTCAATATTTTTTCCTTGTTCTTTACCAATATTAATAACTTTTACACCATTAACAATATCGCCAACCTCTATTAAATCTATTATATTTGGACTACTTTTATCAATGTCATCTGCGTATATATGAAAATTATAATAAGGTATTAAATTGTGGTCTAACTCTATATAATATAGATTATGATAACCACTGTCTTTTTGCATACTCTTTATTCTTGCTATTTGAGGTGGTTGTAAAGTTTTTTTTTTAGTTCTTACATAATCTCCTACTTTCATTATTACTCACCTTTGCTTTCTAAATTATCTGGTAATTTGTTAAAAAATAAGCCTATTCCAAATAATAACATTTTTTCACAATTCCATTTATCAGGACATTTTTTAATTTTTTCCATATCATCGGCACTAATTCTAAATAATTTTCCATTATTTCCATTAACTTCAAATCCCCATATTTCATGCGTATCTCCATATTTATCTTCTTCATAGTCATATTCATAACCATAATAAAATCCATAATTAGTTGTTGTTAATACTGCATAATCATCATTTATTGATACATCTATCATATCTTATTCATCTCCTTTGCTTTTAAGATAATCTAAATAATCTATCAATTCATCTATTTTGCCTGCTACTTTAATTAATGCAGTGTCATAATAACTATCTTCAAACTTGTCAATTTCTAATGATATTTTTTCAGGTATTTTCTTTTCTTCTTCTATGGTTTCTACTTCTTTATCTAATCTTATTAGTTCTACATTGTCTCTTATAAATCTACTAATATATTTTGTTTCTAACAGTTCAAGTTGTTTTGTTCTTGTATTTATTACATATAAGTTTTCGTTAATTACAATTAAATCATAGAAAAAATCACCATTAATATAAAATACTGCTTCTTCCATTTCACCATTTGCTATTTTATTTAATAAATCTATTATTTTTAACATATCTATTTAATCTCCTTTTTTTCTTTAAAATGAATACAACCAAACTTTTCTCCTACATCAAATCCGCAAGAATAACTTTCATAATCCCAATATTTTAATGTGTCACTTTTTCTTTTATACTCCCAAGGTAATTCATTAGCATTTAAAAATTTCTTACATTTACACATTCCAAATACTTTTTTATCTTTATATTTTTGATAATATTTACAATTTTTACATATATTCATAACTCTATTTACACCTGACTTTCTAAATTAATGTTATTAACTGGTTTTGCTTTATCTAAATTATAAGTATCATCTTCACAGGGTATAGCAAACAATTTACTATATTCGCGTGCTACCATGCTTCCTATTACAACTACTTCTTTTTGACCTGTCTTTATATTTTTTAATTCTATTGCAGGATTATCTATATAAGCTATTGCTTCATACAATTCTCCGTTTTTTATAAAATATTGTCCTAAATCTCCTCTTTTCATAATCTAATTCACTTCACTTTCTAATAATGAAAATCTATTATTGTAATAAATTTATCTTTTAAATCTATTTTCTTTATTTTTTCTTCAAAATTTTCTTGTTGAATAAAATCTTCACCATTCCATTTTTCTCTTATATATAAATTTCCATTATCATCTATAACTAAATAGCAATCATCTATTTCAAAATCAATTATGTCTTTATAATAAGCACCATCAACATACAATTTTTTTTCTCTTAATCCCATATATTTTAACCAATCTAATTCATCATAATATGATATATTTTCTTTTAATTCATTAAGTGCTTTTGATATAAAATATTTATTATTTCTATCTTTAAAACAATACCAATTATCTTCATTATCATCAGGATTAAAATTTATTTTTATTTTTCCACCATATCTTCCACCTATTTCATACCAATCCCAATCAAATTCCTGTATTTTGTCTAAATCTTCTTTATGTTTTTCTAATATTTTTGCTATTTCTTTATTTGTTGGTATTTTTTTTGTTATTAAATGTCCTTTACAGTGCATAATTAATTAACCTCACTTTCTATAAAATCTTCTATCTTTTGCCATTCTTCTTGTGTAATAATTCCTCTAATGTATTTTTCGTATAAGTTCCACATACATATCATTAAGTAATCAGAATTATCTTCATTAAATATAAAATCATCATCAATTAAAGTTAAATCTTTTATTTTTGTTTTTTTTAAAAATAAATTGGTTATTTTTAAATTATAATCAATATATATTTTGCCAGTTCTTTTTTCATATTCATTAACTACTTTTGTAAAATAAGTATATAAACACCATATATCATAATTATTAGCAAACTTAACTAATGGATGCTTTATGTTAGGATATTGTTTTATCATATCTCCTAGTTCATATCGCATAGCTTTAAGTTGTTTTGTTGGTAATACTCGGATCAACGACTTAGACCAAATTCTCATCATTTACACCTCTTTTTTTCTATAAAACAAAAGAAACACTTATAAGAATACACCAAGTTATTTATCGCTAGAAGAACGACTTGATATATTCATATAAATGTTTCTTTGTTCTTCTAGCAATTTAATTGTATCATTTTTGAGTTAGTAAGTCAATAATTTTTTTTGGCATATCTTTACGACTTACTATTATAAACCTAACCCCATATTTTTGCTTCATAGTCTGCATAATTTTTAATAATGTTGAACCAACCACTTTTGTATGTGGTGAACTCCAATTTTTAATATCTTCAACTGATTTAATTTTGGATTCAGCTATAAGGAAGATAAAGTCTTTGCACCCATCTTCCTTTGCTCTTGCTATTTCACGTTTTATACGTTCATGTTCATTAGTATGACATAGATTTCCTGCAAGTTCTAATAAACTATCTTTTCTATCAATTACAACTGAATTGTCTTTGTATAACATATAATCACCATAATCTAACTTACTTACTATGTAATCAATATCGTGTTCTTGAAAATATTTAATAATTGACTTATGTCCTTTCTCGCGTGTGTCAACAATAATAATATTATTCATTAAATCACCTATTATTTATTCAACTTATCAATAATCTTATTCTTTTCTTTCAACTCGCTTCTCAAATCTCTAATAACAACAAACTTTTCTTCTAGTCTTTCTTCAAGATATTTAATTCTAGTAAGTTTATCATCACGATCAATTTGAAATTTCAAGTTATCGTTTTCTATTAACAAAGCATCTTTATCATCTTCTAATTTAGTAATTGTTTTTAATGCATCCTTGTATTTTTTCTTATAATTAAAATGTTGGATAAAGGCACTGATTCTATTTTTTATTTTATTTAATAATCCTTTATGTTTCTTACTCATCTATATCACTTTTTAAATCCTTTATAATTTTACTTTGTTTTGCATTACTTCTAATAACTGTTGTTTGTTTTGGTTTTCTTCCTGCTGGTATTTTCTTAACAAGATATTTATCTGTCATGCTTTCTTCAAGCTTCTTTTTTAAATCTTCTATTTTATTTTTAAGTGTTTCATTTTCTTTAGTAAGTTTATTAATTTGTTTAGTCATGCCACCTTTAGCACCAGTTTCTTTTTTTACTCTTTCTTTTAATTCAAAAATTTCATTCTTTAAATGTCTAGTTTCTTCAATATAATTATCTATTGTTATCAAATCCGTGTGTATGATTTCTTTTAATTGCATATTTTTATTTGTTAAAATATTCTTTTCTCTTAAATACTTAACATATAATTCCTTAAAATTTTCTTTTTCAACCAAAACCCTTTTGTAATCTTTTTTATAAAATAATTTCATTTTTCTATCTCCTTCTTTTTTTCTTCTATTTTTTTTATAAAATCCCCCAATGTTATTTTCCTAGTAAACAACTCGTTTGATAAATCATATATTTGATTTATGATCTGTTGTTCTTTCTTGCTTTCATCAAATTGTTCTATTAATCGTTCTTGATATTTCATAAAATTGCTAGGTGCTGGTTCGTATTCTAATAGCTCTTGAACGTAAAGCACTAATTTGTATTGACTTCTAGTGCTACATACCGAATACATTAAAGCCACATCTAATGTTCCAAACTTATCATAAACTGCTTTAATGAATTTCCATATTCTTTGATGCTTAACAAAGTGTTCTTCTTTAACTATTAATTCATTAAATAATTCAGGTTTATATAATAAGCAAGATATAATTGATAATTCTAAATCATTATTTATATTTATCATCTCCTTTTATTATTTATTATTTATTTTATTTATTATTATATATAAACTTACATTATTATTATTAAACTTACATAAAACTTACATAAAACTTACTATAATTTCTTTTAAATACTAGCAAACTTACCAAACTTACATATTTTTATATATACTATATATATGTGCATCTTATTTTTATAAATATTATATTTTTATATTTCTATATACCTGTGTATGTCGAAAAAAACGTAAGTTTGTAAGTTTCTTTTATTTTCGGGGGTTTGCGGGGCAAAATATGTTATTTTTTTAGTAAGAACGGATGTAAGTTTACTAATTGTCATCTATTTTTTGTATCATAAATACTACAAAATTACCTGATATTTTATTTGCTGTTGTTTGATGAATATATTTTCCTTGTGAATTTTTTTCAATAAAACCTTCATCAGCCCATTCTTTTTTAACTGTATTAAAATCAAAACCACATTTTTCAAGTTCTTTATATAATATATTTACATTAAATTTAATCCTATAATATTTATCGTTGCCTACATATTTTTCTTCAATTTTACCCCAACATTCACCATATCTATTATTTTCATCAAACTTATTTTCATTAGCAGTTATAAGACTTGTAATATATTCTTTGGCTTTTATAGAAGTTCTTATTTCGTCTTTGTCATTTATATATTCTAATACATCTTCAACTTGTAAAATATAATCATCTTGAAATATGCACTCATTTGCCAATTCATTTGCTAGTAAAATACTTGCTAATGCATTCGCTTGTTTACTTGTTGATCTAGTTGCCATTAATTTTTCATATATTTCAGTAAATCTTTCGTTTATTTTTTTAAACCCTAAACTTTGTATATATTGCATATATTTTTTGCTTGCGAATCCATAATTATTTCTTATTACTTCAGCTATTTTATGACCATTATCAATAAGTTTTTCTGATACTTCCAAATCTATAACTCTATTGTAAACATGTTCCCCTGCATTTTCTTTTACTAATCTATCGTTGCTTGTAAATAAGAAATTGTTATACCATACTTTAACTTCTTTTGCTTCGCTATTCTTATTAAGTCTTCCTTTTTCAGTTCCATTACATAAATCCATGATTAAGTTATCCATATTAATATCTTTTGAGTTTTTTATCATTTGCAATTCATCAAAGTAGCAAGTTATGTTTCTCATAAAAGTAGCTCTGCTTATATAAAAGTTTCTAGTGCTATTGCTTGACAATCTTAATGCACCTTCTGCTGGATTTCCCCAAATGCTCATAGCAGCCATACAAGCCAATGTTTTACCATTGCCACTCATTGAACTCCATAAATTAACTATATATGGTTGAATATCTAATTTTTCAAGTAAAGGACTTGCTAATGTAGCAGCCATTAAGATTTTCATTGTTTTGTTTTTTCTTAATTCTTTAATTGTTTCATTCCATTTATCATAATTACCTTTGCTAGTTAAAGCATTATATAACGCTTTGCAATCATCTGCACCATCAAATATTCCATGTACATCATAAGGAATAAATTTGTCATTATCCCAACCAACATGCGATACACTATCAAGAACATTTATATCATTTAAACTTAATACTTCATTAAAGTAATTAATATAATATCTAGCATTTTCACTATTTACATCCAATCCATCATCACTTAATTGCAATAGTTTTTGTGTAATTGATAGTTGACTTTTATATACTGTTTTTTCTTCCCATTTACCTTTTTTATAATAAATTATTTTAATTTTTTCTTTTCCAGTTTCCTGATTAATATATCTTTCAACTGGAATTATTGGAAATGAAGAAAATTTTACTTCTGATTTGCTATCAATTATCCCTTTTATATTGCAAATATATTTTCCAAAATTATAATTACTTATATCAAAACTGCATCTAGGTAATTTACTTTCTTCAAGTGTAATTTTATTTTGAAAAATCTTTTCATATTTTTTCAATGATTCTTTAAAACGTTTTTCTAATCCTAATTCTTTTGCTTTTAGAAAAAGCTTATCTTCATTTTTTATTCTATCAATATCACTTTGACTTAATAATTCAAGAAAGGTTTTTTCATCAAACAAATCTTCTTTAGTCATTTTACTCTCCTTTCTTTTTAATTTCAAAATACTCATTTATTTCCGCTTCAGGATGAATAACTTTGACAATACATAATGCCATTAATTTTGAACATCCTTGTTTACGATTAAAGATTCTGCTAATTGTTTCAACCGCCACCCCAAGTTGTCTTGCAATTTCACTCTGATTAAATATGTTTATAACATCTTCTTTAAAATAGTACATTTTCACCTCCTACCTTCCTTATACTCATTATATAAAACGCTTGATTTCTTGTCAACATAATTTGATAATTTTTACATAAAAAAAAGAACTTTTTTTCAAGTTCTTTACATTCCTTATATTTCAAAAGGCATATCGTTGTCAACTATTGCATCATTTCCAAATACTTCATTTGCAGTATTTACAGTTCTATTTTTGTATTCTTCATAATCAACTGTTGATCCATCAAGTAATTTAACCTTTGGTATTTTAATTTCATTTAATTTATCAAGACTTCTAAATTGTACTAATTTTGTAGCAGTTTTTAATTTGCCTTCATTATCTAAATATTCTTCAAGTCCAAATTGTGCTGCAAGTTTCTTGCCTTTAAGTTGTGCCCAAGTTCCATTCATATCAAACTTAAATCCTTTGTTAGAATTTTCAATTGCTGTAATAGTTCCTTTAAGATATGCAAGTTGATCATCTTTAAGTGATAAATATCTAATACCACCTGTAGACCATTTTTTATCTCCTGTTTGTGCATCATATTGTTTTTTGAAATAACCAGCTTGTTTATCATCACCTGCAATATCAACACACACTCTTAAACTTGTATTATTACTTACAGGGCTTGTATATTCTTCTGCTGATAATATAACAACTTCATGTCCTCCTAGCTCTAATTTTTCCCCAGCACCAAATTCTTTTGCTTCTGTTTTTTCAAATAAATCTTTATTAAAATTCATAATTATTTTTCCTCCTTATTAACATAATCTTGAATTTTTTTAATATTTTCTTTAGTCAAATTAATAGTATATTTAGCATAATACTCATTTCCGCTAAATGAAATACAATAAAAAGTATTTTTTTCTTTTTGTTTGTTTTTAGAATATTTTAAACTTAACTTTTTAAGCATATATTCATTATCTGTATAAAATTTTTCTTTATTCATAACTATATCGCTTAATAATCTATTTAATTCTTCTTTAAATTGAATTTCATCTTTTAATTTATCTATTTTTTTATTATCTTCATAAATTTTTAATAAATCTATTTTCATTTATTTTTCCTCTCTTTCATTTTCTACATAAAATTCAACAAAATTGTTTTTTAATAAACTTTCATCTATAAAATTGTTTTTTAAAGATGATTCAGTAGTAAATGCATAAACTTTTACGCCATTCATACCATCCATATCAATTAACATTTTTGTTATTCCATTTCCAACTTTTACTCCATTAATTTTCATTTCTTTTATACAATTTTTAAAATTCACTTTTTCTAATTCGATTTCTAATTTCATATTTTATTTCTCCTTTCCATTTTTATAAACTAATTCAACTTCAATTGGTTCTCTGTCATGGTATTCATAAGAACCTGCCAAGCCAAGTTGATGCTTAACATTATTAACTGCTTGTTTTTTACTAACAGCCCAAGTTTCATAAACTTCACTGTCAGAAAATACTACAATGTATTTTTCTTTAGGCTTCTTCATTTTAAAACTCCTTTTTTTAATATTCTTTCAACTCTTTAATAATTTCATATAGATCATTTTCAATATATTGCTGATTCTCAAAACTTCCCATAGGAACTCTTGCTGTTGAATTAGGTGAAGTTGTTTCAAATACATAATTACCATCATTGTTTTTAGCAATTAATACTGTATCAAAATATTTTTCAAGTCCTATCTTATTTAATTTTTTACCATTTGTCAAAAGTCTTGTAAATCCTTCATCATCAGTTTGCGTATGTCCTATAAAGATAACTGTTAAATCATCTCTTAAATCAGGAACTACATTAATTAAATTGAATATACAACTTGCAAGGTCAACCCATTTATCAAAGTTCTTATCTTTGCTTCTTCTCATCTCATCAGCAATCATTATTGAATTAATAGTATCTATTGCAATATATTTAATATCTTCTCTTTTTTCGCTAATTGCTATCATACATTGTAATATTTTTTCACCATCATTGCTTTTAAAATAATTCTTTTTTTCTTCACTAAAGTCGTTTTTCCAACCTTTATAATTTAACCCCTTTTTATCACAGTCAATATAATATAATTCATTTTTAGGAATATTACGAAGTGATACAGTTTTACCACTTGCTGGTTCTCCCATAACCAATAACATTTTAGCCATTTTATTAGCCCTCCTTAAATTTAATATTTTTTCAACTTCATTTTTCAAATAAGGTATTTCTATAATCTCATAGTTTTTAATATTTTCACTCATATAAACTATAAACCATTCATCAACTTTTAAATTAGTGTATTTTTCTATAAGATATTTATAAATTGATAACTGAATTGCATAATGATTTAGTGTTGTATCTTTTAAATGATTTAAAGGCACTTTCATTTGTTTAGCATATCGTTCATTTTTATGTATATCACTATTTGTTTTATAATCAACTAATACAAGTCCACCTGTTAATTTGTTAAGGAAAAGATGGTCTACTGCAGAAGCTATATTAAATTCTTCACTACCAATAATAAGTTCATCAACAATATGTTCTAATCTATCCTTATAATCATTATAAAAGTTATTTGCTTGTTCTAATATCAATTCTAAGGACATTTTTAAGCCCGTAGAGCAACTTTTTATTTCTTCTAGTACATTTTCCTTATTCCATAAACTTTGTGCGTATAAATGTCCTAAATGACCTTTCTCACATGCTAGTTCATTTTTAACTTTCCATTCATCTAAAACTTGTTGTATTGTTTTGTTTTCTTTTAATGCAACTTTTTCAGCAATAGTTTCAGCATCAAACTCGTTTGTATATTCTTCTATAAATCTCGTAACACTAATTCCGATGTCTTTACCTTTATATTTATAATAATGTCCATCTTCAAAAAACTGAAAATCATCAAATGCCTTATTTAATTCTTTTAGATATTTTTCTTTTGTCATTACTTATTCCTTTCAATAAGGATCATTCTTACATAAGCACTTAATGTCAGACCTTTTTCTTTTGCTTCATCAATCAGTTCCTGCTTTAATGAATCATCCAAAGCTAACATCAAATACTTTTTTTCTTCTTTCATCTTTACCTCCTATCTATAATAATTATATAATATTTTTATTAAAAATTCAATAAAAACTTTATATTTTTTTGTTATCCAAGTCTGCTTTCTTCTGCTTCATAATAGCAATCTTCATGACATATTCCATCATAGGTATTACTATCATCTACAATATAATCCTCGTCGTCATAAACTGTTTCATGACATATAGGGCACTCATCTATTATTTCTCTTTCTTCATTATATTTTTCTAGTATTTTATCTAACTTTTGATTCAACTCTACCATATCGTGATTTGCCTCCATTAATATTTCAACTATTCTTTTGTCATTTTCTAACGTCATATTGATTTTTTGATTTACATATTCCAAAATGTTTATTTGATTTTCTTTGTCCATTAATACCAATCCTTTCCATAATTGATTAAGATAATTGAGTTTGCAACAAATATAACAAAAGCAACAATGTGTGATATTAAGAACAAAGTAAGGTTTTTGCACTCGCTTGCCATAATGATAACCATTATCAAATTTGTTATCACTAATGTTTTTTCAACCCAGCCTTTTAAGACTTTCTTTTTCTTTTTCATTTCCTATTCTCCTTTCATATTATGTTTTAATTATATAAAGTTTTTATTAAAAAATCAATACTTTTTATTAAAAAATATATAAAACTTTACACTAAATAAAAAAAGACAGGATAACCTGTCATTTTTCCATATATAAGATTTGTCCTGCTTTTAAATAAATGCAATATTCACCATCTTTTTCGGCAACATATTTTTTCAAATCTTCGTGATTTTCAAGTTTTTCTATTTGATCTTGCAACTCATCAATTTCTTTATTTAACACTTTTATTTGGTTCTCAAGTTCTTTTATTATTTTGCTATCATCTTCTTTTTTAGGCATTATTGATAGATATGTGTTATTACTATTTTGTGCAACCCAGTTATTTTCAGCAATTTTATACCAAGTATAATCTCCTGATTTTTTGGTTTCATAATAGTTATAAATACCATTTTTAACTGCCATTCCAACAGCAGGGTAATCTGTTCCTGCTTCTGCCCTTACATAAAGGTCTGTTAGCACTTGTAATTGATTTACATTAGTATCTCTTAACACAGTTTTAGTTGGTTCTATAATACCAACAGCAGGGTTTACGATACAACCTATTGAACTATAAGCAGTATTCATTCCCCAATGATTATTATCATAATTACGAATAACATTACGACAAGG
>Ga0265298_10008381_pt1 | contig 12427 bp, 9 predicted proteins | sample AusTroGonzalo_MG_3_FD_193486 | JGI IMG/M metagenome (GOLD analysis project Ga0265298, IMG submission 193486) | Bovine rumen microbial communities from tropical cattle in Woodstock, Queensland, Australia - Gonzalo_01 | ecosystem: Host-associated > Mammals > Digestive system > Stomach > Rumen ... | reverse complement strand
GCAGGCTCGCCTGGTCGTGCCTAGCATTTCGAACCAGAATTCCGTGAAATTTGCCGTGAACAATTCCCTGATGGTGCTTTACGCCCTTGCGACGGCCAAACACGGAACAGCACTTTTCCACTCGGCGACAGTCGCTTATCATGGGAAAGGTTACATGTTTCTTGGCCAGAGCGGCACGGGTAAGAGCACACATGCGCGGCTTTGGCTGCGTTACAACGAGGGCTCGGCCTTGCTCAACGACGACAATCCTGTGGTGCGCTTTTTTGCGTCGGAATCCCCGGAAGGGGAGGCCCGCGCTGTGGTCTATGGTTCCCCTTGGAGCGGCAAGACCCCGTGTTACAAGAACGAGAGCCTGCCTTTGGGCGGAATTGTGCTTCTTTCGCAAGCACCGTTCAACAAGATTGCGCGCCTGCGCGGAGTCAAGGCCTATGCGGCCCTGGTTCCCTGTATTTCGGGCAAGCGTTGGGAACGTGGAATTGCGGACGGACTGCACTATACCGAAAATGCCTTGGCCTCGAATGTGCCCGTGTGGTATTTGGAATGTTTGCCGGACGAAGGTGCGGCGCGGCTTTGCCGTGAAACGATTGCGGATAGGATTGATGGCTAGCGATGAAAGCATAATGCAGGAAGCTATCCGCCTGGTGGGCGAGGGCGTTTCTGTCACGTTCCCGGTGAATGGCCGGAGCATGCTTCCCTTTATCGTGGGCGGCGAGGACAGCGTTGTGCTCGTGAAGCCCGAGAACTTGAAAGTGGGCGATGTCGTCCTTGCGCAGGTAGAGGGCGGGCGGTATGTTGTTCACCGCATTGTTTGCCTCGATGGCGATGCTGTGACCTTGATGGGAGACGGAAATTTGGCTGGCCGGGAATATTGCCGGCTTGCAGATGTCCGGGCCCGTGCGACCCATGTGGTGAGGAAGGGCGGAAAAAGGCGCTCTTTGGACTCTTTGGGCGGCCGACTGGCTGCAAAAATTTGGTACGCGGTGTTACCTTTTAGGAGGTGGCTCCTGGCAATTTATAGAAGGATTCCGATATGAAATTGAAAAAAGGCTTTGTTTTGCGTGACGTGTGTGGCGAAAAGGTGATTATGGGCGAGGGCATCGGTGCCCTGGATTTTGGCCGCCTGCTTTGCCTGAACGAAACTGCCGCCTGGCTGTGGGAAAAGGCGGAATCGCTAGGTGAATTCACTGTAGATGCCCTTGCCGAGGCGCTTTGTAACGAATACGAAGTGGACTTGGAACGCGCAAAAGCGGATGTGTCGGCGATTGTCGGCGAATGGCAGAAGGTTAAAGTAGTCGAATGAGCTATCTCGTCTGGCTTTGGCGTTTTACGCGGGGTTTCCGCCTGAACATAGCGGCTCGGGTCGTTATGGGGGCGCTCCGTGTTTCGCTCGGACTCTTGATGGTCTGGCTTTCCAAGCGGTTTATCGACGAGACTATCCGCACGGGGAGCGACGACGATATTGTTCGCATGGTTGTGCTGCTCGTGCTGACCGTGGTGGGGAGCGTGGTGCTGCGCCAGATATGCTTTTACATGACGGCCGATGCGTCGGTCCGCGCGGCTAGCGGGCTGCGCCTCAAGATGTTCGAGGTCCTGTTCCGTCGCAAGCTCTACGATGTCAAGGAACTCCATTCTGGCGACATCACTTCGCGTTTTTCCAAGGATATCGAGACTATCAGCGAAGTTTCGATGGACACGCTTCCGCAGATTCTCGTGACCACGTTGCAGCTGGTCGGTTCGTTCCTGCTGTTGCGCTGGTTCGACCCGAGGCTTGCCTGGGTGCTGTTGCTCTTGACGCCCGTGGCCGTGGTGTTCGGCAAGTTGATTTCGCATAAGCTAAAGAACATGACTCTTGCAATTCGCGAGAGCGAAAGCCGCATCCAGACGCAGGTGCAGGAGGGCATGGAATACAATGCTGTGCTGCGTTCGCTCGGCAGCGAGGGCTGGGTCACGGGCTTGCTGGATGAACAGCAGGGCCTGTTGAGGCGCAATGTTTGCCGTCGGGCGCGCTTTACCATGGTGACGCGGTTGCTTTTCGGCTGCACGCTGGGGCTTGGCTACTTGGTGGCTTTTGTGTGGGGCGGAATTGGACTGCGCAACGGCGTCATAACGTTTGGCGTGATGACGTCCTTCTTGCAGCTGGTCGGGCAGATCCAGCACCCGATTTTTTCGCTCTTGAATATGGGGCCCAAGGTGATACACGCCATGGCCGGAATAGACCGGCTGCAAGATTTGGAAAAACAGCGCGGGTCCGACGAAAGTACTGCAGAACCGACCCAGGTCATGGACGGTCGCCTTGGCGTCCGTCTCGAGGACGTGAGCTTTGGTTACGTGGGGCAGAACCACGAGGCGATAGACCATTTCAGCTACGATTTCGAGCCCGGGAGCAAGGTGGCCGTGATGGGCGAGACCGGAGCCGGGAAGACGACGCTGTTGCGACTTTTGCTAGCCTTTGTGCGGCCTGATCGCGGCAGGTTGCTGATTTATTCGCAGTGCAGCGCCGATGACGGGAGTGCTTCGGGGACTGTGGAAATCCTTTCGGAGAAAATGCGCGCCAACTTTGTGTATGTGCCGCAAGGCAACACGCTCATGAGCGGGACTATCCGGCATAACCTGCTGCTTGCAAAACCCGATGCCAGTGAAGACGAATTGCGAGAGGTGCTCCACTTGGCCTGTGCCGAGTTTGTCGATGACTTGCCCAAGGGAATCGATACGGAACTTAGCGAACGCGGCGGCGGCTTGAGTGAAGGGCAGGCGCAGCGTATCGCGATTGCGCGCGGCCTCTTGCGCCCTGGCAATATTCTCCTCCTTGACGAAATCAGTTCCGCACTCGACGAGAACACGGAACGTGAATTGTACGGACGCCTGTTCGCGGGCCTTGCCGACAAGACAATCATCCTCGTGACGCACCGCTCGGCGGTCGCCGAAATCTGTGACGACGTGGTACGGCTATGAGCTTCCATCCTATCCGGCATTTCATCACGATAACGAAGCATCGCAACGAAGTGGTTCGCCTCTGTTTCAAGGCGGGTATCGGTTTCCAGGGGCTGTTCCATGACCTTTCCAAGTACAGCCCGATCGAATTTATTCCGGGTGCCCGGTATTACACGGGCGACCAGTCGCCCAATAATGGCGAACGTTTTGATAAAGGCTACAGTCTGGCCTGGATGCACCACAAGGGCCGCAACAAGCACCATTTCGAGTTCTGGTACGACTACGACATGAAAACCAAGAAACTCGTGCCGATGGACATGCCCGATCGCTACATCAAGGAAATGTTCTGCGACCGCGTGGCGGCCTCTAAGACGTACAACAAGGCGTACACGCAGGAATCCCCGCTGCTGTATTTGACCAAAAGTACCGCTCACGAAAAAATGACCGAGACGACTTACCGCAAATTACTTTATCTGCTCCAGATGCTGGCCGAGAAGGGCGAAAAGGAAACGCTCCGGTTCATGCGCAGGACGAAGAATCTGCCGGTGGAGTAAAATCCTCTTTAAACAGGTCCTCTAAATCATCTATAAAATACTGTAATGATGAAAATTTAAATTCGGGGAGTTAAAGTTCTTTGTTGTTGGAAATAAAAAACGTATTTCATAGGATATATGAAATACGGCTCATCCATTGACCTTTCTTTTTTGTCTTAGGTGGGCTGGTCTGCCACCCTGTCATCCATTGACCTTTCTTTTTTATCTTAGGTGGACTGGTCTGCCACCCTGTCATCTGATGTATAATATATAAAATTAAAAATAAAAAGTCAAGGGACGCTAAATTCTTGCGATTATCGCGTTCAGGCTGAGGCCGCCGTGGCTCGTGACGATACATTTTGCGTCGGAGTTTTGTTGTGGGTCAAGTGCGGGGCATTCGTGCAGCAGGTTCGCGGTGCAAGTGTATTTGGAACCTGGGCGTGAATCGTCTTTAGGAGCGAGGATGGCGATTGTGAGTTGCTTGCCGATGGGCGCAAGTTCGCGGGCGAGTTCTGCAAGTTTCTTGCCGATTTGCGTATAAAGTTTTGGTGCGTCAAAGTCGAGGCGCTTGCCGTAGGGCGGATTTAGCACGATGACGGGGGCGGATTCTCCGCAGAGGTCTGCAATTTCTTTTGTCGTGTAGCTGAAAAAGTCGCGAAGCTGTGGGTTGATTGTTGGTGCGTTAGCGCTCGGAGCGATATCTGCAAGCGGGCAACATTCCACATTGTGCTTGATGATTTCAACTGCCCTTTCCGAAATATCGCTCGTGACAATATTGAAAAATCTCTCGTCTCTCGTCCCGGTTGGTGGTAAGGTCCCTGAGCCCTGCCGAAGGGCCGAACCACTCTCGTTTAACAAGAATCTCCATGTCGCTTCTTTGAATGCGGGTTGGTGCTTCAGTGCAAAGTCCCTGCATTTTCCCGGAATCAGCCCGTTTGCCATGTAGGTCGCTTCGAGGCTGAAGGTGCCGCTGCCGGACATTAAGTCAAGTAGACAGTAGGAAGTAGGAAGTAGACAGGGTGGTGATGGTTGTGAACATGCTTCTTGGAGCATCCCGGCGGCGATGGTTTCTTTGAGTGGGGCGTCGTTCACGAAGCGTTCGTGCCCGCGCTTGTAGAGTTCTTCGCCGGCGAGGTCAAGCCAAAGGGTGCAACGGTCGTCAATAAGCGTGACGTAGAGGCTTGAGGTATGAGGTGCGAGGTCACTCGCTTCGCTTTTCGGGGCGTTGCGGGGTGCCCCCGCAGAGGGGGTAGCGGAAGACCCGGCAGGGGCTGCAGCGAGGGGGAGACTTCCCCCTTCAATCACCTTCTGCAAACGTTCGGCGACGGCGTCACTGTGGTACAGGCGCGAATGCTTGCATGTGACATGGATTGATACTTGTTGTGAGGTCCCTGAGCTCTGCCGAAGGGCCGAACCATGTTTCTCGTCTAAATACAGTTCCCAGGGAATCTCGGCGGCTTTCTTCTCCAGCTCGCGGAAATTTTCGGCCTTGAAATCGGCAATGTGCATCAGGATGCGGTTGGCGATGCGGCTGTATGCCACGACTTTCCAAGCATCGACGAGTTTAGCAGTAAATTCAACCTTTCCGTCACCGGCAATTTTTATGTCAAGCGAGCTTGTGCCTTGATTTTCGACACTCTCTCGTCTTAAAAAGTCCATTTCCCTGACGAATGTTTTTTCGAACCCGAGCGGGACAACGGCCAAGAAGCGGTGAGGCTTTCCTATGACCTGCCGCTTGAGCCTTTTGTCGAATGCTGAATTTTTTTCTGCGCTGTCCACGACTTCAAATATAGTTTTATGGACTACTATTCAAGGGAATCGCAACTTGCGACGTCTTCGTTGAAGCGCTTTAGAACTTCGATATAAATTCCGCGTTTAAGTTGATAAACATATTCAAGTGAACGGATGTACGATGCGTCAATGCGGACTCCTTCTTCGAGGGAGTCACATGGAGTTTCAAGAGTTTTTGTTTTGAGATATTCTTTGCAATCTAGAGGCGTGTAAATGCCATAATCAGGGGCGCATGTATAGCGGAATAGTGATTTGAGACATTCAATTTTGTTTTCTGAGAACGATGCACTTTGTTCGTCATTGAGGAGAGAATCTATTTTTCCGGTTGCGTATATTTCGGCGTTTGCTGTAAGAGTATGATAGATAGGATTGAATTCCTCTCTGTCGGAATCTCTCAGTATGGCGCAGTAGTTTGCGTCGGAAACGCATTTCCCCATAAGTTTATTTGAATCAGGGGGTGTCAGTGTGGACAATGCTTGGACGATGTTGATGAAACCCGTTGAATCAATCGGTTCTTCCGAAGAACTAGATGGAATTTCATGAGAAGACGAGGAGGTTGCGCCGCTGGAAGATGCCGTTAGGCTAGAAGAAGCGGGATCTGCCGATGATGAATTTGCAGAAACTTCGTTTGATGACGAACTTGCAGAAACTTCGCTTGATGAGGATTCGGCGGAGATGTTGCTTGACGATGAACTTGCTGAAATACCGTTTGAAGATGTCGGGTCTTCGTCGGCTATATGGATAGGAGAATTGCTAGATGTACTGTCGCAACTCATCCAGCACAAGGCCGTTGCCGAAAGGAATAGATTTCCGAAGAAGTTGTGAATCTTTTTATTCATATCTATCTCCAAAATACGTTTTCAGGTTCGGGGCTCGAGGCGCGAGCGGTGAGCAGTGAGCAATGAGGTGTGAGGTATGAGGTATGAGGTCGTGCTACGCACTCTGAGGTATGAAATTCCTGGCACGAGCTATTCGCCCCTCGCAATGACAAATCTTCTCGCCTCTCGTCTCTCGTCTATTTCCCTAACCACTAACCACCAACCACTGTTTACTTTCCTCACACCTCAAAGGGAGCGTTAGCGACCGACCTCAAAGGCACGAAGTGCCGACCTCATACTTAGAGATTGCTTCAGGGTTTTCACCCCTCGCAATGACAAATTTTCACTAACCATCAACCACAAACTACTTCCTACTCTCTCGTCTATTTTCCTAACCACTAACCACTTCCTACCTCGTTTCGCACTCGGCAATTCTTTCATTGACTCTTTCGAGGGCTTTTTTGAAATCCTTGCGCTTGATTTCGTCTGCCGCCAAGAGGTTGTTGATGTAATTGTCGTCAACGATAACATCTTCAGATTCGGAATGGCAGGGGACGACGCCATAGTCTAATGCTGCTGCACCAATGAGGTACGTGGCGGACTTGTAGCAGTTCTTTAAACTCTGGGGAAGAGACGCTCCTTTGGGACTTTCTAGAAACGCTTCTATTCTGTCGTCTACAACCCGTGCTGCCTCGAATTCACCACTTCGAACCATATAAGCGATGTATTCCGAATTCTCATCGGCTAGAATTCCATTAATGCAAGCCTGATATCCTGATACGGTTGTCCCTCTTAATCCGGTCGTATCCGGCCTTTTTAGTTTTGAAAGTTCCTCTTCGATATTGAAAAATGCATTGGAAGTCCCATTAGAACTTGTTATCGATTCGCTAGAAGAAGTTGGAAAGGGCTCACTGGAAGATGTTGGAACGGAACCATTGGAAGATGTTTGAATGGATTCACTGGATGAACTGGCAGGATTATTGCCTGCTTGGGGTATGGTAATGTCTGGTGCGCTGGCGGAGTCGCTGCCACAGGCTGTCCACAGAAACGCCGTAGATGAGATGAACAGATTTCCCAAAATTTTACGCACTCTTTTATTCATACCCTAAATATAAGTTAAGGGATGTGAAAAGCGAGTAAAAAAGAGGGAAAAGTAAAATTTAGTGATGTGCTTGGCCGCTGCGCAGTATTTTGAACAAAGACGACCGGATATATGATACGATGTAGGTTCGAGCTATGAGCTGTGAGCAATGAGGTGTGAGGTATGAGGTCGTGCTTCGCACTCTGAGGTATGAAATTCCAGGCACGAGCTATTCGCCCTTCGCAATGACAACCAAGGCGAATGTCGCGCCAAAACGCTTGCGTTTCGGTATGGCTGAGCCGACGAGTCATGCGCCTGCGAATGACAAATTCTCTCGTCTCTCGTCTATTTCCCTAACCACTAACCACCAACCACTGTTTACTTTCCTCACACCTCAAAGGGAGCGTTAGCGACCGACCTCAAAGGCACGAAGTGCCGACCTCACACCTCAAAGGGGCTTTAGCCCCGACCTCACACCTCATCGCCCCTAGAACTGGAAATAGATGAACGGGCAGCTATCGGCACTCATGAACTGGTATATCACGAAGATGATGAACGCCGTTGCGGCAACCATTCCGGGCAGCGGCAGCGATGCGAATGCAATCCTGTAGCGGCTCTTGAACTTCTTGGGAATCCAGTGGATGAGCATGCCCGCGATGAACACGAGGATGATGTTGATGTGTTCCCAGGCGATTGTCCAGAGCGAATCGTCCCATTTCCAGGCGGTGCCCATCTGCTGGACCATGTTCTTGGCCGTGTTCCAGGCGACTTCGTTCGCTTCGGCGGGGTCGAGGTTCGAGCCCGCGCGGAAGAAGAGACGCGTGAACGTGATGAATACGAACGTGAGCGATACGTTCCAGGCAACGTAGAGCCAGTGGAAATATTTGTCGCTGAACAGGCGGAACAACATGACGGCGTAGATGCCGACGAACAGCACGCCAAACCATACGGCCGAAATGGCGCAGATGGCGACGTCGTAGTTCTTGTAGATGATAGCGCTGACGGCGAAGAAGAAGAGTGCCGCAGAAGCCCTGAACGTGCGGCTCCTCTTGACCCAAATCTTGTTGAACACCTGGCCGAACCCGTTGAGGCCACCCCAAATGATGAAGTTCCAGCTAGCGCCATGCCACCAACCGCCCACGATTTGAGTGGCCATGGCGTTCATGTTCGTGGTGATGAATTTGCGGGATTCCGGCTTGAAGTATGCGTAAATTGAAATATAGAGGAATAGCGCGATGAGGGCCGCGGCGACCCACACACTGCCTGAAAGCAGGACGGCGACAAGGCTTAAGAAACCCATCCAGAAGAACGTGCCGATGGAGGCTCCGCGGTTACCGCCCAGAGGGATGTAGAGGTAGTCGCGCCACCAACTCGAAAGGGAAATATGCCAGCGACGCCAGAATTCGGTGGGGCTGAGTGCCTTGTAGGGGCTGTTGAAGTTCTGCGGCAGACGAAATCCCATGAGGAGTGCAACGCCGATGGCGATGTCGGTATAGCCCGAGAAGTCGGCATATACCTGCAATGAGTAGGCGAAGAGCGCGATGAGGTTCTCGAGGCCGGTAAACAGGAGCGGCGTATCGAAAACGCGGTCCACGAAGTTCGTGGCGAGATAGTCGCTCAAAATGATTTTCTTCGCAAGGCCGTTCAGGATCCAGAACACGGCGATGCCGAATGTGCGACGGGGGAGGAAAAACGGCTTGTAGAGCTGCGGAACGAACTTGTCGGCACGCACAATCGGGCCAGCGACCAGCTGCGGGAAGAACGACAGGTAGAAACCGAAGTTGAGAATGTTGTCTACGGCCTTGATTTTACCGCGGTAGATGTCGATGCAGTAGCTCATCGCCTGGAACGTGAAGAACGAGATACCTACCGGGAGGATAATCGTATCGACGAGCGAGTTTGTGCCGAACATCTTGTTGCTTGCGGCAGCGAAGAAGTTGTACACATGCAACTCGATTCCGGTAAAGTCGTAAAGCGCATCCAGGAAGAAGTAAGAATACTTGTAGTAGCAGAGCACCAGCAGGTCGATGATGACGACGATAATCATCAGGAATTTCTTTTTCCAGTGTTCTTCGGCTTTTTCGATCCATTTGCCGATAAAGAAATTCGCGATGACGCAGAAAATCAGGATGCAGACGTAGCTTCCGCTCGTCTTGTAGTAGAAGAAAAGACTCGTGAAAAAGAGGAAGGCGTTCCGCAACAGGAGCTTGTTGTGGATGAACGTGAGAATCGCAAATACAACGGCGAAGAAACCCCAAAAATAGAACTGCGTAAAGAGCAGCGGCGAGTTCGGGTCGAACGCGAATGTGTGACTTAAAAATGGGATTAAATGGTCTAACATGGGTTACAAATTCTGGATTCTATTTTTTTGTCTTGGGCGGGACCTTCGTAGAGTCGGCTTTCTTGGGGGCCGGTTTCGGTGCTTCGGGTTCCAATGCGGGGAGGTTTGCGATATGGTCCTGGTACGCCTGGATGATTGCTTTGTAGAACAGGTCTCCCAGCAGGTTGTAGCCCGAGAGCTTGAAGTGGACTTTGTCTTTCTTGGCAAGGTCCGCTTTTTCCCACTTGGCCATGGAACCGAGGCCTCCCATGATGGAGAACTTGTCCCAGATACCGGCTTTGTACTTGTCTGCGAGCATGAAGAACGACTTGCGCGCCACTTCGCCGTTGGGGTGCTGCGCGTATTTTTTCCTCTTGGTTTTGCGGAAGGAGTCGTTGTTCGTTTCAAAAATGATGGCCGCATTGGGGCTGACCTTGTGGATACGGGTTATCAAAGTGTCGTAATTGGCGCGGAAACCTTTGTCGTCGAATCTGTCCACGTTTGCGTCATTGATGCCGATAGCGAAAATGACCAGGTCCGGCTTGAGGAAGGCGAGTTCCTTTTCGAGAAGCGGGCATGTGGCTTCGAAGTAGTTGGGAACTTTCGCTCCGTTGATGCCTACGTTTGCATACATGATGCCCGGGGCGTCACTTTCGGTATAAATACCTGTGAGCGTGAATCTCGGCCTGCCGGGCTTTGAATCGTTGGACGACACGTCCAGCGGTGCCAACGGTTCCGGTTCAAATGGGGGAGGTTCGTCCAGTGCAGTATCAATTACGCTGCTGTCTTGGTACATGGAGTCAAGCGGGAGAGCGACGTTGTCCGGTATGGCGGCGGGTTTCTTCGAGGAATCCTTCCTGGCCAAGGAATCTTTTGCCAGTGAATCGGCGAGGGCGGCGGCCCTGGCAATGGAATCTTGGCGGAGCGAGTCCGTGATGAACCGGGCAATTTCGGCCTGTTGCAGGCTGTCGAGCCAGCGGAATGAAATATGGATAGAATCAATGGGGCGGGGTATCGGGAATGTGAAACTCTGTGTCGCAGAATCGAGCTTTCCCGGAATTTCAAGGGAATCTACATGCAAAACGGGGATTACGTCTCCGTGGTCGCTGTAACCGAAGAGGCGGATTCTTGTCTCGCTCCAAATGGGCTGCGGGTTGTAGCGGTTCAGGAGAATAGAAAATTCAGCGCGGGGGTCGCTTGTGCTGACGGCAATTCCAAGGAGCCCGAGCGGCTTCTTGACTTCGCGCAGCACGTTCTTGCTCATATCCCAGATTCCTTTGTACGTGCTCCCGTAGCTGGAGGGCGTATTGGTCTTGGCTGCAGAGAACGGGAATACAAATCCACGGCCGGCGCTGGCTCCGGGGTATTCCTTGACCAGGTGTTCACGGATACGGCCAGACATAGCATCGGCCTGGATATGGGAACCGCCAATGTGCAGGATCCTCACCTGTCCGCGGTTTTCAAAGACAAGTGTATCAAGCTTATTGAAGAAGGGCTCAAAGGATTTGTTCCCCTTCGGGAACTGAATCTTGTTGAGCGAGGTGTCTATAAAACCGTACTTGGACAGGTCCAAGGTGTAGTCGCTGGGGGAGGGCGCTGGCTCCCTAGCGAAGACGCAACATGCGGTTATCGCAATGATTAGTGCTACCTTTCTCATCTCTTTTCCCTTCTTGTAGCCGGCGTTGTCGGCTGCTTTTTAGACAAGTTTGTGTTGCTCCCCTGCTTTTGCCCGTCTACGGGCTTCCTTTTTTTCCTTACCTTTCGTTTCTGTTGGTCGGCCGGCGCTGTCTGCTGAATCTGTTTCCGCTTCTTTATCTGCGGATTTTCTGTATCGTTGACTTTGCGCCTTGTCTTTTTCTTGACTGTTGTCTTATCTGTTGTTTTCTTTGTCGTGACCGGCTTGCGTTCCGTATTCGTTATGGGCTTGCGCGTCGGCTGCTCGGCAACGGGCTTCCGTGTCGGTTCGGCAACAGGCTTGCGCACCGGTTCTGCAATCGGCTTGCGGGCGGGCTGCTCTGCGACAGGCTTACGTGTCGGTTCTGCAATCGGTTTGCGTACAGGTTGTTCTGCGGCCGGTTTGCGCGTCGGTTCGGCAATGGGCTTGCGCGTCGGCTGTTCGGCGACGGCGGGTTTACGCACGGGTTCCGTAGTCGGTTTGGTTGCCGGTGCTGCGATAGGCTTCTTTGCTGGCTCTGCCACAGGCTTCTTCGCCTCTACAGTGCTTATAGAGTCGTTGAAGGAACGCAGTGCGATTAACTTCTTGTCTGTAATCTGGTGCCTGTCCCTGAACTTGAAGAAGTCGTAGTACATGCGCAACGAAGAACTGAACAGGTCGCCCATGTGTGCGGCCCCGCGACGGGTAAAGTGGATATGGTCCGTGAATCCCAGCGGGGGTTCGCGCTTGACCCACTTCGACATGGTGCCGTTACCGCCCATCACGCGGTGCATATCCCAGTAGGCGACGCCGTTTTCGAGGGCGACTTCGCGGAGGGCCGCGATGGTCATGCGGAGAGCGGGATAGGTTTTCCAGCGCCCGTCGGATTGCCTTTCCATGTCGGCTGGCCCGATGAATATGATATCTGCATCGGGGTTCGCCTTCTGTATGGCGAGAATCTGGCGTGTGACGAGTTTCTTGATCCAGTCTATGTTGGATGTAGAAATGCTCGGGACCATGTTGCCGCCGTATTCCATCATGATGAGCTTTGCGTTCATCGCCTTGTACGATTCGGCAAGCAGTTCTGGGTCGATACGGTGGAAAATTGTGCCCGAAGAACCGCGCATGGCAACGTTATCCACAGCCACACCATGGTCGCCATCTGCCGAAACTGCGTAAATTTCGGTATTTCCCGTGAGCGTAATCTTTACAGACGACGTTGTATCGGGGAGCTTCCAGGTGTACACGTTAAGTTTTGTGTAAGAAGAATCTACGATAGGCGGTTCGGCTTCGACCATC
>Ga0265298_10008380_pt1 | contig 12430 bp, 11 predicted proteins | sample AusTroGonzalo_MG_3_FD_193486 | JGI IMG/M metagenome (GOLD analysis project Ga0265298, IMG submission 193486) | Bovine rumen microbial communities from tropical cattle in Woodstock, Queensland, Australia - Gonzalo_01 | ecosystem: Host-associated > Mammals > Digestive system > Stomach > Rumen ... | reverse complement strand
ACTTAACGTATGTGCGGTACTGTTCCTTGCTCAGGATGTAGTCCATATAGGCTAAATCCTTCTTGATGGCCTTCTCAACCATCTTGTTACGCTCCTCGCCCTTGCTCTGTGCTGCAAACATCATTTCGGCTGCGAAAGTCTTATGAATTTCTGCAACACTCTCGTACTGATCAGTTGTCAGATTCAGCGTCTTAGCCAGCTTCTTCATATTCACTGTCATGTCATAAGCCTCAGTGCTGTTCAGGCTGGCGGCGTTCTCGTTTTCTGCAAATGTCATAGTCATGCTCAGCACGGCTACCATAGTTAAAAACAATCTTTTCATTTTTGTTACCCTTTCTTAAAACTTTAAATGTTATACTATAAATGTTATCCTTTTGTCAGGGTCAGCTCGCTTGCTGATTGACGATGCAAAGGTAGATGGTTCTTGAATTAATTCCAAGTTTTTTAGTAAATTGTTTGCGGACACAACGTTAATTCTTGACACACGTCAAACTCTTGATTTTAATCATTATGTATGATTTTTAAGCTTTTATTTGGCATTTTGCTCACTTATTTGTACCTTTGCAGCCAAAATGTAATTAAGTAGAATGATTATGGAGAATAAGAATAGATTTATGTCTATATCCTATAAGTTGTATATAGACGAAGACGGGGCAAAACGCTTGGTTGAGGAGACTAAAGCCGGACAACCCTTCCAGTTCATTAGTGGTTTTGGTATTGCACTTGATGCCTTCGAGCAACAGTTGATATCTTTGGAGGTTGGTGCTGCGTTCGATTTTGCATTGACTAAGGATCAGGCCTACGGTGACTATCGTGAGGACATGAAACTCGACTTGGAACGTGATGTATTCAGCATTAATGGCCATTTTGACCATGAGCATGTCTATCAGGATGCCATTATTCCATTGCAGAATGAGGAAGGCAATCGTTTCTATGGCCGTGTTGTCGAGATAGGTGAAGATAAAGTGAAGATAGACTTGAACCATCCTTTGGCTGGTGAGACACTCTATTTCAAGGGAGAAGTATTAGAGAATCGTGAAGCTACTGAGGATGAAATCAATCATCTGATGAAGCATCTGACTGGTGGCTGTGGTGGTCATTGTGGTGACTGTGAAGGTGGTTGCGGACATGATCATGACCACGAATGTTGCGACCATCACCATGAGGATGGCTGTGGTTGCGGACATTGCCATTAATATTAAGAAGTAAATAGGTAAAAAGTGAATACATTCGGACAGATATTCAGATTGACCACGTTTGGCGAAAGTCATGGTGAGGCCATTGGCGGGGTTGTTGACGGAATGCCAGCAGGTATTGAAATCGATATTGATTTTATTCAAAAAGAATTGTCACGTCGTCGTCCTGGCCAGAGTGCTATTACAACCAGTCGCAAAGAGCCTGATGAGGTAGAACTGCTCAGTGGTGTGTTCGAAGGCCGTTCTACGGGATGTCCTATCGGGTTCATCGTGCGCAACCAGAATCAGCACTCTTCCGATTATGATAATATGCGTCAGTTGTTTCGTCCGTCACATGCAGACTATACCTATTATATAAAATATGGTACGCGAGACCATCGTGGTGGAGGTCGCTCGTCAGCCCGTATCACCATCAGTCGTTGTGTAGCTGGTGCGTTGGCCAAGTTGGCGCTTCGTCAGCTGGGTATTAGTATTCATGCCTATACGTCGCAAGTGGGTGATATCTCTTTGGAGCGTGACTATCACCAGTATGACCTCTCGCAGACAGAAACAAATGCTGTGCGTTGTCCCGATGCTGAGAAGGCTCAGCAGATGATACAGTTGATAGAACAAGTTAAGGCTGAAGGCGATACGATTGGCGGTGTTATTACCTGCGTCGTCAAAGGCTGCCCTCCAGGCTTGGGTGAGCCAGAGTCTCATAAGTTACATGCTGATTTGGGCGCATCAATGCTGAGCATCAATGCTGTTAAGGGCTTCGAGTATGGTGAGGGCTTTGCTGGTGTTTGTCAGCGAGGCTCTGAGCAGAACGACATATTCCTGCCGGGCATTACCACTAAGACCAATCATAGTGGTGGCATACAGGGTGGTATCTCCAATGGACAAGACATATACTTCCGTGTGGCATTCAAGCCTGTCGCCACTTTGTTGCAGCCTCAAAATACTGTTGACATTAATGGACAGGCTACCATGTTGACTGCTCGCGGACGTCACGATCCGTGTGTGTTGCCACGTGCCGTTCCTGTTGTTGAAGCGATGACCGCAATGACGATATTTGACCATTATTTACTGAACAAGACGGCAAAAATGTAGAAAAAAAGCGTTTTATGCAAAAAAAATCCAAAAAAGCATTGCAGTTTAAAATAATTATACTATCTTTGCAGTGCTATTCGGGTTTGTGAAAATCAGAATACGCTTTAGTTAAGTCTAGTTTAGTTTTTGTGTTGGTTGAGAGCGGTCGTTTTTTGGCCGCTCTCAAATTGTGTTAATTCAGGTGTAATCGAATAGAAAAAGAGATATGAAAAAAGAACTACTACTGACAGCAGGAGCTCTGCTTGCACAACATTCTGATGCTGCTGAACCTCAGAGTCGAAAAGCAACTCCGGAACGCCCCAACATCATTTTCATTTTAGCAGATGATATGGGCTATGGTGACTTGTCGTGTTATGGCAACAAGTATATCAAGACTCCAAATATTGATCGTCTGGCAGCAACAGGTACTAGCTTTACACAGGCATACGCAGGTAGTGGCATCAGTTCCCCCTCCCGTTGTTCGTTGATGACGGGTCGTAACACTGGTAATACGCGTATTCGCGACAACCAATGCTATGCTGGCGGAATGACGGGATTGAAAATCAATCCTCGTGGTGATACGACTATCGTTCGTCGTGCCAATCTGCTGCCCGAGGATACCACTTTGGCTACCGTTATTCGTACGGCTGGTTATCAGACGTGTCTTGTCAACAAGTGGCACCTTGATGGCTACGATCCAGGTTCTGCACCTAACCATCGTGGTTTCCACGAGTTCTATGGTTGGACTATCAGTACCGTACATAGCAATTCGCCATATTACTATCCTTACTATCGCCTCTGGGGTGACAGTTTGGTGCATATCAACGAGAATGCTCACGATGCTCACGTGCGTCATAATACGGAGATATCAACTGACGACGCCATCGCCTTTATCCATCGCAATAAAGAGAATCCTTTCTTCCTGTTCTTAGGCTACGATGCACCCCACGAACCTTATAATATTGACGATACTTCATGGTACGACGAGCATGGTGAATGGTCGCTCAATACCAAGCGTTATGCAGCACTTGTCACCCATATGGACTATAACATCGGACGCCTTCTGGGTACGCTTGACAATCTGGGCTTGCGCGAGAACACGCTCATTATCTTTGCCTCAGACAATGGTGCTGCTGTGATGGCACCTATCAACGAACTCAACTGTCATGCAGGGCTGAAAGGACGCAAGGGCCAGCTTTATGAGGGTGGTATCAAAGTACCGTTGATTGTGAATCAGCCTGGTCGTGTACCTGCCCGTCAGATTACCAATCAAGTCTACTTTCCTGACTTTATGCCCACATTGGCTGCACTTACGGGTAGTACTAATGCGTTGCCTCAGACGGATGGCATTGACGTATCACCTCTCTTTTTTGGAGGCAATGTTGATACTGATCATCGTTATCTGTATTGGGAATTTCCTGGCAAACAGCGTGCTGTTCGCTATGGTGAGTGGAAGTGTGTTACGGTGAAGAAAGGTGCGCCCTTGGAACTCTATCATATCAGCGAAGACCCCAACGAACAGCATAATCTGGCAGCCGAATATCCTCAGATGGTAAACGAACTCGACGAGGTGATGCATCGCATGCACAAGCCCTCAGTAAACTATCCCATTCCAGAAGATAATCAAAAACCCGCCACCAAAACACGCAAGAAGAAAAAGTGACTCATACAGCAATCCCTTTCGGAAGTCCGCTCTATGTGATGCTCAAGCCCGTTGGCTCTCGTTGCAATCTGGCTTGTCGCTACTGTTATTATCTTGACAAAGCACGTCACGAAGAGATGTCTGACGAATTGCTCGACACGTTTATTCGTCAGTATTTAGAGGCGCAAACGCAACCTGAGGTTCTGTTTACCTGGCATGGCGGTGAACCTTTGTTGCGTCCTATCTCGTTCTACCAGAAGGCATTGCAAATGCAACAACGTTATGCACATGGACGGACGATAGACAACTGCCTGCAAACCAACGGAACGCTGATTACACCAGAATGGTGCCAGTTTTTTCACGATAACCGCTTCCTGATTGGTATCAGCATTGACGGACCACAAGACTTACACGATGCCTATCGTCGGTCGCCCCGCCAACAATCTTCTTGGCATCAGGTCATGCGTGCCATCGAGTTGCTGAACCAGTATGACGTCATGTGGAATGCGATGGCTACTGTCAATCATCTGACTGCCGACGAACCCCAACGCTTCTACCGTTTCTTTCGCGAGATAGGATGTCAGTTCCTGCAGTTTACGCCTGTCGTTGAGCGCCATCAAGGTGAGGTTGACGATTACTCTGTGTCGCCTCGTCAGTGGGGAAGTTTCCTTTGTGGTGTCTATGACGAATGGATTCGTGAAGATGTCGGACAGTTGTTTGTACAGCTGTTCGATGCTACGTTGGCCAATTGGGTAGGAGAGTCGCCTGGTCTTTGCTCGATGTCGCCGCTATGTGGACGCTGTGCTGCTATGGAGTCGAATGGCGACGTGTATAGCTGTGATCATTTCGTGTTTCCAGAATACCGTTTGGGCAATATCCGTACCAGTACGCTGACCTCCATGCTTTATGGCGAGCGTCAGCAAGAGTTTGGACGTGCCAAGTCCGAAGCGTTATCTCGCCAATGTCGTGAGTGCCCGTTCCTGTTTGCATGTCATGGAGAGTGTCCTCGTAACCGTTTTGTTACTGACTGCTATGGTGAGTCTCACCATAACTATCTTTGTGACGGTTATCGTCAGTTTTTCGAGCATGTTGCTGCTGATATGGACTTCATGAAAACTGAACTGGAAGCAGGGAGAGCCCCTTCAAATGTGATGTTTTACAAGAAATAATAGAAAAAAGTAAGGCAAAACGCAATTTTTCTATCAAATTGTTTGGCTGTTTCCTGAAAAAGTTATACTTTTGCAACCGTTAAACAAAAAATAGAGAACAATGAACACATTAAACGCATACTTTTACGGCTATTATTTTTACTTTGCAAGCAATTGTGAAGCGGGTCGTTGCGTATAAAGTTCAACGAAAGGATATGAAGAAAAAAACAACCCCGCTTCACATATGTGAAAGTGGGGTTTTTATTATCAAAATAGACAAATTAATAGTAAATAGTCAAATAGTAAACTGATTAGATGAAGAGAATAGCAATACAAGGATTGGAAGGTTCGTTCCACGATATCGCAGCCCATCTGTATTTCGAGGGTGAGCAGATACAGTTGATATGTTGCAGCACTTTCGAACAGGTCTTTCAGAACATGAAACAAGACCCTACAGCTATTGGCATGCTGGCTATCGAGAATACCATTGCGGGTTCGCTATTGCACAACTACGAGTTGTTGCGCGACTCAGGTACGACAATTGTTGGTGAGCATAAGCTGCACATTACCCATTGCATCTGCTGTCTGCCTGAAGATGACTGGGATACCATCACGGAAGTCCATTCCCATCCTGTGGCTCTCATGCAGTGTCGTCAGTTCCTGGCCCAGCATCCGCAACTGAAGAATGTAGAGGCTGAGGATACTGCTGGTTCTGCCAAGATGATAGCAGAAGGACAGCACAAAGGTTGGGCGGCTATCTGTCATGCGGAGGCTGCACGTCTTTATGGTCTGAAGGTCCTTGAAGACCATATTGAGGACAACAAGCATAACTTCACACGTTTCTTAGTTGTCTCGAATCCCAACAAGGCTGATTTGCTTCGTCCGCTGATGGAGACCAATAAGTCGAGCATCGTGTTCTCACTGCCTCACGAGGAAGGCTCATTGAGCCACGTATTAGCCATTCTCTCGTTCTACAAGATTAATCTGACTAAGATACAGTCGTTACCCATCATCGGACACGAATGGGAATATCTGTTCTATGTCGACTTGATGTACGACGACCTGACACGTTATCGCCAGTCGATAGACGCCATTATCCCATTGACAAAGGACTTTAAGATTCTGGGAGAATATAAGGACGGGAAACAGACGAATTAGAATTGAATAATTGAAGAATTGAAATTATGATACAACCAGCAGAAAGATTGAGTTTAGTACAAGAATACTACTTCAGCCGTAAGTTGAAGGAGGTGGCACAGATGAATGCCGAGGGTAAGGACATTATCAGCCTGGCTATCGGTAGTCCTGATATGCCTCCTTCCGAGCAGACTATCAATAAGTTGTGCGAGGTGGCAAAACTGCCTAATGCACACGGTTATCAGATGACGGTGGGAACACCTGAATTGCGTGAGGCCATGGCTTACTTCTACAAGCGTTGGTACAATGTTGACCTCGACCCCAAGACCGAGGTGCTACCGTTGATTGGTTCTAAGGAGGGTATTCTGCACGTCACGCTGGCTTTTGTCAATCCTGGCGACGAAGTGTTGGTGCCCAATCCCGGCTATCCTACCTATACGTCATTGAGCAAGATTCTTGGTGCAAAGATTGTGAACTACAATCTGCGTGAGGACAATGGTTGGCAGCCCGATTTCGACGAGTTAGAGAAGATGGATCTCTCGCGTGTGAAGCTGATGTGGACCAACTATCCCAATATGCCGACTGGTGGACGTGCACGCATGGAGACATACGAACGTCTGGTAAAGTTTGCTCAAGAGCACAACATCGTCGTGGTTAACGACAACCCCTACAGCTTTATTCTCAGCGAGGAGCATCTGAGCATTCTTCAGGTACCTGGTGCCAAGGACTGCTGCATTGAGTTCAATTCGATGTCGAAGTCGCATAACATGCCTGGTTGGCGTGTGGGTATGTGCTTGACGAATGCCACCTTTATTTCGTGGATTATGAAGATTAAGTCGAACGTAGACTCTGGTACGTTCCGTGGCATCCAACTGGCTGCTGCAGAGGCTTTGCACAATTCAGAAGAGTGGCATCGTGAGTTCAATATTGAGAACTACGCCCGTCGTCGTCATTATGCCGAACAGATTATGGACGTGTTGGGGTGCACCTACGACAAGAATCAGGTGGGTATGTTCCTTTGGGGCAAGATTCCTGAGAGCATCAAGAATGTTGAAGACCTGACAGAGCGTGTACTCCACGAAGCTCGTGTGTTTATCACCCCAGGCTTCATCTTTGGCTCGAATGGTGAACGATATATCCGTATATCTCTTTGTGCAAAAGAAGATAAGATACAACAAGCATTGGAAAGAATTAAAAAAGCAATATAATTATGGAACTGGAATTAGAAAAACTAAATCTTCCGAGTGACAACGAACGCCCCTTCGTCATTGCAGGCCCCTGTAGTGCTGAGACTGAGGAGCAAGTGATGGACACAGCCCGCCAACTGGCTCTGAAAGGCTGTCACAACTTCCGTGCCGGTGTATGGAAGCCCCGTACTAAGCCAGGTGGCTTTGAGGGTAACGGCGAGAAGGCTTTACCTTGGATGAAGCAGGTGAAGGAAGAAACGCACATGCTGATAGCTACTGAGGTTGCTACGCCTGAGCATGTGGAGTTGGCACTCAAATACGATATGGACATCCTGTGGATTGGTGCCCGCACGACGGCTAATCCCTTTGCTATGCAGGCTTTGGCTGATGCTATGAAGGGCGTGGATGTCCCTGTGTTCGTCAAGAATCCCGTGAACCCCGATTTGGAACTTTGGATTGGTGCTTTGCAGCGTCTGAATCAGGCTGGCGTAAAGCGTCTGGGAGCCATCCATCGTGGTTTCTCAAGCTACGAGCAGAAGATATACCGTAATGCGCCTATGTGGCAGATTCCCATTGAGTTGCATCGTCGTATTCCTGAACTGCCAATCATCAGCGACCCCAGTCATATCGGTGGACGTCGTGAGTTGATTGCCCCTCTGTGCCAGCAGGCTATGGACTTAGGTTTCGATGGCCTGATTGTCGAGAGCCACTGCGATCCTGACAAGGCTTGGAGTGATGCCAAGCAGCAGGTTACACCTGACGTGCTCGACTACATCCTCTCGCTGTTGATTATCCGTGATGAGCATGTGACGACAGAAGGTATTCAGCAGTTGCGCAAGCAGATTGACGACTTGGACAACCAGCTGATGGACCTGTTGGCTAAGCGCATGCAGGTGTGTCGTCAGATTGGTGAATACAAGAAGGAACACAACATGACCGTGCTGCAGGCTTCACGCTACAACGAAATCCTTGAGAAACGTGGTGTGCAGGGAACGCTCACAGGTATGGCTGCCGAGTTTGTCGCCAAGGTATTCGAGAGTATTCACGAGGAGTCAGTTCGTCAACAGATTGAAATCGTCAACAAATGAAAATATTAGTCATGGGTGCAGGCAAGATGGGAAGCTTTTTCATCGACCTGCTGAGTTTCGAACATGAGGTGGCCGTTTTTGAGCGCGATGCCAAACGCATGCGTTTTACCTATAACTGTCAGCGTTTCACAACCTATGAGGAGATTCAGGAATTTAAACCTGAACTGCTGATTAATGCTGTCACGCTGAAGTACACTATTCCTGTGTTCAAGGAGGTCATTCCTTATTTGCCCAAGGAGTGTATCATCAGCGACATCGCAAGCGTAAAGACGGATATGAAGGAGTTCTACGAGTCTACGGGTATGCGCTACGTGTCTACCCACCCGATGTTCGGTCCTACGTTTGCTAATCTGCAACAGCTCTCCGAGGAGAACGCCATCATCATTAGCGAGGGCGACTATATGGGACGTATCTTCTTCAAGGATCTCTATCAGAAGTTGGGACTCAACATCTACGAGTACACCTTCGAGGAACATGACAAGACGGTGGCATACTCATTGTCGATTCCTTTCGTGTCGACCTTCGTGTTTGCTGCTGTCATGAAGCATCAGGATGCGCCAGGTACAACGTTCAAACGCCACATGCGCATTGCCAAGGGCGTGTTGAACGAGGACGACTACCTGTTGCAGGAAATCCTGTTCAACCCCTATACGCACGACCAGGTTGCCCAGATTCGAACGGAACTCAAAGAACTTCTGGAAATTATCGACCAGAAAGACGCCGATGGCATGAAGGGCTATCTCACGAAGATACGAAACAACGTCAGACGCGACATCGAAATCAAATAAAAAAAGAGGGCTCGCAGAAAACTGCGGGCCTATTTTGTATATTGTTTGTTATTTCCTTGCAATTATTTTGTCTTTTTTCTTGTTCCTTGCACTCTTTTGCGAATGGATGTCGTATATATAAGTAGATAAGAGCAAAAACGAATGGCTGAAATAGACATAGACCTGATACGGGGACTGCGCGAACAAAGTCCCCAAGCCCAAAGAAAGGCGCTCGAACGCTACGGCAACGAGGTCTTCGCACTGGTTGCGAGGATGTTGCCAGCTACGGAGGATGCCGAGGAGGTATATCAGGATGTGTTTGTGAAAGTGTTTAGGAACATCGCGATGTACGACGCAGAAAAGTCGTCGCTCCGTACCTGGATATCGCGCATCGCCTACAACGAGTCAGTCACATGGCTCAGGCACAAGCGTCTGGCAGTCATTTATTTTGAAGACCGCGAGGGTGGGGCAGAGAAGCTGACTGATGCGGAGGTCGAGGAGACGCTGGGTCATCCTAACAGCGATATGGTGCAGCTGATACGTGCAGCGTTAAAGCACCTGCCGCCCGACGAGCGAGCCATCGTGACGATGTTCTACTACGAAGAGATGAGTCTGAAGGAGATAGCCTACGTCACGGAGTCGATACCCACGACGGTGGCCTCGAAACTCAGCCGAACGAGAAAGAAAATATGTAAAATCATCAAAATGTTGCAATCATGACAGAGGAGAAAATCAATGCATTCAGACAGACGGACGCGAACCTGCGCGATGCCCTCAGAATGGACGAGGCAGAACGTCCGCAGATGCCTGCCGACCTCAACGAGCGACTGATGCAGCGTATGGTCGTCGAGGATAAAAAGCCGCGTCGCATCGTCATCTGGCCCTGGATTGCTGCTGCTTGTGTCGCTGGCGTCATGATCATCTGGCTGACACCACCTAAAACGGAAATCACGGATGTCGTCGTGGCAGAGAACAAACCTAAGGTAGAGGCGCCTGCAGCAAAAGAGGCAGAGACACAAAAAGCCGAAATTGCTCCGATTGAGGTACAGGACGTCAAAGCTGTAAAGGCTGTGAAAAGACCACCTGTAAGAAACGAGCAGAAACTCGTGGCACAGGAATCGCCTGTTGCGGAGCCAGTTCCGACAGCAACGCCAGCGGTCAGCGAAGCACATGCCGACATTGCGATGGCCGAGAAACCGCAGAAGGAGGCCAAGCCCGTCACGCTGACTGAACGCGACATCCCCATCACCCGTCCTGAGAACTACAAATATACTCCAGAAGAAATCGCCCTGATGAAGAAGCAGGCCAATGAGGCGTACCTAAGATGGGCGGAACTGGAACTCGAAATTTCAAAGAATAATTTACAGCAAACCGCACAACAGTAAACGCTTTGCAATAAATAAAAAATAATAAATAAAGAAATAATAACTATGAAACGTATCATCATCATGCTGCTCATTGCTTGCAGCGCCATAACAACCGTTAGTGCTGATCCAGCGGCAGCTCCCCAGAAGAAGCCTGTGGCCGTTATAACTATGCTGAATGATATTATCAAAAACTTCGGACAGCCATCTGATCAGGTGTATTCTGTATCGAGGAATCCTAACACTAACCAGATTGAATACAGCATCAAGATCACCAAATTCATTGCCAACGTCAAGAGGGGGTCCCTCACGCTGAATCTCGCATCTATCAGCAATCCTTTCATCAAGGACGAACCGCTGTCCTATCAGACACTGCACCTGACTCCTGGCAGCACCGAAATGTTCGCCCTTGGGGTGTTTATGGAACAACGTCAGAGCAAGCAATACGATATTCGTTCCAATCCGAATCAGGAGATGTGGCTGATGTGCTGCAAGAACTCGGAGAATCCACAACTTCGTGATGCCTATGCTATCGCTTGGGAACTCTCAGCAGATCAAAGCCAAGCCATCGGAACGGTCTATATGATCACCTCCCTGCGTCCTGACCTGGCTGTGAGAAATATGAGTAGCGCAGGCCTCTTGAGCGACAACCAAAACACGTTTACCATTGACGGACGCGTGGGCTATGACCTCAACGACTCCCTCTACGTGGTCTATATGGCCGATACTGCCGAGGAGTTGAACAATATTGCCGACGATGCCTACGTGGCCGAGATGCCTGTAGTGAACAAGCGTTTCTCGTTCAGCGTCCAGCTCGACAAGCGCAAGGTAGGTCGCATCCGCACCGTGATGCCCGACGGTTCGCTCTGCAAGCTGTGGACGAATCTCGACTTCGTGCCTGGCGAAACCTACCGTATCACCACCCATAACGGCTACTACGACGAGGATCGCGACTACGAGCAGCGCGTAGGCCGCAACTCAGGCAAGAGTCTGCTGAACGACTTGCAACGACGAGGCATCGACGACCAGACGGTGGAAGTGACAGACGAGGTGCCCGAGGAATTCAGAAAAGTTGAAACTGCTCGGAATCAGCGTTGGCCACATACACTTCCCCCAAACCAGCAGGCACAACTTAAACTAAAAGCTGAATTGGTTCAGATGGATATGAAAAACATCAAGTCTCAATATAAAACGATTGGTGAGACCATGGGTGGCTTCAGGAGTCATGCCAGAATCATGACAATCTTTGATCAGATTCTTCAGAAAAACAAGGAGCTGGACAAGAAATATCAGGATGTCATCAAACTGGCAAAGAAATTCAATTGTCCTGCAGAAGAAATGCCGAACCTTTACAAAGCAATTCTCGAGTTCTATACCGAGCAGAATCAGGGCCTGAATGAACTTTACAAAGACAGCATCACCAATGGCAAATCCATCCGCAAACTGCATGAGTATGTAACCAAACAAACGGAGAAATACATCAAAGAGATGGAGAAATCTCTTCAGTAACTCGAAAACGAAGGAAGTAAGAACTTGCAGCTAAACGAGGCTGCAAGTTTTTTGTTTTAAATTTGGCATTTTACTCACTTATTTGTACCTTTGCACCCAAAAATCGGAAATATGGTAAAAAGAAGATGGCGCTGCAAGCCTGGGCAACAGCCTACGGAACTGGATAAGCGCATCATGTACTTGGAGAATAAAGGGGCACTGGTGCCTACACCAGACTTGATTAAAACCCCTGAACAGATAGAGGGCATCCGTCGTGCGGGTGTCGTTAATACGGGTGTGCTGGATGCCGTTGGCGAGGCTATCCATGCAGGTATGTCGACGCTG
>Ga0265298_10008379_pt1 | contig 12432 bp, 19 predicted proteins | sample AusTroGonzalo_MG_3_FD_193486 | JGI IMG/M metagenome (GOLD analysis project Ga0265298, IMG submission 193486) | Bovine rumen microbial communities from tropical cattle in Woodstock, Queensland, Australia - Gonzalo_01 | ecosystem: Host-associated > Mammals > Digestive system > Stomach > Rumen ... | reverse complement strand
TTTTCGCGCAGGGCACCCCTCCGCCCGTCACGCCCCCCGCCTTGCCGGCAGAATTTTTTGGCACATTAGACCCCGCCCCGATACCGCGGAGGCCGCTGCTCCTCGAAGAAACTCTTGCGGGCAAGGATAGCGGCGCTGGCTTCGGCTACCACCGCTTCTTTGCTCTGCCGGGCGTCTATCACTTTAAGCGGTACTTTGGAGCCAATAGAGGGCAAAAGCTCATTATAGGCTGCTTGCAGTTTTTCCAAATATTCCCGCATAATACCAGCTTCACAGCCCCGGTCACGACTGCGGATATGTTCAAGCAGACAATCAATAGGGGCGTCCAGATACAATATCAAATCCGGGAAGGGAATAGCATAGGTACATAAGTGCTCGTGCATCCGGCAATAAGTGTCATATTCGAGCTTACTCATATAACCAGCCTTATAGCCGAGCCAGGCAAAGGCCCAATCCTCATAAATGCTGCGGTCGAGGATAGCCAGCGAGCCGTCTTTCTGCTGCCAATAGGCCTGCTGGATAATCTCCCAGCGGGAGTAGAGCAAATGCACCTGCATGGGAAAACACCAGCGGTACATGTCCTGATAATAGAGCTCGAGGTAGGGATTGGTTTCAACCGGCTCGTAAAAACGGTGGCCGTCCAATGCTCCGACCAGCGTCGATTTACCGGCTCCGATTAATCCGGCGACAGCAACTAACATTTGATTTTCCTTGGGTTAAATTGAAACATTATAAGACTATAATGAAGTCACGCTGATTATCAAGCGTACATCGTGCGTACATCGTGCGTACATTGTGCGGTTATCGTCTTGAAGCGTTGTAGATGTATATGAACCATTGTGGTTATATGTGAACTGTTAAAAAATTAAAATCTGGTTTACAAAAAGGACAAAATAAAGTATTTTTGTAAACTAAGGAGAAGGCGATGAACTTAGAAGAAATTTTCGCAAAACGGCTTAAAAACGCAAGAATTATGCAGGGAAAGTCTATGGAAGAACTGGCTAAAGCCATGCAAAATAACTATTCCAAAATGGCTATTTCCAAATATGAAAAAGGACAACTGGCTCCAAATAGTGAAGCCCTGATAGCCTTTGCTGAAGCCTTAAACCTGCCGGTTGATTATTTTTTCAGACCTTTTACAGTACAAATAGATTCAATAAAGTTCCGTAAATTAAAAAGCAAACTTGGTTCAAAACTTGAGAACAGCATTAAAGAAAATATTAACGACATGATAGAGCGCTACATGGATATAGAAGAAATATGTAACGCGACTACGCTGTTTGAAAAACCATTTGCCGATAAAATCTCTTCACCGGAGCAGGTAAAAGAAGCCGCCCGTGTTTTAAGGGAACAATGGCAAATCGGGAATGCTGGCATTGTGAAGGTCATTGATTTACTTGAGGAACATGGCATTAAAGTATTAGAAATTAAAGCCGAGCCTTCTTTCGGAGGTCTAAGTTCCAAGGTCAATAATCAATACCCGATAATTGTTTTGAACAAAACCTTTGCGGCAGAAAGAAAGCGGTTTACGGCTTTACATGAACTTGGTCATATTATTCTGCCATTTGATGATTCAGTTTCAGAAAAAGACGAAGAGGCTTTATGTCATCTTTTCGCGAGTGAAATGCTGATATTAGAGACGGTTTTTAAAAATATTTTAGGGCCTAAACGCCATGATATTTCCTATCAGGAACTGCGGGCCATTCAAGAACAATATGGTATTTCCTGTGATGCGCTGATGTATAAGGCCAAAGAGTGCGGCATTATTTCTCAAAAACGCTATAAGACCTACTGCATACAAAAGAACAAGTATCAAGTATTTAAGGACAGAGTGGAAACCAACTTATACCAAAATGAGAGTTCAAGTCGTTTTTCGCGTCTTGTTTATAAAGCTCTGAGCAATGATCTAATAACCACGTCAAAAGCAGCCGCTCTTCTTCATCAAAGCGTTGCACAAGTACGAGAGGACTTGGCGCTGGTATGATTACCGAAAAGCTAATTATCAGCGATACCAATATCTGGCTGGACTTAATTTCGGTAGATTTACTGGAGGCATTCTTTTCTTTGCCGTGCAGTATTGTAACGACATCACTTGTAATTTACGAAATTGTCCAAAACTGGCAGAAAGAAAAACTCCAAACATTTGTAAATTCCCAACAACTTGAAGTGATAATTTTTACCCCTGAAGAACTGAAAAATGTTAATGCCATAACTGACAATATCAAGATTTCCGTCGCGGATCGTTCGGTCTGGTATTACGCTAAAAATACGCAAGGCAGGCTACTTACTGGCGATGCCGAACTACGCCAGGCCGCAGAAAATGACGATGTAAAAGTATCTGGGATTCTTTATGTTTTCGATAACCTGGTTGAATATGGCATTTTGCAAAAAGCTGCGGCGGCCAAACTTTTAGAAAAACTTACAGGAATAAATTTAAGACTGCCAAGAACCGAATGTCAAAAACGGATTACAGCCTGGGGAAACTGTTCGTAAATTCCGAATAGTTGAACTTACCAGACAGATTTTAATTGGCATAAAAGTTATATAATGCTTGTTGGTGTAAACGACGAATGTGGGCGTAACTTAGCACCATCTCGCCCGCCACTTGGGTCAAACTCTTAAACTCCACATAACGCTTAAAAAGAACATCGCGCTGTCTTTTGGGCAGCCGATAAAGGCGCTCGATTATCTCCGCTTTCGCCGTAATATATTCAACTGTCAACCTGGCTATTTGCGCTTCAATGTCAGACAGCTCGGCGGCGACTTTGGCAAAGGCCGGGTCTTGAAATATGGAGGTTTGCACTTTGGCCTTTTCGTAATCGATAGCCGGAACATTTACCAGCAGCTCCTTAAAGGCTTCTCTTTTGTCTTGCAGTATTTCCAGCTGGTCATGCAGAGCTTCCAGACGCTTTAAACCGATTCTTTCCATTTTCTCCTCCTGTAACCGCCAGAATTGTAATAAAATCAACGAGGTTACGGGTTACACCAGAAATATGTATTTTAAATAGATAACATTTTCGCTCTTATTACACTTTAATAGACATTTCTGGTGTAACTGGTGTAACCAAGCTCTTAACATTTTGTAATTTATGAGTTTCTACGGTTACGCAATTTTCTTTTTGCTGTAACTCTGGTGTAACTCCTGTAACTTGTGTAGGCTCGCAAAAAATTCTATGAAGACGACTATTTACCTTCTTGGGAATAGTTTGCAGTGCAAGTTCATTACATACCTTTTTGCTAAATAAATTCGAGTGCACAAGCTGCCGTTTTTCTTCCTCGCAAAATTTCACATACCGTTCATAAACTTCTCTGGTTGGTTTCCCGATAATCTGATAACTTTCCGCCTGGCATTCTTCCAAAAAGGCCAGCACCGAATCATTTTGCACTTTGTAAGAATAAAGTTCTTTCTCCACTTTTGCCGAAGCGGTAAAGGCACGGTTGTCCAAGAGGCGCTTTAGCCCCTTGAGACCTAAAAGCAGCAAATATTCCATCACACCGCTCTCTCTTAATTTGTACTTTATGTAAGGATCATAATTGGGATTTTCGCGGCCATCCGGCAGCGTCTTGGTAAACGAGGCATTAAAGGGAATGATTACCAGCCGCCGCTGCACCGCTCCGGTCGGGTCCTTTATCTGCGGAATGGTATTCGCCGAAAAGAGGAATTTCGAGTAATTATTGAACTCGAAAGGGTCCTGCCCCTTCTTCTCCACGGCCACACGATCGCCGGTCACCAGCTTGCGAAAAATGGAAGCATTGCAGACAAACTTGTCGCCGATGTCATCTCCGATGTTGGCCAGTTTGCCGCAGAGCGCCGCCGGTTTAAAACGGTCGGAGAGTTCGGCCAAGTCCAATGCGGAAATATTGGCCTCGCCTAAAAGCGACTGCAAAAGGCTCAAAAAAGTACTCTTGCCATTGGCTTTATCGCCGATAAGAATGAAAGCCTTGCCCAGTTCGTTGCGCCGATAGAAGCAATAGCCAATCATTTCTTCCAGAAGCGCTCTTATTTGACAATCATTACATGATAGACGGTTAAGCACAATATCCGCCGTTTTTGAATAGGCAGCCGGGTCATAATTCCAGGGTATTTTGTTGGTAATAATGCGCCCTGGACTAAAAGGCAGAAGTTTAGCCTCGGCGATGTCATAAACACCATTATTAAAGGCAATATAGCGGGCGTCGGCTGGTTCGGTGTTCGCTAGTTCCAAGAGCTCCAGATATTTGCGCACTTCCAGGCGTTTCGAGGCTGAAAGCCCCGGGATATGCTTAATCATGGCCGCTTCCAGTGCCGCCGTGGCTGGCTCATAAATGCCGCTCTGGTAAATATGCAAATGACCGTAAATGCGTTTAATATTGGCTTTGGCCTTTAAAAAACGGGCGAATTTGTCAAAGAGAAAGTTGCCCTTGCAAAAAAACTCTTGCCCTGGGCCTGGCTTGGCTAAAGAGCCCGCCAGGGCAAGAGTTTTCCCGGTAAGCCTGGCAATCTCGTCTTTGTCAAAACCTTCTTTCGAGAGTGCTTCTATTTGCCCAAGCAAGTTATTTTGAAATTCAGTGAGATTCATTTGGTTATCCTATTGAATCTTTTCTTGCTTTTCGCTGAAAATGTCATAAATAATGACCTTACCTTTTTTATGCGTGTCTAATGTTATTTGCGGTAACATTAGACATTTTTATTTTGCTGTTCCATTTCGTGAAACATATTATTGAGTTTTTTGAACTCATCTAAAACAATTTCTATTTGTTCCAAAACTGTTTCAAAAAAGTTTTCGCCTAGTGTGCAGCTTGGCATAAGTTCCACTTGTTTTTTGGCAAAATCACGAATGAAAAACAGCAGCCGAAATATCTCCACAACAGCGAGCTGCAATTTCTTAATGTCAGCGTTACTCATTATTTCCCCTCTGTCCTTGCTTATTTTTTAAATTCTCAGAATATTTTTCTAAGAGGTCACCAGCAAAGCATCCCTCTCCTTTGAATTTTTTGACACGCCAGCCACACCCGCATGATTGTTCACCATTTCCGCCGCGTGAACATTCAGAACACGCGACCCATAGTCTCCCATCGCGATCATTAAAACTGTGCATTTGCTTAGTCATTTTACATTCTCCCGTTCTTTGTGTATAGTGCGGGTATGCCCCGCCAAATCGCTTAAAATGTTTTTGAGCTTTTTCATTAGTATTACTCCATACAGCGCGAAAGATAGTTTAGCGCCGTTTTTACGTCGTTAGTGGCCATTTCGATTTCTTCTATCTTGTCACTCATTCCATCTAGCAACATCTCCATGGCTTCTTTATCATCGGGACTGCGTTCTAAATTTAGTTCTGCCGAGGCTACAAATACGCGCAGATCGTAAATCAAATCTGCAAAACGATATGGCGTGATTTCGATTTTCATCGTTTACCCCTTATCTGAAAGTGATAACTGTTACTTTTCTAAGTCCAATTTGCTCTAGCGCCTCTTCGTCGTCAGCTGGGATCAGAAAGTTTTCCATTTTCCTGTCAATGAAACTTATGAAATCTTCGACAACTGGGAAATAATCACCATATTTCTCACGGACTTCTGATTCTGTATATCTGCCTGCTTTATCAACGTTAGTGGTATAGCCGCAAAAATTTGGACCCCACAAAAGAAAGTTTTGATCATTTCTGCGCATGTGTTTTTTACTAACTATGTAATATCTTTTTGCCCCGATAAGTTCTCTTTTCATTTTTTATTTCTCCTCAAATTTCTGGCGCTTCAAAATGGCCGGTTCGCTCCTATAATGAGAACGAATGCCGGCGACCTGTTCAGCACCAAAAGTCTCAGCCAGTTCTCCGTCCAAAAACTCGCAAAGCCGCACTTCCAACCAGGCTGCGAGGAAAAGCCTGTCTCGCAGAGACCCTGTAAATAGCACTTCGACACACTCTTCCGCTTGCTCGCGTGTCAGGTTTTGCCACTTCAAGGTCGGCTCAAAGGTAAAATCTAGCTGTCTCATTTTGTTTCGTCCTATTATCTCTTCGTAATTATCTGCCGATAATCTCATTGTTTATTCTCCTGTTCCGTATTGAATTTGGCCGCTATTTCGTCCCACTGTTCTGGTGTCGGGCCGTTGCTATAGTCGTAGTCCATGGTTTTCTGCACCGAGGCCGGTGGAGTGTAAGCCGGCTGCGGCGCTTCCACTTCGTAACATTCTTCTGGCGGTTCGCCGTTGATGAAGTCGGCTCGCTCGTCCGTTGTGTAGTAGCCCATTAACAGCTCCGGCCAGTAGGCGCGGGCAAGGAAGGCGGCGCTCCGGTAGCGGGCCATTTGCGCTGGCATGGAGAGCCACTTCGAGCCGGGCTTCTTGTCCCAGCCTTCCTTGACTACCAGTTTGGGCGTAATCCACGTACTGGCATACTTCATGCCCTGTTTGTCGATGGCCACGCAGCGCGTTCTGGTGTTTTCGTCCGGTTTCTCCCAGTCTCCCTCTTCCTCATGCGTTACCTTCAAGCCCTGGCTTTTCAGCAACGAGATAACGAAAGATGATTTCCAGCTGGGTTGACCGCCAACAAAATAAATCTGCTGAATAACCTGCAAAGGGCCAAAGTCCTTGAAATGGCTGGCTAGTTCCATGGCCACGCAGACATTAGCCAGCCGTCTGGCGGGTGAATCCTTGGGATTATTGAAATGTTCTGGCAGGAAAGCCGAAGCTATCAGCAATTTGCCGTCCCGTTGGAATTTGGCATAAAGAGTGCCGCTGACGTCCACCGGCGCGGCTGGCAAATTGGCGGTCTCAAATTTGGCAATAGCGGTTTCTTTGGCCGTCTGCGGTTTCGAGGCTGGTTTTGCTCCTTTGATTGGTGTTTTGGTCTCTTTAGTGTTCATCTTTTCCGCCTTTTCCTTTTCGTCCTGCTCTCTGGCTCGTTTTATGTTGGCACGGTACCAATCTTTTACATGGTCAGGCATGGCACTGTCCCGCGTCTCCTCATCGCGTGCCATTGATTCGATCCAAAACTGTTCATGAGTTTGCCCTGGCTTCCGACCAGGTTCGTCCTGATAGTTTTCCATTGATGTCTCCTTTTTATTTTTCGGGGGCGAAATCGAAAACATGGCTGTACGTTCCATCTTCCCGCTTTACCAAGCAGCCTCCCTTGGGAATGCCAAAAAGTCCATAGGCGCACCAGTTACAGCCTGAGGAATCTCCTTCTTTTGGGGATCCTTTCCCTTGGTAACGGCCCAAACATTCGGAATATGCGCAGTTGGGATCTTCTGCCCCGGCCGCTTTAAAGTCGGCAATGCTGGCCACATGGCCACACATTGGGCAAACAAACTTCCACTTCATAAAATCATCACCAAATCTCTTTTTTGCCTCGGTTGTCCAGTCATCAATTGACTCATAAACTGGTATGGTGCCTTCTTCAAAAGTTATTGACCGTCCATCACCCAAACTGAATGTTCTTTTCATCTCACCCCTCCTTTTGGCGCAGTTCGTAGTATTTCTGGAAATCACTGATTAACATTTGGCCGTTATATTCGTAGTAATCGCAGACAAAGTGGCCCAGCACTTCGTCGCAGTAACAGTGGGCGCAAACGAATTGCCCGTTGCGTTTCAGATAATGGTTGCAGGTGGAGCAACAGCGGGCGCCGTCCCCCCGTTCGGCTGGCCGATAGCCAGCAAGTTCCAATTCTGGTGCTACTTCTTGCATTTAAGCCTCCTGTGCCGCCTTGTTCCAGCGGTGTTGTATTTCATCGGTCAGCATGTCAGTGCTGCAAGAGAAAGAAACCTTAGTGCAGAGATCGGCATTACTCATTTGTTCATTGGCGACAAATTCCGCATACTTAGCCAGCAGTTTTGAACTGTTTTGCAGAATGTACACCAGCGCGTCTGCCGGAACGACGCTTTTATTGCTTCCCTTCAAATCTCTGGCTACGATGTCGCAGATACTAATGACGCCTTTACATGAATTTTTTATGCTGTCCAAAGCGCTCTTAAAGGTTTCTTTCTCTTCTTTATCGGCGCAGCCGATGGTTTCCAGTTCCAGTTGTCTCATTGTTTTTTTCTCCTTAGTTGCTTGCTTGTTGTTTTTTAGTGGCCAGGCATTTGGCCTCGCCGCGGCACCACATACAGACCGATTTCAACGGCTTATAAGTTGCCAGTTCCGGCAGGACGCTGCGTGCTTGCAGTGCTTCATTGGCTTTTTTCTCGTATGCCCTGGCCAATTTTCTGACCGTTTCCGCCGTAAAAGTCTGTTTTTGCACACTTTGCAGCGTTGGCTGAATAATGGCCACGGTTACTTTTTTGCCCCGCCACCATGGCTTAGTCTCTAAAAGTCCGGCGGCATAGAGCCAGAGTTGCCTGTTGTTTTTGACTTTCACGGGAATTTGTCCGTGTTTGTAGTCAAAAATCATCATCTGTTCGGCGTCGTAGCAAAAGTAATCCACTTTGCCTTTGGCGTGTTTTTCGTGAATAATGCTTTCCAGTCTGATTGTGGCTTCGATACCATAGCCCAGCGGATTTTTCGGCGATAGCTCGGCGATTTTGTCGCGATACCATTTGGCATGAATAGCCAACTCCCGTTTTTTATCAGCGGGAATTAAACGCCGCCGCCGCAGATGGAGAAAAAGGTTGAACTCGCCGCGCAGCGCATTTGCGGCCACGATATGCGCCACTATGCCATACTTTAGATCTCTCGGCATTTGATACAGGTTGTCGCCCTCCTGTCGCCCCAGCCAGAAGACACTGCCGGGACAGCGGGTCCACACTTCGGCCATTGAAGGTTGTAAGAGTGTGCTCATTGTTCACTCCGCATAAAGGTTTCCAGCGGAATGCCGGTGGCTTCGCTGAATTTCGGGGCTGAAATGAAGTAACTCCAGTCTTTCATTTTGACGGCGTAACCCCACGGGAAAACGCCCTGCTGTAAACCGGCGTACAGCCATTCAGCCGATTTCCCCAGCAGCTTGGCGGCAATCGGAATGGGCAGGTTCAGTCCCGCTGCTTGAATTTCCGGAGCCGGAAGCAGCTGGTCGAAATAGTCCTCCTGCAATCCCAGGGCCTTGGCGATAGCCCGTTTTCTGGCCGGTGGTGGTTCACGCTCCCCGGCCAGGTAGAGGCTGATACAGGCATTGCTGAGACCTGTCAGTTGGCTGATTCGCGTCTGGTTCAGCCCTTGCTCGTTCATGAGCTTTTTTAGGTTGTCTTTGAATCGCATTTTTTATCCTCCTTGTTCGAGTTTGTAATGTGTCACATTACAAGTTTTAAAAATACACATCTTTTGTAATGTGTAAAGTTAAAAATTCACTTTTTTTTACTTTTCAAGAGACAGAGCTAAAGATAATCAAAGGAGGTGCTACATGTCAGAACAATTTGACACGCAAAATTTTTTAGTTCTATTAGGTAATAAATTATTGGAAATACGAAAAAAAAACGGACTAAACCAAGAAGAAGCGGCAACGCTGGCTGGCTACGATGGCCCGCAGCGAAGAATGAATTTTTTTAGAATAGAGCATGGAATTAATGATATTCCAATAACAAGGTTGGCCCGTTTTTGTGCCGCACTTAACATTCCACTTGGTGATATTTTAACCCCAGAGCTGACTGTCAGCAGTGTTGAACAATTAGAAAACGCTATAAAACCACTTGACGCCATTAACAACGATATAAACAATAAAATTGTAAACAAATACAACACATTAACAGAGGACGACAAGCGTTTGGTGGACACGATGATTGAGACAATGCTTAGTGGTGACAAGTACAAAGAAAAAGAGGCTGTTCAGAGCGCTTAGATAATGTGATCATGGTGAAGTTCGGAGAAAAGTAAATTACCATTTTGCCGAGTTGCCGAGGTTAGCAAAATGAACAGAAAAAGACAAAGGTCACCACCTACGCAGTATGCCCTGTTTGAGTGGTTCATGGATATGAGAATACAAAGAAGGCTGAAAAGCAAATAAAATCTAATGGTTGGCAGGTGCTGGAACACCCACCAACCGACTGCATAAGGCAGCCCTCAAAGAGTAAGAGCTACCTTAATGCAGCCTGAAACTTTACGCAAGAGAAAGGCGGCAAAAAATGAAGAATCCCAACCGATACGGTACAATCACAAAATTAAGCGGTAACCGCCGCAAACCATGGGTAGTAAAAGAAGGGCAAAGTGGACGTCAAAAGCCAATCGGTTATTGTGCCACGCGAGAAGAAGCCCTCATGTTGCTGGCCAATTATAATCATCTCCCCTGGAACATTGATAATGGCCAGCTGACTTTGGAAGAACTTTATAAGGGCTGGTTAAAGGCACCGCACCCGTCACTCTCCGAAAAAAGTTTCAAATACGTAGCCTCTTATTGGCGCTGTATCGAGTTTCTGGGCGACTACAAATATATACAAATCAAGCAGTACCAAAAACAAGCAACAATTGATAATTACAGCCAAAATTATGCCACACAAGCCAGTATTAAAAACTTGTGGCACCATTTGGAAATTTTCGCCAGCTCGCTAGAAATTCCTACAATTGCAAGCGCCAGTAATTTAACCGTAAAACCAACCGCTCCGCGCGAAAGACGGCCGTTTTCTGATAGTGAGGTACAGCGGCTGTGGCAGGTTCAAAACCAACCGCTGATCGATATAATCCTATTCATGCTTTACACTGGTTACAGAATTGGTGAAGTATTGCAGATTAGGCTGGATAATATTAACCAAGAGGAATGGACTATTAAGGGCGGGCTTAAAACACGGGCAGGCAAAAATCGTATTGTACCGGTGCACTCCGCAATTTTGCCGCTGGTCAAAAAGCATATAGCGGCCAGCACCGGCGGCTTTTTATTTGAGGAAAACGGCGCTCCGCTGCTTTCGTCAACTTTTCATAAGCGCTGGCACAAAATTATGGCTGCTTTGGGAATGAAACACATTCCCCACGAAACACGCCATACAGTAAGAACAAAATTAGACGCACAAAATGCCAACCGTGTTTGTATAGATCGCATTTTAGGACATGCCAGTGAAGGAATAGGGGCTAATGTTTACACTCATAAAAGTATTGAGGAACTTAGGGAAACGATAGAATTGATTAATTATGAGTGTTAAATAATAGCATATTAGTAACACCAAGAGCTGAAATAGTTGGAAATTATTAATTTTTTAAGAGGAGTGGAAATATAAAATAATAAGAATCTTATCGCCACCCTCGCACAATTTTATAAATTCCGACAGTTGCACCTTGCCTCAGAGCGCCACCATCCGTGAAATAGCAGTTAGCCATATCACTTGATTGCGGATAGCCAGACTGTTTGTCAGAAGCGATAGAGAAGCGGAAAAGACCATCTTTATCATCAGCATTCCAGACAAAATGAACGCTTGTATAAACGCCGTCCCAGGGTAATTGGTACTCGTACTGTTTATCGTTCCCCGCTGGTGTTTGGCCAGTATATAGAAGTAAATCTTTGCAGTTCCACTCTGGATATTCAAACCTAAGAACACAATAATTTGGCATATTTAGCAGGGCTTCTACTGTATCATCACTCAGAGATGTATGAGCAGAGGTCTCAACACGATCTTCAACAGTTTCCCATTCTGTCGGCATAATCATCGGAACCATATAATTAATGGGTGCAGGATCATTGTACAGGATCGTGAATTGCCAGCTATTAATATCGCTAGGCAAATCAGGGCTATTTATCACCATCCAGAATTTGTCAGGATTCCACAAATCTGTATATAAAATCAGACCTTTACCCCAGTATCCTTCACCGAGTATGGCCTCACTGAGCTCTGACATAATGGCTATACGACCAGCTGGTTCAATGTTTTGACCATCGTCATTCCAAGTCCAGTTGTCAGTCGTTACCGTCCACTCTGATTGATAGCCAGTGCTTAAATTCTTAGCTATCAGCTTGATCTGACTCAGCGGGTTGCCGGGCACTCTAAGCGGCTCATTGTCACTACCCATCAGCTGGTGCCACCATTCTTCTGCTGTCCAGTAAGCTCCAGACTCGCCACCTTGAAGGATAGCTGTATGTGCATACTCTGGAGGCAGTGTATTGTTCACCATAGGCATAGGCAGCGAAGGCATAACATCAAGAATATCACTTGTAGGCAACGATAAATCGAGTTTGTCCAAATTGCTAAAAGCTGAATAATCATCAGCCGTTATTGGGTGCATAGGAGCAATCGTTAGGTCAACTCCAGCAGAACTGGTGCTAAAATTCTTAGCTAAAATTAATGCCAGCCAAGGATGACCAGAGTCAAAAGAACCATGCGCCATAGCAACGACAGAGCCAACAGGAGCGGTTGCAAAAATCCAATTGGCATGAACGGTATAGGTTGGCCGCTGTTCATCAGCATAAACACGCTTACTCGCTAACAGCAGCTGATAAGCAGGGAAAAAGTCTAGCCCGTTGTTGTTTCTGAATGTCATATTCAGCACATGAGAACCAAAAAGCGAATAACTATCGTGGTTTGCGTCCACAATTTCTCTGTTTGCCGTCACA
>Ga0265298_10008378_pt1 | contig 12433 bp, 8 predicted proteins | sample AusTroGonzalo_MG_3_FD_193486 | JGI IMG/M metagenome (GOLD analysis project Ga0265298, IMG submission 193486) | Bovine rumen microbial communities from tropical cattle in Woodstock, Queensland, Australia - Gonzalo_01 | ecosystem: Host-associated > Mammals > Digestive system > Stomach > Rumen ... | reverse complement strand
TGGGAGGAGCCATGAACCTGGAGCTGCAGGAGGCCCTGAAGGAACGGGCACTGCATGAATTAAACATGACGAAGGAGCTGAAGGATGCGGAGATCAGCCGGGTTCTGGATCAGGTGATCCTGGAGCAGTCCCGGCAGGACTACTTGTCCCTTTCGGAGAAGCTGGAACTGAAGGCTGCCCTGTATCACAGTATCCGCGGTTTGGACGTGCTGTCGGAGCTTATGGAGGATCCGGAGGTAACGGAGATCATGATCAACGGAACCGGACCGATCTATGTGGAAAAGGACGGGCATCTTTTAGAAACAAAGCTTTCCTTCCGGGATGAGGAGCGTCTGCTCAGTGTCATCAATCAGATGGTTTCGCAGGTGAACAAGACCGTAAATGAGACGTCCCCCATCGTGGATGCGGTTCTGGCGGACGGCTCCCGTGTAAATGTGGTGCTGCACACCATCGCGCGGGGCGGGCATGCGGTTACGATCCGTCGCTTCCCGGAGCAGGCCTTCTGCATGGAGGATCTGATCCGGATGGGCAGTCTGGATCAGGAGACTGCGGAGTTCCTTTCGCTGCTTGTAAAGGCGAGATACAACATTTTCGTGTCCGGCGGAACCGGAGCGGGAAAGACCACCTTCCTGAATGCGCTGGCGGAGGCGATCCCGGAGGATGAGCGGGTGATCACCATCGAGGATGTTGCGGAGTTAAAGCTCCGGGGTCCGAAGAACCTGGTGCGTCTGGAAGCCCGAAATGCAAATGTGGAAGGAAAGAACCGGATCGATATCCGCGAGCTGGTGCGGACCAGCCTCCGGATGCGTCCGGACCGGATCATCGTCGGGGAGGTTCGTGACGCAGCAGCGGCAGACATGCTCACTGCCATGCTCACGGGGCATGAAGGAAGTCTTTCCACCGGACATGCAAACTCCGTTGGTGACATGCTGATCCGGCTGGAGACCATGGTGCTTTCTGCGGAGGATCTGCCGCTTCGGGCAATCCGGCGGAAGATCGCATCCGCGCTGGATATCGTGATCCATCTCGGGAGGCTCAGGGATAAGAGCCGTCGGGTGCTGGAGATCACAGAGGTTGTGGGAATCGAGGGGGAGGAGATCATGTTAAATCCGTTATTTCAGTTTGAAGATGCCGGAGAGGTCGGAGGACCGGTACAGGGGCATCTGGTACAGATGAACCGGCTGGTCCGGGTGGAGAAGCTCCAGATGGCCGGATGCATGGGGGAGTATATGGCTTCCCGTGCAGCTCATGTGAGAGATGGCGCTGCAGTCCTGCAGTAGCTGAGGCGAAGAGGGAGGAAGCAGGATGAAGGAACGAATTCTCCGGGACGGTCAGGTGCTGTTACTGGTTGCAGCGGGGACGGTCTTTCTGGGATGGCTGTTCTACAACCGTATCCTCGGGCTGATCCCGGCTGCACTGGCAGGAGCCTACATCGGAAGTGTCTACCGAAGGTACCGGGAACGACGGAAACAGAAGAAGAGACGGGAACAGTTCCGGCGACTGCTCCTGTCCGTGGAAACGGCACTGGAGGCGGGCTATTCCCTGGAAAATGCGCTGTCCGTGGCAAAGGATGATCTTGGGCTGGTCTACTCCGAGAGGGAGGAGATCTGTCTCCTTGCCACAAAGATCAGCCGGCAGCTGACCCTCGGAGCTCCTGCGTGGCAGGTGCTCCGGGAGTATGCGGATCAGGTGAAGATCGAAGAGGCGGAGGAATTCGCAGAGGTACTCCGGATACAGCAGCGGACCGGAGGAGACCTGATCCGCACCGTCCGGCGGGCAGCGGGACGACTGCAGGAATCCCTGGAGCTGCAGCAGGAGATCGAGAAAACCCTTTCCGAGAAGCTGCTGGAGCAGAGGATCATGACGTTGATGCCGTCCCTCATGCTTCTCTATATGCGGCTGATGAACGGTGCCTATCTGGCCCCGTTATACAACAGTTTAGGCGGGGCGGTGATCATGACATTTGCGCTTGCCGCAAATGTGGCAGCGGATGTGATCGCAGGCCGGATGCTGAAGAAGGCCTTCCGGGAGTAGTATCCCGGAGGAATGAAGGAGTTGGTGTATGAAGCTGGTAGCCATCCTGCTGGTGCTTCTGCCGGTCGTGGCAGTGATCGCGATTCTGGTCAGACGGCATTTCAGTTTACATAAAGATGGGTCATGGGCTGTGCCGGAGATTGCCGGGCGTTTGCAAAAACTGGAGGTACTGTATGGAAGATCGCTGGAAGATGCGACAGCGCAGTACGTAGAGCAAAGGTTCCGGCAGTTTCTTGCAGGACTGGGGCTGCTCTGGATCCTCGGACTGGGAGTCCTCTTACTTCCGTCTGAAGATAAGGACAGCTCCGGAATCCAAAGACCGGCTGCAGGAGAGGATGCAGCCGGGATCACGGTACAGCTGACCGACGGAGATAAGGAAGAGGAGTTTACTCTTTCCGTCGGTTCCAGACAGATGACGGAGGAGGAGTTTGAAGCAGCAGTCTCCTCGGCCGGTGTCAGTCTGGAGAAGGAAATCCTCGGCGGAAACAGTTCTTTGGACTTTGTGACGGAGAATCTGGTATTTCCGAAGAAGGACCCTGAGGGACTTCTGAAGATTTCCTGGGACACGGATGCACTTACGATCATAAGCCGTAACGGAACCGTACGAAGAGACAATCTGGAAGAAGCCTGCAGTGTAACCATCAGGGCAGAGCTCTCCGACGGTATCCGGGAGCGGACGGTGTCGTTTTGTGCAACCGTTGTTCCGAAGAGTTATACGGAAACAAAGGTGGAACGGGTACAGCGGATTCTGGCCGAGATGGAGGAAGGCAGTCGGGCTGATGAAACCTTCACCCTTCCGGATCAGGTAGATGGCGTTGTTGTAAAGGAAAAGAGCAATACTACAGGGAAGATGATTTGCAAACTCTATCCGGTAATTGTTCTTACAGCCGGGGTGTTCTTCTTTCTCAGAGGAAGCAGAGAGAAGGAGAAGCTGAAGCAGCGGGAGGAGATCCTGCAAAGTGTATTCTATCGCTTCGTAAAGCGGCTCACCCTACTCATTTACGCCGGTGCGTCCCTCGGCGAGTCGCTGCTTACGGCAGCGGCTGTGGAGGAACAGTTCCTGACACCGGAGGTCAGATACGCAGTGAACCGGATCGGAACAGGCTCTTCCGAATCGGGGATCTATGCGGAGCTGGGCAGGCATATAGGACTTCGGTGCTATATCCGGCTGTTTTCGACCATAAGCACCGCGGCTCCGAGAGGAAGCAGTCAGCTGCTGACTCTTCTGGAGCAGGAGGTGCAGGATGCAGAGGCAGAGACGAAGGAGGCTGCCAGAAGAAAGGGAGAACAGGTGTCGCAGAAGCTGTTATTACCGATGATCCTTTTGTTGGCTGTAGTTGTTGGCATTGTGCTCTATCCGGCGATTGCCGGTATGTAGCACCAAAGGAAAAAGGAGATGCACTATGGAGAGAGAGAAAACGGAATATGAAGTAGCGGATCCCGTAGAGGATACGCTGGCATCAAAGGTTACGGGCTCCATGCGAAATGACCGCGGCGTGGCGACCCTGGAAATAATTCTGATCATTGTCGTTCTTGTGGCACTGGTCGTTATATTCCGGGATCAGATCGTATCGCTTGTAACCACTGTCTGGAAGAGCATCAACGGAGACGCAAACGACCTTCTATAATTTTAGCAGATCATAGGGTGCAGGGAGGAGCATATGGGACAACGGGGATATATAACAGTATTCTTAACACTTCTGATCAGTGCACTGCTGATCCTTGTGACCACTCTGATCGCGGTTGTGGACCTTTCCTCGGCAAGAGGCAGATCGGCGACTGCGCTTCGGAGCTCCATGTCCAGCGTGCGGGCAGAGTATAACAGATATCTGTTTGAACAGTACCATATGCTCTTTCTGAACCTGAATCCCGAGGGGGAAGGCTCCGGGAAGCTGGAGGCTCTGGTGGAGGAGCGCCTGGCGGAGAATCTCGGGGAGGATTATACGGTCGGAGAGGTCCAGCTGACCGGTGTTACCGGTGTTATGGACGAGGGCTGCTATGAGTTCCGAAAGCAGATGAAGGATGCATCCCTGTATCTTGTGGCGGATAAGGGAGTGGACCTCCTGAAGGAGAAGGTGGGAAATGATACGCCGGTGACGCAGGAGGAGCTGGATGACCTGGATATGGAACGGGACGAAGGGAAGGAACATGAGGGGGATAAGGATCCCCGGAAATCGATCCGTGCGGCACAGCTGGCAGGAATCGCATACCGGATCCTGCCGGAGGATGTAACCTTCAGTGATGAGGTGATCGATCCGAAGAAGCTTCCCTCCGAAGGAAAGAAGGGTATCTCGCTCCTTGCCATGAATTCAGGCTTCAATGATCTGTCCCGCCTGAAGCAGGAGGTGAGTAAGACCGGAGGCTGGATGGATTCAGCATCGCAGGAAGCGGCCGGCCTGGTGTATGCGGCCAACTGCTTCAACTGTCTTACGGACGAGGTGCAGGAGGATACCGTCCTTACACTGGAGACGGAATATCTGATTGCGGGAAAGTCCACGGATGCGGAAAACTACAAGGCTGTGATCGATCAGATCCTTGTGATCCGGACGGCCTGTAACTTTGCATACATTCTGACGGATGCGGATAAGATGGCGAGAATGTCGGCGCTGGCCACCTCGGTGACCTGGTATTTCCCGCCGGCCCAGCCGGCCGTAAAGTACCTTCTGGCCGGGGCCTGGTCCTATATCGAAGCGGTGGCGGATGCGTACCGTCTGGTACGGGGGAAGAAGGTTCCGTATCTGAAGTCCGGGGAGAACTGGATTACGGATCTGGACGGGTTGTACCGCCTGGAGGAGCTGGAGGATCCGGAGGAGGATGAGAGCGGTCTGGATTATGAGGACTATCTGCTGATCCTGCTTGCGACCCGTATGACCACGGCATATTACCGGATGCTGGATATCATGCAGCTGAATGTAAACCGAAATGTGGGAGAAGACGGGGTCTGCTTCGAGTTAAAGGATGTCATCACGGCCTTCGGGATGACGGTGGATGTGGAATTTGAGGGACATACGATCCGATTGACGGAGGAGATCGGTTATTAATTGCATTTGATCATGGAATGGACTTCGGAGGGTATACTTCCGTATTCATATAATGCCCAATAAGTCCTCTTCGGGAGCACAGGGAGTGTACCTTCCGAAGTCCATTGCAGATAGGAGGAGCGGATGCTTGAATGGAACGGCATACGGAAGGATCAGAAGGGATCCGCTGCGATCGAAGCAGCGATCGGGATTCCGATCTTTCTCTTCCTTCTTCTTTTCTTCTTTCATCTAATCCAGGTCCGGGCGGTTCGTCAGGTGGTCTATGAGGCAGGGATCGAGGCTGCGGAATATGCGGCAGAGTACGCCTACCTGACCAGTGAATTTGAACTGGCAGAGGGTGATACCGAGGGCCTGATCGACAGTGCAACACTTCTTGCGCTTGCCGCACATAAGCTGCAGGAGGGACTGGATGATCCTTCGATGGTTGCAAGATATGTCAGTGGCGGAGCCTCCGGGATATCCCTTCTCGGGTCGGAGTTCTCCGGACCCGACGAGGATCTGGTGCTGCACATCAGCTATACCATTTGTATCGATACGCCCTTTCTTCCGACGGTGTCGCAGCGCGTGGAGGAAACGATCCGTCAGAAGCCCTATACGGGGCATGTGGAACGGGAACCGGGGGATACGGAGAGTGATCCCTATGTATACATCACGGACAACCGGGAGGTCTATCACATAAGCCGCGGATGCACCCATCTTACTCTTAGCATACACACGATGGTGAAGAAACAAGCGGAGTCGAAGGGGTATAAACCCTGCTACTACTGCGGAAGGATGGCAGGTGATTTTGTGCTGATCGGTCCGGAGGGGGATTGCTATCACGGATCGGAGAACTGCCGGGGGCTGAAGCGGACGGTACACCGGGTGCGTCTCAGCGAGGTAAGTGATATTCCGAGATGCTCCCGCTGCGGAAAATGAAGCTGAGCGCGGGATGAGTGCGACGCAGGATCCGATTCGCTCCATATGGTATACACCAGAGGAAATGGAGGAGGAGATGATCGAGGCAACGGGTGAAAAAAGCAGGAAGAAGCAAGACGGACGAGGCCGGAGAGGCAGGGACATGCGGGACCGTGGGTATATGACGCTGGAGGCCTCCTTCCTGGTCCCCATCATTTTACTGCTGCTTGCCGGTGCGATCCTTCTCTTTCTGACTGTCGGAAAGAAGGAGATCCGGCGGGGAGCCATGTATCAGTCCCTGTATCAGATCACGATGGAAGAGGAACAGGGCGGTGCACCGCTGAAGCAGGAGGAGGCGATTCCCTACATCAACCGGCTGGCTGACATGGGAAAGGGCTTCTTTCAGACGGTGTTCCACGTGACTGTGGAGCGGGCTCCGGATGTATGCGGAAACAGACTCAGGAGATGGCAGTTCTATGGAGATATTACGGAAGAATAAAGGATTAAGTTCATATTATGAGATACGCGTGGGTGCCTCCGGGAACGGCAGCTCCTATGCGGAGGCCATGCTCTGCAACAATAGCTTCTCTTCTCTGGCACCGCTCTCCCTGCAGTGGGTGGACGGAGAACGGCTGCTGCTATACAAGGCGGATGGGCTGGTGAGCATCGCAAGAAGATGGGGAACCCTGGGCCCGGACTGGGCAGGGGTTCGGGAGCTGCTCTTTGAGCTGGCGGACTGTATCCGGGAGCTGCAGGAGTATCTTCTGCCACCGGAGGGGATCGTCCTTTCCCTGCCGTACCTTCTGTATGACGGGACGGAGGGGAAGCTTCGTTTTCTTTACGTTCCGGACAGCGGGTGGTTCTTTGTGGATTCCATGAAGGAGCTCTTTGAAGAGATCATGCCCATCCTGCAGCATGGGGAGGATCCGGATACCATGCTGTTTTATGACGTATACAGCCACTTTCTGGACGGAAGCATTACTCCGGAGCTCTTCCTGCAGATGACAGATGAGTGGCGAAGCAAAGAGCAAAGGAGCAGTGATACGAGGACTGTACCGAATCGCGCGGAGATCATAAGAAAGACTGCGGAAATGAACAGCCCGGTCAGACCGTATGGACGACCGGCACCGTCTTCTCCGGGAGCGGCAGAAGGAGCTGCTTCGGAGGCATCATCTTTCCCGGGAGTGGCAGCGGGAGTGGGACAGCGGAAGGAAAAACGGGATCACAGGAGGGATATCATCCTGTATCTTGCGGGTGCCGGGATCCTTGCGGTTGCGGTGCTGCTGTATCTTCTGTTTGGCAGCGGATCCATCCGGATATCTGCGCTGCTGGGCGGTGCATTTGTTATGTTCCTGATCTGCAGGATCGTTCTGGAGGACGGGAAGGCAGGGAAGGAGAAGGCTGCGGGAGAGTCTGTGTACGATGCTGCCGGGGCGGATTTCTCCGGGAGTTTCGGGGCCATAGGTCCGTCGGGGGCGACCCCGGCTGTCAGTCCGGCAGGTGTGTCCGGGACCATGGAACCGCAGGGAGGTTCCGGGATCGCGGGGTCACCCGGTACATCCGGAATCTCCGGGCCTCCCGCCGTAATTCCGTCGGCAACCAGTATACTGCGGGGATCGATCCGGCAGCTGGTTCCTGCGGATCGGAGTATGCGTGCGCCGCTGTATGTTTCGGAAGGGTACTGCAGGATCGGAAGATCGGAGACCGAAAATGAGTACTGTATCCCTGCACCGGCGATCAGCAGGAATCATGCACGGTTGGAGTGTTGCGGGAATATTGTGACATTGCAGGATCTTGGCTCCACCAACGGAACATTTATCAACCACGTGAGGCTTGCCGCGGCAGCGGCAGAGGAACTGCATTACGGGGATGTGGTCAGCTTCGCGGGGGAGGAATACTACGTGGTATAGGAGAGGATGCATCAGTTGCATGGTTTCTGTGAACACGATATGCAGTGGAGATTTCGAAGAAGAAAGAGAATGAGAGAAAAGGAGAGGATCAGAATGAAGAGAAAGAGGATACTGGCGCTGCTTTTGGCAGTCCTGATCGTCCTTGCGACGAACCCGGTCTTCGGGTTCGGGGCGAAGGCGGAGCGGGATGCAGTCGCAGCGGAAGAGACGCAGGAAGCGAAAGAATGGGAGGACGGAAATGAATCGATCCTTTTGAAAGACGTAAATCCGTCAGATGCGTTGGAAGAGGTGGGAGTTTCCCGGGACTATTTGATGGAGGAAAGCAAAGAGGAGCTTCCTGCCACTGTTGAAGGAGAGGAGCAGGCGGATGATCCGGAAGATGCCGGTTCAAATATAGACGCAGTGACCGAAGCTGCGGTGGAGGTGAAAGCCGGATCTGATATCCCGGAATTCCCGAGTGAGGCGGGCTACAGGAATACAAACGCACCCGACGGGGGAGCCTCCGGAACCAAGGACTATGTAAGGCGTCTGGTCCGGGACGGGAATACCGTACTGTTCGCACATTATGATAAGAACGGGAATTTCCATCACAGTAATCCGGAGCTTTCGGTGAACGTGGAAGGAAAGACCTACACGATCAACACCGTATGCGTTCGTTTTGACTGGTCTCCGGGTCTGGATGACTGGGAATTCGATGTGGATAAGACGGAGATCACGGATGCGACCGTGAAGCAGCTGATCTATCATGCAGTGGATAAGCTGGAGTACAGCATGGCACATCGCCTGCTCTGTTACTGGCTCGGAAAGCGGGGAACCGTGAACGGGATCAATTTTGCTGCAGCAAATCAGAATGTGAAGATCGGCGGAGATCCCATGACGGATCAGAGCGCCACGGGATATAACGGAATGTCGGTGAAGAGCTTTATCGACACCTATACCTCCGATGCTGAGGCGATCCCGGAGAATATCGAATTCCATACCTATTATCTGGAGCATGATACCACCTATGAGCCCTCCAGCACGGAGTGGGCATGTTTTCAGGACTTTATCTCCTGGACAAAGGAAGAGAAGACTCTGGTAAGTAATGCGCGGAATTATTATGTGGCATTTCGGAAGGTGGACGGACTGGATCAGGCCGTAAATGATATTCAGTTCTCCATGGAGGTGACAGGAGTTCGGGTCGGAGAGGATGAAGCTTCCACCTATATCTATACACCGGAGAAGGTGACAGGGAAGAAGGATGGCTTCCCGGCAACGGGATGGTATTTTGATGTGACCGGTAACAGCTCCGCAAGACGCTGGCCCAGCCTCTCAGAAGGGGATATAGCTGCAAAGGCTCATCCGGTCTACCGGGATTCCGACGGGAAGCAGCAGGCAGTTCCGGATGGGATTGCCATCGTGTTCCTCGGAAGCTTTGAGAAGGCACCGACCTCCGTGCTTATACAGGAGAAGATGACGGAGGCGCAAAAGAAGCAGTATCTTGCAAAATATACGGGGGCGTATGATCTGGCGAAGCACGGATACCTTTATACGAGTATCGAAGATGCGATCCTGCATGCCTCGGATGCGGACATCACCTGGAGAAACTATGAGAAGAACTACGTCACTCTGACGAAGGCACCGTCAGACCCGGCATATGTGGAGGGCAAGTCCTATTACAGTCTGGAGGGTGCGGAGTATAAGCTCTATAAATATGAGGCGCAGGCAAAGAAGGCACTGGAGGCAAGAGCCTCCGGGAAGCCCGATTATAAAAATGCAGTCGGTACATTTGTGGTGAAGAAAGACGGAACAACGGATGCCATCGATGTAACGAAGCTGATGGAGAAGGACCTTGAAACCGGAAAACTGGTGGAAGAGGGAACCCGGTTCTATGTGATCGAGTCGTCGGCTCCGAAGAACTATCACCTTTCGGAGGAGGTAACCCCCGTTCATGTAAAACCGGAGAATACGGAGAAGGATCCGGCAATCTTCAAGGTAGAGGATGTGCCCGTGATCTTCCATGGAGATATCGAGGTCACCAAGCTGTATGACCGAACGGACCTTCCTCTGGAAGGTGCAGTCTTTGAGATCCGGAATCTGGAAACCGACGAAGTTAGAACCATCGTTACGGATGCGGAGGGTCATGCCTCCACCGCTGAGCCGGGGAATGCGGAAGGAACGCTTCCCATGGGCCCGTACCGGGTGACGGAGCTGGATGCACAGGGCTGCCAGAAGGAGGAGCCTGTGATCATCTGGGTCGGTTGGGTACCGGTGAAGAGTGCCGAGGGTGTGATCGAGTGGCAGATGCCGGAGGACGGACCGGTGAACGGCGTCACCTATCAGGCATTTGATCCGGAGCGAAAGGATGGCCGGACCGAGATCACGGATATGCGATTACCGGAGCTTGGGACCATCGCCATGTCGGTGGACCCCATGCAGCTGGAGAGCGTTCGGAGGGCAGTATCCGGAGAGGCAGAGGATCTGACGGGAGAGGTATCGGATGAGATTAAGGCGGAGCTGTCAAAAGAGCGAAAGACTCTTCCGGCGGAGCCGGGTCAGAGGGTCTATGACCTCTGTCTGTTCCGGGGCCTTCGCTGTGATACGGACTATACTCTGGTTGGAACCCTCATGCTGGTGGAGGAAGACGGAAGCGTAGTTCCCTTCACCCGGGCAGACGGAAGCATCGTTTCTTCAAAGTCGGATGTGATCCACACGAAGGATAGTTACGAAAGATCCCGCTACGAAGCGGAGGGAATCGCGATTGTCTGCTTTGATGACCTGGACTTTACGGAGTATCAGGGAAGACAGTTTGTAGTATATGAGAGGCTGTATCTGGGAACGGTTACCGAAGGAGACGGCGTTCTGATGCGGTATCCGGACAGCAACAATGAGACGACATTTCCGCTGATCCATGAGGATCCGAAGGACCGGGATCAGACGGTGGAGGTAGAAACGCTTCCGCCTCCGGGAATCTTCGGAACCAGAGCGTCGGTGACCAGAATGGAGGAGCTTAGCGAGACCCATCAGCGGATCCATGTTACCGATTCGGTTTTCTATCAGAATCTTCCGATGCGGGACGGCATATCCTATACCATTAAGGGCACCCTGATGAATATGGACGGGACCGAGGCCCTGATCGACGGAAGAGTGATCAGTTCTGAGGTGGAGTTTATTCCGGCAGAAGCGGACGGGACCGTGGAGGTGGTATTCCCGGGCTTTGAGTTTGCACTGGCAGAGGGTGCGGAGCAGGCGGATTTCTCCTACGTGGTTTATGAGGAGCTCTATCAGAACAAAGTGGATCAGGTATCCGGCGAAATATCCCGGAAGCTGATCGGAGAGCATAAGGATCCGGGGGCAACGGAACAGACGGTAACCGGCCATCTGGAGAGGACGACGGAGCAGCCGGTGGAGGATGATACCTCGGTGCACCGCGAACCTGAGAAGCCGGAGGAGACCACCACGTACCACCGTGCACCACAGACCGGGGACGGAACCCCGCTCACGATCCTCGCCATCGTGATGGGTGTGGCGGCACTCGGGACTCTTATCCTGATCCGTATCAAAAATAAGAAGAAATAGTGTTCAGCCTAGGAATGATGTAAGAAAACAGTTGACGGTATACGGGAACCGGTATTATAATCTTACCCGGAGCAAAGACGTTCTGAACCCAAGGGGTCAGAACGTTTTTGTTTAGGAACAAAGATGAAATAAGGGAATAGGAGAGTAACCATGAACCAGTTTTTGGACAATGTGGCAGAAGTAAATGACGCTGTCAACAGCTTCGTCTGGACCAAGGTCGGTGTCTGGCTGCTGATCGCAGTCGGTCTTCTGTTGACGATCCTTACGAAGTGCTTCCAGGTGTCGCATTTCGGTCACTGGATCAAGAAGACGGTCGGAAGCCTTTTTGAGAAGAAGGTTCGCTCCCATACGGGAGAGAAGGCGTCCATTTCACAGTTCCAGGCACTCTGTACGGCGTTGGCTGCAACCGTCGGTGTCGGAAATATCGCAGGTGTTGCCGGAGCGATCGTAACCGGTGGTCCCGGTGCGGTTTTCTGGATGTGGATCGCTGCATTCCTCGGAATGATGACCAATTACTCGGAGAACATTCTGGGTATCTACTTCCGTCGGAAGAATAAGCAGGGGGAATGGTCCGGCGGTGCCATGTATTATCTGCAGGACGGCTTAGGCGGATACAAGGGCATGAAGCATGTGGGCAAGGTGCTTGCGATCATTTTCGCGATCTGTGCGGTTCTTGCTTCCTTCGGTATCGGAAATATGGGTCAGGTGAACAAGATCGTCCTAAACTTTACTTCCGCATTTGATATTCCGGCTCTGTCCGATACAGTGCTTTACACCTCGGCAGATGGTTCCTCCAAGGTAACCCTCTACATGCTGATCGTGGGAATCATTCTTCTGATCCTGGTTGGTATCGTAATCCTCGGTGGTCTGCAGCGTATCGCAAATGTTGCAGAGAAGATCATTCCGTTTATGGTCGTCATGTTTATCCTCGGATCCCTGACCGTGATCTTTGTAAATATCTCTTCCATCGGCAAGGCCTTCGGTTCCATCTTC
>Ga0265298_10008377_pt1 | contig 12433 bp, 10 predicted proteins | sample AusTroGonzalo_MG_3_FD_193486 | JGI IMG/M metagenome (GOLD analysis project Ga0265298, IMG submission 193486) | Bovine rumen microbial communities from tropical cattle in Woodstock, Queensland, Australia - Gonzalo_01 | ecosystem: Host-associated > Mammals > Digestive system > Stomach > Rumen ... | reverse complement strand
ATAGACCACGTTAGGAATGCCCATGTGTTGGATTGAATGTTCCAGGTGGTGTTAGTCATATTGTCCCACCAAAGCAAACAATATTCCTGCCCAACTCTTACATTTTGGTAATAGGTGGTTTGTAATCCTTTGTATCTGTCATTGTTAGTTGTGGCTGTGCCGAAAGAGTAATTGACATTAGACGTGCTGGAACTTGTATTAACCCAACATGAGAATGTTAGGTCCGTGTTCGCCGGGCATTGTGGATTCCATTTTACATAAGCATTTGTACTGCCTAAACTCAAACTATCCGATGCGGAGGTAACATTTGCGTTCTTTGAATAGGTGAAGTCGTATTGAGGGTCTATTATTTCGGGGAATATAGTCCCTTGTAGGCTTGCATAGAATATACAAGTTGCTGACTGACTGCCCGGGATGCCCGATAATAATATTCTTCTTCTTGTCATCAGTTAGCGTATTCCATTATTATGCCAAAGTCAACATAAGTATTGCTTGATATCATTATGCGTTTTATATCCATCTCATACCAAGTGTTGGCCGTAAGGGTGAATGTCGACCAGTCAACATTCCAATGTACATTGACAGGCCATACTATTGTATCTGACACATACTCAAATACCAAATTATAATCACCAGTATATTCTGGATAGGTATTATTTGATAATGCAATAACTGTAGTTGTGTTTATACCGGAACGGTAGTATGCTATACCAGGGTTAAGTGTTAAACTTCCACCTCCAGTACCTGTATTTATAGGCCACATTGACTTTGGAATGAGATTTGTATTACCATCCTTTAATATTACATACTTATCTGTACGACTGCCACTCTCTGTATATGATATTATTGACGGGGTGTTTAATAGATCGCTATAATCACCACTTGTAGCAACGGTAGCAAGACTTGTATCAAGAACATAGGTGGTACCATTACCGTCACCATCATTATTTAACTCGGATGTATTGCTGGGTATTGTAGGAGTGTTTAATAGATCGCCATAATCACCACTTGTGGCAACAGTGGCGAGGCTTGTATCGAGAACATAAGTGGTACCATTACCGTCACCATCATTTGTCAAGTCAGATGTATTTGTCGGTATTGTAGGGGTGTTATCCAGGTAGGAATAATCCAATTTATTATTGGCATCTATGGTATCCTGCTTACCTTGCAAACTGGTATATACCCCACCACTCTCGATGAAGTTGGTGCTGCTCTGGGTGGGGGCCGAATCGGATGTTAAACTTGCTATGCCATTGCTTACGACAGTGCTACCATTCACGGTAACATCACTTATAGTCGCGGTGCCAACCCAAGGTCTTATCATTGTACCGTCGTGGTAATATACCGGATGATTGATAAGCATCTCCAATACTGTGGCCGATGTGGCTATGCCGAGAAATATATATATCTTACCATCCGCGGTGACCGGTAGAGCCTGTACATATGGATTCGTGGCGTCTATGATGGCGGTACCATCAGTCTGTGGAGCACACTTGATATATACAGGGGCCTGTGTGGTCATCGTCGCGGCGGCTCCGGTGTTATTAAACGAGTAACCGATGGTCACACTATTATGTTGCTGAAATTGATATGATGCTGAGGGTTGTCCGCCTGCGGATAATGCTGTGGTAGATGCATAGTAGACTATCTGTCCGAAAGGATTTATCTTGGCGGTGGTCGGTGTTCTTGCAGCAGTGGCATTGGTCGAGGAGCTTGAGTTGGCAGGTATCCATTGTGTATTGTTCGGGGAGGAGAAAAGTAACCTATATCTGTAACATGCTGTGGTGACGGTAAGTCTCTGTGCAGCGGATCTTATCAGATAACCTGTGGTGTTATCGTTGGCTTCCGTGCCCTGGGTAAGCCATACCCACTGCGTTCCATCCCAGAAATAGTACACATAACGGTTGGCGGTACCTCCATAGATACTCGATGTCGACGTTACCACGGCGGTATTATAGTAGATGTTGGCAGCCCCAAGACCATTGACATTGAGTTTTGGTGCCGATGCTGAGTTTGTTGCGGAGAACTTAACAGCAATCACTGTCCCCAATAGAGGGGCACTGTTGCTTGTAGGGAATGTCTGTGTGGTAACTACTTTTGTGGCAGTACCCGCCGCTGTTGGGCATGTACCTACATATACGAATGATCCAACACCTCCTGATGGTATATCCACAAGATCATTATATGAGCCTGTGGTTGCCACGGTGGCGAGGTTCACATTTACCACATCGGCCTTTGGCCAATATGTTGCATCAGCCTTGGTCTTTATGTCGCCTACCAGGCGCCCTACATTACTATCATCAATTACTTTACCCATATTTATCCGTTATTGTAAATCATATCAATAATAGCATTTACCGGGGATGTACTTTCAATTTTATTACTTCCTTCCAATGTATACATCTTGTAATAATCGGTAACATCACTTTCCGCAGCGGCCTTTTCATATACTACAATGACAGGAGTACCGGCATCGTACTGCGACTGCAACCAATCCACCCAATCGGAGACACTTGTTATACCTTGCTTACGGAAGTACCAATAGTGTGAGGATGTATGTGTTTTACACCCCCCATCTGGTATCGTTGAAGCCTCTGCCGATGGAGATATACAATTGAAATGTGTGCAGAGGAGGTATGTATCCACCTTCTCATCCAGAACCGCCGAGCCCGTGGGATATTCAAGCATATATATTCCATTTGCAGCATCAAATGCAGTCCATGTACCAATTTCCGCACCTGTAAATACTATATATGATATCCTACGGGTTATCACTCCGGTTAATACATTTTCCTCATCCTTAACCGCGCCATTGGAAAGCAATGGTGGTATATATGCCACTGATGCATAACCGTTAAATGTTGTTGCTGAAGACCCTTCCTCCAGTTGAAAGAACACCACGTCATCCGGACTCATAGGAGAACTGGTGTCGGTGGCCTTTGCGAGCAAGAAACGTACGTTCTGTGTGGTTGCCGAAGTCGTAAAGGTATATGGCAATGAGTTCCATCCTGCAGATGTATATCCATCGGGCTTGAACTGATATACGTATATGTATTGTGTACCTGCGGTTGTTTCTCCTGAAACGGTATATTGTGTATTAGTCTTTACAGGGATGCCTTTTTTCGTTCGGACTCTTGTTGAATAATATGGTTCGTCATTATATTCCACACCTGAACTAAATGATCCCTGTTCAAAACTATCGGCGGGAACGAGGTTGGTCGTGAATATGCGTAAGGTTTCAAAAGGCATATCCGGCGGAATTTCATCCGGATCGGAAGGGCATTGCGTAAATAATAGTTCACCCATCATTCCCTCGCGAACTGCCCCAACATTACAAATGATATCTACAGGGGAGGTGGGTGTAGGGGTGGAGGCCTGATCACACTTGCCATAACGCACCATCTTCGAAACATTACCATCAACAGCAGTTACCGTCCGCGGTAGGGTTACTGATGTGAGGCTCACCATGAGAGGTACATCGGTGGTCAAAGCCTTGTTGATGGAAGTATCAACAACGGCATCATCATTACTGTCTATGATTATCTTGATTGCCATAATCCTATCAGACCCATGTTGAATTTACTATTGTATCGATCTCTGAATTGGTCATTGCCGATGGTGATATCATATAGTATGTCGAATCAATTTTCAATCCACTGAGTCCTGTTGGTGTTATTCCGGATGGTACTGTAGGATTCGCTTCGATAGCAGGTATGGAGGGGGTATTTAATAGATCGCTATATTCACCACTGGTAGCAACGGTAGCAAGGCTTGTATCGAGAACATATGTATTTCCACCCCCATCTCCATCATTTGTCAATTCAGAAGTTGCCGATGGTATTGTAGGAGTATTTAATAGATCGCTATATTCACCACTGGTAGCAACGGTAGCAAGGCTTGTATCGAGAACATAGGTGGTACCATTACCATCACCGTCATTTATCAAGTCAGATGTATTTGTCGGTATTGTCACGGATCGCCATGTGCCGTCTCCCATGAGGAAGCTATCTTCGTCCCCGGCGCTGGGAGCCGGGACAAGCCCCTCGGTACCAGCCGAATTATATGTAGCTCCAGTAAAAGGCTGATAATCTGTATCGATACCAAAGGCACCCACGGAGCATAGTCCGTTGATGATATCTATCTCATAAGTACCACCAGGAGCTATGTCCGGATACTGTGTCGTACCCAGAAACGAGAGACCTTGCGGCCATGTGATGGTTGTTCCGCTGCTATGGGCTGTAAATATGATATGATATTCAGCCACAAACTCAGTATTCGTCGGAGTACTGAGGGTGAATGCCAGCGATGTTATAGTTCCGCATATATATACGAAACCAGGATAGAGTACAATATTCGGTGTTGCGCCTGATACGGATGAGGTATGGGTGGAGTCACCTATGACTTTGCCATTAACACATATGACTTTGTTATAATCATCAAATACCACGACACCGGACGTGGTTGACGCAGTAAGGGCAGCGTCGATATTAGCGTATGATTTCTTAATAAACTTTACCGGTGTACTGGGCATTACGAGAACCTTCTTTTCCAAATAATAAAGGGGCACTTATGTACCCCTTCGCATGAACAAAAATATAAAAAGAAATGGAATTATGGGAAATTTATATATTTTCCTTTAAATATTCAGATAGGCTTATTATGCCAGTAGCACCCTCCTTTAATATGGTAAAATCCTCTATCTCCTTATCTGTCATATCCGAGTCGACGATATTGAGTACCGCATCATATACATCGGACCTTTTTAGCTTACCCTTACGTACTGCAAGCGCCATACTGAACAGCCGTTGTTGCGATTTGCTTTTTGATGGCATAAACCGTGTTTTTTTCTTATAATAAGAATAGCTTATCGAGTTCGGCATATATCTCCATCAGACGTTCCTCCACGGTGCCGGTCACGGTAATACAACACAGTTCATATTCATCAATAATTTTCTTCATCTCCGCATCGACCTTTTTCTGATATTCAATATCCGTAGGGCGCACACCATCATCTTCTATGGGGAACTCTATAGGAGTATATATAAATACACAACTCTTAAAGAGAGATAATAACTCGGGGTCATGGAACTTCTCCTCTATGGATTGATATATATCAGGGGCAATTGTATCCCTATTAGTCCTCGTATATGCCAGTGTATCCAGTGGGGATCTGGATATAATCACCTCATGATTCATAAGACGCTTAAAGTCCCATATGGCCATGGTACATACTATGGACTGTTTTATACCATCGAGGATATCTTCCTTGGACTTACATACCAGAGAGTCGATACTTTTTAGTGCACCATATGTCGTGCGTGATACACTATCATGAGCCGGTATATATATGCTCTCGCCGAGTCTGGTGGCAAGTGTCGTTTTACCAGTACCATGGGATCCAATGAATACTATATGACGACCATTAATGGTTTTGCGTATGGTATGAAGAAAATGCTGTTCGTTATTCATATATCACATATTATATTATTGATTTTCATAGGATTGACGATATTATCATTACTTATCTGTGTTATGATGTGGCGAATCATTTCTGTACCTTTTATATCACATACAGGAATCTCCACGATATTACCTGATACGATATCACGGAAGCAATGGATATTATGATATATCTTATCCATGATATCCTGATCTGGCATCGAACATTCAAAGATCCCATTGATTGTTGATATTGGTTTACCCTGTAATGCATTACCATTATATATAAATGCGGAATAACCACTCAACCGTTCATATACAGGACCATACATGGTATCACCCATACCTAATATTACAGGATTGCTTGTATCTATCGAACGGAGCCATGGGAAATCTTTAACCATACGGGTGAGCATACATGTATTTTGAATACCAAGTAGATGATGCCATTTATTGGTATTGATGATGCCGGCATCCATAAGCCTTCGCAAGATCTCATAACGCATCCATGCCTGTTTATCCGTATCAGTATATGTTACTATAGATGTATTAATATCGTTATTGATAAACATGCGAGCTGATGAGGTGCATGTATTTGTATTGGTATTGTATAATTCAAGCATAGGCCATTTTATCTCCACCTCTGTATCCGGATGAAATTTGAAGGTGAATGCTATGATGTCACATACCGCATCCATATACTTATATGATCGTACTATATCCTTATATGTGGATCCCTGGGCCACACCGATAGTCAGGATATCCTGAGACAGATAACGACCCTCACTAAGCATCCATTCCTGACTCAACTCTATGGTCTTCTGCGAATCCCAGAATGCATCCGGAACGATATAGGCGGTAGGGTGTAGTTTGTTTATCCAATATGCATACTCTTTCATATCGAATGCCTCACCAAGCTCATAGAGGGAGTTGTCCAGGATGACTGTGCGCCCCATCCTGAGACTTTCCACGAAGAACTCGAAATAATCCGGATGATCAGGAAAGAGATGCACCAGAGCATAGTCATAATCATTGAATTTACGGCTCTCTTCGAGGAGGCATGCAGGGCATTCATGTGATATTATCATAGGATGATCTTTTATCTGTATTTTTTTATGTTATTTATAACGAAGTGATGGAATATTTCGCGGTCTATTATATATAACCGATACATCCATTTTCTTAACACCTATCCAATCCTGATATCATTCAGGATCCTCAAAAAATCTATATATCTCGTTCTTATCCAGACCCATCGTCTCAGCATTATTACGCATCTTACTGAGAGCTATATTGATGATCTGACTCACGCGTGCCACGGATATATGTTCCATCTCGGCTATCTCCTTGGGCTGTAGGGGACGTATATGCCCTATACCGAATCGTTTCATCACTATGCGGCGGTCCCTGAGTTTCACTCCCATAAAGAGTTTTGTTATGAGATCATGCATATACTCATAATGATCCTCCTGGTCGAGTTCCGTGGGTGTGGTATCCGGCACATATAGGACATCGCCGAGAGTGGTATTACCGTCGTCGGATATGGTCTGGTTGATATCAAGGATATGCTCCTTGGGTGACTCGCCGGTCTTCTCCTTCTTGATGAGGGATACCGGCTTACGGATGAGCCGCGATGTATTATCCAGAGCCTGCCTGATGCTGGCAGTGACCCACATCATGGCTACTGAATTAAAGGAGGCATTCTTGATATTTTTCCTTATCCATCCGATTACGAACTCTTTAGGGTATTCTGATTTTGCCTTGGGGCCCATGAATGTCTTCCTGTATTGCTTCATGGGATCTCCATACTCGCAGGCCGATGCCACATTGGTATGGATCCACTCCTGTGATACCATACCATCCATCTCCATTATCTGACCGATCAATCCTTGCGCGTATTTGCTACGGTCTGGTTTGTATTTGTCATAGGCCTTGACGAGCCCCTCGTTGCCTGCACTAATAAGCTCGTCAAGGGTAAGTCCATTACCCATATATCCCTTGGCAATCTTAATGACACATTTGAGGTTCATCTCAATGAGTTTATCCCGGTTCTCGGGTATAAACTCTATATCGTAATCGTTATTGTTCTTGTCATATACATCACCAACATCCTTGAAATATCGCTGTATATTGGTGCGCTCCACCCCTTGTATTGATATATTCTCTTCCTGTTCATCTGTCTTGGTCCAGTTCATGATAAGTTGTGTTTCTTTTTGAAACCATATATACCAATATATGACAACAGGAGTTGTTTTTAAGCATATTCCACCGGAGTGGTGTCATTATAGGTGATGCGTGATTCTGTAACCTCCATCCTATCAAGGAACTCGGATAGGTACTGTACCTGCTCACCGAAGGATGTGTATTTCTCGTGTTTGTCTTTCCAGATCATCTCATAAGGCTCCAGGTGTACCACTCTGGCATTTCGTGGACCCCGCGGCCGGCTTACCTGGACCAAGCATCTGAAGATCTCATCGAGGGTGGACGTATATGACTCCATGGTGAGTGGTGAGAACTCTATAACAATATCCTTAGTGGAATCCCGACGGGCGTACTCCAGTGCCTTGTCCGATATAAACTGTCTATATTCGTTATAGGGACAGTCACCAGCATTATGCATTTGCCAGTGCTCCACGAGAGTGTATGTATCCTCCATAAATTCCTTGATGGGGAGATCCAGGCGCTCCTGTTTGGCATTGAACCACATATTCATAAAGAGCTTCACACGTTTGATGGCGGCGAAGGAGTATGTACCATTATTGTTCTGGCAGTGGTGGAATATATCCTTAATATCATCAACATCAAAGTATCGTGACATCGATGTAAATATGGGTATCACCTTCTCGAATACCTCCATATTCTTCACTGTCATTGTCTTACCCAATATATCCTCTTTCCATTCAGGGCCCTTTTTGATATCATACTGGCCCTTCATCACATCCTGGTATATATGGAGTCTATCTTCGGTGATCTGCTCAAGGAGCTCGTCAACCATGGAGGTGCTCTTCGCCTGCTCCGACGACCGCACCGATGCAATGAGGTTATTGACATCATCGGAGATTACGAAATCTTCACTGATAATGCCCTTATATACTCCCAGTTCGGTGCTGGAGTATTTATATCCATATGACATCATACCCTTGGCAAGCACAGGTAGCTGCTGTACATATTCCCTATATTTACGCTCGAACATGATGGTTTTATATGCTATCTCGTTGAGATAGTACTTATTCTCCATCTCGTTATATTCTATAAACTTATTATCACGGATGATACTCGCAACGAGGCTGTTGTATCTATACTCGACTGGGTTACGTTCTATCATAGCATTACATGAGCGTATGATGGAGTGGACATCTTTGATTTCGTTCTCATCGAGTTGGAAGTTACATGGTTTGTAGTTAATAATATCGAGTGAGTCACCCACAGCATTCTTTCTATTGATAAATAACTTGATAAATAGATCATGACTACGTAGCCGGTTGGCGAACTGCTCTATCTCTTGCGGCATCCACAGGTTATTGAAATATATATTGAACTCGAATTGGTCGAGGATATCAACACCCACGGAGAGGTATGTGGAACATAGTAATATATTGGTCTCCGCCACTGTTTTGCGTATATTGACATTATCCATGAACTCCTCACCTACATTGGACTTCTTATAGTAGTTAACGACAGGCGGCTCGCTGATCTGGTATTTATTTTTCAGGAAATACCCCACCAGCGCTTCGATCTGTGCCTTGAAAATGGTTCCTTTGTTGGTGGGGAACAGCACGCGGCGTCCCTCGGAGACGTCATGGGCCATCTGCTCACACATATGACATAGGTTATCGGTGGGCTTGTCGGTCAGGAACACACTGAACTCCTTCTGGCGCACATCTTCCTTGATGACTTTGATATGTACTATATCTGGAAAGAATACCGTCTCACCAACAGGAGTGCCGGACATAAGTATTATAGGGATCTCCGTATTACGTATCATCTCTATGACTTTGGGCATCACCGGCCGATACTCGCTCTGGAACATCAGGTGCGATTCGTCAATGAATATATAGTCGAACCCGGATTCTTTCAGATCCATCATATTCAATCGTGAGAACTTATCTATGGTCAGTGCTATACCTGGCTTACTCTCCAGTGATATTTTCTTGTTGCCGTAGGAGTAGTCCCATAAGGGATCGCCCTCCACTTTGGATTTAATGGTGCTTGTGAATGGCATCACCAGCAATACCCGTTTGCCGTCCTGGTTTACCAGAGACTTTACCATCTCCGTCTTACCCACACCGGCACCGGCATCTATAAGTGTTATCATACCCATCTGCCGGAGGATGTTATGTTTTATATTACCCAGGTATTCGTTTTTCTTAATATGGAATATGATGGTATTCGGTGATTCTTTGATGAGCGTCGGATTCGTGATATCCTCTATAGCCGTATATAGTGCGGTCAGGTCTTTCTCCTCCTGATCGATATTCACCTTAATGGAGAAGCCATGTACTTTGTTCAGTGTGTTCACGGCCCACGGATCTATGGGCTTCTGGTGGCGGCTCGCAGTGATACAGTCGGCCTGGATCTCCTTGGAAGGTATCTCGCCGGAGCATATCATACGCATATAACGTGTTCCCTGCTCCAATCCATATAGTGATACCAGCGTATTTGCCAGTCTCCAACGTTCGAAGTGCTTGTAGTGGATCTTATTGTGAGTGTCTATATTCAGTAGCGGAGCATCCTTCACCTCGATCGTTGCAGGCTTATCATCTTCCTCGAACCACTCCCATCGTTTGAAGGCCTCACGGAGATCCGGATAGGTCACCCAGTCAACGTCGGGATGACCCATATCCTCCACGTTATCGAAGTTCACATATATAAAGTCCTCGAAGAAGTGGGTATTGATAAGCGGGTCCGGATCGTATCCTACAAACGCACCCTGCTGTGGTTTGAACATGGCGAAGTCCATCCAGGTCATGAGCTGGTCGGTGCTCACCGGAGTACCATCAGTATTCCGTAGATCCTGTATGATTTTCGTACATGCAAGATATACAAACGAATACTTATGTCGGAAGTTAGTGAGATATAGAAGTTTCTTTTTCTGCCCGGTCATTTCCTCACCTTCGGGTACACGTATCTTGGTATAGACATGCAGGCCTTTCCCTGAGCTGGAGAATGCCACTCCCAGGAACCAATTATATTTGACCAGACGTTGAAAGATGCCGGTCTTGAGAGCTTCCGCCATCTCCCGGTCCTTGATATCCATATCTATGATCTGCAAGCCCCCCCACTGGTCGAAGGCCTTGGATCCGACAGGACGTTGTCCATCAGTGGAAGTATACAAGACATTACGTTCTATCTTGGGCACATTCTGCCTATTAGGATCGCGGAGCATTGTAATGAGAGTATATAATGTACCCATTTTGCCTTCCTTCGCCTTAATATTTGGGCAGAAAGTAAGAGTGGACTCTGTGATACGGTCTTTAAACTGCTCTTGCTCCTCCGGGGTGCAATCAAAGAGATTATCGTGGGAGAATACTTGGTTGGCCCAGAATTGGTATACGGAGAACTGTGTGGGTGTATGTAGGATTCTATATTGTTGTAATGATTTTTCGAGTTCGTTCATGGATATTGATATTGACTCAGATTAAAATAAATAAATAACGGATAGTTTTTGATTGGGATATAAAATATTTATTATTGGAGTACAGAATAAAGCAAAAACCAGGAACAATGTTCCTGGTTTTTTTATTGATGTAGCTTGTTGGTAGATTTTATTGGTTCTATTTTTCGAAATCCTCGTGTTCGTTGTATTTCGTGATGAACTCTTTTACAGTGACCATATTGTTGCACTTATTTGGTTTCAAACTTATAGTAGATGGACTCGTCACCCCAGTGGCGTCCTTCACCAGTTTGGGTAGTGGCGACATATACAAACATCGCCATCACGGCCATTATCATGATAGTTCCGATGATAACCACCCATTTAGGTGTCGGTTTTTGCTGTTTATAGGTGCGAGTTTTCATTGTATTGTAATTTTTCAATTTCCTATTTATGTATATATAAATGAACTACCCGAGATCTTAACATGATCCCGAGTAGTTTTTTATCGGTGCTTCCCAGCGCTGATTAGAATGGCAGGTCGTCATCGGTGTCGTTCATCACAGGGGCTTCGGTCGTCTGTTCCGGTGTCGCATTGACCACAGTACCCTGTGCCGGGGTGTTTCCTGCCTCGGTGTAGGTCTGAGGGTTCTGGAGTTTATTGACAACGATATCGATCCAGCGTTCCATACGGGCTCGTTTGCGTTCGTCGGGTTCGTGGTAACCGAACTCCTTAACGATATCCACGGCATTCTCCTTGGTGTAGTCAAGAGCCTTCTGCATCATGGCTTTCAAGGGTTCGACCAGGGATTTGCATTTGGCAGTGGCCTCATCTTTTTTCTTTGCCGATGATTTGGGGTCGGTGATGACCTTCTTGGCATTAAAGTAATCGGAGATCATATCACGTTCGTCGTCGGTGAACAGGTCCTCACCGGTCACGGAAATGATAGGTGTAGGATCGGATTCGAACGAGCAGAGGGTGTACTTGATCTCGCGTTGTTTACGTTCCGGATGCTGGGGATCATCGGGACCGGGGGTCACATCGAGTTCCAGCACGGGACCGAACAGATAGTTCATAAGGTCCTGCGAGCTTTGGATTTGTCAGTGGGGTTCATCTTTGACTGGAGTGTGTCGTAGATGGCCTTGGGAAGTCTCCATCCCAAGAATTTACCAACTTTTTCCGGTTGGTTGGCATCTTCGATCACCTGCACCAGACAGTAACGGGCTTCGTTCTTCTCGAACATGTGGTCACCCCATTCTTTTTTGGTGTATTGTCTGCCGTCCACCGTGATTTTGTCTGTGGATTCGTCAAAGTGGAGTTTCTTCCAGGATTTGAACATGGGGCAGTTGCGGTCACCATTGGCCAATACCGAGTCAACCATGAAGAATCCATTTTCATCG
>Ga0265298_10008376_pt1 | contig 12433 bp, 18 predicted proteins | sample AusTroGonzalo_MG_3_FD_193486 | JGI IMG/M metagenome (GOLD analysis project Ga0265298, IMG submission 193486) | Bovine rumen microbial communities from tropical cattle in Woodstock, Queensland, Australia - Gonzalo_01 | ecosystem: Host-associated > Mammals > Digestive system > Stomach > Rumen ... | reverse complement strand
ACGCCAAAATAAACAGTACACAAACCGGCTATAAACATTTGTTGATTAAAAACACCATCCATAAAAAATAACATCTTCATTATTTCTTTTGCATAACCGGTTACAGGTTGATTTCTTTTATTCTCCATATTTACCTCGACTTATGACAGCGTCTCAAAAACACAATCTTTATTCTGCCAAAAATTTCGGATGTTTACGCACCCAAGCAATAACTAAAGAAGAAGCAATGCAAATTTCACTTATCCAGTAGGCATTCCATATTTTTTCTAATTTATAATGATTCAGATAATCAAATAAAATTAAATAAAATATAATTCCTATGAGATAAGCGTACGGGATCCAACCTATTGACTTCAAGTAATAGCATGTGTGGGGATGATTCTTCATAATACCTGATATAAATCTGCTTCCGACCAGAATTATTATAAAGTAAATCGGAAAAACAAAAATAACCATCTCCAACAAGCTTGTCAGATAGGAAGATATAGGATTTCCTACCAATATATATCCGTCAAAATAAAAAATTATTTTGAAAGCAATAAGTATAAAACTTCCCCACAATAAAACTTCATCGCTTAAACTTTTCATTACTGCATTTTCTCCCGCCGCTTAGTTTACCCTATATTATTTATCTTTCAAGAAAAATTTATTTTCATATCCGAATTCAGGCACCTCCGGATATTTCGCTACTTCTTTTGCCCTTTTCCAATTATCATAGTACCCTGCCCCCATATATCCGACATTGTAAGCTGTTATTTCTTTTGCGACATAAGGCAATTTCGTAGCAATAGTTCGCATAATACTCATGTCTGTATATCTGTTACCCGTAGTAATTGGTTTTTGTATAGGATGTTCTTTATTCATAACTAAAAAATTATGAATTTGCGCCCAAATATTGTCAGGTCTGTGATCGTATTTATTAGGAACAGTCCATGCATAATTTTTATCATCTTTGATATATGTTTTTCGCGGCAGGTTGCGTACCAACGAGTTTTTAGCAACATAAGATGATTGTTTTTCATCTTCTTTTTCACGCCACACGCGTTACAAAGTTTGACGAACCGTTTCTTGCGGTTCTTTATTACTGTTAAAGTTATTCATTTTAAATTTTCCTTTTTTCTAATAAGTTACAAAAATGGGGCTTGATTAATCAAGCCCCCTTACCCGAACAACGATAAAATTTTTCTAAAACAGTTTAATTTCCACACCGGCGTAGTTACTTACCGCCAAAGTTGCGGCTATTGCCAGTATCCAACAGATTACCGCGTACAAAAGCGGGTACCTCAACAACGGACTGCACAAATTTTCATCTTTTTCTTCCTTGCCCGGTATGAAAAACAAAAGCAAAAGGAATATCAGAGTAAAAAGTACGACATACCTGACATACAATACGATAACATTTTGGCTTTCCAACATATAGATAGCGTACAGAACCAGCATTAAAAACGTTGAACATAAAATAAAAATAGTTCCCCTACTACGAAAGTCTCTGCACCTTTTCTGTATTGCGACAGAAAAACAATAGAAAGACAACAATCCGAATAAATACTTGATAATTTCCAAGTTCAGCATTCTTACCCACGAACAGAACATTAACAAAATTATGACTATTGCCAAAAACTGAGACCTGTTTAACACACCCTTTGCGGATAAAATCGGGGTTATTTCCTCGGAACCAAACAAAGCTACCCGTATTGAAGTGAGTACGGATAACACAAAATCAAATATATCACATACAAATTTCTTTAACATTTTTCCTTCGTTTTATATCAACTTTTATTTGGCATACATTATACAATACACCAAATAAAAGTCAATATTTTTTGTACCTTAATTATTTTTTCAATTTTACAATCTTATTTAACAGAGCATATTTCAAAGCTTCCGAATCTGTATCTATTATTTTATTTGCTACCATATTTGCGAAACCGGTTTTAGCTCCGACACTATTGGCTCTGTTTTGTAACCTGTTTTGACGATTTGTATATGCATTGTTGCTAAAATAGTCAACTCCGTCCCCATAAAGTTCAAAAGTAAGACCATTTAACAACCTTTCTGCTCCTCCCATAACACCTTCGGCAAAACCGGTCAGTGCGCCACCAATAACACTGTATTTTTTAGGAGCTTCCGGTTGCTCTAAATACTTAGGCAAGCTTTTATTCATAGAAGACGTGGTCCACGCATAATTTCTGTCATTTTTGATATATGTTTCGCGAGGAAGGCCGCGTGCCAACGGATTTTTTGCCACATAAGACGATTGCTTCTGTTCTTCTTTTTCACGCCACACGCGTTCCAAAGTTTGACGAACCGTTTCTTGCGGTTCTTTATTACTGTTAAAGTTATTCATTTTAAATTTTCCTTTTCTCTGATAAATTAAAATTACAGGGCTTGATTGCTCAAGCCCCTGCCATAATCAGCCTCTCGTACCGCCTGAAGAAGAACTTCCTCCCGAGCGCCCTAACGAGTTAAATAAATTAATCATATTATTCCAACCCGACTGTTGCGAAGCATCTTGACGAGCCTGTACTCCGCTTTGAACGTTGTACAAATTCATGGCATTGTCATAACCCGAAACCGAACCGTCCAACAACGATTTTATCTGGTCAATATAACTTTGGCGCGCATCATTATTGAACTGCGCCGCATTAATACTGTCAGATAAAGATTGTGAATACGCATCTTGTCCGGATAACACACTTTGATAAGCCGCTTGATTAAGAGCACTGTTTATACCGCTTTGAACACTTCCCATTGCCCTGTTATAAGCCTCGCTACCAACCGGTATGCCCTGATTGACAAGCCTTGTTTGCATATCATCAAGTTGCTGTTGATATTGCGGTGCAAGCTTATCAACATACGATTGATATGTGGCATTTTCCGCACGTTGCCGTGCTTCATCCGAATAATCGGCTCCGAAATTATAATCGGGCAAACTTGTCAGATTATTGCTCATATCCAAAGCACTTGTCGTCATGTTCTTCAAAGTTTGATCATAATTTGAAGTATCATAACCTCTTAAATAATTCATATAATTTGTTTCATATCCGTAAGGACTTGCAGAGCCCACGCCGAATACTTTTCCGATTGATTTACTCATTTTTCATCTCCCTTAAAATTAATCCACGGACACTCCGAACGAAGCATCCCCAAAATATAACAATCTTCTCCGTCTTCGCGGCATTGTCGCAGCAAGCCCTCTTCTTTGAACCCCAAGCGACGAACCAAATTAAGACTTTGAAGATTATTTTTGCTGACCAATACACTTATGCGTCGGCAATCCATTCTGCCGAAAGCAATTGTAAACATCAGTCGCAAAACTTTTCGTGTGCACCAACGTTTGTCAACGGTATAGATTGTCCACCATACTTCCGTATGGCGGCGCAAGTCGTGAAAAACCAGCGCCCCGATCAATTTTTTGTTATAAAAAAAGCCGAAAGATAAAAATTCATCTCCCGGCCAATCTTTGCTATATCCCAAACCCAAGCGCACCATGTCGGTTATTCCGCCGTAATAATCCGGATAAACGTCTATTTCACTCATAGCAGACCTTCCCCAGTTTCAAAACGAACGGCAGTATCATACCACTCAATTTGATTGCCCGAAGTTGCGGTTTTAAACACTACGCTGATTTTATATCCGGTAGCCGAATTACATATCCATTGACTGTGCAAATCATCGCTTCCCGAATTTACCCATTTGGCTCCGGATTTTACCGCTGACGACCATTTAACCTTGTTCCATTTTGAACCGCCGTAAAAACCGATATTTTCACAATACTGAGTTTCGTTTTTTTGCATATCCGTATCGGTGTAAATCGTCAGCTTATACCTATACAAAGACTTGGTACGCGGATTGATGAGCTGTACCTTTTTCAACCGTGAACTTCCCAAATCGGTGTATGCCTGTACCACCTCACCGATAATCGGCTCACCGTTGTCGCTGTATCCTTCGTCAAACAAATACACCCCGTCATCCGAACCGAAATACAATCTCTTATTAAACTCGGCCCAACAATGCGAATTTATATCGGTAAAACGACACCATGCTCCGGTATTGATATTAATAACGTGCTGTTCAAATCCCTTATGCAACGGAACATTAAACAGAGCATATCCTCCGGCGGCATAAATTATCCCCTGCCAACCGGTTTTAGATGCGTAAATTTTGGTGCGCTTCATCACCAAATCGCGTATGATATCACTGAAAGCAACTTCCGAAGCGCTGGCCTTGTCAATCGCCAAAGCCGCCGACAACGATATATACCCGTCATGCGTGATAATCACCACATCTCCATGATAAGACAAACAGCAATCATAACCTATCGGGCAACTGATTTTATACAAACCGCGTAATTTCCAATCATCGGCATCATTGACGTTTGAACCGGAATAAACCAATACTTCGCCTTCCGATGTTATGAACACCGTTAAATCATCAATCCCCTGCCCGCCGTCAAGTGTCCAATCGGCAACCGCGACCAGATAACCGCCAAAACGACAAACCTGCGACAAGTCAAAACTCTGCAACGTTCCGGACACATTTCCGGCATTTTCGGCATACCAAACGCGTAAAGTACCCTTCTCTACGAACCACAAACGTTGCTTTGAAACACTGCCCGATACGATTGCCGCCGCATTCAAATTGTTACCGGTAAAACCCCAATCCTGCAAGTATTCGTTCCCGTTATTGTCCGTATAATAAACCTTCGGAATATCAATACCGTTCATAAAATACAGATAATTTTTATATTGCACAGTGTGGCAAATATCCTCGCTCAAAAAAACATCGGGATAAGCATAAATGTTGTTTTTAGAGCTGATGTTATATATTTTATGATTGCCGACCGCCAATAACTCGGATTGCGCACCGACGGTGTATGTCGCCAATGTTCTGACCGCGCCGCCAAAACCGGCATAAGAAACGTACCCCTTTCGTAAAACAACTTTATCTTCGTAAGGTATATAGTTATCCATACTTATGGCACAGGCATAATCCATATCGGCAGCGGCATCGCGATGATTTAAGCCCTTAATCGGAGCCGGCAGAGTATAAGTTAAGGATTTATTTCTCCTGATTGCTGATTGTACATACATTGATGGTTACTCCCTGTTCAAGGCCACCGTTATCGGAAGCCAAATTAATGTCTTTTGTTGCCAACCCGGAACCGAAACGCTTTTTCAATTCTCGTTGATATTCGCCGTATTCCTCGCTGTAATCCAAACCGCTACGTTTCAGCCAACGCCACAAAATGCCCAATTTTACCAGATATTCATCAAAAATCGGCACGTCGGTATTAGCGCTCAAAACGTTCTTTTCCTCAAAAGTTTTGAAATCCCATACGATATTGTCGGAACGATATTGAAAAACAATTTTTACGCCGTTTTCCGGCTCGCTTAAAAACACAAAACGATCATTTTGAATTTTAAATTTAACATCACTGCCGGATGCGCAAAAACATTTGTCTTTCATCCATTGTTCGGGGGTGATGGCACCGATTATCCGTTCATTGGTGTCTTTCACATAAACCGTATTATTCAGTAAGCAATAAAAATCGGGAATATAGTCCTTAACGGCATAGTATTTTTTACCTTTAATCGTTCGAAAACAACCGTCCTTGGTCAATTCCTGCCAATTTCCGTAACGCAACAAACTGTCCAAAGTCGATTTGGCCACGCTTAAAAAAATACTGTTTTGCTGACTTGCGGAATTGAACAAATCATCCGGTCTTTTTACGGCCGCCAAATCGGCAACCTCTTTGCATATTTCCAATATTGTTTTCATATTTATTCTCCTTTCGGACGCTTTTTCTTATTTGAAGTTTTACTTTTATTTAATTTTATAATTTCTTGTTTTAAGATATTATTTTCTCTTGATAAAATATCAAACTTTTCTATATATTCGGCAATTTTTTCTCTGTACTCTATTTCTTTTCGGGCAAAATCCGCCACCTTATTATTGCTCTTGGCATTTTGCATAAAAATTTTTGCAAGTTTGTGTTCGTTTTGCAGACTTAAACTTTGTACTCTTTCCTCCGACAAGTCTGCCAGCGCCTCTACCGTAAACACTCCGCGATTTTTGCAGGTTGCCACTTCAGCCGCCGTTAAAAAGGCAAATTGCTCCAAAGGTGTTCCTTCTTTTATTTGCTCTTTGGCCATTTTATACAAGGCATATTCTCGCGGAAAACGTCTTATTTTATCCGGATTGGCCGGTTGATTGAATACTTCGGTATTGTTATCTTTCAAACGAATTTCAACATAAGTCACGTTCTTAAATATCGGCAATCCGTTAGCGTTTACTTCCGTAGTTTTAACGGCCTTGTCATAAAAGCGTGCCGCCACATTGCGATCATCGCTTTTGTTATCGGCTATCTGCCGAAACAATGCATAATCAAATTCCATAGCTATCTCCTTATTTTAATACATTAATTTAATTTAGTAACGTATTGATAGAAAAGAAAAAGACGGAATAAATCCGTCTTTTTCTCATTTATATCAAAACCTATTCGGTGCCGCTTCCGGAACCTCCGTTATCCGCAGGCGTATCACTTCCGGTTGTGTCACTTTCCGCAGGTGTTTCTTCGCTGCCGGATGAGCTTTCATCGCTTCCGGTATTAATCAAAACACCTTGTAAAGCGGCGTTACTCATGGTCAAGTTTCCGGCCCAACCGATAATGCGATATAAAGCATCCTGATTAACGGCACGACGATCTCCGCCGATAACCGTCATATCACGGTCTTTATGAGTGCGCAGATAGATATAATCGGTGTTGAGGAAATACATGTGGTTTTCCGGACAATTACCGCCCTGTCCGCCGTCATAAACAACGTCGGCCCCCTTAAAGCGTGAGCTGATAAAACCGGCTTCGGCAATTTTCGGATCGGAAAAGCGTTGTAAATCCATCAACGTAGATTCATAAATCGAATATAACGTATCATCGCAGACAATCAAATCCGGCTTATCGGAACCGCGCGAACATTTGAAGTAAACGTTGCTCATCAACTGTTTAATGTTATCTTTGGTAACACTTCCGCTTTCAACCTGATTGCGCCAAAATTCGTTACCGGTGGCAGAACGGTCAATACCGCCCACGGTACCGGAAGTCGGGTCATCGGCAACCAAGAGTGCCAAACCGCCGATTTCTTTACCGGAAGAGCCGGTACCGTCGCCATAAACGGCGGCCGCCATTTTGTTTACCAACGTTTTTTCGGCATTGGCAATACGTTTTTCAAACAAGTCCATAACCTGTTCTTTACCGCTGTTCATCAACAGTTCTTCGCCGGAAACGGCCACCGGAACGGCACAAAGTTTGAGTGCATATTCGGCTGCCGTGAATAATTGTTTCGGGCTGTATGAAATGGTATCATAACCGGAATACCAAATCATGTCGCCTTCACCGTATTCCAACTCTTCCAAAATTTTAGAACCGCCGGTAATCGGGCGCATTTTGCCCTTTTCCTTCAACTTTTTCAGCAAAGCACTGTTCTTTGACATATTATCATGCAAATACTTGGTACGACTTGCCAAGGTGGTTGTAAAAACGTCATTATAATCTTGTGTCATATTTTTATTCCTTATAAAAAATTAATTAATCCATGAAAGCTGCCATATTTTTCTCTAACTCTTCGCGAAGGGTTAAAGGTCTGTCCGGTGCTTCCGACTTGCCCTTTGGGGCAAATGCGGCTTTTTGCGCTTTTTGCGCTTCTGCCGCTTTTGAGCTGATTTGTTTTTCAATCAACTCCGAACGAACTTGCGGATTGAGCCACAAAGCGCCTTCGTAGGCATCTTCAACGCTATGAGCCGTTCCGCTTGCCAACAAATCAAAAGCCTGTTGTTTTACTGCCTCAAAATACGGATGTAGCAAATTGCCGTCCGGATCGGTTTGCCGACCAAACATTTGCAGAGTTTCAAACAGTCTTTGTTTTTGCAGTCCGTTCAAATAAGAAGCGATTTCATGAAAGCCTTGTTCCAGTTGGTTTAAGCGTTCCACCGTTTCAGAAGAAACAGCCGCAGAGTTATGTTTATCTCCACCGAGCTCAACGCCATAAACTTTGGCCATTGCTTTTAGGGTTTGTTCCGGACGGCGAGCCATTGCCCGATCAATCCAGATTAAGCCGTCAAGCCATTCCTGAATTTTTTTGACTCCCTGTTCTTGCAAACGCAGACGCTCGGCTTCGTACTGAGCCTCCAGCAATCTGTACTCCTGCAAGCCGTCGGAGGCTCTCTTGTACTTCTCATTATTTTGATTTTCGTGTTCAATCAAAAAAACCTGCCATTCATGAGGCAGGTTCTTAAAATCGGACGCGAATTTTTCCTGATAACTCTCCGGAGCAATAAGTGCTTGCACCACCGCAGTTTCTTCAATGGAAGATGCCGGCGGTTCGCCCGGCAATTCTGCTTCCGGCGAAACATCAGACGTTTTATTCTCGGCTTGACCTTCAAGCAGGCCGTGAGCCTTGAATTGTCGCTCAATTTCTTTTCTTAAATCATTCATTTCCATATCATCCTTTTATAGTTAAAAAGAAAATCGGCGAAAATTTGCTTTCGCCGATCGGTTTCCTGTTTCTGCCGAATATTTTTGATATACTCGGTAGAAAAGTCGCTGCTGCGCGCAAGTCCGCTTGCACGCAAATACTTATCGACATCCGCGACCGAAGATGCGACAGATCCGTCCGGAAGAATTACTTCTTCCGCGAATTGCTTGCTTATATATGTCATTTTATTTTTCCTTATATAGAGATAAAAAATGCCGACTTTTCAATCGGCAAACAAAAAAGCGAACATCTTGCAATGCCCGCTTAACTTGTGAATTTCCTTTTTTATGTTTTAATCTAATTCATATTAGAACATATTTTTCAATTTGTCAGTTGTTATTATCCATAATGGTAGTAATGATATAAAGCGTTGCTTTATGATAATATAATAACACTACAAGTTCCATTATCAAACATGGAAGCAAAATGTATCTTATTTTAAGATAAAAGTTTTTTGTGCACTCAAACCATTTCTTTTTTAACACATATCGCACAAACAACGGATGCCCGAGCCAAAAGCAAAAATCAAACAGGAACAGAACAGGAAAAAAAGGACAAATTTTATGAAATAATAAAATAATCATTAAACCACATAGGATGAATATGCAAACAATAGTGTCTACCATTTTTAATACATATTCTTTTATCCGTTTTATGACTGCCTCTTTTTCCATATTCTGCTCCTAATCTCATGTTTTATTAATAATAGTATTCCTCATCATCTTCCTTATAATACAATTTTTTTGCTTTGTCAGCAGAAGAATTTATTCCTTGCTTAATAATTTTTTTACCCAACTGCATCAAAGGTCTTGCCGATGCTCTGAATATTGGCAATTGTTCCAATTTTAATCCAGCAATATTAGCTAATCCGTTTGCCACTAAATTAGTTCCAAAATCTTTCCAATTATTTGCATATCCGGCGGAAGCATTTATTGTATCCGTAAAGGCATTTAATGCTTTGTTTGCAAAAGTAGTATCTTTTGCCAAATGCATCGGTGTAGTCATCGCTCCCACAAATTCTGCACCGCCGTAAATATAAGGATGGCGCTGTTGCAAATCATTTTGTAATTTTCTGGTTGCATCACGTCCCATCGTATAGTTATTCTGATTACCTGTAACCGCCGCTGTTGCTGCTCCCACAGCCTCGTCAAAATTGCCTAAAGTTGCTCCGGTGGTATAACCGACCGCACCGGCTTGCATCGCATCACCTGTATTGTTTGCCCAATTTTTAAATTTATCCCAAGTACTCGGCTCTTGCGGCTTAGGTATAGTTATTTGTTGCTGAGAGCCTGCCGGCATACGCAACTGTTGTCCGTTGTTTTGCATTTGTGGCGGTGTATCACCATAAAGACTTTTATAGCGGTACGCATCATTATTATACAAATAATTTTGTATTTGATTTGCGTACGGGTTCGGAGTATTTTCATTTTCCACGTCTATTTGGTGACGTTCATCGTCATCATCATAACGCGGATCCAGATAATACCACTCGCTTTGTCCCGCTTGCGGTTCGTCTCTGTGTACTGGTTTTAAGCCGTACATAAGTTGTTCGGTATAATTTGTCATTATATTTACCTCCATTAAAAAATTAAGTTAAAAAAATGCCGACTTTTCAATCGGCAAACAAAAAAGCGAACATCTTGCAATGCCCGCCAAACTTTTGCTATATATCAACAGTATCATTCAGAAAATTATTTATAAAATTTCTGCTGTCACTTACTTATCCTTCATTTCGTTTATAGATGCATCAGGTATGTCCTCACATTCACTTTTCATATATTTTATATAGTCTTTGACCATATTATGAACAGCAACATAAGAACGATTTAGCGCACCTAATTCGTAGAAGGAGGATGTATGCCAATGCTTACCTATATCACTTCCAATTTCAAGGTTATAACTTTGCTCTTGCACAGCTTTCGTATACTGTTCAAACTGTTTATGTTTTTCCTCTTTTGTAGAAGAATAAAATGTGTCAAATATCACATCTGCAACATTTTTAACACATTCTATCTTATCCTTAGTAATGTTTATCATAACAACATTACTATCCGCACCTTCCGGAAAATCAAGCAAGCACTTATCAAATTCTTGTTCAATAACTTTGATTTGTTCGGCTCTGTATCCTTGACAAAGTACTTCTGCCTTTACCTCAAAAGAAATGAAACAACACAGTATATATAACCATATTTTCATATTATTTTCTACTTTCCCATATATACCACTTAAACTGCCAAAGGAGTTTAAATGTTTCAGTTATACTTTGTTTCATTGCTTGCACGGTTTGCTTTATTTTCTCTTGAAACATATTGTTATCCTACTAAACCCAATAACCACTCCCATATTATAACCAATGTTCCCAACAATATAGCTATCCACGGAGATGCAAATATAATCTTTGCCAACAGCGGATGATTTCGCATATTACTGGTGCCAATGAGAAAGAAAAACAGAAAAATTATTAAAGTATCTTTCATACTGCCAATATACACTTCTTGATTAGTATAATTCCATGACCCTTCCATTGCTTCTGAACCCCATATTAAGGCATCTTTTTCAGGCGGATTAAAATACTCTGCAATAAACATACTGTAATATATTAAATATGCCACAATATACCATTTAAATTGCCAAAGTAACCTGAATGTTTCAGTTATACTATTTTTTATATTTTGTGCCATTTGCTTTATTTTTTCTTGAAACATATTATTAGCCTAAAAGTTGTAATTATTAGAATACAACAATAAAAACGAAAGGCAAGAAAATTTTTCTTGCCTTTCGGATACTCATTACCAACCTTTAGGATATTTTACATATACCGGCACAGAATATTGACAATCATCAAGATAATTGCTCAATCTTCCGGTTTGCCACGGAATATCAATACATCCGGCAGAACCTTTTTTCCATCCGCCGTGGATGGAAAAACCATGGCGTCCGTAGGTATTAGTGTTGATATCAGGCCGTAACCACACGCGTTTTATCCCCCAAGAGATGGGGCCACCACTCCAATTAACAAGTTTTCTTCCTATGAAATTCTCTGATAGCCTTGCAAATATTGCATATAATCTGTTTCATATCCGTACGGGCTCATTGAACCCACACCGTATATTCGTCCTATTGATTTACTCATTTTAATTCCTCCTTTTGTTACCATGAGTTATTGTTATGTTTCTCAAAAAGAATTTCATTGACATATTTGATATATAAATTATCATAAATACAACCTATGGAGATTGTATTATGAAAAAATTTGTTCTTGTCTTATTCTTTATATCAATTACCGCTACGGCTGTCAAAGCAGGGGATATTAAAGCGTCAGATGAAACCTTTACAGGTCTCTGCAATGAAATTTCAATATCATTGAAACCGGTTCAATGCCGTCAGATTATTGATAAAGAAATTAAACAACAAAAAGTCATAGATGATTTCTATGGTAAATGTGAAGACCTTATACCTCCGGTAAAAGAAGCAGAAGTACCATTGGGACATTTTTTTGCCGATGAAAAGAATGCGGGTCGCGTTTCTTGGTGTTTTACCGACAAAATAAAACAACACTCTAATCCCGAACAATTTGAGTTGTATGTCAAATCCAAAGATTTAATGGAAAAGTTCATAGATGATATGCTTTATTATAAAGGCTTTCTCACCTACCCTGAAAATGCTCAACTTAAATATAAATTTCAAAGTTTTGTTTATTTCAGATTAACCGGCGATAAACAATATGATGTTCCGGAAACACACAAAATTGACTGCTCGTTAAACGATAAAATTACCGAGGCTCCGACTTGCTTGGAACAAGATATTTTAAAAATTTGTAATATTCATACACGCAGAGGAGTTATTTCCATTCTCAGATTAACTTCGGAAGCAACCATAGAACTGTTTAAGTCAATTTCTAC
>Ga0265298_10008375_pt1 | contig 12433 bp, 8 predicted proteins | sample AusTroGonzalo_MG_3_FD_193486 | JGI IMG/M metagenome (GOLD analysis project Ga0265298, IMG submission 193486) | Bovine rumen microbial communities from tropical cattle in Woodstock, Queensland, Australia - Gonzalo_01 | ecosystem: Host-associated > Mammals > Digestive system > Stomach > Rumen ... | reverse complement strand
TGCCGGCCTTTTCCCAGGCGTCGTAGCGGATCTGCAGGGCGTAGGTGGGGTCGGTCAGTTCGGCCCAGGCGCCGTCTTCCACCGCCACGGCATAGGCGAAGCCGTAATCGCCTTCATAGCCGCTGGTCTTGGCCATATCGGAAATCTTCTGGATGGCCTTGGGCAGGTAGGTGGTGATGTTGGTGTAGGGGGTCAGGTCCAGTTCGCTCCAGTCCAGCAGCAGGTCTGCTTTCAGGGCGGTCAGCAGGTCTTCACCCGTGTTTCCCATGCAGACGATATCGCCGAGGTCCCCGGCGGAAACCGCGGAGGTCCAGGCGTTCTGGTCCACGTTCGAAGAAACAATATTCAGGGTCACATTGAAGCGATCCTTCAGTTCCTTGGCGAACCAGCCTTTCTGTTCGCCGCCGTAGTTGGCCAGCTGGGAGAACATCGTCAGGGTGATGGGCTCACGATAGTTGTCTTCGGCGGCGGCCGGAACGGCAGCCACGGACATCAGCAGCATGAGCGAGAGAATGAGGGACAGGATTTTCTTCATGTGTTTTTTCCTCCTTAATAATATAATGCCAACCCGCCTTGGCGGGTGAAAGCCGAAGGTTTGGGAAGCTTACCCTTTGACAGCCCCGATCATGATGCCCTTCACAAAATAGCGCTGGAAGAAGGGGTAGACGCACAGGATCGGAATGGTGACGACCATGGCCACCGTCATGCGGACGGACAGGGCCGTCTGCTTTGTGGCCACATTGGCGAGGGAACCAGCATCCTGCGTGCTGCGCACCAGGGCCGCCAGAGAGGAGGCTTCATTCTGGTATTTGTACAGCAGGAACTGCAGCGTGTAGTATTTTCCGGAGGGCATCAGCATCATCGTATCGGTGAAGCTGTTCCACTGTCCTACGGCCGAGAAAATGCACAGGGTGGCCAGGATCGGCGTGATCAGCGGCATGATGATCGAGAAGAACACCCGGGTATAGCCGGCGCCGTCCAGCGTGGCGCTTTCCTCCAGGGAGGGCGGCAGCGCCTCGATAAAGGTTTTGACCAGGATGACGTTATAGGGAGACACCAGGCCGGGAATGACATACACCCAGAAATTATCCAGGAAGCCCAGCATCCGCAGGTTCATATACCAGGGAATCAGGCCGGCGGAAAAATACATGGTGATGATGATCAGGCGGTACCAGACTTTGCGCAGCCACATTTCCCGCTTGGTGACCAGATATCCCAGGAAGGCGCAGCCGCCCACGGTCCACAGGGTGCCGAGCACGGTTCTGGCGATCGAAACGAACAGGGCGTCCACAATGCCGGGGATCTTCATGACCTGAACGTAGTTTTCAAAGTGAATCCCCTGGGGCAGCAGCTGCACCTTGCCCAGGCGAACCAGCTCGTTGTCGGAGATCGTGTTGATCAGCAGGTAATAGAAGGGGAAAATACAGGCTAAGGTGATCAGGATGAACACCGTGTAGTTGATGATGTTGAACGCGATATCCCCGCCGGTCAGCTTTACCTTCCGGGGGACATCGGCCTTCCTGCTCATGGCCGTCATGCTTTTTCCGCCTCCTTTCTTACATGATGCTCTCGCCGCGCAGCTTTTTGGACAGGAAGTTGGCGGTGAAGAGCAGGGTCACGCTCACCAGGGTTTTCAGGATGCCGATGGCGGTTGCGTAGGAATACAGCGCCGTACCGCCCGAGGCGATCGTGATGTTGTACACATACAGGTCCAGCACTTCCATCGTCGCGCGGTTCATGGGGTTCTGGAAAACCAGATACTGTTCCATGCCGTTGTTCAGAATGTTGGAAATGGCCAGCATGAACAGGACGAAGAAGGTCGGCATCAGGCTCGGCAGGGTAATATGCCGCATCAGCGCCCAGCGGTTGGCGCCGTCCACCCGGGCGGCCTCGTACAGTTCCTGGTCGATTCCCGCGATGGCCGCCAGGTACATGATGGCGCCCCAGCCGAGGCCCTTCCAGGTGCTCCAGCCCCACATCTTCAGCCAGATGTGTTCACTGGAATTCAGCCAGACCGTCGGATTCATCGGGTCATTCAGCCCGAGCTCAATCATCAGCTTGGAATAGATGCCGGTATCCGCGGCGAACAGGCACATGGCAAAGGAAAAGACCAGCGCCCAGGAGATGAAGTTCGGCAGGGTCGTAAAGATCTGGACGAACTTCTTGAACCGGGTCCGGGTGATTTCATTCAGGAAGACGGCGAAGATCATGGGAAGCCAGCTGGTCGCCAGGTTCAGCCCGCTCATGCCCAGGGTATTGGTCAGGACGCGGGCGATATTTTCCCGGTTGGCCGGATTGGTGAACATCTCGGTGAACCATTTCAGCCCGACAAACTCCTGCTGGTCCATCGGCACGCCGAATTTGTAGTTATAGAAGGCGTAGCTCCATCCGTAGAGCGGCAGGTAGCTGAACAGGAACACCGCCAGCAGGAAGGGGAGCATCATCAGGAAGAGCTTGTATTTTTTCGGCAGTTCCTCCAGATGGGCGAAATTGGTGAAAAACGCGGCAAAAACCAGCAGCGGCAGGGATGCGTACAGGTACAGGGTTCCGGAGACCGTGGCCACCGCCCGCGGCAGGCCGCTGCCCAGCGTGAACCAGGTGACCAGCCGGAGCGCCAGGGCGGCCAGGAACAGCGCGATGACCAGTTTCCGGTTCTTTTCCGCCAGGAGCAGCACCAGGGCGGCCAGAATCAGGACAAGGGATCCCCAGGTCAGCCAGGTGAAACGTGATGCCAGCTTTTCAGTCGCTGCGTTGACCGCGCCGGCTGAATATTCCTCATCGCTTTCAGCGTAGACCGCTTTTCCCTTGCTGTCCACCGGGTCCGCCAGCTCTTTGGCGGCGGAGAAGGTGACGGCCTGAAGCCCGGAAACCGTGGCGGTTGCCTGCACCTTGTTTTTCCCCGGCTTGGTATAGCTGACCGTCGCTCCGGGCAGGAGTACACAAACCAGGGCCAGGGCAGCCAGGGCGGCCGCCACAAAGCGGATCCGGAAGCCCGCAGGCATCGGATTGACAAAATACGGCTCATTGGCATAACGGACGCCCAGCACCGCGCACAGCGCCGCGCTGAAGGCGAGCAGGACCGTTATCAGCGGGAACACCGTGACGGATCCCAGGCCCAGATACAGTACCTGCCGGGAAACCGAGGAATACATATCGCCGCTGCCGACGGACAGGATGCCGAGGACATCCATGGCAATCAGGAGCGCCGCGAGGGAGAACAGCACCAGCGGGAACCACCGGTCCACCCGGGGAATCAGGGAAAGCACGAGCCCGGCCAGCAGCATGGCGGCGGCTGCGATGAGCGCGGCGTTCAGGCTGCCGCCCGCGCTGCGGATCTGGAAGATGCCTCCGACATTGTTCGGGTCGGAAGAAAAGGAAGACAGGGTTTCCAGATCTCCTGAAACCGGAGAGGACAGCGCGCCGGTTTCCTGCCGCAGGTCATAGAGGCCTTTTTCAGAGCCGGCGATGACGGTCACCAGGCTGGTGGAGCGGGACAGGGCCGAGGCATCCGCGGGGTCCGCCGTCAGCGAGGCGGAGGGATGGATGCTGTAGGCGGGGAGCAGCAGGCTCAGCAACGCGAGCAATGCCGCCGCGGCGCTGGCTTTGCGCAGGAACCGGTCATTTCTGCAGGCCGGTTCCTGCCCCTTCAGGGTAACAAAGAGGTAGAGAATCATTGCCGCGGCTGCGATCAGCGGCAGATAAAGCCCGAACTGCAGGGTAAAAAGCATGCTGAACAACAGGCTTCCGGACAGGTTCATCCACTGGAGCAGGCCTGTTCCCAGCAGGGCCGCCGCCATGCAGGCGGCTGCCAGGGCCAGCTGATGGCATCCCTTTCGGCCGACAAGGGAACAGATGCCGGCCAGCACCAGCAAAAGCATGCCCAGGCCCAGCGGCAGGCAGGCCATGGACAATTGCCGGAAGGCCGGGAACTGTTCCGCCGGAAGGCTGTCCGTTCCCCTGAAAATGATCTGCGCAAGACTCAGGTTTTCAGGAAACAGCGCGGCGGTTTCCTCGCCCAGCTGCGAATGCACGTGCAGAGAGACTGCCGGCAGAAAGAGCGCGGCAATGGCTGCAGCCAGCATCAGCACCACGGGCCATCTCATCCTGATCATCGATTGCTTCCTATTATTTGTATCCATCCAATTGCCTTTCCGGGTGAAATCCGGCGGTCAGTCCGCAGCGGGAGCACCCAGCGTATCTCCCTCCAGCAGTTTTCCGGGAACGGTGATCTGGCGGCGCACATGCGTGTCCGGTTCCTCAATGCCTTCCAGGATCAGCTTGACCACTTCGCGGGCGATGGCTTCGTAATCCTGGCAGTAGGTGGTGGGCCGCGGATGCATCAGCCGGGCCATCCGGATGCCGTCGTAGCCGATCAGGCTCACGTTCTCCGGCACACAGATTCCCTCCTCCCGCAGCATCCACAGGGCGCCCAGGCAGCTGTAGTCATCCGGGCAGAGGATGCAGGTGGGCTTTTCCGGCAGGGCCAGCAGCTTTTTGATCTCCAGGGCACAGGAATCGGGATCATGAAAGCGGCTTTCCACCACATAATTTACGGGAACCCGGATGCCATTTTCCGCACAGCCCTTATAGAACCCTGCCAGCCGCTCCTGGCTCACGGCGCCGCGCTGGCCCTGAATCAGAGCGACCCGCTGATGCCCGGCTTCCCGGACCCGGTGGACAATCTGCTCCATGCTGGCCCGGTTGTCGCTGCTGACGCAGTCGCAGCCTTCGTATACATGGTCCACGATGACCGTGGGGATATTGCTGGTCGCAAGCCGGATCACGCCGGCGGAATCGAAATCCGCCTGCAGCACGATGACCCCGTCCAGATTTCTCCGCTGGGCGTGCTCATAGTACGAATCCCGCGTGGTTTCCTCACTGCGGCGGATGAAGGTCAGGTCATATCCCCGCTCTTCCGCGCATTTCCGCAGCGCGTCAATCAGGGAGCTGAAATACTCATGGTTCATCCGGTCTTCATACAGAATTCCGATATTGTTGGAACGGGATGTCTTCAGCGTCCGGGCCGCGGCGTTGGGATAATATCCCATGTCCCTGGCTGTCTGGCAGATAAAGAATGTTTTTTCCTTATTTTCATCAGAGAGCCCGTTCAGCGCCCGGGAAACGGTTGCCACAGAAACCCCGCAGGCTTCTGCAACGTCTTTCAGCCTGACGATGTTTTCACTCCCCTTCTTTTTTTCACGCCTTGCAAATAATGAAATCGTTTACGCGAGTATGATACAGCGGCTTCCCGGGTTCTGTCAAGAGCTTTTTGCTGCATATGGTTTGTTTTTTTCTTTCTTTCCAATCGCTGCCGGAAGAGATGTTTTTTCCTTTTGATCGATAACGTTTTCAACAATTTCTGCATCCCGGATGCCGGCTGTCCGTGAAACGGGGATTGCAAAAAACCGCTTTTCCGCGGCCCGGGAGGATCGGGCGGCGGAATCCCTTTTTACAGAAAAAAATATCTTCGGGGCCCCCAAAGGGCTCTTGTATTTCGGGAACGGGTTTGGTATAATGCGCGCAAACAGAAGGCGTAAACGTTTGCGAAGCCGAAAAAACGAACAATCCGGGCCAATTCCATTGCCGTACCGGCAAAAGCCCCAGCGGAAAAACTGCACGAACAATCATCTGCACCAGCAAAAACGGAGGGAAGAAAAATGGCGGAAATGGTTTCATCCAAGGTCAACCGGTGCTCGTATCCCAGCGAACTGAAGATTACGGATATCCGGTTTACGGACATCGTCGGCGCGCCGATGCACTGTACTTTAATGAAGATTTACACCAACCAGGGGATTGTCGGCCTCAGCGAGGTGCGGGACGGTGGCAACCGCGTGTTCGCGGAAATGCTGAAGAGCCGGCTGCTGGGGGAGAATCCCTGCAACGTCGAAAAGCTGTTCCGCAGGGTACGCCAGTTCGGCGGGCCGGCCCGGCAGGGGGGTGGCGTCTGCGCCGTGGAGGTCGGCCTGTGGGACCTGGCGGGCAAGGCATACGGCGTTCCGGTGTACCAGATGCTGGGCGGAAAATACCGGGACAGGATCCGCTGCTATTGTGATACGGACGTGGAAGGCAAACATACCGGCACGGAGATGGGGAACGCGCTGAAGGCCCGGATGGACAAGGGGTTCACCTTCCTGAAGATGGACCTGGGGCTGGGGGAACTTTTCGGCGAGCCGGGAACCATCAACGCCCCGCTGGGCATGCTGGAGGAGATTCACGAAGCGCACCGCCGGGCGGCGAACGCCTCGACCGCGGAGGAAAGGCGCTTCTGGCGGAACCGCGCCTATGACTGCGAGAACATTCCGCATCCCTTCACGGGAATCCATCTGACCGTCAAAGGCTTTGACCAGCTGGAGCAGTACGTGAAGGACGTGCGCGACGTGATCGGCTATGAGATTCCGCTGGCGATCGACCACTTCGGCCACATTTGCGTGGAAGACTGCATCGTCCTGTGCAGGCGGCTGGAGAAATACAATATCGCCTGGGCGGAAGACATGATCCCCTGGCAGTATACGGACCAGTATGTCCGGCTGAGCCAGAGCACCACGGTGCCGATCTGCACCGGGGAGGACATCTTTCTGGCGGAGGGCTTCGAACCCCTGCTGAAGGCGCGGGGCGTATCCGTGATCCACCCGGATATCCTTTCCTCCGGCGGCATTCTGGAGAACAAGCGGATCGGCGACCTGGCCCAGCGCTACGGCGTCGCGATGGCGGTGCACATGGCGGAGACGCCGGTCTCGGCGCTGGCCTGCGTGCACTCCGTGGCCGCGACAGAAAACTTCTATGTGCTGGAAAACCATTCCGTGGATGTGCCCTGGTGGAACGACATTACCATCGGAAACGAGAAACCCCTGGTGAAGGACGGCTTCATTACCGTACCGGATGCACCCGGGCTGGGCGTGGAAGACTATAACGATGAAGTAATCCGGGAACACCTGCATCCGGACTATCCGGAACTGTGGGCGGAAACCAGCCGCTGGGACGATGTTTATTCCCACGACCGGACCTGGAGCTGAGAAGCATTCGGAGAAAAAAAGATGAAGAGCGTAGTGATTACAGACCTGAGAACCGCGGAAATGCGGGAAGCACAGGCATATCTGGCGGAACAGGGATACCGGGTGCTTGTTCCGCCGGAAGGCTGCCGGCTGTGGAAGGAGGAAGAGGTTCGCGCCTTTGCGGCGGACTGCCCTCCGGACCTGGCCGGCGTGATCCATCCAGCCCCGCCGCCGTTTCAGTGCCCGCTGGAGCAGGCGGAGGAGGAAACGGTTGCGGCGGCCCGGGATGACGGCATCCTGGCGGCCTGGTGCGTTACCAAAGTCTTCGGCGTCCGGTTCCGGGACAGCGGCGGCGGGACAATCATCTATGTCAACAGCATCCATGCCGAAAAGCCTGCGGGATACGGATTCCTGTTCAGCAGCGGCTGCGGCGCGGTGCAGATGCTGAACCGTGAGGTGAATCAGGACTACGGCACTGCCGGGGTCCACAGCTATTTTATTCAGCGCGGGCCCTCGGAAACGGATCCGGACCTGAAGAGCGACCTGACCCATTTCTATTACGGGACAGACCTGCGGTACCCGGAGCGGAAGCTTCCGGCATCCGGGGCACTGAACGCCCTGATTGCCTTCCTGCTGACGCCGGCAGCGGCGCCGCTGGCGGGGAGCGACCTGCGGGCGGACGGCGGCATGACCATGTACTACGGAGAGCGGTGCGAAACCGCAGCCCGTCCGGCCCACTTCGCGCCTTCCCCGGCCTGGATGCCGGAAAAGGACAGGCCGAAGGAGGAACGGGTGGCCCTGGTGACCGGCAGCGGAAAAGGCGTCGGCGCCGGGATTGTGCGCGTACTCAGCGCGGCCGGCATGAAATGCGTGATTAACTGCAACACCAACCGGAACATGGCGGAGGAAACGCTGGAGGGCATCCGCAGGGCCGGCGGAGAGGCCATGATCATCCAGGCGGACGTTTCCCGGCCCGAACAGGTGCAGATGATGGTGGAGAAAACCATTGAGGCCTACGGGCGGCTGGATGTGCTGGTGAACAACGCGGCGATGCAGTACAACCGCTTTGTGGACCAGTACGACGAGGAGCTGATCCGCAAACTATGGGACATCAATTTCGGCGGATACTGGCGGATGATCAAGGCAGCACTGCCGTGGCTGAGAAAAAGCCCGATGCCGCGCATCATCAATATCGGCAGCATCCACGGAAAACGCCCGACCTGCTTTGACGCCGGATATGCCGTGACCAAGGGCGGGATCAAAATGCTGACCCGGGAGGCGGCGCTGGAGCTGCAGCCGGACAATATCCCTGTGGTCTGCCTGAGCCTGGGCGGCTGCAAAATTGAATTCAAGACCGGCATGGCAGACTTCTGCAACCAGCGGCCGAAGGAAACCGGCAATCCCGGGCTCAGAAGCCCGATCCGGCTGGTGCTGCCGGAAGAGGTCGGGGAAACCGTGCGTTTCCTGTGCTCGGAGACGGGCGCTGCGCTGACCGGGGACTGCATCCGGATTGACTGCGGACAGATTCTGAAATAAGAGGGGGAGGACTGACAGCATGTTTTTCAACGATCGGGAGACCACGATCCGCCTGACGCCGGAATGGAAGGGTGAACGCCTGCCGGACGGACGGCCGAAGGTCAGCCAGGACATTCTCCGCCGGATGCGGAACATCACGTTTGAGGAAGCCTGGGCGCCGCTGTGGGACCGGGGCTACCGGAATAACTGGGAATGCAATTTTAAGGTCACTTCCCCCGGAACCATTCTGGTGGGCCGGGCCGTGACGGCCGTGATGGTGCCGAAGCGGCCGGACCTGGACCAGGTGCTGATGGAGATCGGCACGAAGGAGGAAGGGCATAAGGGCTTTTTCAACCAATGGGTGATTGACAACCTGGTGGAGGACGACGTGGTGGTCGTGGACCTCTATGACAAGATCTTTGAGGGCACCTATGTGGGCGGAAACCTGTCCACCGCCATCCGGACCCGGACGAAAACCGGCGGCGCCGTGATCTGGGGCGGCGTCCGGGACCTGCAGCAGATTGAGGAGATGGACCATTTCCAGATTTTCTACCGGGGAACGGACCCGACAGGCATCGGGAACTGCTCCATGACGGGATACAATATGCCCTGCCGGATCGGCCAGGCGATCTGCATGCCCGGGGATGTGGTGCTCGGAACGGTCAGCGGCGTGATTTTCATTCCGGCCCATCTGGCGGAAACCGTGGTGGTGCGGGCGGAGAAGAACCATGTACGGGACATTTTCGGCTTTGACAGGCTGAAGAGCGGCACCTACACCACCGCACAGATTGACCGCCCCTGGACCGTGCCGATGATGGAGGACTTCCTGGACTGGTTCGGGAAGGATCCCCGGGCACAGGAATACCGGCACCTGACCTGGGAGGAAGAACTGGAAGCCGCTGAGAAGGCGGAAGAATAGTTTTTTCCGGGCATACTATATTTTGTGGTTCGGCAGGAGAACGAGGGGGAAGATCGTGGATTTGGAACCGTTTCCGAAAGAAAAAAACGCGATTCTTTCCTCCTGTTTTCACAAAAAACAGAAAAAAATACAACAAAAAAGAGACGTTGAATTACAAGCGTTGTAAACGTTTCCATATTCGATGAAACATGTCCAAATCGGGGGAAAAAGCCCGCGAAACCCACATCTAGTACTTGCAAATTAGTAAACATTTGAGTATACTAATCAGGCAATAAAGGGATATCATAGAAAGGGAGAAACGGTTTATGAGCGTAGTCAACAAGGCGAAGCCCAGACCCAGCGGAAAACACGCGTCCCAGGGCGGATGGCAGCGGCAGGCTGCCTATCTGACCATGGTTCTTCCGGGTGTTGTGCTTCTGCTGATGTTTGCCTATCTGCCGATGCCCGGTATCGTACTGGCCTTTAAAAACTATCAGATGACTGTTCCGACGGAAAGCTCCTTTTTTCAGAATGTTTTCCTGAACAGCCTGGTTGCTTCCCCCTGGAACGGGCTGAACAACTTTACCTATCTGTTGAAAGACGCCCCGATGCTGATCCGGAACACGGTGGGCTACAACCTGCTGTTCATGGTGGTCGGCGTGGTGCTGCAGGTGGGCCTGGCGGTCATTATCAATGAAATGCGCAACCGGAAGACCGCGAAGGTTTACCATACAATCGCTTTCATGCCCTATTTCATCAGCTGGATCGTCGTGATGTACGCGTTGTACGCCATGATCGCTTTCAACGGGTTCTTCAACCAGGTCAGCACCTCTCTGGGGCATGAAGCCGTGAAGTATTACAACCAGCCCGGCTACTGGCCCTGGTTCTTCCTGCTGGCCAACATCTGGAAGTACACCGGCCAGGGTTCCATCATTTACCTGGCTACGCTGACCGGATTCGATGAGCAGCTGTATGAAGCCGGCGCCATCGACGGCGCCAGCAAATGGCAGCAGTTCCGCTACATCACCCTGCCGCAGCTGATGCCCACCATCGTGATGCTGCAGATTCTGGCAGTCGGCCGGATCTTCAACGGCGACTTCGACATGTTCTACTCCCTGCCGAACGGCTCCGGAACGCTGCGCCAGGTGACCACCACCATTGACGTGTATGTGTATGACATGCTGAAGAAAGGCAACCTGCGCAACTCCTTCGGCTATGCCGGCGCCGGCGCTTTCTTCCAGTCTGTTGTCGGGTTTGTGCTGATTCTGCTTACGAATGCCATTGTGAAAAAGCACCAGCCCGAAATGGCACTGTTCTGATGGGAAGGAGGAGAGCGCAATGACGAGTGTAGACCGCAAGGAAGCGAAACGCCTGATGAAGGCGGAGAAAGAAGCGGCAAAGCACAGCATGGCCCGGAACCAGATTTCCCGGGGCACGAACGTGGCTTTCAACATTCTTCTGATTATCTTCTGCGTGCTGATTATTTTCCCGCTGTGGATCATTATCATTTCCTCCATTACCAGTGAACAGGCGCTGACCACCTACGGCTATCGCCTGTGGCCGCTGGAGTTCTCCGTGAACGCGTACACCTACCTGTTCCGTGACGGTTCCATTATCCTGACGGCTTACAAGAACACGCTGATCGCCACCGTGGCCGGCACGGTTCTGTCCGTCATCACCGTGGGCCTTTACGCCTACGCGCTGAGCCGGCCGGATTTCCGGTACAAGAAGTTCTTCACCTTCTTCAGTTTCTTCACGATGCTGTTCGGCGGCGGCATGGTCAGCTACTACAACATGTGCCGCAGCGTGCTGGGCCTGAAGGATACCGTATGGGCGCTGTTCCTGCCGATGTCCTTCTCCGCCTACTGGGTCATCATCATGCGGACCTTCTACCAGTCCACGGTGCCGGAAGCGATTATCGAATCGGCCCGGATTGATGGTTCCGGCGAATGGCGCACCCTGGTTCAGATTGTATGTCCGCTGGCACTGCCCGGATTTGCGACGGTCGGCCTGTTCAGCGCCATCGGCGTGTGGAACGATTTCCGCAACTGCCTGCTGCTGAATGACTCCGCGCAGTACTACAATCTGCAGTACACGATTTATCAGACGATGAACAACCTGCGCTTCCTGAAGGAGAATGCGTCCAGAATGGGCGGCGTGAACGTGGCCAACCTCCCGGCGGAAACCTTCCGTATGGCAATGGCGGTGGTCACGGTGGGCCCGATCATCATGGCGTATCCCTTCTTCCAGAAGTACTTCGTCAAGGGCCTGACCGTCGGTGCGGTCAAAGGCTGATCCACTTGCTTTCATGAGCTGAATGAAGCTCTGAAAAAAATAAAAGGAGGAACCCATTATGCGTAAACTGGTATCCCTGTTCCTGGCTCTGGTTATGGTTCTGGCGCTTCTGCCCACTGCCATGGCTGACGACGCTTACACCCTGGACATCTACTGGGTGGGCAACGGCGACAACGAAGCTGTCCGTGCCGGCGTTGAAGCTGCTGTCAATGCTTACATTGAGCCCCTGATCGGCGCGAAAGTCTCCTACCACATCATTGGTTGGGGCGACTGGAACGACAAGGCCATCAATGCCCTGCAGTCCGGTGAAAAGATGGACCTGATCTTCACGGCTGACTGGGAAGGCTACGGCGTCGAAGTTGCCGGCGGCCTGCTGAAGCCCCTGGATGAGCTGCTCGACCAGTATGGCCAGGGAATCAAAGAGACCCTGCCCCAGACCTTCCTCGATGGCGTTAAGGTGAACGGCGTGCTGTACGGCATCCCCACCAACAAGGAACTGTGCGTGCCGGAAGGCTTCATCATCAACAAGACCGCCGCTGCGGCGATCGGTTGGGATGTGCAGGCGGATGATCCCAGCATCAAGACCACTGCGGATCTGGAGCCCTGGCTGGCGAAGTACAAGGAAATGTTCCCGGACAAGTACCCCTATCTGATGGATGGTCAGGCTGGCCGCTGGGCCGATGAACCCTGGTGCCCCGACTGGGCCGGTATGGGAACCAACTCTATCGCGATG
>Ga0265298_10008374_pt1 | contig 12434 bp, 9 predicted proteins | sample AusTroGonzalo_MG_3_FD_193486 | JGI IMG/M metagenome (GOLD analysis project Ga0265298, IMG submission 193486) | Bovine rumen microbial communities from tropical cattle in Woodstock, Queensland, Australia - Gonzalo_01 | ecosystem: Host-associated > Mammals > Digestive system > Stomach > Rumen ... | reverse complement strand
GAGAGTAGGCATCTCAAGCTGTGTAGCCTCGTCGTGAGCCTGCTGGATCTTAGCGATCTTAGCAGCCTTCTTCAGAGTGCTGTCGCCCTCAACGGTCTGGTACATCTTGATAGAAGCCTTTACTACGTTTGCTACTGAACCCTGCATCTTGTCGCAAAGCTTGTCAGCCTCGTCGAACTTCTGAGCCTTGATCAGCGCCTTAACGTCAGCGGTGAACTTAGCCAGATTGATCTTACCAGCAGCAGTCTTGATAGCGAAGAAACGCTCGATACCAAGGCAGATAACAGTGAAGAGAAGGGTAAGGATCAGACCTACAACGAAACCTCCCTTATACACAGTACCCAGAAGGTTTGCGGGATGACCTGAACGGTCGCCACCGATGAAGTTATCGGGGTTACCCATTACGAAGTACCAAACACTGTAACCTGCGATGCAGCAGATTGCGAGAATAATCCATGCAGCTTTAACACCTTGGAAGCCCGAATTTTTAGCTGGGGCTGCAGCCTTTGTTGTTGTTGCCATAAATGTAATAATTTTAATTTTTTAGTTATTTAAAAATTTGAGTTTATAAATAGTCTATTTATTAATTTGACCTCGCAAAGATAGCAAATTAAAGTCTTATAAAAGTCGTTTTAATAACTTTTAACTATGATTTTATCGAATTATCTCAATTTTGCCACTGTATTTTTGATTCGATTCATCGCTTCGATGATATTTTCGTCACTTGTGGCATAACTCATACGGAAGCATTCGGGGTCGCCAAAGGCATCTCCTCCGACAGTTGCGACATGACCCTTTTCGAGCAGATACATCGCGAAATCGGTAGAGTTGTTGATGGTAGTCTCGCCATCGCTCTTGCCATAGAAACTGCTGCACTTCGGGAAAAGGTAGAATGCACCCTCGGGCACGTTCACTTCAAGACCTGGAATCTCCTTGGCGAGTTTCACGATGAGGTCGCGGCGGCGCTCAAAGGCCTGGCGCATCTCCTCGACGCACTCCTGGCTGGAGATATAGGCAAACTCGGCTGCCTTCTGGCTGACGGAGCAGGGGCCGCTGGTGTACTGGCCCTGCAACTTGTTGCAGCCCTTCACGATCCACTCGGGGGCGGCAATGTAGCCGATACGCCAACCTGTCATGGCGTAAGCCTTCGACACACCATTGACGATAATCGCGCGCTCCTTCATGCCCGGGAACTGCGCGATGCTCTCGTGCTTGCCGATGTAGTTGATATGCTCATAGATCTCGTCGGCCAGCACAAACAGGTCGTCGTGCTTCAGGATGACTTCTGCCAAAGCCTTCAGTTCTTCCTTATTATAGACGCTACCCGTGGGGTTGCTGGGCGAACAGAGAATGATCATGCGGGTCTTGGGGGTGATGGCGGCTTCCAGTTGCGCTGGCGTCATCTTGAAGTTCTGGTCGAAGCCTGCCTCTACGATCACGGGCTCACCACCTGCCAACTTCACCATCTGGGGATAACTTACCCAGTAGGGTGCAGGGATTATCACCTCCTCCCCGTCGTTCACGAGGGCCATCACTGTGTTGCACACGCTCTGCTTGGCGCCGTTCGACACGAGGATCTCTGAAGGTGTGTAGTGCAGATGGTTCTCGCGCTCCAACTTACGAGCGATAGCCTGACGCAGGTCGGGGTAGCCCGGCACTGGTGAGTAGCGGGAGTAATTCTCGTCGATAGCCAGTTTAGCTGCCTGCTTGATGTGGTCGGGGGTATTGAAGTCGGGCTCACCTACGCTCATGTTGATGACGTCGATGCCCTGGGCTTTCATTTCTGAACTTTTCTGTGACATAGCCAGCGTGGCAGAGGGTGCCAGGCGCTGCAAACGATTTGATAATTGTGCCATATTTCTACAAATTTGGGTGCAAAAGTAATCAAAATTATTATGAAAACATCATGTTTGCGTCACTTTTTCATGTTTTTAGCAGAAATTGTGACATTTTGCCCGTTATTTCAGATGGAGGATGTGCCCCATGCGATTTTTCTTGGTCTCCAGATAGCGCAGGTTGAAAGGGTTGGGGGTTACCTCAATGGGGACGTTCTCGATGATCTCAAGTCCATAAGCCTCCAGTCCTACGCGCTTCACGGGATTGTTGGTCAGCAGGCGCATCTTGTGTACGCCCAGGTGGCGCAGCATCTGTGCGCCGCAGCCATAGTCGCGCTCATCGGGCTTGAAGCCCAGGTGCACGTTGGCATCTACGGTGTCGTAACCTTCCTCTTGCAACTTATAGGCGGCAATCTTGTTCATCAGTCCGATGCCTCTGCCTTCCTGCTGCATGTAGATCACCACGCCCTTGCCCTCTTTCTCGATGGCCTGCATGGCCTTGTGGAGTTGTTCGCCGCAGTCGCAGCGCTTCGAGCCGAGGATGTCGCCTGTCATACAAGAAGAATGTACGCGCACGAGGATAGGCTCATCATCTTTCCACTCGCCCTTGATGAGTGCCAGGTGCTCCAGCCCGTTGCTCTTCTGGCGGAAGGGTATCAGTCGGAAGTGGCCGTAGTCGGTAGGCATATCCACCTCTTCGCCCACCTCGATGAGCGACTCCTTCTTCAGGCGGTAGGCTATCATATCCTTGATGCTGATGATCTTCATGTCCCATTCCTTAGCCAGTTCCATCAGGTGGGGCAGGCGTGCCATCGTGCCGTCTTCGTTCATGATCTCCATAAGGGCACCGGCAGGGTAGAGGCCCGCCATGCGACAGAGGTCGATGGTGGCTTCGGTATGTCCGCTGCGACGCAGCACGCCGTTCTCCTGCGCATAGAGGGGGTTCACATGTCCCGGGCGCCCGAAGGTCTCTGGGCGCGAGGCAGGATCGGCGAGGGCCTTGATGGTCTCGGCGCGATCATGGGCAGAGACACCAGTGGTGCAGCCTTCCAGTTTATCCACGGTCACGGTGAAGGGGGTGCCCAGCACGGAGGTATTGTCCTGTACCTGATGGGGCAGGTCGAGCTCGTTGCAGCGCTCGATGGTGATGGGGGCGCAGAGCACGCCGCGGGCGTTCTTCAGCATGAAGTTCACCTTCTCGGCGGTGATCTTCTCAGCCGCGATGATGAGGTCGCCCTCATTCTCACGATCCTCGTCATCCACCACGATCACGAACTTGCCTTTGGCGAAGTCGGCTACTGCCTCCTCTATTGTGTTCAGTTTGAATGATTCCATATTGTTACACCTTATTATATATATAAGTAGTCTTTATTTCAATTTGTTCTTGATGGCCGATAACTCCATCGCACGCGGGATGACGCGCTCGCTGACCTGGCGGATGGTACGCAGGTCCTTGTACAGGCGCAGACGGAAGCGATACATCCTGATGTAGAAGAAGACGCCCAGCGGCAGACACAGGCCTGTGGCAATGTTCATCCACTTCTTGCTGAAGGGACGGGTGTGGGCGTTGGCGGCTACCACGGGGTATTCGTTGAGTTCTGCGATCAGTCGCGTGTCGCGTGAGTAGCCCAAGTCCTCGATCACCACCTCCAGTGCTTTGCAGATGTGCTCGATCTCATGATCGTCGCCTGCATGGAAGAACACCTTGATGGGGTTCGGCCAGTATAGCAGTTTGTGGTTCTCGCTGTATTGCTCGATCGCAATCGAGATATTACGAAGCATACTCACGTCAATCTTGTATCTCGGCTCAGAGATGACCACCTCCTTGCGGTAGACATAGCGCTTCTGGCGCAGACCCAATACCTGCATGGCGATGTTCTTGTAGAGGTCGATGTTGAAGACGGTAGAGTCTTTATTGGCCTTATAGGTGAAGAAAATGGCGATCGGCGTGAGTACGACAGTGGAGATGGTCTGTCCGAACCACACTTCCCACTGGCCATCGCGCGCCATACGCATACCTGAGTTGTCGAAGATGTAATACACGATGAAAACCATCACGGATACCACCACAGGTACACCCAGTCCGCCCTTGCGGATAATGGCACCCAAGGGGGCTCCGATGAAGAAGAAGATGATGCACGACAGTGCAAGAGTGAATTTCTTGATGGCCTCGATCTTATGGTGACGGTAGTTGCGGTGCAGGAACTTAGCATATTCCATCTTCATCTCCATATCCGTCATGATCTGTTGGACGCTCTGAAGGGCATTCTTCACAGTAGCCTGTTTCTTAGACTCAGGCAGTTGGGCATAGAGGGAGTCGAAAGGCGACGTGTCGCTCGCCAGTTTCTTCTCTAATTTCAGCGAATCGCTTTCCTTAAAGGTGGGCTGACGGAAATAGTAGTTCTTGGCATCCGTATAATACGAGCGCCCCACGCTGTCGTTGAACTCCTTCAGCGAGTCGAGGTCGTGCAGGATCATACTAAGACTCTTAGCTCGTGCGTCGCCTGCTACCTCGTTCATGTCCGTCAGGTTGAAGCCGCTGTCGAACTCCAGCACGATACGCTTCGACGAGAAGGTCTCTCTGCGATAAGGCACAGTGGCGCTGTTGGCCAACTCCTGTGAACGCATGTTCTCGAACCACTCGCCGCTATACAGTTGTAGCACGAGGTGCTTCTTTTCCGCCGTACTCTGCATCATACCAGAGTCGGCCAAGATGATGGCCTGATCCTCAAAGCCGCCTGTTTGGCGGTAGATCATGATACCATAGAGCATACCCGTGTTCAGATCCTTCTTCTGCACGTAGATGTTTGAGCCAGGTATACCGTCGTAGAAGATGCCTTCAGGGATCTCGAGTTCAGGACTCTTCTGCTTCATCGAGATGAGCAGTTGATAAAAAGAGAGATTTGATTTGGGATAGACCACATCCTGAAAGAAGTAGGAAACGCCTGAGATCAGGATGACGATCACGATGAGGGGCCTGAAAGCCTGCATCAGCGAGATACCTGCGGCTTTGATAGCTGTCAGCTCAGAACTCTCACCCAGATTACCGAATACGATCAGTGAACTCAGCAGGATAGCCAGCGGCAGGGCCTGAGGCAGCAGCATCAGTCCCATGTACCAGAAGAACTGCGCCATCACGTCGAGCGACAAACCTTTACCAATCAGTTCATCGACATAACGCCACAAGAACTGCATCATCAGCACAAACTGGCAGATGAAAAAGGTTCCCATAAACAGTACGCCGAACTGTTTGGTGATAAATATGTCTAATTTCCTTATGCCGAGCATATCAGGGTGCAAAGGTACTAAAAAATTGAGAGTTAAGAGGTATGAGTTAAGAAAAAATGTCAGATATCAGCAAATTTTCTTAATTCTTAACTCATCGCCTGTCGCTTCGTCACAGTCCGCTGGCCCTGTGCAGTCTGTCGAGATTGCTCTCCCAGAGAATTTTCAAGCCGTCAGCATCGTCGTCTTCAGCAAAATCGGTGATAAAGAGGTTCAGGTGGTGCGTCAGGTCGCTCTTGCCGATCCGCATCTCCCAATACAAATCCTCGTCAGCCCCTTCGTCATATTCCCATTTTAGTCTGATATGGTCGTATTTCACGTATTCGATAAGGTGTGCCTTGCGGATGTCCTGCTGCGTCCAGGGCTCGCCCCAGATGAAGGTGAAGATGCCGTCTTCCTCCGTGACGTGGTCTGCCATCCATCGTTCAAGTCCGTGCGCGCTACTGATTTGTTCCCAAATAATGTTTGGCGACTTAGTAGTCAGTGGGTATTCAATGTCGATTCTTTGCTTGCCCATACGCTTTTAGTTCGTTTGTTATTGGTAAATAGGGATATCTACGCCACAAAATTACGAAAAAACTGCGAAATAAAAAAATATTTTTCCGAAAAATTTTGGTGGTTTGAATTTTTTATGTACCTTTGCACCCGCTTAACAGCAGATGGCGGGATAGCTCAGCTGGTTAGAGCGCATGATTCATAATCATGAGGTCGCCGGTTCAATCCCGGCTCCCGCTACTGAAGAAGGCAGTTAGAGAGATTTCTAATTGCCTTTTTTCATTTACCAGATCGACCAATATTGTAGAATATAAATATTATAATCATGTATCAGTCCTGTCATCTTTCCAAGGTCCGTCTCGCTGTGGTAGGTATCTTCCTGCTGCTCTGTGTCGTGCATGCTGTGGCACAACAGCGCGAGAAGTATGAGTTTATGCGTAACCTGCCTGTCTATGCCGACTCGCTGATAGCCGACCTGACCTATCCCCTGGCATGGGGCCATAGCGAGGTGAGCGACTTTGACGTATGGCGCCAGGTGGCTCGTCAGAAGGTGTTCGACTGTATGCTCATGCCGCCACCCCCTCCAGCCAAGGGCTTCGAGGCTAAGATCCTCTTCGAGGAACAGCGCGAGGGCTATAAGGCACGAAAGATTGAGATCCGCCTGAGCCGATATTACACAGTGTCCGCCTATGTGCTCATCCCCGATGGCAAAGGGCCGTTCCCTGCCGTGAACCTCTTGCACGATCATGGTGCCCACCTCTTTATCGGCAAAGAGAAAGTGATCCGTCCGCTGGCGTGCGAGGATTCAGTGGTCATCAAGGATGCAGAAGACTGGCTGACAGGCTATGGCGGTCAGTTCTTTGGCGACTATCTGGCTCAGCATGGCTATGTGGTTTTCTCTGCCGATGCCCCTATGTGGGGTGAGCGTGGCCAGAAGGAAGGGCCTCGTCGCGACCGTTATGATATGATAGCTGGTAATATGATGATGTATGGTATTGATCTCTCTGCCTATATGACCTACGATGATCTCTCTGGTACTGAGTATCTGGCGTCGATGCCCGAGGTCGATGCGTCGCGTATCGGGTGTGCAGGCTGGTCGATGGGTGCCTATCGCGCCTGGATGCTCGCTGCTCTCTCTGACCGCATCAAAGCCAGCGCCTCCATCTGTTGGATGGTAACCACCGACGAGCAACTGTCGTTCAAGTACAGCCGTACGGAGAATGGCGGCTTCGCCAACTGCTTCCCTGGGCTGCGCCGATGGCTCGACTATCCCCATGTGGCCAGCATAGCCTGTCCGAAGGCGATGCTCTTCATCAACGGCTCTCAGGATAAACTCTTCCCTGTGGCAGGCGTCCAGAAAGCCTTCGACATCATGCATGCCACGTGGCAGAGTCAGGGTGCCGACGATAAGTTGGAGACGGAACTATGGGATATGCCCCACAGTTGTCCCCTCGAGGCCCAGCAGCGCGTGCTTGACTTTTTTGCCAAGCATCTATAACTCGAAACCCGTAGCCTTTCAAGGGGTGCGGCTGTTGCTATGGTAAAATGACTTTACGAGATTCTTGGCCTTTTTTCTTGATGTAGAGGCCCTTGGTGGGGGTGGTGGTTTGGCGACCTAGCAGGTCGTACCACAGGGTTGCCTCGTCATGGTTGTTGGCAGACAGCGGGGCATGAATGGCGGTAGAACCGTTACCAAAGGCGTCGAGGGCTGCGGTGGGCATGCCGTCAGTGGTGAAGGCTCCCATGTCGTATGCCCCCCAGCCAACGGTGGTGTAATAATCGGGTTTCCATACACCATCGGCCAGAGGCTCCCAATAGATGATTCCAGCGCACTGAGGCAGATCCTTGGTCTTATTGAAAAGATCTGTCATTACCTGTGAGGCTTTGTCGGCATCCTGCACACTGAATCCTGTCTCAACAATCATGACGGGCACTTTGAAGAGGTCGCCCAGTGTCTTCACGCTGTTGGCGGCACTCGCATTGCTGGCGACATCGCTCTTCGTGCTGTCCCAGTCATCCGAGTCGGGGTAGTGGGAGAGGCCGATCATATCGAACTTGCCGCCAGCCTCCTTGAACTCCTTATAGAACCAGCCGTTGTAATCGGCCGCCTTGTAGGCATTGGCAATATGCACGATGACATAGGCATCGGGGAACACTTCTTTCACAGCATCGTAGCCGGCATTGCTCAGGGCCACATAGTTGGTGTAGCGTGCACTGCCACTCTTATTCCAGTCGATCTTGCCGTGATCGAAGATGAAACCGTTGTTGGTTTCGTTGCCCACCTGTACCCACTTGGGTTCGATGCCTTTCTGCTTCAGGGCGGTGAGCACCTCCTTCGTATGGTCGGCTACAGCGGCCTTCACCTGATCGAAGGTATAGCCGCTCCAGTCCTTAGGCATCTCCTGGCGCCCGGGATCGGCAAAGAAATCGCTGTAGTGGAAGTCGATCATCACGTCGAGCCCTTGCTGCTGTGCCCGCTCTGCCTTCTTCACGACATCGGCCTGATCGCACCAGGCGCCATAGCCGTAGCCGAGGGGATTCACCCACACGCGCAGACGGACGGCATTCATGCCGATGGTTTTCATCAGGGCAAAGAGTTCGGTCTCCTGACCACTGGTGGTATAGAACTTTTTGCCGCTGGCCTCCATCTCGGTGCCCCAGCTGACATCGGCCCCTCTCACAAAGTCGCTTTGAGCCCTGACGGTGGTGAGCAACAGGAGGAGCAACAGGGCGGTAAATATTCGTCTAAAAACCATAGTTTTTAAGTTTTATTTCTGTTTTATGGCACAAAGATAGGCAAAAAATCACAAAATTTGGACGGATTTTTGAAAAATATGCTAGGTTTTTGGGATTTTTCAGTATTTTTGCACCAACTAAATAACCATTATTGCATGAGGAGATTATTTCTGATGTTGCTGGCAACCCTGATAGCCGGCGCTACAACTGCCCAGACAATGTCGGTTTCGATATTGGGCGATTCTTATTCCACTTACGAGGATTTCGTGACACCTGCCACTAATGAGCTATGGTATTATGCCAAGAATGGTGAAGGTCAGACCGACGTGAAGGACGTGACTCAGACCTGGTGGCATCAGGTGATCAAGGAGAACGGTTGGCGCATGTGCCTGAACAACTCGTATAGCGGGGCGACGATCAGTTATACCGGCTATAACGGCAACGACTACAGTGCCCGCTCTTTCAACACCCGTATGAACAACCTGGGCTCGCCCGACATCATCTTCGTGTTTGGCGCCACCAACGACAGTTGGGCTGGTACGCCCATCGGTGCGTATAAGTATGAGGGCATCACCAAGGCTGACATGTATGATTTCCGTCCGGCGCTGGCTCACATGCTGAAATGGATGACCGACTACTATCTGAACACCAGGATTTATTTCATCTTGAATGACGACCTGCGTGAGGAGATCGACGAGTCGGTGAAGACCATCTGTGCCCGCTACGGGGTGCCTGTGATCGAGCTGAAGGCCATCGACAAGATATCGGGCCATCCTTCGGTGAAGGGCATGCGCCAGATTGCCGACCAGGTGAACAGCTTCCTGACTTCAAATGCTGCTACCAAATAATAAGAAGGTATGAAACGACTCTCGATATTTTTGCTTTCCCTGTTGGCCTGCTTGGTGACGAATGCCCAGCAGGTGCTTGACCTGACGGGCTCATGGGATTTTGCCGTAGGCGACTCAGCCGTCTATCAGGACTATGTGCTGCTGCCTGGCTCGATGGAAACCAACGGCAAGGCCAAACAGACGGAACGGATGTGGTTTCAGCGTGGTATTTATATACCGACTGACTGGCGTGAGCGCCATGCAACCCTCTTCCTGGAGCACCCGAGCGGGGAGACCACCGTTTATGTGAATGGCAAGATCTTGGGTAGCAGACAAGACCTTTTTACGGCTCATCTATATGATGTGACAAGGCTGCTGGTGCCTGGACAGCGGAACCAGATAACAATATCCATTCCCTCTACCAAGGGCGATTGGCAGGGACTGTCAGGACGTATGGAACTGCGCTCGCAGCCACGCGACCTCTTTATTGAACGGGTGAAGTTGAATCCCCATCCCTTCATGGGTGTTGTGAATATTGACCTCCAATTGAGCGGTCGTATCAATTATCTGAACAGTGATGTAGTGGCCGTGTTGTTGCAGCGTGCCGACATTGATTCGGCTACGGTTGTGAGCCGTTACTTCTCACTGGATGGCAGACAGGTCAACCTCGTGATGCCTTTCGAGAAGGAGGTGGCTTTGTGGGATGAGTTTCATCCGCACCTCTATCGGATCGCAATCGCTGTAGGTGATGATTATTACGAGACCACTTTTGGTATGCAGGAGGCAATGCTTGTGAACCGCATGCCCGTGATCAACGGTCATGAGATCTTCCTCCGTGGGGTGGTGAATGAAGGACAGTTGACCCCAACGGGCTATGCTTCAACGGATGAGAGCGCTTGGCTCGACACCTTCCGTGCTTGTAAGAACTATGGCTTCAACAATATGTACTTCAAAGGCTATTGTCCGCCAGAGGCTGCTTTTGCTGCTGCCGACAAGTTGGGCTTCTACCTGCAGCCTGAGGCGCAGGGCGATGAGGTGGTAAAGGTGGTTGAGGCTTTCGGGCATCATCCTTCGTTCCTGATGATGGGGCCTGCCTGTTATCCTGACTCTATGCGTCCTATGATTCAGGAGATCCCGTCGTCGAAGATGGAAAACGATAGTAGTAGGATGTGCTATTACAAACATCAGATAGAGGGTAACCTGCTGTCTGACAGTGCGTCGGGATTCCAGGTGCAGGATTTCGCGGAGGTGTGCCGTCATTTTTCAGCAAATGAGTGGCGCCAGTTCTGCTCATCGGTGGTGCCGCTGGTGCATTTCCCCCATGCCAACCTGACCCCAGCCGATACGCTCTGCGTGCCTGTAGAGGTATATAACGCGATGGACGGCGATCTGCGCCCCATCAGGGCCTCCTATTTTATCACTGATGAGAAGCGGCAGGTGTTGCTAGGCGGTCAGCTTCCGCCCAAAGGCATTCCCTTGGGGAAACAGGTGGAATTGGGAACGATCTGCGTGCCGCTTGAATCTATTTCTTCCCCTCAGAAAGTGGCGCTTACCGTCACGCTGGGTAGCAGGATTGCCAACAGTTGGGAGTTTATGATAGAATAACAAAAAAGAGAGGTGTTAAGCCTCTCTTTTTTGGTGATCCGTTTGGGGCTCGAACCCAAGACCCCAACATTAAAAGTGTTGTGCTCTACCGACTGAGCTAACGGATCGACCTTATGTGCAATCTTTCGAAAGCGGGTGCAAAATTACAAAGAAAATTTGAATCTGCCAAATTTATTCGGTGGATTTTTCACTTATCGGCTTTTTTTCATCCTCTTTAGTCACATACCGTTGATAATAGGCAATGAGCAGAGTGGTAAGCGGCAAGGCTATGATCAGACCGATGAATCCTAACAAGGCACCCCACACGGAGAGGCTCAGCAGCAGGATGGCGGGGTTGAGTCCCATGGCGCTACCCATTACCTTCGGCGTGACAATCATGTCGCAGATCAACTGTACGACGATGAAGACGATCAAGGCACCCAACAGGATGATCCAGAAGTTCTGACCTGTATCGGCTGCCTTCAACAAGGCCAGCAATACCGTGGGTATCAGGGCGAAGGTGTGCAGATAAGGCACCATGTCCATGATGCCTATCATGATGCCAAGACCGATAGCCATTGGGAAATCGATGATCGTAAAACCGATGCAGAAAAGGACACCCATGATGAGGGCCACTAGGCCCTGACCACGCAGATAGTTGTTGAGTGCCTCCTTGGCGTCATCCATCAACTCCTGCCAGAAGGGACGGAGCTTCTTTGGAAAGATGCGGATCCAGTTGTCTGACAGATACTCATAGTCGAGCAGGATGAAGAACATATATAATAAGGTGATGAATGAGGCGATGACGCTCACAATGATGCTATAGGTCTGTCCGAGGAAAGAGAATAAGCCTGGCATGATTGTCTTCAGCTCATCGGCAAAGTCCTTGCTCTTGAAAAACTCTTCTATTTCATGATGATTCTCGTCGATCCATTCTGCCACAGCCTCAGGAATGGATTCAATATTCGCTGTCTTATGGATATAGTCCCTAACCAGGTACCCCAATTTCTCAAACTGCTCGATCATCGACGGGACAATCAGGGCAAACAAACCCGAGAGGACGATTGTGGCAACAATGAGCGTCAGTATGATGCTGATGGCACGCGGCGTATGCAGGCGCCGATCCACAAATGCGACTATCGGATAGAGCAGATAGGCGAAGATCCATGCGACGAAGAATGGTAGCAGGACATTACTGAGATAATCGATCAGCAGAAACACTACTATGGCGATGAGCCAAAGACCTGCCCGCTTGAGCAGGAGATCATAGTTAATGGACTTTTCTGTCATATTTTCAGTCATTTGTCGGCAAAATTACCAAATCATTTTAAAAATTGCAAAGATTTTACTACTTTTTTTGTCTATTCTGATATTTTGAGCTAAATTTGCCGCCGTTATGGGCATATTGTACATTGTTCCAACACCTGTCGGCAATATGGAGGATATGACCTTCCGAGCTGTCCGAATCCTCAAAGAGGTGGACCTCGTACTTGCTGAAGATACCCGGACATCGGGCATCCTGTTGAAGCATTACGATATCAAAAACGCACTCATGTCGCACCATAAGTTTAATGAGCATGGTACGTCGGCAGGTGTGGTGAACCGGCTGCTGGCTGGTGAGAATGTGGCGCTGATCAGTGATGCTGGTACGCCAGGCATCAGTGACCCGGGT
>Ga0265298_10008373_pt1 | contig 12435 bp, 7 predicted proteins | sample AusTroGonzalo_MG_3_FD_193486 | JGI IMG/M metagenome (GOLD analysis project Ga0265298, IMG submission 193486) | Bovine rumen microbial communities from tropical cattle in Woodstock, Queensland, Australia - Gonzalo_01 | ecosystem: Host-associated > Mammals > Digestive system > Stomach > Rumen ... | reverse complement strand
TGGAACCGACGATAATTTATGATATAGTTCCTACCCGATCATTTAGAGCAGGAACACGTGGGGCAAGTACGCGTGGGGCCAATACTAACGGTAATGAATGGTGTAAGACTTATGAAGTTCCATATGCACTTACCGAACATCAGAAAGATATTGTTCGCCAATATTTCCAGCAGGTCAAGGATCCAAGTGATACAAGACTTAGTTATAAGAATTTCTTTGTACAAGATGTATATAAGGGAGGAACGAACTTAGCGGACGCGAAAACGACAGAGTCATATAGAGCTGGCAATGGTGACACCTTTATTGGCAGTAATAAGATGGATAGGTTGACGTGCGCAGGCAAAAACGGACAAGGAAATGAACACATTAATAACTACAATAATGCTCAGTGCTCTTCCAGAAGTGATATTAAACATACCGGTGACTATGAAGACGGTTATACACCCTACACAAGAGATAATTACGACGTGAATAAAGGTTGGGAGAATTGTGAGACAGAGAATTTTAATCATCTCAAGCAATATACTGACTATATCATGTTGATGGAAGATTGCAGTACAAATTACTTCGGATATCAGAATTCACTGCAAAGCAGTAACCGTTATAATGATATGTTTGTGCGTGTTTCTGGTAACGACATAATGACGTGGGCAAGGGATAATAATAAGACCACTTATAGTGATGGTGATGTGTCCGGCATGTATTTTGTTGGATTTGACTATGAGGCAGACCTTAGTCATGGACTTACCGATCAGACTCAGAGTAATTCTTATCTCACAACTGAGGTAGAAGAGGGTACAGCAGGGGCATTTCAAATTGATGGGAAATGGTATATCGCAGGCGCTCGTGATCATTATTATTCTGACTGGATTATCAGAATTGTTCCAGGAAGGAAACAACCACAGCATACATACGGCGAGGGCGGTCAGGATAATACATGGAATGATACATCTGAAGAATGGGATCAAGTTACGTCTCAGTCCGGTCGTATATTCTGCGAAGACCTTGGAGTTGCTGCTCGTGAAGACTTGGATTATAATGATGTGGTTTTCGATGTGATCATCTGGAAGCATACTTATACAGTTCAGCCAATGTATAGCAGAACCAGCTGGACAACCACAGATGGTGTAAAAGATGAAGGTAGCGAAACAACATCTACGCCTGTCACTAATGGTGATCCTGTTATAACTGTAACCTACTATGCCCAGATAAAACTATTGGCAGCAGGAGGAACCCTTCCTCTGACGGTGGCAGGTATAGAGGTGCACAATGCTTTTGGCGAAAGCGTGTCGACAATGATTAATACCCGTGATGCTAACTCAATTGCATATGGTTCTTATAAGTCGAAAGAACCGGTAGATATAGGTAATATTGAAATCGAAGTCCCATATAACGGTGAAACCAAAATATTGAAACTTGTACGGGGTATTGAAAGAGCTCAGGATGTGCCAATTCATGTCAACTATGGTCAAGAACAGGTTGCAGAGCTGACAGCTGGTGAAGGTGGTAAGGCTCCGCATAAGCTGTTTGTTCCTAAAGGAACACAATGGGCATCCGAGCGCAGACCACTGAATCTCGCATATCCTGATTTTGCATATTATGTGTCTGATGCCTCCAGGTCGAATTGGTACAATAATCCTTCATCGGATTATCTCTATGATACACGTCACTCAGGATTGGAGGCTATGCCACTCGTTATGAAGACGAAGAAAATTAGTGATGTTGAGAAGATGGATTTGTTGACAAAGGCAAATGTAACATATACATACAGTCCTACCTGGAGTCTGAATAACATATATTTGAATATTCAAAATTGTGATCCTGCCCAGTTCTATCCTGGCGATCGTCTTCGTTTTTATGGTACAAGATTCACAGGTAATCCACCATATATAACTGTTGTTTTTGCAGATGGAAGCAAGCCTTATCTCGTTGACAACATCTTTGTTGACAGTGACCAGAATGGTAATTATCCTTCTGCGGCTTGTGTAGAAGTACTTCTTGATGAGGTTTTCTGTGAAAAATTGAATAACAGTAAGAAAGAAGACCCGGCCGATGGTAATATGAAGACCATGCTTCAGGTTCAGGGCAGTGGTTTTACATTGACAAAGATTACCAGAGTTCCATTTAAGTGAATAATATTAATCAAATACATAAAAATTGCATTTCTTTCGTAAGGGGCGGCTGCGCGAGCAGTCGCCCCTTATTCGGGCGGTAAAAAGGTCCGAACTCGGTCCCTAGAGGACAGAGGGTACCAGTTGCTTACGGAACACATAATTTGTAAAATTATTGTTCGGTGTGCGATAATACCCGACAATACGATACCCATCCTGCCAGATGAACTCCGCCTCATACTCCAACATCTGCGAGGCAATATCCTGCCTCTGTGCTTTAGGTGTAACAGCAAAGTGAAAATCGGAGACCCGTCGATGTTTTTGTTTCCTCTAAAACAGTGCAAGCCAAGCTGTTCATTGGTGTTTACATCCACAACAATAAAGGCAGTTGAAGTATTCAAATGTTTGCAGAACTCCTCAGAAGATACGAAAATTCCTCCAACCATCGCCTTCCATTCCTCACATTTCGTCGGAAAGATTTGGAACATATCCTTTTTTTCACTATCTTTGCCGAAAAATTGGCTCAGTTATGAATAGATAAGTTGTAACAGCGTGTCTGTATCCTTGTTATGTTGAGAATAGTCATATAAACACAGAAGGCTACAGGAGTGATGTAAGATGAGTAAAAACAACAATCAGGCATGGGATTAGTCCTAGACAGGTCAGGGCAGGCATTTTATCCTGTTTGGATTAAGACCCTGCCTGATTTTTAAAAGGATGCTATTGTAAAATATTAGTGGCTAATTATAAAGGGACATTACACAGAATCAATTCATAAAGAAGTTATGAGGAAAGTATTGAAAATCTTTGTATCCATCTGTACTGCTGTTTTTCTATGTGTAGTTGTGATTATGTGAGTGCTTCAACTTCCTCTATCGTGAGGCCGGTGTATTTGGCAATCAGTTCAATAGCCATGTTGTCGGCTTTCATTCTACGAGCATCCTCGATGTGGCCTTTCTCCATCCCTTTCTTCATCCCTTTCTCCATCCCTTTCTTCATGCCTTCTTTATTGCCTTTTTCCCAACCTTCATTATAGCCTTTCTTGGTGGCGGCCTCACGAAGAATACGCTCGTCGACAACTGCCAGCCAGAACTTCTCATAGGCATAGAGCTGACCTTCAGTCATGGCAGACTTCTCCACAAGTCCCAAAGCCTTGCGCGTCGCCTCGTTCTCCAAGAGCTCTGTGGGAGCCTCAATGGTATCCTCTGCAATCTCTGTCAGGAAGCGTAGCCATAGCACAGTCATCTTCTTCTCGGCGATGCTTTGCGGCTTGAACTTGACCTTCGGTCGAGTTTGTTCACGCTCGACAGAACCGATGCAAGCATCAATCTGTTCTCGCTTACTCACAAACTTCGGCAGTTCGACAAACACGAAGCGTAGCCCCTCGATATGACGATCGGTATGCTCAACATCAACGATGGCATAGTCGTGATAGAACTCATCAGTCTCGTAGTCGAAAGCTTTGTCGTTCACCAGGCTTAGGCTGTATACAGGCTGGATGAGCGAATAGTCCTCACCCTTGTCCAATTGGCGTACGATAGCCTTTGAGGCATTGAGTAACACACGGCGCTTGAACTCCTCGTTCCAGTAGAGCTGCATTTCAACAATGAACTGGCGCCCCTGCTGGTCCTTGCATCGTACATCGACGATACTGTCTTTCTTAGCCGGGTTCTCAGGTACCATCTCGGGTGTTAAGTACTCAACGCTCTCTATCTGCCCGTCTTCAGGCAGAGGCAGCAGGGCATTCAGCAGGCTCATCACCAGATCGGGATGCTCGCCGAAAACCAACTTGAAGGTCATGTCTGCCTTTGGATTGAGATACTTGCCACGCATTGTCACGTCTCCTTTCTTTGTTTCATTCTGTTTTTGCATAATACTTTGAATTTAGGGGTTTAACATACAGTTATCGGGTGCAAAGGTAGGTGTTTTTTTTGAAACGGCAAAACATTTATTCGAGATTTTATACATCTTTGGTAACAGCGTACCGGGCACGCTGTGAGGAGACTGACAGAAACTAGGCATTATTCCCTGGGAAACTAGGCATTATTCTGGTAGAAAATGCCGTAGTTTCTCGAGGTCTGCGGCATCGGAACGATATATTAATTATTAATTAATTAAATATTAAATTAATAGCCCCCATAAGGGGGCTTAAATTATTAATTAAATAAATAATAATAAAATAAAAATAAACGACGGTTTAGTAAGCAATCTTGCTGAAGTAATCCGACTTTATGAAAAGTGTCTTTTTCCTATACGAAATGTAACAACTTTCAAATGTTTGCGTTTTCGTTATGATTTTTTAACATAGAAATGCTTGCATTATATAAATAAATGATGTAACTTTGCAACCGAATTTCATGATTAGGTCAAGATTATATATTTAAAACCAATTTATTAATAACATTAAAATTTTTAGAATTATGAAGAAGTATTTGATGACAGGTGTTGCAGCCCTTGCTATCTGCGCTGCATTCACAAGTTGCTCAAAGAGTGGCGAGGAGCTCTACAATCAAGGAGCAATCGATGGCATGAACCAAGAAAAAGTCATTGAGAATTACAATGCCCGTTTCCTTGCTTATGTTGGTGGTTCAATTGCTCCTGATCAGGACTGGGGCTTTGGTTCTGCTAGTACGCGTGTAGCTGATCCCCGTGGTAATATGTGGGAAGCTGAAGGTTGGAATGTTCCTCCTGTGATTACCGATCAACAGAAGGACATCGTTCGCCGTTATTTCCAGCAGAACACTCCGCTCGGATATAATGATCCGGGATGGTCTGATTTCTGGATTCAGCAGGTTTATAAAGGTGGAACCAAGACAACTGACGGCTCCCAAACAACAGAAAAATATAGAATAGGCAATGGCGATATGGTTACTGGTGGTAATCATATGGATCACTTGTGCTCAAAGTCTGCAAGTGGAGTAGAAGATCACATTAATGATTTCAACAACAGCGACAACAATGACTGGGAAGGCCGCATGCTGATGGTATCTTCTTCTACTTACAGCTTTGGCTATATCAACAGTAATGCTACCGCTATCCACTATGACAAGGCCGCACTTGTAAGCTGGCGTGTTATTGCTCAATGGGCAGTAGATAATGGTTTGGAAAGCAGCGTTGAAGCCAGCGTTCTTAATGATGGTTGGAACCGTTCATATATGGGCTTCGACTGGGAGCAGGCTCTTCCCGATGACTGCTATAAACCTATTTACGATTACAGTGTAGGTTGGAGTGCTGATCTGCCTGGAGGATTCCCACTCTTAGGTTATGAAACATTCGAGTTTGAAGGCAATACCTACAGATTCTTGAGCGCCAATGCTAATCAGTATGCTTATGATGAAAGCGAGCCGACTTATGGTGGTATTGAAAATTATAGTGATAGGCCGAGCGATGCCACTATTCGTGAGTTGCTGTCTCTCGGCTATTTACCTTATTCCGACACTCTGAAAGACTGGATAAAGCTTTCTACGGGTGCTGATGGTTATTACAGCGACTGGATTGTTACGCTGACAAAGGCAGAGCAGGATACTCCTCCAACTCCTCCCACTCCTCCCACAAGGAACTACTCTATCCGTGTGCTGGGTGAAGACCTGACATTTGCAAATACAACATCGGCTAGTGGTGTGGATATTACAGACGCTGATGAAGGTGCAGACTTTGACTTCAATGACGTTGTATTCGACGTTGCTCATGTAACGAATGGAACAGCGGATGAGAATGGTACTTGGATTCGGGTGATGGCTGCAGGTGGTACGCTGCCTCTGTATATCGGCTCTGTGGCAGAAGCAAATGAGGTTCATCACATGTTTGGCCAGCCTACGACAAAGATGATTAATACTAACGCTCCAAGTGGTATAAGCGGTTTGGATCCTATCGAGTACAAGTATTCTGATGGTCAGGTGAATGCGAAAGAAATTGCTATCATTGTCATCAAGGACGGTATCCAGTTCACTCTTTCTGCTAACAGAGGTGAGCCCGCATCGAAGATCGCTGTGTCTAACATGAACTTCCAGTGGACTAATGAGCGTCAGAGCATTAAGAAGAAATATCCTCAGTTCGCTAAATGGGCTCAGGAAGGCCAGACTGTCATCAGCGAGTGGTGGAATTAATAATACATCAAATACTTAAAAGAACTAAATTATCTTTGGAGGGGGCGTCTGCGTGAGCAGGCGCCTCTTTATTTATTAATGTGTATTGTTTGTGAAACTCTGTTAAATAATTGCTGTTTTTGTTGGTTGGTATAGGAATTATTCGTATTTTTGCACAAATATTGCAATGTTATAACATAATAAGCTTATTGAAGTATTAGTATGAAGAAGTATTTGATGACAGTAATGGCAGCTGTAACCCTTGGCGGGTTGTTCGCAGGCTGCTCCAAAGATGCCGATATGGGCGGGGGCGAGAACTCCGCTGAGTTTAATATCGTGCAGAACTACGAGAATGCCTTTATCACCCGTTTCGGCCAGCCTGCCGAGACTCAGACGTGGGGCTTTGGTGAAATTGTGGCAGGCACTCGTGGGCATAATGCCAATGCCAACGAATGGGCAGATCCTGATAAGGAGTATGGCGGATGGGTGGTTCCCGATCCGTTGACAGATGATCAAAAACTCCGTGTTAAAGCCTATTTCCAGGCGATTCAGTATCCTGGTGGCACAAACTGTAACTATACGGATTTCTTCGTGCAACAGGTGTATAAAGGTAATCCCAGTACTGCAGGATCTAATTCACCTGAGCAATATAAATCGGCTAACAACGGATGGGTTGTTGGTAGTAATCACATGGATCACTTGACTGCTGGCTCTATTCACGATCATATCAATAATTTCAACTATGGAGATTATAGTGGGGGTGGTACGGTGACAGTGTTGGACAATGGTCAGCACGTGAATGGTGGTAGCACCCACCAAGATCAGATTATGCTGATGGTCAACTCGCAGACAGACTGTTTCGGTTATTGGAATAGCGACGGCTCTCTTGGTCATGACGATCGCTATCGTTTGGTTAGTGCAGAAGTTATTGACCAATGGGCTAAGGACTATGGTAACAATATCGGTGCAGCCGTTGTTGACAAGTGGAATCGCTCATTTATTGGTTTCGACTTTGATCAGATTGCAGGCGATGATGTATATGTCAAGACCAATGTAAGAGAAGAGAACGGTGAGAAGAAGTACGATCTAGTTTACGCTAAATACAGCGATGCCAGTTCGTTAGGATGCCAGTATGGTTGGGATGGTCAAAAGGCTATCCCGATGAATTCTGTTCCTGGTACTGCTGACTTGAATATCACAAGTGACTTTGACGGTTTTTGGAATGGAAGCGAAAGCAAAAGTCAGGACAGCGAAGGCATCATTACCTATAATGCTAAGGCGAATGGCGGTTTGAGAGCATGGTATTTTGGAACGAATTTTGAGTTCTCAAAATACGTCTCTGTAGTGGTAGAGTTTGCAGAATCTCCCAAGGTCTCTACTAAAATCATTGTTGAAGAAGGAGATGGAAATGGAATATGGAATACTTATGTACAAGAAGCATCCGCAAATGTCACCCAGATTGAATTTAATTTAACTGATAAAAATATAAGTAGCTGGAATATCGATCACTATATTAGGCAGATTGCTTTACAGGCAGGAGGTGATGATGCCTTAAAAATCCGCAGTATTTATCTGAAAGGGAAACCTGGAGTAGAGGGTCTTGGCGATATTACTTATAACGGAAAGCAGATTCCCTATCTCGTTGCTGAGACAAATGAGTATTGTGGTGATTTGATTAAGTTAAATGATACAGATCTGAAGACAAATCAGTATGTAGCAGCAGTTAATTCCAATCAAGATTGTTTGAATTTGTCAAAAATTAATGAGATGCTTGCAGGTGGCTATCTTCCTGTTTCTGGTAGTAATTTGAAGGATTGGGTGAAAGTTGGTGGTGGTGCCGACGGCTATTATTCCGATTGGATTGTTACTATTTGTAAGGCAAATGGGGGTACGACTCCTCCGCCTCCCTCAGGATTTATCTGCCGTATTATTGCTGAGGACTTGACGGTGGGTGAGAACAGCGACTTCGACTTCAACGATGTGGTGTTCGACGTTATCAATGGTGGCACAACACTTCGTTTGCGTGCCGCTGGTGGTGAACTGGAACTTTATGTGGCTGATCAGGAAGTTCATGACGCTTTTGCCACCAAGTATTCTGGTATTACCCGGACTACATTGATCAATACAGGTTGGAATGGTCCTGTCGACTATGAGAATTATTATGTGGATATTCCCAGTGGAGGCACTTACAGCACTCGTGCTTTGGCAGAGTCTATCCCCATAGTCGTGAAGAAGAACGGGCAGATGATCACGCTCAAGGCTGAGAAGGCCAAAGTGGCCAGCAAGGTGGCTGTAGGCAGTGACTTTGAGTGGTGTGCTGAGCGTGAGGACATCGACAAGAAGTTCCGCAAGAAAGATTATACGAAACTCTTCCAGCAGTACGTGATTGGTAAACTGGGCGATGACTGGGATAGTGGTACTGCGTGGTATCAGTATAGAGGTCAATAAAAAGAAGATAATTTCTTTTCATCAAAGTACTTAAATACTAACCCGGAAGGGGCATCTGTTGAGGCAGGTGCCCTTTTTTTGCATTATTATTTGGTTTTTTGCTCACTTAATCGTACCTTTGCAGTCAGTATGGTACTGAATTATATTTGGATAGCGTTTTTCATTGTCGCATTCGTCATTGCGGTGGTGAAGTTGGTGTTCCTGGGAGACTATGATGTGTTCCCCGCCATGATGGATTCGACGTTCTCTTCATCGAAGACCGCGTTTGAGATCTCGTTGGGTCTGACTGGCGTGCTGTCGCTCTGGCTGGGCATCATGAAGATCGGTGAGAAGGGCGGTGTGGTGAACGTGCTGGCTCGGCTGCTGTCGCCCGTGTTTGCAAAGCTCTTCCCGGACATTCCCAAGGGGCATCCCGTGACGGGAAGCATCTTCATGAACATCGCTGCGAACATGCTGGGCCTTGATAATGCTGCCACACCCTTAGGTCTGAAGGCGATGGAGCAGCTGCAGGAGGTTAACCCCAAGAAGGATACGGCCTCGAACCCAATGATCATGTTCCTCGTGCTGAACACCAGCGGCCTGACGCTTATACCTATTTCTATATTAGTATACAGGGCCCAGATGGGTGCCGCCCAGCCGACGGATGTGTTTATTCCCATCCTGCTGGCGACGTTCTTCTCGACGCTGGCGGGCATCATCATTACCAGCCTCTATCAGAAGATCAACCTCCTGAACCGTACCATACTCCTGACGTTGGGTGGTGCTGCGCTGGTGGTGGCTGCCGTCATCTGGGGCTTCGGACAGCTCGACTCCGTGCTGATGAACAAGGTGAGCACCTCGACGGCAAACATCCTGCTGATGCTGATTATCATCGCCTTTATCCTGGCTGGCATGCGGAAGAAGGTGAACGTCTACGATGCCTTTATCGAGGGCGCGAAGGAAGGCTTTACGACAGCCGTCCGTATTATCCCCTATCTGGTGGCTATCCTCGTGGCCATCGGTGTGTTCAGGGCTTCCGGGGCGATGGATATGCTCATCAATGGCATCGGCTGGACGGTAGAGGCTTGTGGCGGAAACAGTGACTTTGTGGGCGCTCTGCCCACAGCCTTGATGAAACCGCTGAGTGGCAGTGGGGCCAGAGGCATGATGGTCGATGCGATGACCACCTATGGTGCCGACTCGTTCATCGGCCGTCTGAGTTGTATCTTCCAGGGTTCGACGGATACGACGTTCTATATCCTCGCCGTCTACTTCGGCAGTGTGGGCATCCGAAAGACCCGTCATGCTGTCGCCTGCGGACTCTTGGCAGACCTCGCAGGAATTATTGCGGCGATAGCAATTGCGTATCTTTTTTTTAGTTAGGGTAATTAGGGTGAATTAGGGTAATAAGGGTGATTAGGAAATATGGAAGAATATCAAAAGAAACCAGGGAGTTATAAGACGCTGAAGGCTTATCAGAAGTCGGAATGTGTCTTTGATATCACTTATTACTTTGTAGAGCATTTCCTTGATAGAGGGCATGACAGGACTGTTGACCAGATGCAGCAGGCTGCACGCTCTGGAAAACAGAATATCGTAGAAGGATATAGCGACGCTGAGGGATCTTCCGACTCTTACCATAAATTGACGGTCATTGCCAAAGGGAGCCTGGAGGAACTTCTGGAAGATTATGAAGACTATCTTCGCGTTCATCAGTTAGAACGCTGGGGGCAACAACACTTGAAATATCAGGCATGTATCCCTCTTTTCCAAAAGCATAACGACAGTAAATGGTATCGTCGGCAGATAGAAGGTCGAAGTGATGAGGATATAGCGAATATCGCCATTATTGTGATTCATCAGACGCTGGCTCTGCTTAGAGGTCTCATAGACAGGATCGACAAGAAGTTCTTGGAAGAAGGCGGCATCAAAGAACAGCGCTTTCAGGCGAGACTGAAATATAGAAGTAATCATCAAAGGGTGATTAGGGATAGTTGGGAAGTTAGGGATCTTAGGGATTTTAGGGAAACCTCTAACGATCCTAATAACCCTAATGGCCCTCATATCCCTAATGACCCTAATGGCCCTAACTATCACCCCTAATGGCAAATCTGAAATCACTCGCAAAGGATACGGCCATCTATGGCCTTTCGAGCATCGTTGCCCGATTCATTAATTATCTGCTGGTGCCTATCCAGACTGCACGGTTTGCGGCATCTGGCGGAGAATATGGCATCATCACCAATGTCTATGCCTACGTTTCTCTGCTCATCATCATACTGACCTTCGGCATGGAAACGACCTTCTTCCGTTTCATGAGTAAAGAAGGCGAAGACCCCAAGAAAGTCTATTCCACTGCTTTGACGATGGTCATGATGACATCGCTGATCTCAGCGGTGCTGCTTATGCTGTTCTTATATCCAATAGCGACGACAGCAGGCTATGCAGATCATCCGGAATATGTGGCTGTGATGTATATTACCGTTGCCATCGATGCGTTTATGGCCATCCCCTTTGCCTATCTCCGTTATCTGCATAAGCCTATCCGCTTTGCTTTGCTGAAGATTATCAATATCTTGTTGAACATTACGCTCAATCTCTTATATTTGATTGTCTTGCCTACTTTGAAGCTGAATCTGTTCGGTATCTATGACGAGATGTTCACCTTGGACGTTGCCTATGTCTTCTATATCAACCTCTTCTGCACCTGTACTACGCTGTTAATGCTCTGGAAGGAATGGACTGCCGTGCCCTTTAAGATTGACAAGGAAACTTGTAAGCGGATGCTCAGTTATACTTGGCCGCTGCTGGTGATGGGTTTCGCGGGACAGCTTAACCAGGCTGCTTCACAAATCCTGTTCCCCTATCTCTTCGACGGAACTCAGGAGGAAGCTCGCGCTCAACTTGGCACCTACGGGGCTTGTATCAAAATTGCCATGATCATGGTCATGATTACTCAGGCGTTCCGATTTGCATACGAACCATTTGTGTTTGGCAAATCGAAAGACAAAGACAATCGTGAGACATACGCCCAGGCCATGAAGTACTATCTGATCTTTACGCTCTTGGCCTTCCTTGTGGTCATGGGATATCTTGACATCCTGAAGTATCTGGTTGGAGAAAGTTATTGGGACGGCTTGCGCGTTGTACCTATCGTCATGGCAGCTGAAATCATGTTTGGTGTTTTCTTCAATCTCTCTTTCTGGTATAAGCTGACGGACCGTACTATCTGGGGTGCCTATTTCTCTGGCATCGGAGCGATGGTGCTCATTGTGATTGACATCCTGCTTATACCTAAATTCAGCTACATGGCCTGTGCTTGGGCAGGATTTGCTGCATACTCCACTTCAATGCTGTTATCCTACTTTATCGGACAGCGCTATTACCCCATTGCCTATCCCATCAGACAGATGAGTCAATATGTTATACTTACCATTTTCCTTTTTGTGGGCATGCAGTATGCCAGTAACATGCTTCCCCTTTGGGCTACTCTTATCGTCAATACCCTGCTGATTGCCGTCTTTGCTGTCTATTTGGTCAAGAAAGACTTCCCTCTCAGCAATCTCCCCATCATCGGAAAGAAATTCAAAAAATAAAATCATATGAAAAAATCCCTATTCGCCCTAACGTCCCTACTATCCCTACTCACTCTCTCCCTTCCTTCCAAGGCCGACGAGGGTATGTGGACTCTTTATAACCTGCCGAATGCCGTCTATGAGACGATGAAGCAGGAGAATTACGAACTGCCATACGGTGCGTTGTATGAGGGTGACGATGCTATCAAGAACTGCGTCGTGAACTTCGGTGGCTTC
>Ga0265298_10008372_pt1 | contig 12435 bp, 12 predicted proteins | sample AusTroGonzalo_MG_3_FD_193486 | JGI IMG/M metagenome (GOLD analysis project Ga0265298, IMG submission 193486) | Bovine rumen microbial communities from tropical cattle in Woodstock, Queensland, Australia - Gonzalo_01 | ecosystem: Host-associated > Mammals > Digestive system > Stomach > Rumen ... | reverse complement strand
TGGGATGGCGATCGGCTCGCGCAGGGCTGGGAGCGGCATCTCAAGAAACGTTCCCGCACCATCCGGCTCGTGACGAAGAAAAAGGCCCTGGATTTCGACCGGTGGACCGGGTTTGCCCGACGTTTCCAGACCGTGTGCCGGCCGGTGTATGCCTGGAACAAGCCGGCGATGGCCGGTCTGAACCTCGTGGTCCGGATTCCGGACCGCTTTACCAGAATCGGACTATGATTAATTCTTCTAACATGCCGCTTGTCTCCGTCATCGTGCCGATGTATGGAGTCGAAAACTACATTTCCCGCTGCGCGGGGAGTCTGTTCGCGCAGACCTATCCCGGCATCGAATTCATCTTCGTGGACGACGGTGGCAAGGACCGGACCGTGGAAATCCTCCGCGACCTGCTGAGCAAGCAGGATCCTTCGTTGCAGGAGCGCGTCCGGATCATCTCCAAAGTGAACGAGGGCCTTCCGTACGCCCGCAAGACCGGCCTGGATGCCGCAACGGGGGAATATGTCCTCCATGTCGATGCGGACGACTGGGTGGAGCCCGACACCGTGGAGAAACTCGTCCGGAAGGCGCTCGAGACCGACGCCGACATCGTGGTCTACGACTTCTGGAAAGAGTACGAGAACCATAACAAGCTGGACAGTGAACAGGACAGCTCCATCGCCGATCCGAACCTCTTCCGGATTCGTCTTTTCGCCTATCATTCCTACGGCTACGTGTGGAACAAATTCTGCCGTAAGAGCCTGTACGACGGCGTTTTCGTGCCTAAGTACGCCATGCACGAGGACATCGTGTTCAGCTCCCAGATTCTGTTCAAGACCCGGAAGATCGCCCATCTCAAGGAGGGGCTTTATCACTATGACCGGACCGTCAGCACGTCCGCGACGCGGGCTCCGCGGAAGTTCCGCCGCGGGAACTCGGCCCGGAACATGATGGACCTGTATCTCCATTTCGAGGGACAGGATCCGTCTCCGGTTTCCGACCTCCGGGAGGAGATTTTCCTCCGGGCGGCCTGGGCGGGTTTTTCCCTGGACCGGAACCTCTTCAAGGAGTATCCCTTCCTGGCTTCTGCCGTCCGCGCCATCCCGATTACGCCCGGCTACCATATCGGCAAGATCCGGCAGTCCATCATCAAGGTCTTCCTTCTGACGCACTATCGATGAGACGTCTCCGGTATATCGCCCGCGTGACCATCTTCGGTCATATCTTCAACTGGCTCTGGCGCCCCCGGTTGGAGCGTCGGCGCGTGCGCGGACGGGTGACCCGGGAGGCGGCTGTGGAATATATGCGACCGTATGTCGCGGCGGTCCGTGACGTGCCGGAGGAAAAATCGGACCATACGGAACCCCGCCGCATCTTTACGCTGTGGCTGCAGGGCGAACAGCAGGCTCCGCCGCTGGTGCATGCCTGTATCGACAGTATCCGGAAACAGTCCGGCGCCGAGGTGGTGGTCCTGGACGCGCAGTCCCTTTCCGACTGGATCGACCTTCCCGAGGTCATTCTCCGGAAGTGGAAGGACGGGCTGATGTGCGCCGCTCACTTCTCCGATTTCTGCCGGGTGGAACTCCTGTATCGGCACGGCGGTGTCTGGATGGACGCCACGGATTATCTGCCGTCCCCCTTGCCGGAATGGCTTTGGGAGGCCGATTTCTTCGTCTATAAAGGGGGAGACATCGCTACGGGATCCTACGGCGGCATCCAAAACTGCTTCATCCGCGGTGCGAAGGGCGCCTATCTGCTCAAGGTCTGGCGGGAAGCGATTCTCGCGTACTGGGAGAATGAAGACCGGCCCATAGATTATTTCGTCCATCAGCTCCTCTTCAGCGCGGCGGTCAAGGAGAATCCCCGGGCAGCCGAGCTTTATGCCGCCATGCCTTCCATGGTCCAGGATCCCACGCACGTCCTGTGGTTCGGGTATGGGGACAAACCCTATGACGAGGACCTTTACCATTCCATCTGTTCCAAGGCCCTCTTCCAGAAGATGAATTACAAATCCCCGTCGGCGACCTCTCCGGTTCCGGGCAGTTTCGCCGACCACCTCCTTGCTCCGTACCGATGAAACGCCTGTTCCTGTTCGCCTTTTATGATCCCCAGGGAATCGTGGGGGAAGCGGCGCTCCGGTATTTGGAAGCGCTGCGCGGCCTGGGTGATATCGTCCTGGCGACGGACTGTGACTTGCAGTCCGGCGAGGCGGACAAACTGGCGCCTCTGGTGGTGTCTTTTACGGCGTCCCGTCATAAGGAATACGATTTCGGCTCCTACAAGCGGGCGTTTTTACAGGCGGACCTGTCTGGGTATGATGTCGTGTATCTGGTCAATGACTCGGTCGTCGGCCCTGTCTATCCGTTGGAATCCTACCTGAGCCAAATGGAAGCGCTGGGGACGGACGCCTTTTCCCTGGTACTCAACCCTTCCCGCAAGGAACGGCATCTCCAGTCCTGGTTCGTCGGCCTCCGCCCGTCCGTTTTCCTGACTCCCTGGTTCCGGGCTTTCATGGAGTCCGTCACGGCCGTCGGAAGCAAGGGAGAGGTTTGCAACCGCTATGAAAGCGGTCTTGCACGCCTGCTGGATGCCCATTCGATACCGTATGCCGGCCTCTATGAACTCAAGGGGAAGACGGTGTACAACGATGTCTGGCGCCTTAGCGCAAAGGGTTTTCCGTTCTTCAAGAAATCGGCCTTCACCCGGCACGGCGGCAGCCTCGGACCGTCGGTCAGAAAAGTGCTGGCGAAGGCGGATCCGGCGATGGCAAGCGCCGTTGTTGCCGATATGGACCGTCTCTACGGAGAGGACTATCGACGCAAGTTCCTTTCGGCGAGCCGCATACAGGCTTTCGGCCGTTATCTCAGTTATCTTTCCCGCAAGGTTACGGGTCGATGACCACGAGCGCGAGGGTATCCCGGTTCACCGGCGGTCCCGCCTTGAAGTACACCATCACCGAGCCCCCCTTCCAAGTATGGATTGTCAGCCCGTGTCCGTCCGGGTCCACGTCGAAGGTGTATAGGTTGTGCACCCGCTCGTCGTCGTCCCAGGCGACGGGTTCGATTTCGAAGTCCACATCGGCAGGAAAGACCTCACACCAGAGGTGGAAGTCATCCCCGGATCTGCATTCGTTGTAGGCCGCCGGGTGGAGGCTGAAGCGGGTTTCCGGGATGAGGCGGCTCTTGTCTACGCGCCAACCGTCCTCTCCGAGGCCGGTCCCTTCCAGATGGACCGTCACCTTGCAGGCTGTGTTGCGGAAGATGTCGAAGTTTCCCGGCCCGTCGCCCAGATAGAAGCGGTACACCAGTGGCTCTCCCGCCCGCGTGTGCCAGGAGTTCGAGTGGTAAGAACCGCGGATTTCCAGATAGGAGCACACCTTGTCATACTGGCCCTCGGTAAAGACCTTGCCGCGCTCGTCCTTCGTCGTCAGCAGGTCTCCCTGCAGGTTCTCCGGCAGATACAGGCTCACGCTGCCGCTCACGCCGGTCGTTTGGTCGATATTGAGCGCCTGCACCAGTTTCCCCTCCAGCGAAAAACCGCCCGCGAATACCTGGGTGGCCGATTCCGCCCGGCTGTCACCGAAGAGACGCACCGAAGACGGGCCGTTCCCGATATGGACGGAAGTGACCTGGAAGGAGACATCGCTGTCCAGTTTGCTCCGGTCGATGTTCACGTCGATCCGGGCCATCGTCCGGACCAGCGGGAGCAGGACCTCCGTCTCACCCTCGTTCACGTACCCGTCCAGGTGCGCGCTCATCGGCATGCCCCGGCTGTACTCGTCGGGATAGGCCAGATGGTAACGGTAGGATTCAATGTCTTTCCGCGACAGGGCCGGCAGGGCATAGCCGATGTTGGCGGCCGCGAAGATGTCGTAGGGGACGCCTTTCAGGAGGCCGGTCTTCAGCCGGACCGCCCCGTCCGTGACGGTAAGCTGCCGCCCGGAGAGGAACCGCCTTTCTTCCAGGAGCCCTTCTGAATTGTATATGAGCAGATTAATGTCGGAGACAAGCGTCTCGTCCGGTAAACCGGACCGGGTGGGGGTACTGCCTTCCAGATCCAGGACCAGTACGGTTCCGGCATACCGGTCGTCACGGTCCCGGCTATCACATCCTATCATCAAGCTTAACACTAACAGCAGGACTCCGGCCCTCCTCATCGCTTGTCTCCTCCATCAATCAGTTGAAATGTATGTCTTCCCATTCCCGGCCGTCCCAGTCCATGACCCGGCTTTCCAGCCGGATGGATCCGGCGACGGCCGGCGTGTCCGGGTCGGTCGTTCCGGCCCGTGTGAGCGTTACGTCCATCCGATACTGCGCGTCGGCTTTCAGCCCCGGCAGTTCGATGGGATAGTAGTAGGTCGTTCCCCGGAGTTTTCCTTCGATCACCAGCCGGGTGGCGGGGCTGCCGAATTCCGTTCCGTCAGAAGGGTTCGGATAGCAGAAGAAGCTGGCATCCGGGTAGATGCGCCCGCCCAGGGACGGAGTCAGGGTCTGCAGGACGGTTTCCGGATGGGAAAGCGCCGCTGTCGCTGTCTCGTCCAGACGCCCGGCGTTGAGCCAGCTGGACGGCGTATCCTCCGGCGCGAAAGGCCGGCAGACCTCCGAAGCGTATGTGAGGTATGCGCGGACATCCTGCAGCTTCTCTCCCGCATAAGGCCGTTCGCTGAATTCACAGGCGACGGACCGGAGGGTGATCTTCGAGAGCATCGGACGCAGGGTGACCTGGCCCATCTTACCGGCTTCCGACGTTCCGTAAAGCATTGGCGCGGACGGGTTTTCGTCGGCCAGACGGAAGGGGAGATCCGCCAGGGAATCGAAGCTTCGGATGCCGCTCCAGGCGTAAGTGCCTGATGGATAATTGGAAAGGATGACTACCTTCCGGGCGGCCGTGGACGAGGTCCCCGTCACTCGGTTCCCGGGGGCCCCTTCTTGGTGCTGATATGCATCCAGACGGTACAAAGGAGCATCTTGGAAGAACAGTAAATCAATGCCTTGCAAGTTTGTTTTTCCGACAATAAGTGTATATATTTGTGTCCTCCGCATCGCGGGTGTTGTTTCCGGCTGAGGAAGAGGCGTACAGGCAAGAAGCAAAAAGGCCGGGAGGTGGCAGAATGCCCCACGTAGAGCCGCAGAGAGGCGGCGCCCGAAGCGGGTGTAGACAGTGTTGAAGGTGAAGTGTATTTTCCGGCCTTTGTGCATGTTCGGCGTTTTTTGTCGAAGCAAAGTTAGGGAGGGCCGACGGAAGGTTACGGCAGCAGGGTAGGTCTGTCCCGCAGGTTTTAATGTTTTTTATTCACTTTCATTGTTTCTTGTCCTCCGAGGATAAGAAACATGCGAACGTAAGAAATAATTTTATGCACTTTTTACGAACTTTACGACATCTTTTTGACGCAAAACGCGACCTCACGCCCTTCTTTGAGCGCCAGGCCGACCTCCTTTGCCAGTCTTCCGATATCCTGGTCCGGATGTTTTCCACCGTTGACCCCGAACAGTGGATTCTCCGCCAGCGCGAGATCAAGTCCCTGGAGTCCCAGGGCGACGCGCTCCTGCAGGATTACCGGGAGCAGCTGTCCGAGCGACTGATGGGCTCCCTCAGCCGTACGGACCTCACGACCATCGCCATGTCCATGGACGACAGCCTGGACGTCATCAAGGACGCCGCCAAGGCCGTCCAGATCTACCGCCCCAAGAAGATCGACCAGCAGCTCCAGGACCTCGCCCAGCTCATCCGCGACGAAGCCCAGGCCCTGCGCGACCTTCTGCCCATGCTCTGGCACATCCGGGACAAGGCCACGGCCATCTCCCTCCAGTGCGACCGGGTGACGGAGATGGAACACGCCGCCGATGACGCCTACGAGGAGTACATCGGCTACATCTTCACCGAGGAGGAGGACATCCGGGAAATGACCAAATACAAGAATCTCGCGGAACTCCTGGAGAAAGCGACCGATTCCGAGAAACACGTCGCCGACTGTGTCCGGCTGATGGTGCTCCGGTTCCTGCACGAATAGATTCCTTCGCTTTGCTCGGAATGACAATTCCCTGTCATTCTGAGGAGGTCGAAGACCGACGAAAGAATCTAAAAAAGCCCGACTCGCATGAGCCGGGCTTTTGCTATGCGTTCGGAGACTAACCTCCGAAGTTATCGAAGAGGATGCTCTCGGGAGCGACGCCGAGGGAGTCGAGCAGGTCGCACACGCACTTGGTCATCATGGGCGGACCGCACATGAAGTACTTGATGTCCTCGGGAGCCTCGTGGTTCTTGAGGTAGGTCTCGTTCATCACGTTGTGGACGAAACCGGCGGTGTACTTCACGCCGGCGGCATCGGCGGCCGGATCCGGACGGTCGAGGGCCAGGTGGAAGTGGAAGTTCGGGAACTCCTTCTCGATCTCGGCGAAGTCCTCCAGGTAGAAGGCCTCGACGAGGGCGCGGGCGCCATAGAAGAAGTGGACCTGACGGTTCGTCTTGAGCGTCTTGAACAGGTGCATGATGTGGCTGCGGAGCGGAGCCATGCCGGCGCCGCCGCCCACGAAGATGTATTCCATATCCTCAGGATCGTCCTTCGGAAGGAGGAATTCACCGTAAGGGCCGCTGATCATCACCTTGTCGCCCTTCTTGCGGGAGAAGACGTAGGTGGAGGCGATTCCCGGAGGAACGCCCGGGACGAACTTGAACACGCCCTTCGGCTGGGTGCGGTCGAACGGAGGGGTAGCGATACGCACGTTGAGCTTGATGACGTCCTTCTCGGCGGGATACGAGGCCATCGAGTAGGCGCGGATCGTGGGCTCCGTGTTCTTGAACTTCAGGGAAGTGATGCCATATTTCTCCCAGTCGCCCATGTAGATGGGATCGACGCCCATGTCGGAGAAGTCGGCCTCGTACTCCGGAATGTCGATCTGGATGTACTCGCCGGACTTGAAGTCGATGTGCTCGCCTTCCGGCAGACGGACGGTGAACTCCTTGATGAAGGTGGCCACGTTCTCGTTGGAGATGACTTCGCACTCGAGTTTCTTGACGCTGAGGGCGCTTTCGGGAACGGCGATCTGCAGGTTGTCCTTGACCTTGACCTGGCAGCCCAGGCGCCAGCCTTCCTTGATCTGCTTGCGGGAGAAGAAACCGGTCTCGGTGGGGAGGATGGTTCCGCCGCCTTCGAGGACCTGCAGCTTGCACTGTCCGCAGTTGGCCTTACCGCCGCAGGCGGAAGGAAGGAAGATGCCGTGGTCGGCGAGGGTGTGCATCAGGTCGCCGCCGGGAGTGACTTCCAGTTCCTTGGAGCCGCCGTTGATGGAGACCTTGACGGAACCGGACGGGGTGAGCGCGGTCTTGATCCAGAGGAGAAGAGCCACGAGAATCAGCGTGACGATGGTCATCACGATGATGGCGAAAAGAAGTGTATTTGCCATAGTGCTTTCCTCCGGATTAAAGGGTTACACCCATGAAGGTCATGAAGGCGATGCCCATCAGACCGACGGTGATGAAGGTGATGCCGAGGCCCTTGAGGGCGGCCGGGACGTTGGAGTACGCCATCTTCTCGCGGATCGCCGCGAGGGAGACGATGGCGAGGAACCAGCCGATGCCGGAGCCGAGGGAGTAAACCACGGCCTCACCGATATTGAGGAAGTCTTTCTGCTGCATGAACAGGGAACCGCCCAGGATGGCGCAGTTCACGGCGATCAGCGGCAGGAAGATGCCCAGGGACGAGTACAGTTCCGGCGAGAACTTCTCCACGACCATTTCCACGATCTGCACCATGGCCGCGATGACCGCGATGAAGACGATGAAGCTGAGGAAGCTCAGGTCAACGCCTTCGATGAGGGCGTCGGGAGCCAGCACATAGCGGTTGAGGAGGTAGTTCACCGGAAGGGTGATGAGGAGAACGGCGATAACAGCGAGGCCGAGGCCGGCAGCCGTCTTCACATTCTTCGATACCGCCAGGAATGAGCACATTCCCAGGAAGTAAGCGAAGATCATATTGTCCACGAAGATGGACCGTACGAATAAGCTGAGGTATTCCATAAGGCGTCGTTGTTATTTTTCCTGGAGATCTTTCTGGATGCTCCGCTGGACCCACACGATGCATCCCAGGAGGATGAGGGCGAACGGAGGCAGGATCACGAGGTTGTTCGGAACATAGCCGAACCGGTTGAGGATGTCGATACCGAACAGGGTGCCGCTTCCGAGGAGTTCACGGAAGAAGGCGACGATGAGCAGGATCAGTCCGTAGCCGGCGCCGTTGGCGACACCGTCGAGGAAGGACGGCCACGGCTTGTTGCCGAGGGCGAACGCCTCGATGCGGCCCATCACGATGCAGTTCGTGATGATGAGGCCGATGTACACGGACAGCTGCTTGTCGATCGCGTAGGTGGCCTCGAAGGACTTCAGGATCTGGTCCACGAGGATCACCATCATGGCGACCACCACGAGCTGGACGATGATGCGGACACGGCCCGGGATGGTGTTGCGCAGCAGCGACAGGATAAGGCTGGAGATGCCGCAGACGACGATGACGGAAAGCGCCATGACGAGCGCACCCTTCAGCGTGACCGTCACCGCGAGGGAAGAGCAGATGCCCAGCACCAGGACGGTGATCGGATTACCCTTGAAGATAGGGTTGAGGATGGTTTCTTTCAATTTTGCGTTCATGGCTTATTCCTCCACTTCTTTGTTTTCACACGCTTCACCTTCTTCGCAGTTGCCTTCGCAGTTCTCGTCGCAGCAGGCCTTCTCGGCCGGAGCCGCGCCCTGGAAGTACTTCGCATAGGCGGCGAACCAGACGTTGATGGCGTCGGTCAGGCCGTTGGAGGTCATCGTCGCGCCGGTGATGGCGTCGATCTTGTTGTCGATGGTTTCGGAACCGTCGGCTTCCTTGGGGGAGCCGCCCTTGACGATCTCGAAGACCTTGGCGCCGGAGAAGTCGGGCTTTTCGCCCACGAACTCGGCCTGGAAGGCGGGATCGTCCTTGATCTTGGCACCCAGGCCGGCGGTCTCGGACTCATGGTCGAAGTAGGCGCCGGCGATGGTCTTCATGTCTTCCTCGAAGGCGATGTAGCCCCAGACCGGACCCCACAGGCCCGCGCCATAGATGGGAACCACGGTCTTGCCGTTCTTGAACTTGAACACGGGAATGGCGGGTTCGCCGGTCTTGTTGGCGCCGCCCTTGATATTGTAGTTCTGACGCTTGAGCTCCTTCGGGCTGAGCACCTGGTCCAGCGGGAGGTCGGCGACCTTCTGGCCGTTGACATCGACCAGGAAGGCCTCGCCGATTTCCTCGGCGTACTTGGCGAGGACGGCGGCGTTGCCCTGCTTCTGGAACTCGGCCTTGGTCCCGAACTGGGCCGCGGTGAGCATCTGGGAGATGGTGTCAGCCTTCTCATTGGCCTCCTGCTTGCCCTTGAGGGACTGGGAGACGAAGGCGAGGAGCGCGGCTACGACGACCACGATGACGGTCGTATAGATAATCGTATAGACGTTGTTGTTCGTATTCATAGCGCGTATCCTTTAGACGGTTTGCACTTTCTTCGCGCGGCGGTTGATGTGGGCCGTGACGACGCAGTGGTCGATGAGCGGGGCCATCGTGTTCATGAACAGGATGGCGAGCATCATGCCTTCCATGTAGCCGGGGTTCCACAGGCGGACCACCACGGCGAGGGCGCCGATGAGGAAGCCGTAGATCCACTTGCCGGTTTCGGTCTGGGCCGCGGTGACCGGGTCGGTGGCCATGAAGACCGAACCGAACAGGAAGCCGCCCATCACGATCTGGTAGTAGCAGGGGAGGGCGGTGGCACCCGCGAGCTGGCCGAGCCAGCCGACGAGGAGGCCGCCGGCGACGCTGGAGACCATGATCTTCCAGGAAGCCACGCCCGTCCAGACGAGGAGGATGGCGCCGAGGAGGATGGCGATGACGCTGGTCTCACCGGTGGAGCCGGGGATGAATCCGTAGAACATGTCCATGAAGGAGTACTGGCCCACGGCACCGGTGGCGGCGTCGAAAGCGCCGTCATGGGCGATGCCGAGCGGGGTGGCGGCGGAGACGGCGTCCACGCCCTTGAGGGCGGAGACCCACGTCTTGGACACCCACACGGAGGAGCCGGACATCGACGACGGGTAGGAGAAGAACAGGAAGGCGCGGGCCACGAGGGCCGGGTTCCAGATGTTCATGCCGGTACCGCCGAACACTTCCTTGACGAAGATGACGGAGAAGGCCACCGCGAGGGCGAGCATCCAGAGGGGAACGTCCACCGGGACGATGAGCGGGATGAGGAAGCCGGTGACGAGGTAACCCTCGTTCACTTCCTCGCCGCGGATCTGGGAGGAGCCGAACTCGATGGCGAGGCCGACGACGTAGGACACCACGAACAGCGGGAGCATCCGGAGGAATCCGTACCAGAACATATGCCAGAAGTTCCAGTCGAGTCCGTAGGTGGTGGAGGTCTGGAGGCCCACGTTGTACATGCCGAACAGGGCGGCGGGGACGAGGGCGATCACGACCATGATCATGACGCGCTTGAGGTCGATGCCGTCACGGACGTGGGCACCTTTCGCGGTCACCGTGCCGGGAACGCGGAGGAAGGTGTCGAAAGCATCGATGGTAGAGTGAAGCCAGTACAGCTTGCCGCCTTTCTCAAAAAGGCCGGGTTTCTTTTCTTCTGCCATAACTTATGCCATTTCTTTAATCATCAGGTCGATGCCCTGCTGGATCATGGCCTGGATGTCGTTCTTGGAAGGATCCACGTAGTCGCAGAGGGCCAGGTCTTCGGGAAGGACCTCGTAGATGCCGAACTTCTCCATCTTCTCGATGTCGCCCGCGAGGCAGGCCTTGATCAGGTAGATGGGGAAGATGTCCATCGGGGTCACGTCCTCGAAGCACTTGGTCTCGACGAACGCGCGGGGACCGCCGTGCAGGTTGGTGTCCATGTCGTACTTCTTCTTGGGGGTAAGCCAGGAGAAGTAGCACCAGGAGGAGCTGTGCACTTTCGGGCGGAAGGGCTTCGCCCAGCCGAACCACTCGCGCTCCGTGCCTTCGTGCAGGAGGGTGAGCTGGTCCTGGAAGAAGCCGAGGGTGCCGTCGGCGCCGAGGTTCTCGCCGGTGAGGACGTCACCGCCGATGACGCGGGCGTCGGCCGGGACGTCGGTGATTTCCTTCACCGGGGTGCCCGGGAGGGCGACGACGTAAGCGGGATCCGCCGCGACGGGGCCGGTGACGGCCACCTTGCGGGTGAGGTCCAGCTTGCCGGTGTTGATCACATGGCCGAGAGCCGCGACGAACAGGACGGGCATCGTCCACACGGTCTCACCCTTCTGGATGGGAGCGATGTGGCTGATCTGCACGCCTACGTTGCCGGCGGGGTGCTTGCCGCTCACGGAGTGGACGATGGCGTTCTCCACCTTGTGGAACGGGCTGCTGTTCCAGACGGCCTTGTTCACGGAGAAGTGGACGCCGCCGTCGGTAAGCTTGGCGAGGGCGCTGACACCGGCCTGGATGTCCGCGAAGCGGTCGCCGAGGGTGAACTCGGTGTCGGCCGCGAGCGGGGCGGTGCTGAAGGAAGAGATGAAGATGGCCTTCGGACGGAGGGCGGGATCCGCCTGGACGCCGTAAGGACGCTGGATGAGAGCGCCCCAAAGGCCGGTCTTGAGGAGAAGCTCCTTCACCTGGTCTGCGTCGGCGGGGACTTTCGTCCCGAAATCGACGTACTCCTGGGAGGCGTCGGCATCGACCAGGACGGCGAGCAGCTTTCTCTTATCACCCCGGACGATGCTCTTCACCGTGCCGCTGACCGGCGAGGTGACGAGGATCTGGGGCTTCTGCTTGTCGGCGAGGACGGGGGAACCGGCGAGTACGCGGTCGCCTTCCTTCACGAGGAGTCTCGGAAGGAAACCTTTGAAATCCGTGGGCTTGACGGCGACGACGCCCGGTTTGACCGTCTTCACGACCTTCTGGGCGGCGGCACCCTTCACGGGGATGTCGAGGCCCTTTTTCAAAACGAGCTGGTTAGACATTATCAAATAGTTTATGAACTTTCTCTTAGAAGAGACTGCAAATTTACACTTTTTTTTGCTATTTTCGTGCAAATTATTGTGGAAGATATGAGCGCGATATTAGAGGATTTGAACAAGGAGCAGAGGCAGGCGGTTGAAAGTGTGGAAGGACCGGTGCTGATCGTGGCGGGGGCAGGCTCCGGAAAAACCCGCGTACTGACTTCCAGAATCGCCTATATGATCGAAAAGGGGACGGATCCGTCGCGGATTCTGGCCCTTACTTTTACCAAGAAGGCCGCCACCGAGATGAAGGAGCGCATTGCCGGGATGGTGGGGGAGCGGAAGGCTCGCCGCATCTGGATGGGCACGTTCCACTCGGTCTTCATCCGGTTCCTGCGGGAATTCGCCGACGCCATCGGCTTTCCCCCTACCTTTACCATTTATGACACCGGCGACTCGGTGAGCGCCGTCAAG
>Ga0265298_10008370_pt1 | contig 12437 bp, 10 predicted proteins | sample AusTroGonzalo_MG_3_FD_193486 | JGI IMG/M metagenome (GOLD analysis project Ga0265298, IMG submission 193486) | Bovine rumen microbial communities from tropical cattle in Woodstock, Queensland, Australia - Gonzalo_01 | ecosystem: Host-associated > Mammals > Digestive system > Stomach > Rumen ... | reverse complement strand
CGAGGCAAACACAACCAACGTTGGCCAGAAAAAATCTCCTTTCAACAGATTGCTGCTGAAGAAAATGGGTGCAAAAACAAACATGTTTTTGAGCCATTGCAAGGGCCGAAGCAATTGAATATAAGACGGTATCATCAATCCTAGTCTTTTATAAGACTCTGCAAAAATAACAATTTTCGAAAACAAAACCAAATATTCAGCCAAAGATATCTTTTGGGGTAAAGAATCCATGGTATGTCCTACGACGGATCAATCAAAAAGAAAGAACGGCTTTTTCCTAGAGAATAAACGGATTATTCTGGTAGAAAATGCCGTAGTTTCTGGGACTTCTTTGAAACTGATGAGCATATAATTAAATTTAAATTAATAAAACCATCACCGTTGAACACCCCCAGACGAGGCTTCTGCAACGTGTTGCAAAGTTACAAAACGGCGAAAAAGCATTGGCAAAATACTGTGTCAAAATGCAGATTATTGATGGTCAAATTACGAAAATATAACGTATTTAACTTTCATATACACAGGATTCCGTCAATTTCGTCATTGTAACTATGAGTTTGACTTATGGCGAAATACACAGAAATACAGTTTTGTTATGACAACCGCTCATATTTCACACCGAAGAGATAATGACCCAAGAAGGGGCTGAGGCGGATGAGGTAGCTGGCCGTCAACGTGAGGCCAAGGACGATGAGGGCAATGGCAAGAATCACCCAGAACTCTATGAACTGACTGTCGAAGGCTTTCAAGCTATCGGCATATGGCTGCAGGAAACGAGGCAGGAAGAAGTAGTGGAGCAGATAGATGTCCAAAGTTCGGGTGCCGACATACTGCAGGGGCCGTGACAGATGTAGCCTCTCTAACCATGAGCCTGAAAGACGGAAACAGGTAAAGACGAGCCACATGCCGGCAATGCCCCCTATGAAAAAACGGAACATCTCGAACGGCAGGTTATCCCTATGGGAAGTCAAGGCTATCAGGAAGAACGCGATGGCAATCGCCGGCAGTGCCCAGAGTCGATTGGTCCATCGGACGAAAGCATCAAAGTGGCGACGCACCCAAGTGCCGATATAGAAGAAGAGGAAGAAGCGCCATAGCGTGACACTCAGAAAACCAAGAACATTGAGTATCACACTTTGCACTCCTGAGGCTGAAGTATGAAGGACGTTGTAATATCTGGCACAGCAAAAAGCAGACAAAGCGATAACCAAGACTACCCAAGGTCTCCACCTGGGGCCAAGACGTGCTATCAACAGATAGATTACGAAGAACTCAAACAGTACGAATGTGAACCAGTAGCCGCCTTTCAGGGTGCCCAACTGATGAAAGAACTCTGGAGGGGGAGCCAGAAGCAGGAGAAAGAGAAAAGTGGGCAGCAGCTGGACCATCGCCTTATGACGAATCACTTCCCAGAACGGCCGTTTGGCGACAGGCTCGAACAGCCAGCCGCTAATCATGAAGAAACAGGGCAGGCGAAAGAGGTAGAAGATACGATTGAACCCCATAAGAGGACCATCCAAGCAGAAATAGCAGACATGGGCATAAACCACGAGGATCATCGTAAATCCTCGCATCGCATCGATGTATTCTATCCTCTGTTTAGCCATTCCACGGCAAAATTACAAAAAAAAGATGGAACTTTTGGCCATTTCAACAGAAAATGTTACTTTTGCAGTAAATAAAACAGGATTATCAAATGAAACGGATTAACTGGATAGACTGGGTGAAGGCTTTCTGTATGACGGTGGTGGTGTTCTGCCATCTGCCACAGCAGGAAGATACCTTCTATCTACAATATCTGGCCTCCGTCATTCTCTCTTCATTCTTTTTCGTCTCAGGCTATCTGAAGAAGCCCATATTGTCACAAAAAGAATCTTTGAAAAAGTACGGCTTTTCACTCCTTATACCTTATTTACTATATAATGTCATCTACTATCCCTACTGGCTGGCAAAATTCTATATCGAACATGGGAGTATTAGCATGGCGGATAGTCTGAAACCTATCATTGGCACACTCCTACTCCAATTGAACTCTGATTTCTCCTGCGAGTTGAATGGTGTCACATGGTTTCTGCCGGCTTTGTTCTTGATGCATTGGATAACAGACATCTGCCATCGCCATCATTACGAAAAAACCATTATGTTCATTCTCACTGTTATCAGTATCATATTGTATGGTGCTAATAAATACTACCACTTTGCCCCATACATCACTTTCCACGGATTTGTGCGCAGCCTCTGTTTCTTCTTTATGGGTTATCTATTTCAGCAGGCGGATTATCTCAAAAGCCTTTGTTTCAGAAAAGACTTATCCATCGGCATCGTTACCCTGCTTCTCAGTTTAGGCTTTTTCTACTGGCACATTCATGAAGACCGGTTCGTCCTCCACATTACATTGTTTTATGTAGTAAACCTTCTTTCTGTCTATGGCATCATCTATCTCTGCCGTAGTCTTGACAGTCTTCATATACGCGTCATTACCCTCATTTCCATTGGTACTATGCTTATTTTCGGTATTCACAGAATGATCATCGGTATGATTGATTACGGATTTGAGAAGTGTCTAAACACGACAGATATACTATACAATTGGTACGAATGTACCCTACTCGCTCTTTTCATTGAACTTCTTATACTTCCACTTATTCATATAGTTATCCACCATCACCCGATTTTACTCGGAAAGAAAAAACAGAGCATATGAACCTATTCAAAAAACAAATTAACGTCAGCTTTTTGGTCTTGTTCTTGATGTCAGTAGTGAACTTATTGTTCCTGCATCATTTCTTCCTGCAAACCATTGACTTAGAGGTTGGCTGTTTCAAAAGTTCACAGGTTGACAACTTCCTAGCTTGTCTGTTGGACGCATCCTTCATACTTCTTGTAGTATGGATTGTTACCTTTGGCAGGCTCCGGCTCAGTTTAGCCATCACTTTTTTCATCACATTGATTTGGTCATTCTGCAATGCGTTTTATGCCCGTTTTTTCCATCAGTATCTCTCATGGTCCTCCATCGGACAAGCAGGTAACCTATCAGACGGTGCAGTTATCAATAGTATGCTCGCTGGTTTTGAACTGACAGACCTCTATTACCCTTTGATGGCAATCCTCTTCATAGGATTACTGATCCTCACCTGGCGCCATAATCTCACCATCAAGAGTCTACGAACAACACTATTTGTGTGGATATGTTCCTTAATCCTTGGCTTGGCAGTCCACTCCCTATACATCTTCCATCCAGTTTATGGTTTCGTCTACGAACTGGAGAAAACTCTTTTTACGCCGGAGAAAATGGATTCCATGTGGCCGAACTGGACGGTATTTCACAAAGGATTCTTCAGGAAAATGGTTTTAGACCAGTTGACACGCGACAGCGAGATGAAACTCACCAAGGAACAAGAAGAAGAAATCGAAAAGACCTATTCTGACCATAGCCTAAGAGTCACTGGACGTACAGCACCAGCCAATGTCAAGAATGTCATATTCATTTTGGTAGAGTCATACCTTTCCGTCACATCCGACTTGGTTATTGAAGGAAAAGAGATCACCCCCAACATGAACAGACTTAAACGCGATAGTTCTGTCTATTTCAACAGTCACATGCGTCCAAATGTCTCTATTGGTGAATCTGCGGACGGACAATATATCTATATGGCCGGTCTGTTGCCATTACACGCTGAGATAACAGTCAGCAAGGCCAAACATAACGAAATCATCGGCCTGCCAGAACAACTAAAAAATTTGTATAAAGATCTCAAATCCCATACCATCATCCCCACCAATCCTACCTTGTGGGAACAAATGCCTATGTCTGAGGCATACGGTTTTGAAAAATTGTACTCTTTGATAGACTACCAGGCAGATATGAAAGACAATGAGAATGGTGATTTCTTGAACGACGGCATGATTTTCAAATATGCAGCCTATAAGGATCATGCAAACACGCAGCCTTTCTTCTCCCTGATACTGACTATGTCCATGCATCAACCCTACGACTCTTTCACCAAACACGGTTTTGAAGTCACGGATAAGAGTTTGCCGCAGTCATATAAAAACTATCTCAACAACTGCCACTATTTTGATATGCAGATAGGGAAGTACCTTGAAGACTTAAAGAAACAAGGACTCTATGACAACAGTCTGATTGTCATTGTAGCAGACCACGATGCACGCCCCAGATATCTCGATATGGAAGGAAAGATTTCCGATGACATTCCCATCTACATCATCAATGGCGGCTTCGATCCATCATCAGCATGGGATGGCGAATGCAACCAATTGGATGTATATACGACCATCCTTGACATCATGGGTATTGACAGCAAATGGCGCGGTTTAGGTCATACGCTGTTGAATAAAAACTATCAGAACTCGGTAACGGAACAGGCCCAAGAATTGTCTGACTGGATTACCTATAGCAACTATTTCAGTAAAAAAGACTCCGAATAATCATGAAGAAGATGGTTCTTTTCCTACTCATTATTATCGTCACAGTCTTGCTGGTATGGTGGCGAATGCCACTGACAGGTAATGAATGGAGCAAGCAGACCATCTATGTAGGATTATTGGATGCCTGGTATGGCTCGTCAACAGATGACAAAGCCTATGCCATGTGGATTGACGATGACAGCACAGAAGGCGTATTCAAAGTCAAGGCGATTGCTGATGAGGTTGGCATCAAACCTACCTTTGCTGTTATTGCAGATAGGATGGAGCCCGTAGTTGCAGACTCTTTGGCAAGTTGGCAATGCCAAGGTGCAGGGATTGTCTTGCACGGTTTACGCCATGAGCGATGGAAAGAGTGGGATGAATCACAGATTGAAAAAGATATCCTACAAAGCTATCAAAGACTCCATGAGCAGGGATTTGACACAACCGACATCATGAAAATAGTTATCCCACCTCATGGATGTAATACAAGGATAATCCGAAAAGTCATTGCACAGCAGGGCTGTCAAATGATATCAGGTGCCAGTCTCGTCAATCCCGACAGACATGTTTTTCAATTTGGCCGTATCGGCATCGGGCCTGACACTGATCTTGATGCGATGCGAGCTCTACTGCAAAAGGCATACGACAGGAAAGCATTCGTCATCTTCGGTACTCACTCGTCCATCCCTGAAATCTTTTCTACAGAAAAGACGCGGGAAGTCTTAACAATGGCCAAAGAGATGGGGTTCTGTTTTGAACCTTATGAGTAGAAAGACCATCGGTCTACCTTCAAAATGAGGTCGTCAATCTTTAAGAAGGTAAAGAGTTTCTTTCTGATGCCTTCGATAAAGGCGGCGACTATGAATATTAAACAACATAAGCCTACGACAACGATGGGATATGTCCACTGGTCACACATGGAAGTCAATGAGACCGTATTCCATAACCAGCCCCGCATCATCAGATGGTCGTGAATCAGATAAACGCCAAATGTATAGGGTGCTAATTTGACAAAGATCTTCCATATCCCAGATTCAGTCATCTGCATTTGCCGAATGATGATAAAGACGATGACAGAAAGGACAAATGGAATGCCATTATAATTAAACCAGAACAGATGAATCGAGTCATCCTGATAGCCAAAGAAGATTTCACAACCCATTGTCAGAAGTGTCATAAACAGGGCTGCTGTCATCAACCATGCCATTGGGATCCTCTTCAGGTGATGCTTGATGAAGCCTGCAATCAAAAACAGATAAACAAATGACCACACAGAATTACCATGAGCCACATAGAAGCGCTTAGCTAAAGGGAAATCGGGAATGAGGGCCAGACAGATAAATGCACCACCAATCAGAAGACAAAGATATTGCTTATAGGACAACTGTTTGACCAATATAGCCAAGAACGGCGAAAGGATCAGAAGTCCAATATACTGCGTCACAAACCAATAGGCATCTGTACTGATCGGGAAGAAACTCTTACCCAAAGCGACGATACTGAATGGTTCAATCTGCAAAGACATGAACAGTAGCGTGATGGCAATGGAATAAAAACAGGCATACGTCCAGGTTCTTACCATCCGACTCATCTTAAAATTCAGATCCACAAGGAAATAGCCAGAAACCATCACGTAAAGGTTTACCGCAATACTACTAAAGACCAACAGAAAATCAGAGAATATAAGATTAGACAATGTGGCAGGATTATTGACACTAAAGCCATACCCATCACCAACGCCATGCGTCAGACAATGATAAACAACTATGAAAAACATAGCGACAGTTCTCATTACCTCAAAATTAGGCTCTCTTTTCATAACTCATGCTTATTTTGTTGCAAAAGTAGAAAAAAAAAGTAAGAAAACAAAGGATTTCATGAGTTTTTCGTACCTTTGCATCCATGAAAGTAAAAATACTATTCACTATTTTGGTTGTCATGGCACTTGTGGCATGCCATAATACAGATGAGCATAAGACCGTCATCTGCATACCTGTCTATGGACAAAGTCTGGCGATTGGGGTGGATGCCATCCGTGTCACAGACTTTGATTCGCTGGCGAATTATGCTGGAGGACGCATCGTCACGGAAAATATGGATCATCACTTCGGCTATTTTGACATCAGCCCCTTCAAACAATTTGTCAAAAGAATCACCCGCTATCAGAAACGATCTTTTGAACTGACTGTTTATGGTATGGCTGAAACACTTGCTGATAACACGGGGAGAGACACGCTAATTTGCATTTTCCCCGGAGGACAAGATGGTACTATCATTTCTGAACTAGGTAAAGGAAGCAAAACCTATAACAAATTCCTTCATGATATTGAAACAGCCTATCAGTCGGCCCAGAAACGTGATTGGGATTTTGTGATGCCCGCACTCTGCTGGATGCAGGGAGAGACAGATGTTACCAGCTATCCAGGAACGGATTATCGTGAACTCCTTCTCCAATTTGTAAATGACATTAACCAAGACGTCAAACAGATAACAGGACAACAGCAGGACATTGAGGTAATATGCTACCAATCCAATCCTGTCACCAGAGCCAAGGACTTTAACCCTTTAGCATACGATTGTCCTGAAACCATTGTTCCTGAAACCCAGTTAGAGTTAGTGCGTGACCATCCTACATTCCACGCCAGTGGCCCCATGTATCCATACGACTTCGTCAATGAGATCATCCATATCGACGGGGCAAGTCAAAAGAAACATGGCGTATTGGCGGCGCTTGCTGCTTTAGACATCATTAAGCAACAAAAGCATCAGCGTGGATTGCTTCCAATAAAAGCGCAATGTCAGGACAAGGAGGTTGTTATCGACTTTAACATTCCGTGTCCCCCTCTCACTTTTGACACCATCCAAGTCACCAATCCCGGTCATTATGGATTTAGTGTCATTACTCCTGATAATCGGGATATTGTTGAGAATGTCATCCTTCAAGATGGTCGTGTACGTCTTTTATGTGGTGAGTCTCCCAAGAATTGTCGCGTTCGATATGCCATCAATGGCGATAAAATGGTAAGTGGTCGCTTACACGGACCACGAGGAAACTTGCGTGACTCGCAAGGTGATTCCATCACGATAACTATCCAAGGTAAGATATACCCCATTCATAATTGGTGCTACCAATTTGACATGTCTATTGAACCGGACAAAGGTCTGAAAGAATAAAAAGGATTGCAAAATTTGGAAGATTCGTAGATTATTCGTATTTTTGCAGAAAAATTAACAACGATGGTCGTCAATTCACTCGCATTCCTATGGTTTTTCCTTTTCGTCATGGTGGTATACTACCTATGCCAGACGAAGAAGGAAGTACAGAATGTGTTCTTGTTGGCTTGTTCGTATTGGTTCTACTCACAGGTCGATATTAAGATGACAGTGCTGCTCATCATCCTGACCTTGATATTTTGGTTATTAGGCAAGGGGATTCACCATTTTATGGAGAAGGAAGATGAACGGAAAGCAGGGTTGATGGCAAGTCTTGGTGTAACCATCGGCATCGGTGCTCTATTCTACTTCAAATACCTAAATTTCTTCGCAGAGTCCGTGGCCACCTTTGCTTCTTTCTTAGGATTCCACATGAGTTGGACTGCGCTTCATCTGGTCGTTCCCATCGGACTGAGTTTCTTTACATTCAAACTGATGAGTTATGTGCTCGACATTCACCACGGGAAGATCCTGCCTGAGGGAAACATTGTGAGTTTTGCGAATTATATCGCCTTCTTCCCCACTATTCTATCTGGCCCGATTGACCGACCCAAGCCATTCCTGATACAGGCCAACGTCGCCAGACTATTCAACTCCGACCAACTGATGACAGGCTTCCGTCGGGTATTATGGGGTATGTTCCTGAAAATGTGTATTGCCGACCGCCTCGATATCTATGTCAGTGCTGTTTGGAACAACTATGAGCACCATTCCGCCATCTCCATCCTCTTTGCCTCCCTACTCTATCCTCTGCAGATGTATGCCGACTTTGGAGGTTATAGTGAAATGGCCATCGGTGTGGCCCTGATGTTAGGATTCAAGGTTGCAGAGAACTTCAAGCGTCCTTTCTTTGTACTCGACATCGCGGGTTATTGGAGCCGGTGGCATATGACACTGACCAGCTGGCTGACAGACTATGTGTTCCTACCGCTGAACATCAAGTTTCGGGACTGGGGTGTCTACGGCACCATTTTCGCCATCATGTTGAACATGACGTTTATCGGTCTCTGGCATGGGGCCAACTGGACCTTCCTCCTCTTCGGTATCTACCACGGCCTGTGGTATATTCCCCTGATGGTGGGGGGCGGTTTCTTCAAGAAACGGAAGATCAAGGTCAATGCCCATGGATGGCCAAAACAGCAATATGTATGGAAGATGATTGGCATCTACCTCGTGGTCACCTTCGGTCTGATGCTCTTCCACTCCGCCACCATTGGTGAGTTTTGGCATATCTGCGAGCGAATAGCCACCCACTGGCAAGGAGGACTCTTTACGGATATGTCTACAATGGCTAATGCAGCCATCTGTCTCATCGCACTTATCTACGTTGACATCCAGGAGGAATGGTTTCCGAAGTACCAGCTTCCATTACCCCATCAGATCAACCGCTGGCGCTGGGAACTGACCGTCGCTGTGGAAATCGTCTGCATCTTACTCTTTGGCGTATTCGACAATAACCAGTTTATCTATTTCCAGTTCTAAGATGAAGAAACTCCTATTACATATTTTTATAGTCGCCTGTTTGTTTTTCATCATCGACAGAATAACGGGTCTGGGATTGGGCTTTCTTTACCGACAATCCAATGCTACTGATGAATATAAAATCAGTTATTCAAATGAATCTACTCGAGACTCATTGTTGTTCATGGGCAGTTCCAGATGTCTACACCATTATATACCTTCCATTTTTGAAAAGGGATTAGGCACAACTTGTTACAATACTGCAGACTGGGGAATCAAAAACATCTATTTCCATTATGGCCTTTTGGGGAATATTCTTTCCCGATACACTCCTAAGACCATTATTTTTGAGGTTCATCCTTGTGATTTCCAAAACACACCATTTTCCGGCAAAGAGAGAGCTGGTTCTTTAGCCCCTTATTGCGGTATGAGCAAAGAATGTGATGAAATGCTGAAACTCTCCGGCAATTTCTGGTCATATAAGCTTTCGTGGGTATATAGATACACTGGCAGTTTACCCAATCTCATCACTGGGAAATTAGGTTCAATGGACCGAAATCTGAAAGGCTGGAAGCCTCTGGATGGTGTATTGGATACAACAGGAATCAAAGCAGAAGAATATCCTTTTCCCATTGATCAGGAGCGCATTGATCTATTAGAGCGTTTCATTAATGACTGTAAACAAAAGAACATACAACTATCACTGATTGTTTCACCAATGTATCTCTGTTCAAAGGAAGATGTATACAAGATTCCACGTGAATTGGCAGCAAAGCACCGACTTTCTTTCATCGATCACTATAGAGACTCTACTTTTGTCGGACATCCAGAACTATTCTATGATTTGGGACATCTGAACAGGAAGGGAGCTGAGATATATTCACGAATGGTTTGCGAAGAACTGAAAAGGTAATAATATGGGCTACTCTTTCATCATTAATGACAGATTAAATTGGGTAGATTGGGCAAAAGCTATTGCCATCTCCTTTGTTGTATTTGGCCATATTCCTCAAGAGCCTGGCAGCTTTCCACAAAGTTATATTGTCATTTTTCACATGCCATTCTTTTTCTTCATTTCTGGCTATTTAACAAAAAAGGAATACCCGAATAAAGAAACATTCAAAAAATACTGGTATACGCTTATCATTCCATATCTCTGCTATAACCTCGTTTTTTACCCGTATTGGCTTGCCAGACAAATGATTGAGAATCCGCAAACCACATATCTTGATTTATTCAAGCCAATTCTTGGTACTATTTTGCTACAACATGAAACGCCCTTATCTGTTTCGCTTAATGGTGTGACATGGTTTATCGCAATCCTATTAGAATATAAAATAATCCTCACATTATGCAACAAATGTAAAAAGGGGATTTTTATCATTGCTACTCTTATGATCGGTAGTGCAGTACTTTATGTAGTAAACGAATTCTATCTCTTTACCAAAGACTTACCCCCCATTGGGTTCATGAGGTGCTTACCATTTTTCTTCATAGGATACTATTGTAGACAAAATGGTATAATCCGAACAATTCCAACTAAAAATGATTGGTACAATAGTTTTATATTTCTCAGTTTGAGTATCATTGTCTATTTCATACCCATGAATACAGATAGCATGATTGTATACGCCATTCGATTCTGGTTGATAAGTACTACGGCCATTGCAGGATTATTCAGTCTATCCAAATTGCTTGACAAAGTCCGGTTTACTGCCATTACCACTATTGCTATTGGCACTATCGTCATTATGGGACTTCATTACATGCTTATCGGAACAACGAACTACGTATTAGAAAAGTTGTTTTGCATGCAAGAGAAAATCGTGTATCCATGGTATATTGCATGCCTTATTGTGATAGTCTTTGAAACGCTACTATATCCTATAATTCTTATTTTCAAAAAAAGATTCCCCTTTATGTTAGGGAAAAAAGGATAATAAAACTCAAAATAAACTGGTCAAACAATGAAACATTATAAATCACGACTCATCATTTCCCTACTATTAGGAGTACTTGCAGCATCTTACATCATAGAGATTTGTTACAATAATAAAAGGGACGAAATAAAGACTGTCATATGCATCCCTGTATATGGACAAAGTTTAGCTCTTGGAGAAGAAGCTGTGAGAATAACTGATTTTGACAGTTTAAAGAATCGCTATAACGGTAGAATCGTTACCGAAAATCTTGATTATAATTTTGGCTACTTCGATGGTCAAGAATGGAAACAAGGACTAAAAAGAATGCTTCATTATCAAAAGAAATCATTTGAACTTTCTATATATAGCATGGCTGGATCTTTAGCTACGCAATTAGGAGAGGATACAGTGATTTGTATATTTCCAGGAGGTGCTGGGATGTCAAGTATTCAACGACTGAAAAAATCAACAGATCACTACGATAAGTTTATGGGTGAAATTGAAAAAGCATACAATAAAGCTCAGCAATTGGGATGGATATTTACTATTCCCGCAATTTGTTGGATGCAGGGAGAAACAGATATCATCGATTATACAAACATTGATTACAAGAAATGTCTCAAACAATTCTGTACTGATATCAATAAGGACATAAAAGCCATAACGAAGCAAAAAGAGGATATCCGTATGATATGCTATCAATCAAATGTTTTGACTAGGGCGGAAAACTTTGATGCAAACGACTTCAAATGTATCGAAATGGGACCTGCGCAAGCTATTGTGGACCTCATCAAAGAGGATTCTTTATTCTGGGCGAGTGGTCCTACTTATCCCTATTCATTCATTGATGAGAAATTACACATTGATGCTTCTGGTCAACAAACTATTGGTAAACTTGACGCCATTGCCGTCATGAAAATCATCAAGGGAGGACATAAAGTATATGGATTGACTCCACGCTCTATTTCTGCTGAAAAGAATGATATTCTCATACATATGAATGTACCTTGTCCGCCGATGGTTATTGATACGGTTTCAGTAATGCCGATTGATCATTATGGATTCAGCGTTATATCCAAGAACAATGAGAATATCATATCATCAGTTAAGATAGAAGGTGACACTATCAGACTTTCATGCTCAAAAACCCCACAGGATTGTAAAGTCCGCTATGCGGTCAACGGAGAGCGCATGAAATCGGGTCGTCTGCATGGTCCAAGAGGGAATCTCCGCGATTCACAGCACACGCCCAACTGGTGCTATCAATTTGACGAACTCTTTAATTAGGGATTGTCGTTTAATTATTCTTGTATAGTCCAGCATGATGCTTTGCCCTTGATAATGTCAGGCATTAGCCTCGCTATTATTGCATTTTCTGATGGCTTACCTGTATTTTGAGCTTGTTTTTGA
>Ga0265298_10008368_pt1 | contig 12439 bp, 9 predicted proteins | sample AusTroGonzalo_MG_3_FD_193486 | JGI IMG/M metagenome (GOLD analysis project Ga0265298, IMG submission 193486) | Bovine rumen microbial communities from tropical cattle in Woodstock, Queensland, Australia - Gonzalo_01 | ecosystem: Host-associated > Mammals > Digestive system > Stomach > Rumen ... | reverse complement strand
TCTCTTGATTATGTGGACGCTAGATAAACCGTTACTGAAGGACGCTATAGCAGATATCGCAAAAGTGATAGCTGCAAGTAAAGGTAAACTGTCCAAAAGTGATGGTGTAATCATGAATTATCTCTATCGAGAATATGATAAGAATAATGGAGTAATTACCACAGCAGATGATGATAAACTATGTGATGCACAAAAGAAAGCCCTTTACTACTTATATGAGTCTCAAACATATGAAGGCCAAGATTTGTATTACATACGTGAGGAACTTTTTAAATTAGCAAAAGTCTGCCCGATGTGTGGTTTTGGCGAGATAAGCCAGCTAGACCATCAGATGCCACGTGCTGATTACAAGTCATTATCGGTTTGTCGATTAAATCTAGTTCCAACTTGCGGTGTATGTAATAATAAAAAGCGTAAGAATGACTCTACTACATTCATTCACCCCTATTACGACCATGCAATCAAGGATGTTCCATTCTTCATAATTGAGGTTAATTCAACCCCAGATACACATAAAGTATATTGGAATTTTGGAATAAATGAGGCTTTAATAGGAAATCAGCTTCTGATAGACAAAATTAATAATCAGATAGGTATTATCAAACTCTATAAAAGACTGATGAATGAAACCAATGAGATGCTCTCAGATATGCTTTCAGGGATGGATGAATGGTCACAGGAGAGTTTGGATGAAACTTTGGAACGAGAGTATAGAAAACACTATCGTCGCAGAGGAATAAATGACTGGCATACAGTATTTGTAAAAGGACTCATTGAGTCTCCGAATTTTACTATTGAGGAAGCAAAAGAATATGCCCGCAATAATAATTTGCCATAAATTGATATAGAGACAGGATATAAAAAATCGATTTCCTATGAGAGAGGTTTCGACTGACAATATGATGAACATGGATATGGTTGTTGAACGTCTTCGTCCACAGTTGGATGTCACGAAGGAGGATATAGAACCTATTATTATCATGGGATTGTATCATCATCGTGATCTTATAGGTTCGCCTCATGCTTATATTAAAGGTAAATTAGTAGAATAATAATTGAAAAGTCACAAGTCGACTTTATGAAAAAGTATATTCTTGACATAGCTGCCTTGTTGCTGTCTATAGTAGCATTAGGCTTTTCTGTCTATACCTATAATAGGCATCAGCATCAGCTGTTGGAGGATAAACAGATAGATGCTGTAGTAGGATTGGTGGAATATGTACAGGAATGCAAGTTGGCCATATTGTTTACTCCAGAGCCGATAAAGATGGAGCAGAAGGAGTTTCAGGTCTATACTCTCTTCGAACTTGCTGATACGACCATACGTTCAGATATGAATCAGGCACCCATATATTTCCCGTCAGGGAGAAACTGCCCATAGATTTTACTCCATATATCAACAATCCTTTGATACCATCAGAGATTGCAACAAAACTTCGTGATTATTATCTTCTTGATGTGCAGCACCAAAGTAGCTATGATGCTGTAGTGATGTCAAATGTTATTATAACGAGGTTTGAGCAACCTGAAAGTATGAAAATGAATAATTTGGATTTCCAGAAAAATATTGAAAGAGAATATGGCTTGGATAATATCCAGCCTGGTTTTGATGATCGATTCGTTACGTATAGGCATGTACCAGCTCTTCGGTCTTTTGGTAAACTGAAATCTAATAACAAGGAGCTGTACAACCTTATTGTCAATTGGTTCCATGATAAGGGCATGGATAATGTAAACTTACCAATGGATTCACGGCTATTTGAGAAACGGAAATATATAAGGTAATGGAAGTGAGTCATAATTGACGTTTGTGCGTTTTAAGCGATTATAACTGAATGGCGGAGAACGAGAATAAAATTGTACAGGAAGAGATGAAGGAAGAGGAACTCCAGGAGCAGAGAGTTGATTTCTTTTCTTATTATCGTCGTCTGAGGAGTAACTATTTCTCAGATACTGAGACGATTTATGAAACGAAATTGACCAAGGAGGTCTTTGATCTCAAATTGCAACAGCTCTCTCAGGATAAAAAGCAGTCGGAGTTCGAGAACTTCATATTAGCGGTAGCCGCCAGACAGATTACTCCTAATATCAAGCCTCAGACCGGCCCTGATGGTGGAGGCGACGGTAAGGTAGATGGAGAGACTTATCCCGTTGACGATGCTGTTTCAGATAAATGGTGGGTGTCTGATGGATGTACCGGTGATCAACGATGGGCCATAGCAATAAGTGTTCAGAAGAAGTGGCAACCCAAGGTTGAAAGCGATGTTGATAAGGTTGTCAAAACAGGTAGGGGATATACAAAATTTCTGTTTTTCACTAACCAGAAAATCAAATCGAGTGTTCGTCTTTCTAAGGAAGATGAACTGACAAAGAAGTATGGTATAACAATTAGCATCTTCGATGGAACTTGGTGCTCCTTTGTTGTCTTTGAACAAGGTTGTCTGGACGTTGCCCTTGATAAACTTAACTTTTCTGAAGAGTATCGTAAGAAAACGGTCATAGAAGGGCCTCTTGATAAAAAGCGCAGAGAGCAATTGAATGCTTTGGAAAAAGGCTTTATTACGCGCAATATAGCAAAATTTGATACTGATTATGTTGATGATTTGATAGATGCCTGTCTTTTGAGCAGATGTTTGGAGCTTCCACGTCAGGAAACCGAAGGACGCTTCCGTCGTGCGTTGAGGGAAGCAAAAGTCCATGGTTCATCAATACAAACGTTCAATATTATCTATAACCATGCTTGGACTTCTTTTTTCTGGTTTAACGACATAGAAGCAACCTATTCTGATTATCTGGAACTAAAAGAATATACGGATAAGTATCCAACCATTCATACCATCGAGAGACTAACCAACATTGTTACTAATCTGGAGAATGTCACTCGTTTGGAGCTATTTGACTTCGACAAGTTAGAACCCGAAATCTTGTATATAAAGGAGCTGCGAAATAGAGAAGGACTACCATCAGTATGCCAACTCTTTCTTGACTTATACATTTCAGAGCATCGACTGTTACAGCTCATCGAACAAGACGATAATCTTTCGGAAGAAATAAAACACCTGTCAGACCTGCTGGAAGAAAGTGCTCACTATCCAGAGATTGGTTTCAGTGCACAGTTCCAGATTGTCGAAATGTTGGGCCGTTTGATTACCGACGAGCCGGCTTTTGAGGAACTTGTGGATAAATTGGCAAGCATAACATCTTCACGAGAGTCTGAGATTCAGGGCGCCATGGTTCATTTTACACGCGCTCAGGCACTGATGGAAAAGAATAGCAATGTCCCTGCAATCAAGCATTTGGGGCACTGCGTCCAGGCTTTCGTAAAAGATGGATGTGAAAGTGAGTATGTTAAGTCGTGTGGATACATGGGTATTGCTCTTTACAATGTGGAACTGCCTTATAGTGCTGAAGCTTATTTGATAAAGGCCGCATCGGTACTCGTCAAAGAGTTCTATACGAATGGAACCATCTCACACTTGCTCATTACTTTATTATCCAAATTATGTGAGATAGAGCTGATGCTTGGTCGTCTTGTCATGTATCTCAATTGGAGAGAACTCCTTTATGTTATATCTCATAATGGCGAGGAATATTTAAAGAAGGAGTTTATTGAAAGAGATTTGACCGAAGATAGTGGATGGGCCTGCCATTTGGCAGCTTCTGATATTAGCACTCCTGAAGTATCATTGCTGCCAGCTATATTTGAGAGATGCGATATGCCTATATCTGCGAACTATCTAAAGTATGCTCTTGGGTATAAAAAAGAGGTAGATAGGACATATATAAATGCTGTTAATGATAATTGGACAGAGTTGTTGTTACAACAGCCAATCCATCAGCAATTTATCGGGGAATTCAATATTGCTACAGATGGTAATGTCTGTTTAAGTACGCTTGTACATAACTGCAGATTCGTAGTCAGTTATGAGAACTCGGTAGAGAATCAACTTGTTGCTGAGACATTTTTGGCGTCTGTAGAGACTCTTCTTTCAACTTTTGAAAATTTTGATCTTGTCATTTTGACGAAAGAAATCAAGGTTGATATAATAGAGACAAAGGAATCCTCATCAATGTCGCAAGGAGCTTCAAATTCTGCTTTTCTGTTCCATGTTAATCATTCGAAGTTGTCAGACAAAGAATATTGGGAATGCTTTTCTTTCTTTATGGCTTATTTCTTCACGCAGAGTACGGCATCAAAAGAACAAGATGTTGAGCAGCTAATAAAGGATCGCCATGAGAAAGAGAAGATAATGGATCGAGTATCATCTCTGATGGTTTTGTATCAGTCTGTTTATTCTGTGTTAGGCAATAAGTTTAAATATTCCATTAGTAAGTGGAAACGAGACAACGATGAAGTATATCCTTGTCGCTCTACGTCGAGCAGAGGTGTAGCATCCAGCAAGCATACATCTCCCCAGCAGAATATGTCTGTCTATACCATTTCAGAAAATATGCAATGGTGGAATGAATCTGGGTGGTCTGGTCTTGGCTTCCTCTATGACCATTATTTTCAAAAGCCACCCATATTGGCTCTTCTCTTCAAAGATATTATCAACGGTAATAAAATCATTAACGAATTAAGGCAGATGCTATCTCCTGCTAATTCTGGCTTTGAAGTTCAACTGATTAAAGGGGTAGATAAAGACCATCCTTCATGGTATCGGGTGTGCTTGACCCCAAAGGTTCCTGATTCAAGTATTAGTGAGGGACGATATGTGACAGTCATGTGTCGCAAACACTTGATGACACCTAACAACTCACAAAATCTAGACGCATTCGAACGTGAATACAAAAAATACGGGAAGTGTCGCCTGTTGGCTCTCGCTTTCGATGATAGTAAGGGTGTTGTTGGAGAAGTAAATCTTAGAGAGTCTTTCGAGTTTGACAGTGTTGTTATCGTTGATGCATGGCGTGTCTCTATAAAAGATTCTTGTCGATATGCCTTTGAGTGGGATGATAATCCCATCATTCCTGCATCTGAGGCTCAATCTGCTCCGGTTTTAGAATTGCTGGCAGCTTTGCGTGAAGTGCAAAAGAAAATGAGTTGAATTTGCTATTAGTATAATATGTTAGACAAACAAAGTAAGATATACGTAGCAGGACACAATGGACTTGTGGGATCTGCTATTTGGAATAACCTGCTGCAGAGGGGATATACGAACCTTGTGGGCAGGAGTCATAAGGAACTGGACTTGACGGACCAGGTCGCAGTTAGGAAGTTCTTCGATGAGGAACGTCCTGATGCTGTGGTGCTGGCAGCTGCCTTTGTGGGCGGTATTATGGCGAACTCGCTGTATAGGGCTGACTTCATCATGATGAACATGAAGATCCAGTGCAATGTGATTAGCGAGGCCTATGCTCATGGCGTGAAGAAGTTGCTGTTCTTGGGTAGTACTTGTATCTACCCCAAGAATGCGCCCCAGCCCATGAAGGAGGACTGCCTGCTGACCAGTCCGCTGGAATATACAAATGAGGAGTATGCCATTGCGAAGATTGCGGGACTGAAGATGTGCGAGAGCTACAACCTGCAGTATGGCACGAACTATATTGCCGTGATGCCTACGAACCTCTATGGGCCGAATGATAACTTCCATCTGGAGAATAGTCATGTGATGCCAGCGATGATGCGCAAGGTGTATCTGGCCAAGTTGATACATGATGGAGCATGGGATAAGATAGCCATTGATCTCAATAAGAGGCCGGTAGAAGGCGTGAATGGGTCGTCATCACATGACGACATACTGAACATTTTGGCCAAGTATGGGATTTACGATAATAAGGTGGTACTTTGGGGTACTGGTACTCCGCTCCGCGAGTTCCTCTGGAGCGAAGATATGGCGGATGCATCGGTGCATGTACTGCTGAATGTGGACTTCAAGGATGTTATTGGCATTGAGAAATACTCGTCAGTACACTTTGGCGCATCAACCGACGGTGCTGTGGATAGAAATCACAGTGCCGGACGTGGTGGTGCTATCCCTTCATTGGGTGAGATTCGTAACTGCCACATCAATGTGGGTACAGGTAAAGAACTGACTATTCGTGAACTCTCTGAACTCGTGGTTAAGGCTGTAGGCTTTGAGGGAACTGTGGAGTTCGATGCCTCTAAGCCTGATGGCACCATGCGTAAACTCATCAATGTATCAAAGCTCCATTCTCTTGGTTGGACTCATAAGGTAGAAATAGAGGACGGAGTCCAGAAACTCTTTGAATGGTATCAGCAAAGCCTTAGTTAATAGTGAAAAGATAATAGATAATAGATAATAGTTATATGAAAAAAGCACTGATTACTGGTATTACAGGCCAAGACGGATCTTACTTGGCAGAGTTCTTGTTAGAAAAAGGATATGAAGTACATGGTATTATAAGACGCTCCAGCGTCGATTTCCGCGAGCGCATTGCCCACCTCGAGGGCAAGCCCCACTTCCACCTCCACTATGCCGACCTGGGCGACTCCATGTCCATCGTGAAGGTTGTCGACAAGGTGCGCCCCGACGAGATCTACAACCTGGCCGCACAGAGCCATGTGCAGGTCAGCTTCGACTCGCCCGAGTTCACCGCCGATGTCGATGCCACGGGCGTCCTGCGCGTGCTCGAGGCCGTGCGCGCCTGCCATCTGGAGCAGACCTGCCGCATCTACCAGGCCAGCACCTCCGAGCTCTACGGCAAGGTAGAAGAGGTGCCCCAGAACGAGAACACCCCCTTCCATCCCTATTCGCCCTATGCCGTGGCCAAGCTCTACGGCTACTGGATTGTCAAGGAGTACCGCGAGGCCTACGGCATGTTCTGCTGCAGCGGCATCCTGTTCAACCACGAGAGCGAGCGCCGGGGCGAGACCTTCGTCACCCGCAAGATCACCCTTGCCGCCGCCCGCATCAGCCAGGGCCTGCAGCAGTGCCTCTACCTGGGCAACCTGGACTCCCTGCGCGACTGGGGCTATGCCCGCGACTATGTAGAGTGCATGTGGCTCATCCTGCAGAACGACCGTCCCGAGGACTTTGTCATCGCCACCGGTGTGCAGCACTCCGTGCGCGAGTTCACGGAACTGGCTTTCAAACACGCAGGTATCCAGCTCAAGTTTGAAGGTAGCGGAATCGATGAAGTCGGAATCGTTGTCTCTGGTCCCGACCAGCTCGTAGGTAAAACCGTCGTCAGGGTCTCCGAAGATTTCTACAGACCAACTGACGTCGTGAACTTGTGGGGAGATCCCACGAAAGCGAAAGCCAAGTTGGGATGGAACCCCAACAAGACAACCTTCGAACAACTTGTTCAACTGATGGTTGAACACGATATTGCTAAGGTTGCTTCTGAAGGTGCAGCCGCCAAAGTTCGTACGAACTTGGCCGAGTACCTCGAGAAAGGTATCGTGAAATAAAGACCACGGATTTAACAGATATAACGGATAATCCGTGCAATTCGTGAGATCCGTGTTCAAGATAAAAAGAGAATCAAAGAACAATAATTCTATAATTCTCTCATTCTTGACTTGAAAACCACGAAGTGTTAAAATCGAGCGCGAAAGCGCACCATTTTTCCACTTCTGTAGCATAGGCGTAGCGTAGGCCGAGCGTAGGCGGAGGATAGGCGGAGCAAAAGTGTTAAAACGGAGTGTTAAAACGAGGCGCAGAGCGCTTGAAAAAGACCCCACCCGCACGCCCTTTTCTAAAAGAGCATTGCATGCACATTTAGAACCCCGAAAATAGGTGTCAGCCCGTGGCTCCGCCACCGGCTGGATAATTTAAGCAGCTGAGCCGCAACGCTCCAGGCACATTTGCGGTGACAACCGACGCAAAACCGAGTGCAAACGAGTTTGCTTGAATTGCCGAGGTGCGAAGGAGGATGACGATAGTCAACCCTTGCAGGGCTACAGGCTGCACATTATCATAGCGGCAAAGCTGCACAAATACAATAATGGCAGTAAACAAACCATACTATCGCATATACCGTCCGGGATTACACCGCGACACATTCAATAATCCTACAGAGGGTTATGAACGTGATGCGTTGTTCCTGCCAGAGGCAGAAAGAAAGTCAATGATAAAGGCGGCACAGCTGATTATTGATGATTTCGAGCGGTTGTTTGAATACATAGAGCCTCATACGTGTAATGATAATGTGTTTTCTCATCGCATCTATGAGTTGTTATTGAGAACGTGTACAGAAGTGGAGTCGTGCTGCAAAGGTATTCTGATTGCCAACGGCCATGCAGCTAATAGTATGGATGACTACAAGAAGATTGAGCAGTCCTCGCACCTTTCAGATTATACTGTTGAGTATTCCAACTGGCTGCCCAGTAAGTATGTCACCCAGCCCTTTGCCAACTGGGCTACAGGGGCATCGCTTCCTTGGTATAAGGCTTATAACGACGTTAAGCACAACCGCTGTCAGAACTTCTCTAAGGCCAGCCTAAAGAACCTGTTAGATGCTATCAGTGGTTTGTTGTGCATTATCCATGCACAAATTGGCGATGGTGTTCAATACGTTTTCGAGAGCAATATCTATTTCTCAGCAGAAGCATCGTATGTTGACGTGCGTTCATTTCGGATAATGCCGTACCAGAATCCCGATGCAGAGAAATATGATTTCATTTGGGATGATATAAAAACTCACCCGAACCGCTTTCAGCATTTTCAGTTTAATTAAGACTTTTAATTATGGCAAATATGACTATAGAAGAAACAGTAAAGTTCTTTCTTGCTCATACGGTAAACATGAGTGGAGGAATAGCATCGGATTACTTTTGTGGTATGACCAATAATCCGGAACGTCGCAGAAAGGAACACGGAGCTTTGCGCCTTTTGGCTAAGACTAATTGTGGCAATAAAGATTGTGCCCGCAGCCTGATGCGCGAATTGGAGAAGGCTGGCTTTGATGTTGATCCCGATATTATGAGCGGTCAAGACGATTCCGTACATGTTTACGTGTATAAGAAGTCAAAACTCACAATGCAGAGGCTTGCTAAAACCGTTTCAATAAGTTTTCAGAAGAGATGGTATGACGAAGACCATCTTGAAGACTTGCCTCAGACTAACGGCATCTACTGTTGCTTCTCATGTAACAGGAGATTAGAGAATAACACCTATCAGAATAGCAAACCCCTATACATAGGACTGGCCGCTAATGGCTTTAAGAATCGGATTGATGGTCATAAATCAAAGGACCATGACTTGTGGAAGAAAAACCAGAAGATGGGGGCAGACAAACAATTGGTTTATGCCATAGCTGAATTTGATAACGAGATTCTTCAGACAGTAGAGGCAGCCCTTATTTGTGAGAATGACACGCCAGAGAATACAGAATATCGTGACGGGTATCAGGGCGAGTATCACACTATCACTGTAAATACAGAAGGTTACCGCGATGGTTTGAAGGGAAGTGTGACAGCCACCTTCGAAGGCAAGTAGGGTTTGAATCTGCGGCTTCCGCTTTTACGCGCAGGCGGAGCCGCAGTTGGCTAGTTCAGAGCTTCCACACAGCCTGACTGTCCGCTTATAAGTGGCGGGTTTCCCGCTGGACTCTCATATAAAGGTTCAATAACCAGCGGTCCGCCCTTATTTTGAAAACATAATTGATTCTCAACAAAAGATGATAAATGGGTACCAGAAAGGTAGCTAAAAATACTGTAATTCTTTATGTACGGATGATGTTCGTTATGATCATTAATCTGTACACAGTCCGTGTTGTCCTCCGTGCCCTTGGCATGGAGGACTATGGCATCTATGACGTGGTTGCTGGAGTTGTTACGATGCTTCAGAGTTTTTCTGGTGTATTGTCAGCCTCTTCACAGCGTTTTATGGCATATGCCATTGGAGAAAACAATCTAGATGAATTAAAAAAGATATATACTGCCAGCCTCAATATATTTATGGCGTTCTCGCTAGCAGTTGTCGTTTTAGGAGAACCGCTGGGTATTTATGTTATAAATAATCAGTTAGTAATACCGTCTGAGCGTCTAACATCTGCTTTGTGGGTGTTTCATTTCTCAATATTGACATTTATCACAACGCTTGTTTCTTCAACATTCTCTGCAGAAACATTTGCACATGAAGATATTGGCGTTTTTGCGGTTATTAGTACGGTAGAGTGTATTTTTAAACTCGTTTTTGCTTTACTAATTAGTACCGCTCCTTTTGATAAGCTAATTTATTATGCAGGTTATCTGTTTGCTATTCAATTAATTTCACTGGTGGGTTATTTCTGGTACTGTAAGAAGCACTATTCAGAATGTAAGTACAAAAGCTTTTCCGACAGGGAACTATACAAACGCTTCTTGTCGTTCTCTGGCTGGATTTTCATGGGATCTCTTGCGGGGATAGGAATCAATCAAGGCTGTGCAATTCTTGTGAATATTTTCTTTGGCCCAGTTGCAAATGCGGCTCGTGCAATTGCATTTCAAATTAATCATGCGATGATGTCTCTTACAGGCGGTTTTACGTCCGCATTAAGGCCGGCAATGATTAAGTCATACGCAGCAGAAGAGTATAGAGAGGTGAATGTGATGTTCTCATTCAGTAATAAATTTGTTTGCTACATTCTGTCTGTTGTCTGCATCCCTCTTATGCTGGAAATGCCAATGATATTGCATCTGTGGTTGGGTGATGTGGGTACTGAAACAATCGTGTTCTCACGACTTATGGTTGTTTATACTTTTGTCTTAGCTTTAAATAATCCTATTTCATTTATAGTGCAAGCTACAGGGAAGGTTAAAATTTATGAAATTGTTGTAGAGGGCATCTTGTTATTGTGTGTTCCTATTACTTATCTGTTTTATCATCTTGGTATTCCTTCTTACTCGGTTTTTATCTCAATGATTCTAACAATGGCTATCGCGCACATTGCACGTGTTATTTGCTTGAAAAGAGTGTATGGCCATTTTAGCTATAGAGATTATATTGTCGATTTTATACTGCCTGCATCAATAATTATTCTTTTATCTAGTGCGGCGTTATTCTTTATCCACAATGCGTTCAATGCCTCATTTGTTCGATTGTTGATTGTATGTACGTGTTCTTTTTCTATTGTTTTTGCGTTGGTATTTGCAATAGGATTGAGCCACAACGAAAGAGAACTGATGGGTAGTTATGTTAGAAAAATTAATCCATTAATAAAAAAATAATAATGCGAGAAAGTTCTATATATATTATTATTTACTCTTTGGCGTGGTTGATAACATTTATCTTATACTATAGAAAAGTAAAGAGGATAGGTGTATGTGGGTATGCGATCCTGCTTAATTGTATATTATCAATTATCTCCATTTACTTGTTTAATGATGCTGAGAATGCACAATACTTTAAGCCACTTACATTGTTCCCCTTTATTTATTTGTATGTAGTTTCACGATTTCTTCTCTCACCGTTATATGCATACGATATTAAAGGCACAACCTATCTCAATGGTGTAGATAAAGCACTGGTTTATACTATTTCGATAATATATATCGCGTCAGCAATTATAGGAGTTCCCGATATCATATCGAATTTTACAACAGGCTTATCAAAGATGCTCATCGATGACAGTGTGGCATCTGATTTATACCTTGAATCTCGTGATGCTGTCCAATATGCGGGTTCTGATATTACAAATTTGGCATCAATTATTTCTGGCGCCTTTTCTGGTTTAGCGTATGTCATGTTTTTCTATTTTCTTACATTTGAACATAAGAACAAGACCTTTATACTATTGCTTTTTATTTGTTTGTTTGTAGGAGCGGTTCGTTCAATAGCTATAGGACAGAGAGGTGGGTTGGTGGAAGATTTTAACAAATTTCTTGTTACATATTTGTTGTTTAAACCATTCCTTTCCGAGTCGATTAATAAAAAAGTCAAAAAGGTTTTTGTTGTTGCGGCAGTTCTTGCGTTATTACCATTATCGCTAGTAACTATTAGTCGATTTGGACAAAGTGAGGGAAGTATTAGTTCCTCGGTTTCTTATTATGCTGGTCAATCTGCTTTATACTTTGATAATTATGGTCTTGACGATAATGGTATTCGCTATGGGGATCGTACATTCCCTTTGTTCAAGAGAATGGTTGGATTTAGCGATGTTCCAAAGAATTTTTTTGAAAGAAGAAGTAAGTATCCTCATCTAAAAATAAATGATGAAGTCTTTAGTACTTATGTCGGAGACTGGGCTATAGATTTTGGCCCTATAGCGGCTTTTATTTTACTTGTTATAATAACTGTGTTTTTTAGTAATACTACATATATAAGACATGGGAGAGTCTATTTACACCAACTTATATTATTACATTTATTAATTATTGTCTGCACACAAGGTGCTTTTAAACTGTATCCATTTTCGGATGTTGGTGGCAATCTGCGATTGATGGTTTATTTGATGGCGTATTTTGTCTTTAAGTATAGTAACGTCAAGAATTATCATTTGAAAAAATAGTTGTAATTTAATTAGTTCTTTTAGTTCATTATTATGAAGATTG
>Ga0265298_10008367_pt1 | contig 12439 bp, 13 predicted proteins | sample AusTroGonzalo_MG_3_FD_193486 | JGI IMG/M metagenome (GOLD analysis project Ga0265298, IMG submission 193486) | Bovine rumen microbial communities from tropical cattle in Woodstock, Queensland, Australia - Gonzalo_01 | ecosystem: Host-associated > Mammals > Digestive system > Stomach > Rumen ... | reverse complement strand
GGGTCGATCGCGCGCACCGTGTCGTACATGCACACGCGCTCCAGCTCTTTATACTGCCGGTACTCCGCGGTATTGCCCAGCAGGATAAACTGCACCGTGACCTCCACGATGGGTTTGTCCACGTTGTCGACGGAGAAGCGCTGCTCCGCTTTTGCACGCATGTGCTCCCGAAGCGAGGCTTCCGTCCAGGTGCCCTCGCTCTCGTCCGGGCCGCCGACCTTGCCCTGCACTTTGAGGTATTCGGTGATGATCACCGGGTAGGTGTCCAGCACCGGGCTGTCTACCCACGTGTCCTCCAGCAGCAGCTCCGTGCCGTTGGCCTTCTGGGCGACCGGCACCACGCGGTTGATCAACTTGCTTGTGTCCTGCTTCCAGCTGACGCCGGTCAGGTTCGAGCCCCGCCGAAGCCGGATGCCCCGGTCTACGGGCGTGTTTTTCTCGAGGAATATGTCCCAGTTGTCGCGGACGCAGCGCGCGCGGAAGGCGCTGACCAGCCCCACGTCCGGATCCAGCAAGGCGTTTATCGGGTTTTTCCACGAAAAGTCCCCGCTGTAGGTGCCGTCGTCCTCGCTCAGGTTCGTAGCCAGCGTGCACTCCTCATCAAACAGCAGCGCCGCGCGAATGCGGCTGAGCGTCGTTGCGGCGTCCGCACCGCTGACGGAGCAGTCTCGGATCAGGTTGCCGCTGAGGTCGTAGGAGACGTGCCGCGCCTTGACGGAGACCGCCCTTTTGGCCCCGTCCGCGGTCGCCTCATAGATGCGGAAAAGCTGCGTCCGGACGCTCCTGGCCTCGATTGGCTCCACCGTTTCAGTGCGAACATATTCGCAATAGCTCTTCTGCACGTAGCCGAGGATGCCCTTGTTTGTCTGGATATACAGCCAGCTCGCGCTGTACTCGCTGACCAGGTAAAACTCCGTCCCGGGTGCAAGCTTCGTCAGCTCTGCCGAACCGGCAGTATAGTTTGCGATCTTTTTCCAGGCTCCCGGATTCTGGGGCGGCGGGATGCGCATGGCGGCGGGTGTCCAGATTGCTGTCGTGACCTCATAGTTTTGGTCGTTGTATGTCCACTTAGCGCCGGCTTTTAGATACGGATCGTCCGGCCAAAGGACATGAGCGTCTATCAGCCATTCTATGGAATTAATGTTCCACGCCTGGTAGGTGATCCTTTGCGGCGCGACCGGCTTGGCGTACACCGTGGCCGCAGCGCTTTTGACCCGCCAAACGTCCACGTTCTCGCCGGTGATCGCGCTCTCAATGTCCGTGGCGGGCACTGAGGCTTTGAGGATGTTCCCGGGCACCAGCAGCGTCCACACGCCCCGCGCGTCCACCGGGTGCTCCAGGCTCATCTCGTAGCGCCCGCCCGCCTCCTCGACCACGCTGGCCTTGAGCGGGGAAAGGATCGCCGCGCCGTTGGATTCATAATCGAAGTCGTTGATGCCGTAGACGCTGATCAGAGCCATCGCTGCCGCCTCCCGATGGTGACCGTGCCGCAGCTGCTGTTCGCGCCGGCGGTAAAGCTGAGCGACGACCTGCCGCGGGGCAGGACGGGGAAGTCTCCCGCGCTCAGATTGGTGAGCAGCTCGGTCTTATCGTAGGACAAGACCATGTTCGCGCCGCAGTCCACCACGACGCCGCCCTTTTCGGCGGGCAGGTTGGTGATCGCAAGCGTCTGCGTGCCCACGGAGACGAGGAACGTCCCGTACGCGCCGGCGAAGGTCAGGATCGGCTTCTCGGCGACGTCGCCCAGATTGGTGAGCGTATCGCCCGACGCGATCATGTATTCCGGCTCGTGGCGCAGCGCTTTCAGGGGCTGGCAAAGGAACTGCACCGTCCCCTCCCACCATTTGAGGTGGGGACTGATCCGCTTGAACTGGGTCTGGTTGATGACCCGCGCCTCCTGCACGAGCTCGGGTTCGCCCGAGAAGGTAACCTGGCCGTCTCCCCGCAGCCACGCGGATATGCTGTTCACCGGCTCATGGGCGCGGAGCACCAGCTGCTGCGTGTAGGGCTCGTACACGTCGTCGCCTTCGGTCAGCGTGAGCGCGCCGGCACGGCCCAGCACCGTCTGCTGGATCACGCGCTCCTTGCCGCGCATGATCGGGGCCGGGCCCTGCAGGTAGATGCCCATGTCGCGGCTGTTCACGCCGTTAAACACAAAGTAAGAGAACATTTATCCTCCATAGCCCGCCCGGGTCTGCTGGGTAAATTCATTGTAGGCCGCCGCGATCTCCGCGGGCGAGCCGGAACCGTAGAAGTTGACCTCGCCCACGTAGGACGAGTTGTAGCTGGTAGACGAGGATCCGCCGCCTCCGCCCGCGCCCTGGGCAAACGCCCCGGCGAGCGCCGCGCCGGCATTGTACGCCGCGGCGAGGTTTGCCATGATGCCCTCGGCCATGGCCGCGGCCAGCTGCTCGCCGACGGCGAAGATGTCCTCGATCTTCGCTTCCGCGCCCTCGTACAGGCTTTCGGCGACGCTGGTGCCCGCGTCCTCGGCGGCCTCGCTCGCGCCCTCTGTTATGCTCTCGGTGACGGTAGCGCCTGTCTTTTCCGCTTCCTGCTGCTCTTCGAGGGCTTTTTCGTACTCGTCCACCGCGGCTTCCATTTCGTCCAGCCACCCGTTGATGTCCTCTATGTACTGGGTGTACATATTGCCCTCGGCGTCCATCCAGGCGAGGATGCCGTCGTTCCACTGCGATTGCGTTTTATACAGCTGATAGATCGGCATGTCCGGGCCGTAACCGTATCTGTTCATGTTGTAATAAGCTTGCGCCACATCGTCCGACATAAAACCTTCGCCCATGACCTTGGCAAGGCGCTGGGCGACTTCGCCGGTGTACAAGTTTGGTTTTAACTCCCAGTCATATTCCAGGCCCACGTCATTATTCGGCAGATCCTGCAGGGTGAAATGTCCGCCCCGCCAGTCTTCCGCATAATAACCTTTGTATTTTTTTACATTTGTGCCGAGCTCTGCATATCTTTGCACGGCTTCGTCGTTTGCAGTATGTCCGCCGACCAGCATGTCGAGCGCGCCGATGCCTGCGCCCAGGAAGGGATTGATCAGTGCGCCGACGCCGGCTGCCGTGCCCCAGGCGGCGCTTTCGCTGCCGCTCTGGTTGAGGATGTTGCCCAGTGAATCGACCAACAAGCCCGTGCCGAAGCCGCGTCCGAGGCGCAGCCACAGCGGCGTGGAATAAGCCGCCGTCGTCGCCGCGCTGCTCGTCGCGGAAGCTCCCGCCGCTCCCGCCGCACCGGCGCTCGTGCCGCTGCCGCCGAACCCGAAGGAGCGCAGCAGGTTGGCCCCGCGCAGGAACGCTTCGGAGAACTTGATCGCGAGGAACGCCTCGGCGATCTTCTTGATGCCGTCCAGGATCTCGCCGCTGGTGATTTTGCTCAGAAAGTCCGCGATCTTTTCCAGGGCACCGGTCGCTCCCTCGAACATCTTTTCGAATCCGCCGTTGGCGAAGTCGGTTATCAGGTTCGCCACGGCTTCGCCGAGCTTGGTAATCGTGGCCTGGCCCTCGTCGGACGCGGCCCAGTCGCCCAGCAGATCCATCATGTGCTCCAGCGCGTCGGCGATCTTTTCAAACGCCGGGGCCAGATTGGCAAGCAGCGTCATTTTCGTGGTTTGCCACTTCTGGTCGAGCTCGTTGAGCTTATCGTTCAGCTCTCCCAGTTTGTTGACGTTTTCTTCGGTGACGTAGCTGGCCGCGCTGGAGGCTTCTTCCCAGCCGTCGCGGCCTTTTTCGATCAGCGGAAGCAAATCCCGATAGCTTTTCCCGAAGATCTCCTGCGCCAAAGCGTTGCGTTCGGTTTCGCTCTCGACGTTTCGGATCACGTCGATAAAATCCCAGAACACATCCATCTGGTCGCGCATCTGGCCGTTGGCGTCTTTGATCGCGATGCCGTACTGTCCCATCTCCGTGGTGATCAGCGCGACGCCGGTTTTCTCGCCGCCGTAAGACTTCATCAGCTTGTCGTTGGCCTTGATGATGTCTTCGACAGACGTGTCAATAGCGTCTGCCGCGGCCTGCCAACGCTGCAGCGTTTCCACATCCATGCCGTACTTGGTCGCGTCCGTGATCAGCGTGTCCGCCCACTCCGACGCGTCCTTGCCCCAGTCCCAGATGGTCGTGCCGATGTCCACGGCCTTTTTGAGTATGTTTTTAAGCACGCCCTCGACCTTTTCCAGCGAGGACGTGACGTTCTGGAATTTAATGCCCTTGTCGATGGACTTGAGGCTGTCCGCCGCGGAGTCGCCGCTGTCGGCGACCTTTTGCAGCTCTTCGCCCGTCTCCCCCGCGGCCTGCTGCATGCCCAGCAGGTCGGTCTTGGCCTTGGCGAGGGCGGCCTGCATCTGGGTGTAGGCGGTGGACGCCTTGTCCACGCCCTGCTCGCCATGGTCTCGAGGGCCTTTTCGCAGTTGTTGACGACGTCCTCCTGCGCCTTGATCTGCTCCGACAGGATGCGGGAGCGGCCCGCCATATATTCTTCGGCGTCGCCGCTGGCCCTGTACTGCGCGGCGTTCAGTTTCAGCTCCGCGTCGAGCGCCTTGACCGAGCTTTTCGCCTGGTTCATCGAGGACTTAAAGCCCGCGATGCCGCTCACATTGAGTTTTACGCCGACGTCGGCTGCCATTTGCTCACCCCTTTACAGACCCCGGTGGGAGGCGTCGTATTTGTGCCGCATCAAAAAGGCGTCGAGGATGTAGCCCGGCGCAAGCTTGCGGCCTTCCGTGTATTTAATGCCCGCGATCAGTCCGTAAATGCTGACGTTACGCGGGGTCAGTTTCTTCTCGTTTTTTTTTATTGATTTCTTCCAGCACGAGGTCTCGCTCCTCGTTTTCCTTGTGCTCGACGGTTTCCAGGCGCATGCCTTTGTCGATCTCCGTGATCACGGCGACCTTAATGTCGAGCATTTGCCCCGGGCGGATGTTCTTTTTGAGCCACTCGTCCGTCAAATCTTTGGGCTGGCCGTCCAGCTCCAGGCCTTCGTTGCCCATGATGCGCACCATGGCCACCAGGGAGCGCAGCATATCGCTCTTGCGCCCCTGCATGTTGTGCTGATCCACTACTTCATTCAGCCTGCTCAGCGCGCAGACGTTTTCTTCGATCTCGATCCAGCTGTCCATGTCAAACACCAGCGGGATCTTCCGTTTGCCGATCGTAAGCTCTGTCATTTGTTCCACTCCTTTAAAAGCCCCCGGACGGGCCGGGGGCTGATTCTCTGATGCGTCAGGTGATGCCGGCGCGGGCCTTGATCCACGCGATGGCGTTCGCCTCGGTATCGAACTTCATGTGGTCGTACATGTGCACGGTGCCGGAGCTGTCCAGCTCCACGCCGAAGCCGGTGCCGTTGATCTGGTACGTGCCCCAGTCGATCTGCTCGTTTTTGGTCGTGGCGCTTTCGTCCGCTTTCGCAAACTGTACCTGGTGGAACCAGAACGCTTCGTAATACTTGACGTTGTCCACCATCAGCACGCGGTAGTAGCCGAAACCCACGTAGGGCGGGTTTTCGTCGTTGACCTCGTAGTGGGTCACCGCAGGCGGAGTCGCCGTGTTGGAGATCGCGGTCTCGCCCAGCAGCGCAGTCCACGCGGTCGCGGGCAGGTCGTCGCCGGTAAAGGTGATGGAGTAATCGGTGATGCCCTTGTCGTTTTCGATTTTGGTATCGTCGCCGTAGAGCGGATTGTCGCGACGGTTGATCGTCACATCCGCGCTGATCGCATGGCAAAGCTGCGCGCCGGTGGAATACGAAATCGCAGACCCGGGCGAATGCGCCGTGGAAAACGGCGCATAGACGGGGTACTTCATGCCGATTTTTGCCATGATGTTGTTCCTCTCAGTCGTTGAATATTTTCTGCAAACGCGCCTCGGCCTCGGCGGCGATCTTTGCCGCCGCCGCGCCCTTTGCGCCGTTGATGGCCTTACGCACTACGGGCTGCGCCTGCATAAAGCTCGTGCCGCTCTGGATAGCCCGAAGCACCTCGGCAGCCGGAACATCCTTACCGACCAGATGCACATAGCCACTGCCCGCTATGCCCACCACGGTATTGACTTCCGCGCCGCTGCCGCCGTGTTTGGCCACGCCGAAGCGGGCAGCCAGCACCGCGGCCTTTTCTTCCGGAGAGGGCAGGCGTTTCGTCCCGCCTTCCGGCACGTAGCGAAAAGGCTCGGTTTTGATCTGGTTAAGCGCCGCGTGCATCGCGTTGGCCATGACCCCGGCCCCCTCGTAAAGGGATGCCTTGGCGATGCCCTGCGCGTGCTCCGCGGCCTGCGTGAGCTCCTCTGTCAGTTCGTCCAGACCGGTGATCTGCATAGAGCGCATACTACAGCACCTCCAGCTGGATCGCCCACTCGTAGTGCACGGTGTGGTTGCGCGGCTCGTACAGGGTGGCGGCGAGCCGCCAGCTGATCTCCAGTGCGTCGAAGATTCCCTGTATCTGCCTGAAATCGTACTTGTCGCCGCTGCGCAGGAACAGGTGGACGCTTCCCTCCAGCGCCTGCTGGCGCTGGTGATTGTCCGCCCAGAGCGCTGAGGCCTCATAGTCCAGCCGCAGCACCATGTAGCTCCCCTCCTGGGGTGCCCTGTCCCAGTCCCCTTCGGCGGTGGGGATGCCGGTCAGTTTCAAAGCCTGTAAAAGCTCATCATACATTGCCGGTCACCCTCTCCGCGTACAGCTCGATGCCGTCGCCGCTCATGTACGTGCGCACGATGCGGTACGGCGTCCCGCGATACTCCAAAAAACCCTCGTCCGCGTAGTCCTCGGCCACGCGAAGCAGGAAGCGGAACTCGGGATGCAGGCCCTCGCTCATGGCGGTGTAGACCTCGTTCATCCCGACGCTCTTTACCTCGCAGAGCACCTGCCGTCCCGTGGAGGTCACCGGGTCGAACATGCCGTGCGCCTGCGGGTACTCGCTCAGCAGGGTTATCGCGTCAGCCCTGTACATCGTCGTCCTCCATGCCGTAGCCGGTGGCGGTCTGCAGCTGCGCTTTGTTTTCGTCATAACAGGCCTTGAGCCTGTCGTAGTCGTCGGGCGAACCGAAGTTCGCGCGGACGAAAGCGCAGATCGCGCGCACGAGCGCCGGATCCGTGAGCGTGCTGGTGTCCGTGACCCGGATTTGTCCGTTACCTGGATAGGTCACTTCCACGTTAACGCCCTCGACCGGGATGCCCGCGATCGCAAGATCGCTGACCGCCGCGTCGATGAGTTGCGCGACGATCAGGTCGTAGGCTGACGTCGATACCGGGATCGACATCTTTACAGCGTCAAGTAACATTGTTTACCTCCTAAAGTGAGCGGCGGGAAGGAGTGGGCCCGCCGCGCACTGCCAGCCGCGAGGATGGGGCGCGGCTTATAGCTGTTGGGATCAGGTCTCGCCGTTCGACTCCTTGAGAGTCAACTTGGCGAAGGCGTCGGGCGCGATCAGGCCGCACTGGAAGCAGCAGTAACCGGCGTAGGTGTAGGTGTGCACCTTGATGTTCTTATCGTTCTCAATCATGATGTCCTGCACCATGTTGCCCTTGATCTGCTTGGGATAGCCGACCCAGATGACACCGTCCGTGATGGCGTCCTCGGCCTTGACCGCCTTGCCGACCAGGATGCCTTCCTCGCTCGCCTGTGCGCTGGGCTGGAAGATGGGGCGGCCGGTGGTGTCCACCATGCCGACCAGCTGCTCATAGATGGTGGCGGTGGAGGCGTAGAACACGGCATTGCCGACGCGGTTGCCCAGCTTGGACAGCAGCACGGCGAGATCCCTGTAGGCGACGACGCCCACGGCGCTGGTCTCGACGGTGTTGTAGGTGCTGTCGTAGCCGCTGCCGATCGTGGTGATAACGTCGGACGCGAGAGCGGAGCCCAGGCGTTCGGCGATCTCGTTGACGATGTACTGCTCAAACGCGGGGATGCTCATCTTCATCATCTTGTAGCTGATGTCGATGTGCTTCGTGAAGTCCTTGCCGCCAAGAACCAGCTGGCCCCAGACGTTCTTCTCGTCGTCGTTGGCCTGGTTCTCGTTCTTGGTGGTTGCGTCGCCCTGGGAGATGGACACCCTCTTGGGGAACTCAAGGGAGCAGCCGGTGTTGCGGTACATTTCGATGTCGCCGAGGATGCTGTGCTGCTCATCGATCATGTCCCAGATCTGGTTCATGGTCTCGGTGGGGAGCAGGTAGCCGGTGTGGTTGGTGCTGTCGGTGGTGACGGTTACGTAGGCGTCGCGCTCTTCTTTCGTCCAGGCGACGTCGCTTCTGTCAGCTTCCCGGGACTGCAGCAGTTTGAAAAACGCAGTGCGGTACTCGGGAGAGCTCAGCGTGTAAACGCGCTTCTCTTCTTCGTTGTTGGGCATTTTCTTGCCTCCTAAGTTGTTGTTGTTTGCGACCTTGTCGCGCTTCTCCGCCTCGCGGGCGGCGAGCAGACGCAGCTCCGCCAGCTTGCCGGCGATGGCTGTGCGCTCCTCGTTGAGGGCCGTGATCTCGTCCACGTTCAGTGCGGACAGCTCGGTGCCGTCGATCTCCGCGGCCCTGGCTTCGAGCTCGCTAAGGCTCATAGCGTTGATCTTCTCGTTCATGTGCGTGTTCTCCATTTTTCGAGAGATTTGATTGCGGCTTCGCGCCTCTCGGCGTCCTGCCGCTGTTTTGCCGCCGCTCTTGCGCTCTCCAGCGAGACGTGTGCGCCGTCCGGCGCTCCGTCTGTCGAGCGGGCCTCGAGGGACGTGCCCTCGTATGCCGGGAAGGCCACCGCGCTCACCTCAAACACGCGCCGGATAGACCGGATCGTGCGCGTCGGGTGCTCGCTGTCGATGTCGTCCCAGCTATCGCCATCGACGATAAAGGCAAACGACATTCCGGAGATGTCGCCCCGCCCGACCGCCGAATAAAGCTTCCTGCTGTCCAGATTGTTTTCGGTGTCCAAATCCACGCGGATGCTCATGCCTTCGTCGCCGACGGTCATTTGCATTGTGCTGTTTTCGTTGTTGTTGCGGCTGCGGGCCAGCGGCACCATGCTCATGTCGTGTCCGATCAGGAACCGCACGTCTTTCAGGTCGGTGTGATCCAGCGCGCCGCGGTCTATGATCTCGTCATACCAGCCCAGGTCGGTGCGCTGCCCGAATACAATGGGCACCCCCGTCAGGAAGTGCCCGTGCTTTTCGTTTTCCTCGGCCCGCACCTCAAAGGTAAAAGCCCTGTTTTCAATCTTGTCCATTGTTTCCCTCCTTGCCCTGGTCGGCAAAGTAATACTCGCCGCGGATGGGCGCGTGCTGGCCGGTGCCGTCCGGCAGCGGCGCATAATTAAACAGTTCGCGGATCTCGTCGATCATCAGTACGCCCCTGTCGCCCAGCTGCTGGGCAAGGGCGATTTTGTTGCCGGTGGACATATACTGCAGGCGGTTTGCCGTGATCAGCACCTTGTTGCCCATGGCGATCTCGTGGGGTGTGTACGTCATGCGCGTGAGCCCCTCGGAAAGCTGGATCGCAAACGGCTCTATACAGCCGTCGAAAAAGGCGTCCAAGTCGTCGCCGATGGCGGTGTTCTGCACGACCTTCTCATTGCAGCCGAAATAGTCGAAGATGTTTTTCTGAATTGTTTTCAGCTCTTCCGGGTCGATGTTGTAGGGCTTCGACGTGATCTGCTGGATGTCGGTGTAGGTGTTCGGAAACAGCAGGATGCCGTTGCCTTCGCCCTGGAGGTTTTCCTTGTTGAAGCGCTGCCGTTCCTTGGCAAGGTCTTCCGGCTTCGCAAAGTTGCCGAGCCGGGCCATAAAGCGGAACGTCGCGCTGTTGCGGATGCCCTCTTCGACGCCCTGTTTCTGCAGGTCAAGCAGCGCCAGCGTCGTGTTGAGCGCCTTGTTGTCCTCGCCGAACACGTCGTCCCGGAACTGGTGCCGGGTCAGGATCGTGCATCGCGTGCCCTCAATCGCGGCCTTCTGCCCGTTGGAGAATGAATAGCGCAAGTATACATTGCCGTCATACTGCACCAGCTCGCACATCGTAGGCAGCACCGGGAAGTAGCCCACCGTGCGCCCAAACTCGTCCAGCTCCGGCACGATCGGCAGGTTATTGCACAGAAAAAGGATCGTCGCGGCGCGGTAGAGCATCTGGGACGTGCTCTGCATAGAGTTCGCGCCCTGTTTGATCGCCGCCTTGAGCTCCGGCTTCGCGCTGCCGACCAGCTCGATGCGCAGCTTGGATATGTGCCGCGCGATGGCGTCCACGACCGCGCGGATCAGCGCGTCCTCGTACATCTTGCCGTTCCAGCTGGTAAAGGCCGGACGGTAGGCGGTCAGCGTCTGGAAGCTTTCGCTCTTGCCGGCGGCCTGCGCGACCTGCTGGCTTTTGCGTCCGAATAGCTTTTCAAAAAGTCCCATCTCAATCCTCGTTTCGCAGTTGTCCCTGCAGCTCCTCCCAGTGATTGTGCCGCATGCACATCGCGTCGAGCAGAGCCGCAACGCCGTCGACGTGGGCGTTTTTGCTGATTTTGATAAGCCTGCGCCGGTTTGTTTCGTCTTCGATCTTGAGCGCGGCGTCGAGCCAGTGCGCTTTCATCAAGTCGTTATCGTCGCCGCATTGCAACCGGCCCTCCTTGATGAGCCCTTCGGTGTCGTTGATTATGCCGGTCAGGTTGCTGCCTTGAGAAACCTTTTCCATGTGGAACCCGTAGGTCTCCATGTCCTGCACAAGGTACTGCGCGGTGTACCGGTCATAGCCGATCTGCAGGCAATAAATCCGGTATTTTTCGATCAGCTCGACAAACCAGTTATACACGTCGTGGTAGTCCACGACGCTGTCCCCGGACAGAGTAAGCAGCCCGCGCTTGACGTAGATGTCGTAGGGCAGCGCGTCGCGGGAGCTGGCCTCTTCAAGCTTTTCCCGCGGGAGGAAAAACCGCGTAAAATAGTAAATTATGCCGCCGCGCTCGATCAGTACGACCGCCGCGGTAAGGTCTGTCGTCATACTAAGGTCGATGCCGCCCAGCGCGTAGCAGTCGCGGAAGTCTTCCAGCATGAAGTTGTTCGGCGGGAACGACTTCCCGATATCGCGGCTCGACAGCCAGGCCGTCGAGGCGTTCTGTTTGATGTCGCAATACTTGGTCAGGAATTCAGCCTTTTGTGACAGACTGACTTCTGCCTTGGCGATCTCTTCCAGGATAAAGTTGACCGAGACGGAAACGCCAAGGTTGGGCAGGCTCTTTCTCAGCTCGTTTATGTCGTCCCACTTGCCCAGATCGTCGATCTGGTATAAAAAAGGCAGCAGGCGCGCTTCGCGGCTGTTGCCAAGTAAAAATCTTGTCGACCGTTTATACAGGTCGTCGTATATCCCCTCACTGACGTAGTTCGCAGTCGTGATCGACAGCACCAGCGGCTGCTCGCGGGCACCCAGTGCCGAGGTTATGACCTCGTATTGCCGCAGGCCCGCTTCGCCCGCCCAGGCTGCGATCTCGTCGCATACCGCCATGTGCGGGTTAAAACCATCCGAAGTTTTCTCCGCGAAGGGTATCTTTTTGATCTGCGTGTTGCTTGCCGCAACATACAGGTCATTTTTTCGTTTGCGCGTAAGTTTATCCAGATCCGGCTCCAGCTGCACCGACTGGGAAAAGCATCCCCAGACGATGTCCGCTTGGTCGAGCTTCGGGGCCACAAAGTATGTGTCCGCGCCGGGTTCTCCGTCGGCGTACACCATGTACTCGGCGATGCCGCTGGCGAGCAGGCTTTTGCCGCACTTGCGGCCCATGAGCACAAACACCTCGCGGTACTGCCGGAGCCCGTCTTCGTTGACCAGGCCGAAGATTGCGGAGATCAGCGCCTTTTGCCACAGCTCCAGCTTTACGAGCTGCGGTCGCAGCTTTCCCTTGGAGTGGTGGCAGAACCCCTCGATAAAGCGGATCGCGCGGGTCGCCTTTTTGTGGTCATAAAAATAGACCTTGTCCTCAAGGTCTTGGATGATTTTTTCATACAGCAGCCGGATCCATTTTCCGACGGTGGCCGTGCCGTCCTGGATCTGCTGATAGTACGTCAGCAGCCAGTTGTCACTGTCCATCGTTAAACAGGCTCAGCTTGTCGCCGACAGTCTTGCGCTCTCCGAGCTGGGTTATGATGTTGAGCATCATGGTGATGGATTTGTTCGCGGAGTCCACGTGCTTGGGCAGCTCCTTGATCAGCGGATGCGCCTGCATGTTTTCCCGGTCGCGGACATATTCTTTTACCACAGTCGTTTCGTCATTTTCTATGGTTTCGCTGATCCGGTCGATGATTTTTTTCTGAATCTGGTAATTGTTGGCCGCAGATAAAAATAAGGCGTTGTCTTGCACGCCATATTCTTCAGCCATCTGCAGCAGCTCTTTATAAGTCGCGGTCTTTCGCGCCATCTTCGTCCCACTCCTTTTGTCCGGGCGCGTCTCGTGCTATCTAAAAAAACCTTAGCCCTCCTTAGCGCGTCTTAGGCATT
>Ga0265298_10008366_pt1 | contig 12440 bp, 8 predicted proteins | sample AusTroGonzalo_MG_3_FD_193486 | JGI IMG/M metagenome (GOLD analysis project Ga0265298, IMG submission 193486) | Bovine rumen microbial communities from tropical cattle in Woodstock, Queensland, Australia - Gonzalo_01 | ecosystem: Host-associated > Mammals > Digestive system > Stomach > Rumen ... | reverse complement strand
ATCAACCCGCTCGACGTCTATCGCCGCCAGCAGGCCGTCATCCTTTACGCCCAGAAGAAATACAGCGAGGCGTACGACATCTATCAGAACATCTTCAACGGCGACCTGCGCTCAGCCGACCTCTTCTACGAGGCATCGCGCTGTAAGCAGCAGTTGGGCGACAGCGCAGCGGTGATGGCTCTGCTCGACTCCTGCGTCGCAATGTTCCCGAAGCCTTACTTGAAAGAGGCTGCGCCCTATCTGCTGGTACGCGCCAACACGGCGATGGACTACAAGCGCTACCGTCAGGCTGTCATCGACCTCAACGAGTACGAGCAGCTGATGGCCGCCTCCGTCAACGACCAGTTCTACTTCCTGCGCTATCAGGCCAGCCTCAACGGCCGTCAGTATCAGCAGGCACTCAACGACATAGACCGCGCCATCACCATGAGCCCCAGCAACGATCTCTACTACTCGGAGAAGGCGTCGCTGCAGGTGCGTGTCGGACTCTACGACGAGGCGATGGAGACCGCCAAGCAGTGCATTGAGGTAGCACCTGAGCACAGCGACGGCTACCTGTTCCTCGGACTGTCACAGTGTCTGAAAGGACAGAAGGCCGAAGGCGTCAAGAACCTGCAGAAGGCCAAGGAGCTGGGCGACAGTCAGGCCGACGGACTGATTGAGAAGTACGGGAAATAGTAGTGAAAGGTAAAAAGGTAAAGAATATATATACGACATCCGGCTCGCCAAACAGCGAGCCGGATGTGTTTTTTCTTAGAAAGGCATCGGACCGTCGCCCGGTTGGAACTGTCCCTGTTCGAACGGCATCTGACCGTTGTCTTCGCCGTTGATGGAGGAGCCGATGACCTCGCCCTCGTTGGACGATGCACGGCGCGACACACGCGAGTCCTCAGGATTCTCAAAACGGGTGAACTCACCACGGAACGTCAGCAGCACATCGCCTGTGGCACCCTTACGGTGCTTGGCAATGATAATCTGCGCCATACCGTGCAGGTCGCGGCCCTTATCGTCCTGATACAGACCGTAATACTCGGGGCGGTGTACGAAGAGCACCATATCGGCATCCTGCTCGATAGCACCCGACTCACGCAGGTCGCTCAGCTGCGGGCGCTTACCTTCCAGACCCTCGCGGCTCTCAACGCCACGGTTCAACTGCGACAGCGCCAGAATAGGAATATCAAGTTCCTTAGCCAGTCCCTTCAGCGAACGCGAGATGGTGCTGACCTCCTCCTGACGTGAGGAGAAGCGCATACCGTTGGCGTTCATCAGCTGCAGGTAGTCAATCATGATAATCTTCACGCCATGTTCACGCACCAGTCGGCGGGCCTTTGTACGCAGCTCGAAAACGGAGAGGCCAGGCGTGTCGTCGACGTAGAGCGGTGCACCCAACAGGGCGTTCACGCGCTTGTCCAGACGCTCCCACTCGTCGGGGTGCAACTGTCCGTTCAGAATCTTCGAGCCCTGAATCTCACAGGCGTTGGAGATGAGACGGTTCACAAGCTGCACGTTCGACATTTCCAACGAGAAGAACGCCATCGGAACCTTAAAGTCGGCGGCGATGTTCTTGGCCATTGACAACGCAAACGACGTCTTACCCATGGCGGGACGTCCGGCAATGATGACAAGGTCGGAAGCCTGCCAGCCACTGGTGATATCGTCGAGTTTATGGTAGCCTGTTGGCACACCCGTCAGACCATCCTTATTCTCGGCCGCCTTCTGAATCACGTCAAGTGCATTCTTAATGACGGGGTCTATCTGGGTGTAGTCCTTCTTCATGTTCTTCTGTGAGAGCTCAAAGAGGGCACCCTCGGCGTGCTGCATCAGGTCGTCGACATCGATGGTCTCGTCGAAGGCCTTCGTCTCGATGTCGCTGGCAAAGCCGATAAGCTGGCGGGCCAGTGACTTCTGCGCGATGATGCGGGCGTGGTATTCGATATGAGCCGATGAGGCTACCTGTGAACTCAACTCCGCGATGTAAGCCGGGCCACCGATAATGTCGAGGTCGCCCTGACGCGCCAGCTGGTCGGCCACCGTCATGATGTCGATGGGCTTCTCAGCCATACTCAGCTCACGGATGGCGGCATAGATCTTCTGGTTGCGGGGTTCGTAGAAACTCTCGGGGTGTAACAGCTCGCAGACAACAGCATAGGCATCCTTGTCAATCATCAGCGCGCCCAGTACGGCACGTTCGACGTCGGTAGCCTGAGGCTGCAGATGTCCGTAGGTATTGTCAATGGGTTGCGGCTGTCGCGTGCGCCGCTTTGGGGTATTGTTCTGTTCAGGCATGGTAGTTACTCATAGGAACGTTATTCGGAAAAAAACATCGCACACAGAAAATGACTGCATGCGATGTTGGGATGCTACATGCCACACGCTGTGGACATGTGTACTGCGAAGCTTATGCTTCTGCGGGAGCAGCCTCCTCAGCGGGAGCCTCAGCAGGAGCCTCAACGGGAGCCTCGGCAGCAGCGGCCTCAGCAGCCTTTGCAGCCTCTTCCTCTGCCTTAGCAGCAGCGGCAGCAGCCTTCTTGTCGGCTACCTTCTTGGCGATCTCCTCGTTTACTTTCTTCTCTGCGTCAAGAGCCTTAGCAGCGGCGTCCTTCTTAGCCTTTGCCTCAGCCTCAGCGATCTTGTTCAGACCGTTCTGCTTGTCAGCCTTCCATGCATCGAACTTCTTCTGAGCAGCAGCCTCGTCGAAAGCGCCCTTCTTCACGCCACCACGGAGGTGCTTCATCAGGTACACGCCCTCACGGCTGAGGATGTCACGAACGGTGTCAGTGGGCTGTGCGCCAACCTCTACCCAATACAATGCACGGTCGAAATTCAAATCTACTGTGGCAGGATTGGTGTTGGGGTTGTACATACCAATCTTCTCAGTAAATCTACCATCACGTGGTGCACGAGCGTCGGCGATAACGATGCGATAAATAGCATAGCCCTTACGGCCACCGCGCTGCAATCTGATTTTTGTTGCCATTTTGTTGTTGTTTTTAAAATTAGGTTTGAATTTAATGCTATCAACTCGTGAAAGCGGGTGCAAAGGTACGAAAAAATTTGGAGACTCCAAAACTTTTTTGTAATTTTGTGCCGCAATGAAGCACGAATTGTCGATTCTCATACCCGTCTACAACGACGACTGCACCCGTCTGGCCACCCAGTTGAGCCGTCAGGCGGAAGCCATCGAAGGACTCACTTACGAGATTCTTGCGGCCGACGACTGTTCGCCTGACCGTGAGGCTGTTGCGCCGAACCACGCCGTCAACGAGCTGCCGAACGGACGGTATATCGAGCGCAAGCAGAACGTAGGCAGCGCCGCCAACCGTAACCTGCTGGCACGCGAGAGCCTGTACGAGTGGCTGCTGTTTATTGACTGCGATCAGGACATTCTGGACGACAACTTCCTGCTACGCTATCTGACGGACAACGACGACGCTGATGTCATCATGGGCGGCATCGCCATTGGCGGCGACGAACAGGCACTGCGAACGAACCTGCGCTACCGCTACGAGAAGCAGAGCGAGCCCCTGCACACAGCAGCCAACCGCAGTCAGCGCCCTTACCAGTCATTCCGTTCCTGTAACTTCCTCATCCGCCGCGAGACGCTGCTCGGCTGTCCTTTCGACGAACGGTTCCAAAAGAGCGGCTACGAAGACGTGCTGTTGGGCAAGCAGTTGAAGGCGGCCCACGCCGTCATGCGCCACATCGACAATCCTGTGACGATGACACGCTACGAGGACAACCCCGACTACATGAATAAGGTGGAGCGCAGCCTGCGCACCCTCCATACTTTCCGCGCCGACCTGAAGGGCTACTCACGCCTGCTGACGATGGCCGACGGCATCCACCTCGGGGTGGTACGCCGTCTGTTGACTCTCTGCTTCCGCCTGTTCGGGCCGCTGGTACGCCGCCGCCTCTGTGGCCCCCACCCCAACCTGCGGCTGTTCCAACTCTACCGCTTGGGATACTATTTGGAGTTAAGAGTTAAGAATTAAGAGTTAAGATTTGTCGCCTGCGGCGATTAAGAATTTAGAATTAAGAGTTTAATGTTTAGAGTTTAGAGTTTAGAAATATGAAACGATTTGCATTCAAGATGCAGCTCAAGCCGGGCTGCGAGAAAGAGTACGAACGGCGCCACGCCGCCATCTGGCCCGAGCTGGTGCAGATGATTAAGGAGCAGGGTGTCGGCAACTACAGCATCTACTGGGACCGCGACACCAATAACCTCTTCGGCTATCAGGAGTGTTCAGGAGAAGGCTCGTCGCAAGACACGGAGAACGTCGACCCCATCACGCAGCGGTGGTGGGACATGATGGCCGACATCATGGAGGTGAACGCCGACAACTCGCCCGTCACCATTCCCCTGCAAGAAGTGTTCCACTTGGACTAAAGCCACTCTGGACTAAAAACAAAAAGACCGCCCGAAAGCGGTCTTTTTATTTAGTCCTCCGGACAATCCGGAATTTCCAGAATATCCAGAATATCCGGAAATTACTTCAGAGGCTTAATCGCAAAGATGAAGTCGTAGTCCTTATAAGGCACGCGATACTCGTTACGCGGCCAAGCGCCCCACGAGTTCACGCAGCCCAGTCCCAGCTGGCGCTGCTGAATGTGCACGCTGGTCATGCCCGAGGGAATGAGGTCGCCGCTATGGTGTCCCCATTTCTTGTCCTTGTGCATACCGTCATCGAGCTGATCCATCGTGTAAGGCAGTGCCGATGCCTCCATCGGGGCGCTGGAATAGAACTGCAGGCCCTTGCCGTTCTTGTCGATGACAGAGAACCAGCGCACATCAACGTGGTTGCCAGACTCCTGCGGACGGACATACTCGAAGTATTCATCTTTGACAGCATTCTTATAGACACCCAGGAACTCCGAGTCCTTACGGTCGGCGTAGGTCTCAACGGGACCGCGGCCGTAGTACTCCACCTGGTCATACTGCTTAGGCATCTGGATGCCCATACCGAAGCGGAACATCTCGCTCACCTTGGCTTCCTTGTCGGCAGACAGGGTTTCGCGCACAATCACCTCACCCTCAGGCGTCATCGTGTAGACGAGGTTCAGCTTGGCCTTCTGGTCGGGAAGCTCAAAGCCGACAGCGATAGCATTACCGTCCATAGAGACTGACTTCAACTCCATCCTCGGATTCTTCCACGTCTGGAAGCGACGCTGCAAACCTGCACCGTAGTCGTTGTCCGTTGGGGCACGCCAGAACTCGGGCACGATGCTCTCGCGGAACTGCAGCATGCGCTGGCCGTCGATGTTCAGATAGTCTATCGTACCCGTATGCTTACCAACGGAGAACTCCGTGCCGTTAGCCGACAGTTTGATATAGGTGTTCGTCTCCTCCTTGGCGATGGCGGTTCCTGTATTGCCAGAAGCCTCTGATTGTCCGGCAAGATCGGGGAACTGGTAGCTGTTCAGCGCAAACTGCTGCTTGGCCAGCACCTGTCCCTTGTCGATAAGCGGTGCGCCGTCCTTCGACTTGAACTGGAAGATGACGAAAATCTCGTTGTTGCCGTGATGGCCCAGCACACGTCCAATCACCTTCTGCATCTCCTCGCAGGTAACGACCTTGCGCTGCTGCGGCTGAATACCGCTGATGTCCATCTTGCCACCGTGACCGAAGGTCATGCCTGCGGGACGTCCGGGGTTGTCGTGATGATGGCTACCGGCTCCACCGACAAACCACTCCAGCTCCACATCGTCGAGCGTCTTAAAGAAGTTCTCGTTGTAGATTTCAAACTTACCGGCCTTCAGGTCAACGTCCTTCACCCAGATGTTCTGGTAGTAGTAGCCCACCTCGTAGGCATGGGGATTCAGACGGCGGTCGGGAGCGATGATACCGTTGCAGTTGAAGTTATAGTCAGAAGCAGGATACTCGCCGTAGTCGCCACCGTAAGTAAAGATGGTGCGTCCCGTAATGGGGCTCTTGTCGCGCAGTCCCTGGTCCACGAAGTCCCAGATGTAGCCACCCTGATATTTCGGGTACTTGCGCACGAGGTCCCAGTACTCCTTGAAGCCACCCATCGAGTTACCCATAGCGTGGGCATACTCACACTGGATGAGCGGACGGGGATTGTCCTTCTTCGAGTACGCATCGCAGCCCTCGTAGCCGTAGTACATAGGACAGAAGATGTCGGTCTTTCCCCAGTCACCTGCTTGTTCGTACTGGCAGGGACGTGTCGGGTCGGTAGCCTTCACCCAGTCGTAGGCCTTCTCGAAGTTGGGGCCGTAGCCAGCCTCGTTACCGAGTGACCACACGATGATGCTCGGGTGGTTTTTGAACGACAGCACATTGCCGTACTGACGCTCCATGTGAGCCTTCTCAAAGTCCTGACGCTTGGCCAGCGTACCCTCGCCGTAGCCCATACCGTGACTCTCGAGGTTCGACTCCGCCGTCAGGTAGATGCCGTACTCGTCGCACAGGTCGTACCAGCGCGGATCGTCGGGATAGTGACAGGTACGCACGGCGTTGATGTTCAGCTGCTTCATAATCTTGATGTCCTGAATCATGCGCTCCACCGGGACAATGTAGCCGCCGTCGGGGTCAAGCTCGTGGCGGTCGGCACCTTTTATTAATATAGGCTGACCGTTCACTAACAGCTGGCCGCCCTTAATCTCGATGTGGCGGAAGCCCACGCGCTGAGGGATGACCTCCAGCACGCTATTGTTCTTCTTCAGGGTAATGTAGAGGTTATACAGGTTAGGCGTCTCAGCCGTCCAGGGCTTCACAGCAGCCAGGTCAACCACCTTGCCACTATTGTCGGTCAACTGCTGCTCAACAGCAGTTCCCTTCGGAGCCTTCACGTCAACGTTAAGCACTCCCTTGCCGTTCACCCAGTCGGCATTGACGGTAATATCCTCAATATGTGCCTTCGGACGGGCGTAGAGATACACCTCGCGGGCAATACCCGTGAAGCGCCAGAAGTCCTGGTCCTCCAGATACGAGCCATCGCACCAGCGCATCACCTGCATGGCGATGAGGTTCTGGCCCTTCTTCAGATACTTCGTGATATTGAACTCGGCAGCCACCTTCGAGTCCTCCGAGTAGCCCACGTACTTGCCGTTGACCCACACCGAGAGATTGCTCGTGGCCGAGCCCACGTGGAAGTAGACGTCCTGACCGTTCCAGTCGGCAGGCAGCTCGAACGTGCGGCGATAGGAGCCCGTGTAGTTGTTCGTCTCACCGATGTACGGCGGGTTGCTGTTGAAGGTTGTGCACCACGAGTAGCCCACGTTCTTGTAAATCTTGTCGCCGTAGCCCTCCATCTCGAACAGTCCGGGCACGGGGAAGTCCACCCACTTCGAGTCGTCGAACTTCAACGTGTAGAAGTCCTTCGGCGCCAAGTTGTGGTCCTTCACGAAGTTGAAGCGCCACTTACCCTCCATCGAGAGGTAGCGGTCCGACTTCGTCTTGTCGTTCACTTTCGCCTTGTCGGCATCCTCGAAGGCGAAGAACGCTGCACGGCGTGCCTCGCGGTTCACCTGGTTCACGGCCGGATCTGTCCACACCGGCGTCGTCTTCTTCTGTGCGTAAGTAGCCATCGAGGCCACGCACATCAGAACTAAGAATAGTTTTTTCATCGTTATTTTAATTGTTTATTCGTAATCGTCAATCACGCTGTTCATGAAGTCCATCATCGGCTTGCCAGCCTTGAAGATGCGCACCATCTCCTTGAGCCACTCATCGCCCTCAAAGAAATCATCGGGCACACCGTGCCAGGCACAATAGTCCTTCATGCGCAGGTACTCCACATACTCCCAGTCGCGCGGGAAGCCCGAAGGACAAGTCTTCAGCCGTTCCAGTCCGAAGCCCGATGAGCCGTAGGCCGTCTCATCGCCCACAAAGGGATTGGGCTGCGACTTCGCACTGAGGAAGTAACGCTTGAAGTCGCGGCTACCCACACAGCGCAGCCACTCGTCGATGTTCGCCATCAGTTCATTACGGCAGGCCGTCAGGATGTTCGTCGGCAGCCAGTAGTTGCCCACCGCCAGCATGCAGTTGCCCGGCTCCAGGTGGATGTAGTAACCGCCACGCAGCGCTTTCTTGCCGTGAGCATTGATGTAAGCTCCCAGATGACGCTTGTAGGGCGACTTGTCGGGCGAGAAGCGCGTATCACGGTTGAAGCGGTACATCGTCTCCTTCACGTCCACGCCTCCAATCTCTGCATCGAAGTCGGCAATGCGGCCGATGGCCTTGCTGATACCGTCGGCAAAGTCGGCACGCACAGCGTCGTACTCAGCCTTATGCGCCTGATACCACTCGCGGTTGTTATTAGCCGCAATATCGCGCAAGTACTGTATAATTCGTTTTGAATCCATTCTTTGTTTCAGGTAATATTACGCTGCAAAGGTACAAAAAATAATGGAAACACGTAATATGATGCCGATTTTTCTAAGAAAGATAAACATTTGAGTGATACAGATACAGATGGATACACTTGTTTTTATAAATTTCTCACGCGTACCGTGTACGCGCGGTACGCGTGAGAAGTCTTGGAAATCATCTGTTACATCTGTATCTGTATCACCTGGCAGATGTACTTGGTGCAAAGGTACGAAAAATATTTGAATTATTTGGCAAAATGAAGAAAAAAAAGTAACTTTGCAGTGAATAAATAAGTATGAAGAAGAGTGAACGATATGAGGCGGTGCTCCGCTACTTCCGCAGCGAGGCAGGCGACGTGACGACGGAGCTGGACTTCGGCTCGACATTCCAGCTTCTGGTGGCGGTGGTGCTCAGCGCCCAGTGTACGGACAAGCGCATCAATCAGGTGACGCCGGCACTGTTCCGGCGGTTCCCCGACGCCCGTGCGATGGCGGCTGCCGACGAAACGGAGGTGTTTGAGTATATCCGCAGCGTCAGCTATCCTAACGCCAAGGCCAACCACCTGGTGGCGATGGCCCGGCAGTTGGTGGAGCGTCACGACGGCGAGGTGCCCAGCGACATGAACGCGCTGCTGGATCTGCCGGGCGTAGGCCGCAAGACAGCCAACGTCATTCAGGCCGTCGCCTTCGGCCGCGCCGCAATGGCTGTCGACACCCACGTCTTTCGCGTCAGCCATCGATTAGGATTAGTACCCAAGACAGCGAATACACCACTAAAGGTAGAGTTGGAATTGGTAAAGCACATTCCCGAGGCCGACATTCCCAACGCCCATCACTGGCTGCTACTGCACGGCCGTTACGTCTGCACATCAAGAAAGCCGCACTGTGAAAAATGCGGTTTGAAAGACATCTGTCCGAAGGTGTTTTGAAGACTCAACGAGTTTCAGAAAATACTCCATGACTTTTGAAAAATACTCCATGAGTATTTCGCAAAACTCATGGAGTATTTTTCAAAAATCGTGCACTATTATTTCAGCATCTTTTTTCCGTCAATAATAACGATGGTCTTGCGGGCTGAAGAGCCGTTCGCAGACGAGCCAAACGACGACGTCGAACGGAGGGGACGGCCCTGAAGATCAAAACATTTACTATTTGACGATTTACTATTTGACAATTTATTGATGCCTGTAGATTCTGTGATTTCAACAAAGTAGACGATGCTCGACGGGGCCAGACGGTAGTCGGTCTCTGCACCGCTGATGGTGATATACGCCTTACCGACGCCGACGATGGTGAGTTCGCCAGTCTCAGCATTAACCTTTACCACCTCTTCGTTGCTCGAGCGCCAAGTCAGTTTGCCGTCGTAGTCCTGCGAGCGCAGCACGGTGGGAGCAGCCAGGGTGCCTCCCTCCTCGCCGGTGATGGTGGTCTCGCCATCGATGCGAATCCACGAGGGGTGCTTGGTCCACGAGGCGACGTTCAGCGTCACGGGCAGATTATTGTCCTTCGAGTTGCCGTCAATCCACGGGAAAGGCCACTTGGTGTCGTACTCGTAGCCCGTGCCCGTTGCGCCAACGAGCGAGGCCACCGAGGGACCGTCGTTGTAGATGACGAAGTAGCGGATGTTATCGACGTAGATTTCCTTCGGCTCCATCGCCTGGCCCTTCACCTTCAGGTTCTTCACACGGCTGACGTCCAGACGCTCGTGGACACGCAGGCCTACCTCCGTGGGCGAAATCTTCACGGCCTGGACGACGGGCTGCTGGTTGTCGAGCTTCAGGCAACTCTCTTCTATGTTCTCGGGCTTCACAGCATCCTTCAGGTCGAGCCACATCAGCTTGTTATTGAACGCCTGTACGCGTCCGAGTTTGGGGCAGTTGTCGGCAATGAGCACCTGCAGCTGGTTGTCCTCGGTGTTGATGGTCCCCAGCAGCGGATTGTCCTTCAGACAGAGCGTTCCCAGCACGTTGTCGTTGCAGGTGATATCATTGAACTCGGCACAGTCCTCGATGGTGGTGCTGGTAATGTCGTTATACAGCATCATCAGCGAGCGGACGATGGGCAGGTGCTTCATCGTCAGCGTCGTGATGGTGGTGTAGCGGATGTCGATGTTCTCCAGACCGTCGCAGTTCGTCAGATTCACGGTGTTCAGCACCTGCTTCTCGTCCTCCACACCCGTAATACCAATGGAACTGAGGACAGGATTTGCACTGAAGTTGAGGTCGGTGACACCTGAGTTAATCATAAAGAACTGACGGAGTTTAGGCAGCTGGCTCACGTCGAGGGCTGTCAGACTCTTCGCACCATCCAAGCCGACTTGCTCCACGCTGGCGGGCAGCTTGAGTGAACTGACGTTCGGACAGCGGAGCAGCTCGAACTCTGTCAGCAACGGGTTCTTGCTGAAGTCCAGCGACGTTACGCCGCTGCAGTCACTTAGGGAGAAAAAGTTAAGTTTGGGGAAGAGGCTCGGATTAATCGACGCAATCGAAGGATTTTCTGTGGACCCATACCACAGACAGATATTATCCAGATTCTTGAAGTGCTCGGCACCCTTCAGGTTATAGATGTCACCCGCATGGATTTCCGTAATCTCTGCAAGTTCGTCGTCGCTCAGGACACCGTTCTCGTCGGCGTCATGCTCTGTGGCCAGGTTGCGCAGGTTCTCATCGGGAAAGTTCGTTGCGTTAATAGCCACACTTGCCCGTGCGCTCATCAGCACGAGGCCCAAGGTCAGTAAAGTAATGGTTCGTTTCATAAGCTTATGTTTGAGGATTAATGAATGAATTGTCTGCTTGCAAAGATAGGTACTTTACGCCACTCGAAATTCGCCCAGAAGAAAGAATTTCAATAAATTACGCGAAATTCCACCCATTTGGGTGGTGATTATGAAAAGAAATGCGTATCTTTGCAGCATCAATAACATCAGTCATAACCTATGAGACCTACGTTTTTTGTCCTGTGTTTGTGCTTCTGCCTCACAGCCATAGCCTATAACGACCACCGAAACACCCACGTTGATTCCTTGGAGGCCGCACTCAAGAGCAGCAACCCGCCAAAGGGCGAGAAGTTGCTGGCAGCCTACGACGAACTGACGCGCGGCTACCTGCCCTACGACAGCAGGAAGTGTGAGGAGTATGGACGTAAGGCTGTGGCACTGAGCTATGAGCTGGACAACCTCCTGATACGTCAGTACACCCTGCGACACTTGGGACTGCTGCGCTACGGACGCGAGGAGTATGACGAGGCACTACGCTACTTCCAGCAGGCACTGGCAGTAACGGACACGATGGCGACACAGAAGCGCTATACCCAGAAGGATCTCGACGATGCACGTTCCTGCCTCTACGGCACCATCGGCAATCTCTACAACCAGCAGGACAAGGCCCATCTGGCCATTCATTACTATCAAAAGGCGTTGCCCATCTTCGAACGCAACAACTGGCTGGAGAGCCAATGCGTATGCTACTACAACATCGGAGAGCTGTACGGTCAGATGGGAAACGATGTAGAAGCAGAGCGTAACTATCTGAAAGCCATTGAAAATGGCAAGACATCGGGCGACTCGCTGATGATAACGCTGCCCAAAAAGGGGCTGGCGGGCATCTACTTCAACACGGGCGATTACGGTAAAGCGCTAAAGACCGTCAACGAAGCACTGGCCTACTACCAAACGCACCATGCAGAAGAGCCTATAGACTATGCCACCACGCTGGCTCAGAAAGCACGCATCTACTTGATGGCGGGCCACAAGGACATAGCAAAGGCGAAAGCCTACATCGAGAAGGCCCGGCAGTGCATGCCCGAGAATATGATGTTCGACGATGCCAGCACCATCCACCTGGCTGCCTGCGAAGTGGCGATAGCCGAAGGACGGTGGCGGGAAGCACTCGACTACGGACTACGCAGCATACACCCGGACTCTACGGCTACCTACGCCGACAAAAGCGGCTACATGCTACTGGCACAGATATACGCGGAACTGGGAGAGAAGGAGAAGGCACGCATGTATATTAATAAGGTGTACGACATGATGAACCGCTATGCCACCGACCACTACCAGAGCGGACTGTCGCAGATGGAGGTGCTCTACGAGACAGAGAAGAAGGAAGCAC
>Ga0265298_10008364_pt1 | contig 12442 bp, 19 predicted proteins | sample AusTroGonzalo_MG_3_FD_193486 | JGI IMG/M metagenome (GOLD analysis project Ga0265298, IMG submission 193486) | Bovine rumen microbial communities from tropical cattle in Woodstock, Queensland, Australia - Gonzalo_01 | ecosystem: Host-associated > Mammals > Digestive system > Stomach > Rumen ... | reverse complement strand
GTAGGCTGCATTGACGCATACATAGAATAACTTTGTTTGCCATTCATATCCTGAAGAGCCCTCGCCAAAAACGGCGGGGGCTTTTCTTATGTACTCAAATGAGTACCTCGAACAACCACCCGACGTCTGTCGCTGCGAGCAAATACATTGCATAATATAGAAAAAAAATCGACATATCCAAATGAAATTGGCATAAAATAAATTTGGAAATTAGGAAAATTGTGCTTATATTTGCATACAGAAACAACAGAGATATGATTGGAACTAAAATGACTGACAAAGAGTATATGGAAAAAGCTTCTGAAATTATGAAGCTTATTGAGAACAGCAACTTTTTCAAAAAGTTTGGGTACAAGTCGCATTGGCTGAGCGGTAGTAGCACTGTCGTTTATCCGATTACGGATTGGGTGCCCAGCAGAGAAATCGTTATTCAGTTAGATAGTAATGTGTATCGTGGCAGAACGCAGTCTGCCCACGCACTTATCAAGAGTGTGGAAAAGATTATGCCTATCAAGTATTGGGGCTATGGACAGTATGACGGAAGCTGCCCTCCCACCCTTTATATGTATTTTAAGTAATATGGGATACAACAAGAAAGAAAGAAAGCACCCCCTTTTCGTGGGTGAAAGAGTCTTTGAATTGGGACAATTCCTTATCGGAACTATCGTGGATATCAAAGGCTCTACGGTTTACCTTGAAATGACTCCTTACGATGAGCAGGAAAACAAAAAATGGTTTGACTGCGAAATCACTGAGGAAGAAATGAAATGGGAATCCGAAGAGGAATATGTGTATCAGTTTGCTGAAGGACTTGTGGGACGGGACGGGAATCCCGTGTGCTATGAACACAATCCTACCGAAACTGACGATGATGACTATCCGTACTATTCCCCGTATCTTAACGAGAACTTGTACGGGACTGAAGTTTCTACCGAACAGGCACAGAACAAGGTAGGCGAAAAAGCTTATGGGCTTATGGTTATGCTCGGCACTATCATTGATGAAATGAAAAAGGGCGAAGAATCAGTTACCCTTGAAGAGCTCGAAGAACTTTACGATATGGCTACCGAAATCAACGAACATTTCAACGGGTAGTCCACCCAAAAAAATGAGAAGAAATCGTACCGAAAGGTGCGATTTTTTTTTGTTTTTCTCGAAAATTTTTTTATATTATGCAATGTAATATCCTGAATTGCGGCGTGGCGGACAGTCGTCAGGACTCGGAATCGTTTTTAAAAACTTTTATTTGGAAAATTCAAAATTTATTTCTATATTTGCATAAAGTTTAGGAGATATGAATACACGCTACAAGAAAGTTACGATTGGTGAGGTTGGTAAGTCCTCCACCTACTATGAGGTTGTGGAACATAAACAGCTTTTGTTCCGTATTATCGTGAAGGCAGGAAACGGGGACGCACTCGGCTTTAACCACGATTGTTGCCTTTCTTGTTGGAATGGCAGTGAGTGGCGCCCTGTCGTGGATAACCGCAGTATCGGTGTCAAGATTGACAAGGACGTAGTTTTGTACGGACGGGGAACTGACGCACAGAAACAGACAGTCCTTGAAAAGCCTGCAAAAGAATTTAAGGACTATATCGAGAAAATCTACTACTAAAATTTGTTTTTCTCGATTTTTCTTTCTATCTTTGCATAACAATAACAGAGATATATGGAACCTATCAAAGAAATCAAGTACAAGGGCTATCGTATCGAAATCAATTACGATGAAAATCCCGAATCCCCTCGTGAGTGGGATAACCTCGGAACTATCTATTCCAACCACAGTCGGTATGATTTTGACGGGCACAAAATCGAGGAGCTTATTCAGGATGTAGATGGCAATATCTACGACTGCGTTATCCCGTGGAATCTTATCGGGAAAAAGTATTTCTACCTGAAGGTGTGGATGTACGACCATAGCGGTGTGACTATCTGCACAGGGGAGCGGAATCCTTACGGTATGTGGGATAGCGGACTTTACGGTGTAATTGTCTGCGACATTGAAAAAGCGAAAAAGGAATACAGTTACAAGCGGAACTGCAAAGGACTGCGTGAAAAGGTTTACAAGTATCTTGAAGGAGAAATCAAGGACTTGAATACTTACCTTACGGGCGAGGTATATTGCTACCGAACTTACAAGGGAAACGACACGGAGGACGAAATCGACAGCTGCTACGGATACTACGATATGGAACAGCTGATTGAGGACGCAAAGGACATTGTGGACTACGAAATCAAAAGACAATACGGGGACAGCCTTTTCCCCAACTACGAAGAAGCCGAATAGGGGTAAGGCTTTTCGGGGAAAGGAGAAAAAGTCGCACGAAAGTGCGGCTTTTTTTTGTTTTTCTCGAAAATTTTGCTATATTATGCAATATCTGCTACAGTGCGCCACGCTGCTTGCCTGTTTCTTCTGAACGGATCCTGGCAACGACGACATGACCGGCTGCGCTTATATTGCATAATATAATAAAAAAATCGACATTTGCAAATTTTTCGGTACCAAAAATAAATTTGGATGTTTCATTTTTTCTTTATATATTTGCAGTACAATTAAGAGAGACTATGGTACCTTTTGCAGAAAAACTGTCCCGAATCCTGATTGAACAGGATTTATATAAAAACGGAGAGGGTGACACCCTTCGGAGTCCCCGCCGTGACGATTTGTTCTACCGTATAACCTATACTGACGGTTGGTGGGACTTGGAGAAGATTAAAGACGGGAAGTGCTTTGAAAAGACATCCTTTGATAAGGCGAGCCGTCTTGTCCGCAAGTTACTTAACGAAGAAAAAATTAAATACTAATATGGAGCCGAAACTTGACACTATCTGCAAAATCCTTGAGAAGAACTACAAGGGAGTGTATGTGCCTTTCGGGGCTATGAACCTTGACGATGAGGAATACCTTATCATTGACGCACGAAAGGTTCAAGGTTTCAAGGCAAAGAATATGGCTTATGCCGCCAAACGAATCCTTACCAAATTCCCCGAGATAGTGTGGGTGCATTTCACGGGTGGTTGGTTTGAACACGTATATAGCCGAGACACCCTGAGATGGGGCGGGCTTTGGAAATAACCTAATCTCTGTTTTGTTTGCCGAAAGGGCGCCGACATTTTGTCGGTGCCTTTTCTTTTATGTACTCGGACGAGTACCAACTGTCCGCCTGACGACGTGCAGCGTCCCTGATATTGCATAATATAAAAAAATCTGCGACATTTCCAAATTAAATTTGCATTTCTCGGAAAAAATGTTATATTATCCAATGTATTGCACGCCTTCTGTTGTTCGTCATCTGTCGCGGATCTTTTTAAAGAATTTTATTTGCATTTTTTGGCTGATTTGTTTGGAAAATCCGAAAATTGTTCCTAAATTTGCACCTGTAATCAGTTAGGAGTATGAAGACATATCTTTACTATGCGACTGAAGAGAATTGTTTCGAGATGGACAAGTTCTCTACCGAAAACCCCATTGGGGATGTGAAACAGTTTATGCAGGACGATTACCTGCAGACTGACGAGATTGAGGCGGCTGCATATCAAATGCAGGCTGACTTTGAGAAGGATGGCTTTGCCGTGTACGAAACCACGCAGGGACAGGGCTACGATATTGTTATCGGTATTGCCCGATACGGAAAGTGCCACGAAGTCACGGAAGTGATTAAGGACAGACGGAGAGAAGCTATCGCCCTTTGCTACTAAGGGCGGTAGCAAAAAATCCGAAAAAAAGTGCTGAAAAATTTGGAAAATCCAAAAATTATTCTTAACTTTGCATTGTCAAATAAACCCCAAAGAGATATGAAGACTTTCTACCTCAGCGGTAATTCCGCTAATTGGGCTCAGTTCAACCTTGAAGCCCTTACCAAGAATGGTAACACGGAGACGGTTACCGAGATTCCCGAAAACCTTCGCCTGAAGGTTACCCTTGCCGACAAGTTCGATGTGCTTAACCCCAATCCCGAGGATGTGTCCGTGGCTACGAGCCGTTATGCCTACCGACACGGAAAACGCAGGCACTTCCTGCTTTTCCATAATGGGAAGGTGGTTGGTTGGGCGGCTTTCCACCGAGTGCCGAGACAGTACACCGTGAGTGTGGACTTTGTGAGCACCCAAACCGTGACAGTCACGGCGAAGTCCGAGAAGGAAGCCTATCGCAAGGCTTTTGCCCAAGTCGCTGAGGAAGTGGGCGAAGAGAACACAATGGTTGCCTACAACGCAACTCTCGCAAAGGGCGAGTAAAGCAACCCACAAAGCCGAAAGAAATCCGTGCCGAAAGGTGCGGATTTTTTTGTTTTTGTCAAAAATTTTTTTATATTATCCAATGTAAATGCTGTTTCACCGAAGCGGGCTGCGAGCGAAATCCTGAATGAACACTGTAGTATTGATTGTATAATGTAGCAAAAAATCTGACATATGCAAGGATTTGGAAAATAAAAATAATATTCCTATATTTGTACAAGTTAGGTGAAAGAATTACAGTATGTTGAAGTATGCGAATAATTGGGGCGGTTTAACCCCTGAGCACAAGTCCTTTTGGGACGAAATGGAGAACAAGTATCAGCCCGCACGTGGCAAGGCGAACACGGTAGGCGGGGAGCTTATTAGGGCTATGAACCGTATCGTGTATCGGTTCTACAATGACGGTGACACCGTGAGACGCTACTATGGTGGTATGTACAACTACCTTATGGTGTGCGACGAGTTCCTTTGCGAGAAGATTCCAAACTACTCTGAAATGAGTGGGATTTGTGGTACCGACGAATACTACGAGGAAGTGCTTGCCCACAACACCAATGAGACAGCGAAGTACCTTATGAAGCACCCCGAGCTTTTCGAAGAGCCGAACTACTTTGACTGTACGGAAGGCGGCCCGCTCGCTGAATATCCCGAAGACGAGGACGAAGACGATTGGGACGAAGAGCTCGAAGACGAAGATTATTAAGCAAACGCTTAATAATTTGCAATTATTAAGTAAACGCTTAATAATATAATACATGGTACTCGGTTGAGTACCTTTTTTCATATGAGAGTGAAATAAATTTGGAAATCCCGAAAATTATGCTTATATTTGCAGCGTAAACGAATAAGATATGAAACTGTTGACTAACAAGACTTATGTAACGACTACTAATAATTGGTATGCCCCTACATGCGAATTTCACGAGAAGCATAGTTCCATTATGCGTATGGTTATCGTGGACAGTTCCTCGTCGGCAGGGGATTGGAGTGGGTTCCTTATCCAAAAGACAGGAAAGAATACGGCACGTTGCATTGGGTTTGAGCAGGTGAACAATTACCCGCGTTCGGGATTTACGCTGTACACTGCAGAGTATCCTTTCTTTAAGGGAAATCCAAACAATCCCGATTTTGTGGACCATGCGATTTTGTGCTACAATCAAATTTAAATTTGGAAATTCAAAATATTCTTCATATATTTGCACTATGGAACAGAAGATTGAAAACGCAGCCTACGCAATCGTGTGCAAAATGATTGATTGGGGCTTTATTGAGAGCGAGCCCGAAGGACTCGACACCGAACACGAAATCCAAGAAATTTTGAGGCAGTACTTCAAATAAATTTGGAAATTCAAAAAAAAGTTCTTATATTTGCAAATGAAAGATAGTAAGCACATACATTTTCAGACTTGGAACACTGAGCACCCTGTGGCTCTCAAGTTCAGGTTCACGGAAATAGCCTTCACGTTAGAAGACTTGAAAGAACTGAAAAACGAAATTGAAGACGCAATAAAAACATTAGAGAAATGATTGTTTTTAAAACCAACCGTAGTTACTACAGCCCTCAGGAGGCGGAGGAAGAGACTATCACCGTAGGTGAACTGAAAGAACTTCTCGACCATTACGATGATGATGAGAAGATAGCTTTCAATAACGACAACGGATACACCTACGGGTATATCAATGCGGACGTTATCGAAGAAGAGTATGTCCCCCACAAGAAGAAGTATCTTGCCGAGGGTATTGAGTACGACTTTGACGAGGACTACGACGATCCCAAGGACCTTGAAAATCTTCCCAAGTCCATGACTGTTGAGTGCTATGACCGTGACGAGGTTGCGGACGCTATCAGTGACGAAACCGGTTGGTGCGTCAATTCTATCGAAACTATCACTGTAATCTAAAAACAAGAAATATTATGCAAGACGTTATGCTTTCTTTCAAAGCCAAAGAGCTTTGCCCCCTGATGAGTAAGGATGAAATCCGCAAGACCGCTCCGTTTGTGTTTGCCACGGAGAAGACGAACCCGAACACTTCGGACCGCTATGTCTTTGCGAATACCGAAAGACTTATTGACGACATGGCCAGTCTCGGCTGGGGCGTCACGGAATGCAAGCAGCAGCGCCCGAACAAGCGTACCAAGGTTCGCAGTTTCCACACTGTTGCGTTCCAGAACCCGGACGTTTACCTTACGAACGACAAGGGTGAAATCGACGCTTTCCCGCGGATTATCGTGTCAACCTCGCACGACGGTTTCCACAGTTTCAAGTTCATGGCTGGTATCTACCGGCTTGTCTGTAGCAACGGACTGATTATTTGTGACAAGCAGTTCACGGCTTTCACTCTGAGACATATCAACTACTCTTACGAAGAGCTTATGCGAATCGTGGCTCAGAGTATTGAGCTTACCAAGCGGAAGGTGGCGGTTATCAACGACATGCAGGCGAAGAGCCTGACTACCGAACAGAAGCGTGAGCTCGCTCGCCGGGCTATCGCAATCCGCAAGGGTATGAAGGACTGGGATGAGCTCAGGCTGGATAATCAGGATATCGACGATATGCTCGAACCTGTCCGCGACGAGGACAAGGGTGACAGCCTGTGGAATGTTTTCAATGTCCTGCAGGAAAAGGCTATCAACGGCGACTTCCAGCTTGGGAAGACGAAGAACGGTAAGCGGCGCTGGGCCCGACCGATTACGGGTGCCGCAAAGGACATTGACGTAAATCAGTCTCTGTTCCTGGCAGCTACGGAATACCTGCAGGCTGCGTAGCATGAAAACGAAGAAAATCATACGGGACTTGGAAACCGAGGCACCGGACCGTATGAGCGGTGTAGAGTTCACCGAACATGATGCGAACTACGTAAGGAACCTCGTGAAGAGACATAAGGTTCCTTACGAGGACGCTCTCAGATACTGCCTCGCAGGTGTAGAATATTCACTCGATTTAAAATTTGTTGCATAATGGAACTCCATTTCACCCCGGCCAGAAATCACTACATTTTATATATTAAGGGCGCCGTGCTCGCTTGCTGTCAGGCTATCATAGAGCTCTTGAAAGAGCGTGGTGCAGGAAGTGTCGTTTTCAAAGATGTTGACATGCTTGCCATCTTCAATGACGGAGACTACGTGGTGAAAGAGCGAATCGACGCTGTGTTCTATGACGACAAAAAAGGTGTAGTGGAAGTTCTCGGCGGTTCCATGAAGGGAACGTTCGATGATGTTCATTGGGAGGGTTTCAACGCCCCTGAAGTCGTCGGAAAAATCTACAAACACCTGCGTGAAATTCAGGATTTGGAAAAATAAAACAAGATTTATATATTTGCACATGGACAAGCTTTACTCGATTAAAATAAACAAGACTGGCCGGTACGTTCAGAATTGTGACAAGAATTGGTACGAGACTACTGGTGGCCCCCTGTACCTTTGGACTAAGCCTGAGGCGAACGCTATCGCTAAGCAGCTGAGAGCTCACTACGTGTACGACGTCACTATCTCTAATGGTGACGAAACGTATCGGCACACTCTGAAGGGTGGCAATGAGCAGGAAGTGGCAGTGGCTGTCAAGCCTGTTATGAAGAAGAATTTCAAGATAACTCTTAAAGCAAACAAGTAATATGAAAAAGAACTCGAACTCTATTATCTACAAAGAAATCAATCCGTCTGATATCAAAGTCATGGACGGTTTCAACCAGCGAATCGACTTTGGTGACATTGACGAGCTTGCAGCCCAGATTAAGGAACAGGGACTCCTCGAGGCCATTTCCGTGGTGCCGTATCTGAATGAGAACGGTGAACAGAAGTACCTGTTGGTTAACGGTGAACGCCGTTACCGGGCGATCCAGAAGCTGATCGCGGACGGAGAGGATGTCGGACTTATCAAGGCTAACCTGTTGCCTCAGGATATCTCTGACGACCAGCTGTTCGTTCAGCAGCTTATGCGTAATGAGGGCAAGAAGTTCAACGATATCGAGCTGGGTATGGTGTGCAAGCGACTCCTCGAAATCACTGACGAGGACGGGCACCAGAAGTACTCTCGAGCCGACGTCGCAAAGATGCTCGGAAAGAACCCTGGCGTTATCACCTACGCCTTGCAGAGCCTCGACTACGACCCTCGGATTGTCGAGATGATGAAGAACGGTGAAATCGGTGGTACCGAAGTCCGCCGTATCTACACCGCCGCACGTAAGAAGTACGGTGAGGACTGGGAGCGTATGGGTAACGAACAGATTCTCAAACTGCGTGAAAAGGCGAATGAGAATAACGAGTCTGACAAGCCTGCAAAGGTGTCCATTAAAGAGGACGACCTGTACGGTGACGTCAAGGACACGAAGACGTTCGTGGCGGGTATGAAGACGCTCCTCAACTATATCGCCCACTACGAGAAGAAGTCCGGTACCGAAATCGAACTCGATATCATGGACATGTACACGGAACTCAAGGGTAACGACAAGCTTACGCTTCGTGAACTCTTTGAGAAGGCTGTCAAGGCTTCCATGTCGAACGCTATGTAAACTATCGCGTCTACCAATACCACGCCGAAGGGCACTCTGAGAAATCAGGGTGCCTTTCTTTTTTTATCGAATCCTTCACTCGTGTCCGCCGCAGCGTACAGTTCTGAATATTGCATAATATAACAAAAAAAATGACATTTCCAAATAAAATTGATTTGGATTTCTCGAAAATTTTACTATATTATGCAATATCGTATCCTGAGGATCCCTGGTCAAACAGGTAAGGATCGCTGGTATCAACAGGGGTAAAAATAAATTTGGAAATATCATAAATTATACCTATATTTGCACAAGATTAGTTATGGATATGAAGACAGTTCTCACCTACAAGGGTGTGGTTCTTAAGAAGAACGCCACCTACGGTAACAACTACTGCGAGGGTCCCTACGCAGTGTATTTCACTAATGGCAAGCACGCTCCGTTTAAGAGCCTTGCAGAGTTCAAGCGTGTGGTGAACGCAGATAGCCCTGAGTTCGGCGTTATGTTCCTTAATAACGAAGGGCGGTGGATTGGCGGTGTCCGTCAGAGAGAGTTCAGAGAGTTCGCTCTCAAGAATCAGATTACGGACGGACTGAAATTCAAGAAGCCCGAAGAGTGCGAATTGTTCTCGGTTATCGAAGAAGACGGGAAAAAATATGTCCACGTACACGGCTTTATTTGGGAGGCAAGCGGAGAAAGGGATTGGAAAGATAGAGAGCACGGGGACGGTAGAACCAACGAAAAGGACGGCTTTTGGGTGCTTACCGAATATGCACGATACTTAATTCCTATCAAGGAGTTTATCGAGAAAGTCAAGAACCCTGACTATTGCTTTGAAGTCGGTACAAAGTATCAGCAGTACGACTATGACTGCACTACAAAGGAAATGGTAGAGTTTATGAATACCTATTTCTTTGACTGTGAAGGCGGTCACGGAGCCAACGCAAGATTGCCCTATGCAGAGGTTACAGTGGATACTCCCTGTGGCGATTACGTAGCCTAAAAGCAAAATAAACTAATAATCCGAAGACGGAATAAACTAATGGTTTGAAACCGAAATGTCCTAAAAGGCACCCTGAAAAGGGTGCTTTTTTATTTGGATTTCTCGAAAATTTTTCTATATTATGCAATATAGAAGAAGGCCGACCATGCTGGGGTCATGATTCATGATGAAAACCAGCATGACCGGCCGCCTGGTTACATTGGATAATATAACAAAAAAATCGACATTTCCAATAGCAAATAAATTTGGATATGAAAAAAATTATGCTTATCTTTGCAGTAACAAAAACATATGTGCTATGAGAGATCCACCGTAGAATAGAGAATAGGTTATAAGGATTTTAAAGGCAATCCGAAAAGGGCTGAACGACTTGATCGTAGTAGGAGAGTACACTCCAACCTACAAAAAGCGGGCGGGAGAGTGTACTCCAATCTGCGCATAACTCTATAAATAAAATTCTTTAATAACTGAAAATAAATTTGCATATCTCAAAAAAATGCTATATTATGCAATATAGTATCCTGAAATACAGTTCGTCAAACAGGTGATGATTCAGATTTGGAAATTAAATAAAATGTTCCTATATTTGCAAGTGAGAAAAACAAATAAAATATGGTACAGAATTTTCCCGTAGGTATCTACGATGGCGAGATTTTTATTGCTCGCATTGAGGACGGTAAGATTGCAGGCTTTGATGTCCTGCGTCCCGTCACTACTGAACAACTCGAGTCCATGCGTGACAAGTGGGAGAGGGCGGACGAATACAAGGACTTTTGGAAGGACGCTGTAGCCCACGACATGACGGAAGACTCCTTTGAGGATTGGTTCGACAGTGTTTGGGACGAAGAGTTCGACGAGAACGACGAGGAAGACTTTCCGGGCAAGGACGACAGTTACCTTGACTACCTTGACGAAGAGCAAAGGGAAGCCGCCGATTCCTATATGGAAGAGAACGGTACTGAAGTGGGTACTTGGGAAACCAGCGGTTGGTATGAGCCAAAGAATACCCACAGCGAAAAGGGAAAGAATTTCAAAAAGTTTGATTTCGTGTTCCCTGACGAGGACGCCCAAAAATGGGCAAAAAAATACGTGAAATCTTTGAAATAAGATATTCGCCATAATGCTTGAGAAGCTCGCCGTAAGGCGGGCTTTTCTTGTTTATATGGTACTCGCGTGAGTACCTTTGATCAGGAAATTTGAGACTGTCAGGGAAAATTCATATCTTTGTAATGCAAGAAAGAAAACGAATATATAAAAGTATTACAGATATGAAATTTTTGGATGTAGTCAAGTGGAAGTATCCGCAGAACGGCGCTGAGCGTGAAGATGTCATGGTAGTCGAAGATATCATGGGTGTCTATGTTCAGGTTCGCCATGTCTCTGAAACCGATTTTCTCGGTGTATCCAATGAACGCATGGAAGATTTGCGAGTCGTTGGTTCCTGCACCGCTTATGAAAAAGCGGAAGAAGTGTATAATAGGTACGTGAAGATGTAAGATATGCAGGGGGATATTAAAACACTTCAAGAAACAGTAGCAAAAGCCTTTCTTGACACACGACCAGGAAAAAGACATTGGGCCCTAATGCTCTTCAATACTGAAATGGAATTAGGGATTTCCAGTCAACCAAATAAATGGGTTAATACAAGAAATCTATATTTCTCTGACGGCCAAACAGCACTCGACGCTTACGCCAACATTCCAAATCCAGCAAGTCAACTAGTGGACGGGGAAACTCCCGAAGAACTCCTGAAAGAAATGGAAGATATGCTCCAACACTACGACGACGAAAAATGGCTTGAAGAAAACCTCTATCCATACATGTAAGGTACTCGATTGAGTACATTTTTACCAAGCCATATATTATATGAAAAATAAATTCCTTCCTATTATCATTTTGGACTATCTATCTTCTTTGAAGGAAATAAAACCAAAAACAAATTCGGAAGTAAATAATATCTCACAGTTTGTTTCTGAATTAAGAAGGAAAAATAATATCTTGATAAAGTTTCGTTAATCATATCTGTTTGTTTTTCTCGTGCCCGTGGGTCCCCAGGATCCACGGGTTCCTTTTTTCTATGGTACTCGTTTGAGTACCTGCAGATATATTTGCCACGGCAACAAAATACTTGCTATTTTGTTTGGAAATTCCATTTTTTATTCTTATCTTTACAGCAACAAAAAACATATGAGCTATGAGAGACCCGCCGTAATCTGAGACATATTTCCATAAGGGTTTTAAAGGCAATCCGAAAAGGGCTGGACGTTTGATCGTAATAGGAGAGTACACTCCGACCTACAAACAGGCGACGGGAGAGTGTACTCCATCGCGCTCTTTTTTAAAAAAAAATAAATTCTAAACTATACCCGTTCTACTGCAAAATATATTCTGACATAATAATTTATCCCCGATAGGGTATAAAATTATATCCGAACGAATGTAATTCTTAAAAAAAATTAGAAATTATATCCGTTCGAATGTAGTTTGTCTAATTTATAATTTTTCTAAACTAATAAATCGTAACTAAAATGTGGCAAATTAGTTATGATTTATTTTTTGTGTATATGGGGGTGTAGTAATAAATTGTAATTTTTTTTGGGGAAAATTTTAAAAATTTGAAAAATTTTGGGGACAATTCGCACACGGGGCAGTTGGAATCGCCATTTTCGGCACTTTCTGAAAACCAATTAGTTGACGAATTTGTTATCGAATTGC
>Ga0265298_10008363_pt1 | contig 12444 bp, 9 predicted proteins | sample AusTroGonzalo_MG_3_FD_193486 | JGI IMG/M metagenome (GOLD analysis project Ga0265298, IMG submission 193486) | Bovine rumen microbial communities from tropical cattle in Woodstock, Queensland, Australia - Gonzalo_01 | ecosystem: Host-associated > Mammals > Digestive system > Stomach > Rumen ... | reverse complement strand
CCAGGAACGTCTTGCGATTGGCAGTAATGCTGTTACCAATGGTAATCGTCTGCTTGACGCCTTCACGAGTGTTCACAGTCACCTCGATGGTGTAGTCATTGTCAACCACCCAATCTTTGTTGGTGGCATAGATGGTGTTTGTAAGCACCTTGAACTCCTGTTCGGCCTCATCGGTCACATTGAGTTCAATCGTACCGTTGACAGTGTTGTCCTTCGTGCCATAGGCTGTCAGCACATAGACACCAGGGGCAACATCAAATGAATAGATCTTGCCACTTGGTTCACCTACGTCAACAGCATCACCTGTGGTTTTCTCAGCCAGGCTCATGGTGGGTGATGTACTGTTCATCTCCACCTTTACGTTGGCTGCATTAGTAATGTTTACTGCAAACATCACTAATGACATGATACTTAGTAATAGTCTTTTCATAATTGGTAATTATTAAAAAAGTTTGTTTGTTCTATTTCGCAATGAATGTTTTGCCATTTCTGATGTACAGGCGTCCACGCTGAGGAACAGCAATGCGCTGTCCTTGCAGGTTGAACAGCATTGAGACTTGAGGATTGAGAGTTGTGGCCTGCACAATGCCATTGGGCTGTTCATCGGGCTTAAGGGCCAGGAAGTGGGCAGGATTAATATAAACCTTATGTTTGCCCAGCAGTTCTCCTTCTGGCGACCATTGATAAAGCAGGCCAGCAGCAGCAAACGAGCCAGCATCGGTGCCGTAGATATAACCTGTGTAGGGATTGACATAGAGGCCATAGGGCATACCCATCTGCTTAATATCTTCCAGCACGCTGCCAGGCAACGTCTCTTCTACGCCGCTACCTCCTAAACTGGCCATCACTTCCTCAGGATCAATCGTGATATAATTGAACTCATACTCATTCGTGTAGTATGAGAAACGAGAACCTATAGCCAGGAACTTACCATCGAGAGTAGTACAACTATAGGTAGAGGCATAGTCTAACTTCACAAAACAATCAGCATCGCCTTGCAGCGCCTTTTCGCAATCGAAGATAATGCAAGCAGCAGGGATTTCGTAGTAGTCGCCAGGTGAGTTGATGCAGAGGTAGCGACCACTTTGCGGCATTTTGCCATACAGGTTAATCTGCTCTACATCGACATTTTTCTCCAGTTCCATTGTGGTGGCATTGACAATGCTCACCGTGGTTTCATATTCGTGGTCTTCTTCAAAGGCATAGCCACCCGTATTGGCCACAAACAATCTGCCATCATAAAGGGCTATACCTTCTGGTTCGTAGCCTACCTCGGTAGCTGCAACAACCTTGAAGGTAGACACGTCAATCTTGGCCACATATCCCTTTACAAAGTACTTCATACCATCCACGGTGGCACACTCGTGTCCGTAGCTGGTGACATAGACATACTGACCATCGGAGCACAGCTTGCGATTGTTGGGAATATCCTCAGTAGCTGCCACAGCTTTGCCATCAGGCCTGATGAACTGCACAATATTCGACCAGTTGACAGCGATGGCGATGAGGGTGTCGTTTACCTGAATAATATCATTGGGAGTATCGCCAATCTTCATGCCGTTATTATCGCGAAACCACTGATTGCTCACCACACTGTCGCCCTCAAAATAGGTAACGCGTCCATTATCGGCCTGCCACATACCTTCGTTCAGAAGGATGAGCTTCTCTTGGGCATCGGCAGCAATGACCAGCAGGAGCGACAGGGTTAAAAGGATATATCTCTTCATCTTCGAATGATTAAATACCAAATGTCAATGTCAATTTGTAATTACGCCCTGGCATCGGATAGCGAGGGATATGCTCATACTGTTCGTCGAGCAAATCGATGACTTCCAAGCAGGCTCCCACAGAGGTCTTTCCAACGGTAGTGCTGTACGAGAGCTTTGCATCAATGTTATGATATGGCTTCAGGATATCCTCTGGGTCGGCATAGCTCCACATGCGTTCGCCTACGTACATATGACTGACCGTGAGCGACAGCTGGCGCCAAGCAGCGATGGCAGTAATGGTGTGCGACAGACGGGGCGAATAGCAGATGGGCTTGTCGTAGGTATCCTCGTCATTAGGGTCGGTGCGATTCACATCGCGCTGCCAGGTCAGCGTGCCCAGCAGCGACAATTGCCAATCACGAAGCTGATAGCGACCAGAGGCAGTGGCATTAAGTCCCTGACAGAAGGTGTAGCCATAGTTCATCATTGTCCAGGTGTAGGTGCCTTTCAGGGGCAGACAAACGATGCGGTTCTCTATCTTGTTCTGATAGGCATCAGCCTGAACATTCAATGTCCATTGCCTATCACTCCAATGGTATTCCATACCGATGTTCCACTGCTTTGTGTATTCTGGCTGCAGGTCGCGATTACCCACCTGCGTATAATAAAGGTCGTTGAGCGTGGGAGCACGGAATATCTTCTTATACCATGCACGAAGGGTTAACTCACTCTGCGAACTACTTGGATTGAAGGTATAGGCCAGTGACACGGCAGGTGTCCAACGATCCAAGGGATCGGCTGCACCTGCATGCACATTGGTGAAGTCGTGCAGATGTTGATGAAGCATCGATACAGCAGCCTGAACACCTTTAAGATTCATCTGCGCAGCCACCACCTCTTTTTGATCCAAACGGAACACACTACTGAAGCGTTTCAGGTCGGCCCACAACTTACTATATCGCACATCATAACTCGTGGACAACGAGAGCCAGGTCAAAGGCATATAGCCATAGCACAAAGCACCATAGCCATCCTCCTGACGATAGTGGTTATTCACACGGGCCGTGTTTTGATTCTCAGGATAGTCAGTGCAATAACGCAGATACTCGTTGGTATATTTGGCATTAGCCTTCACACGATGATGGTTCAAGAACTCCTGCTGATAACTGGCCTGCACAAAGAAATCTCTGTCCCACTCACGCCCCACATTGATATATTTGTCACTCAGTCGGCGCACGATGCCTCCTGGACAACCACGTTCTGAGTCATAATAATAAAGATGTGATGAAAAGCCACCCTTGAACAGGGCGCCCTCAACGCGACCATAGCGGATATCACTGTTGGCACGACGCCCAACGGTGTCCTCATACTCAGAGTGATAGCGGAAAGGATAGTCTCCCTCGGAATCGCACCACTCGCCATCAAGGAAACCACTCCACCCCCTCCACGCAAACTGGGCGTTGGCTTTGACCATATAGGTTGAGAAGGAGGCACGGCGTAACTGTACTGACAAGGAATCGCTGATGGGACGACGGGTACGCAGATAGACCGTGGCTCCAGAGGCATACTCGCTGGCCGACTGGCAGTTGTCCAACTTATTGGCATTATAAAGCGACACGCTCTCCATCGACGATAATGAGAACTTGCCCAAGTCTACAGTACCATTCTGGGCATTGGTGATGCGAATGCCATCCACATAGACACCCACATGCTGGGCACCCATCGAGCGAACATTGATGGTCTTTAAGCCACCCAGTCCGCCATAGTCCTTAATCTGCACACCAGAGAAATACTTCAGGGCATCGGCCACCGATGTGGTGGATAGAGACTGAAGATCGGCACCACGCAGGGTCTGGGCAGTGGCCAGGGGTCGTTTGCCATACACCTCCACTTCGCTAATCTCTTGCAAAGAGTCAAGACTAGCGGGTTGCTGCGAATGGGCAACAACAAATGAAGCAAGGATGCACAGCAAAAGCAACGCACAACGTTTTGTCATATCGTTTGTTATTATCGCCTCGTGCCCTTACATCGAGAGCAGTCGGCAGTTTTTCTAATGAAGGCTGGTCTTCTGACTTTCCTCCACCCCAAGAGGCCTTCTCATCCAATTGGACAATGGCATTTATTCCTTAGGGCATAATGGAGTTCACAGCTGCGGGACAGTCGGGGATTCTCACCCAATCCATTTCATGGACCTACGTTCCCAATTAAGCGCGGTTAAGCGCACCTCCATAGGCCTTACTCGAAAAAGTAAATGCAGTTGCAAAGGTAGTAATTAAAACTGAAACGCCAAAGAATTGTCTGATATTCTTTGGTTTATATTTAGTTTTAACGTACCTTTGTGGCGCAAAAAAAACTTTTTTCAAAAAAACATGCATCTTGTTGTAACAAACTCAAAAGAATACTCGTATGTATAGATAGAAGCGTTCATCGATAACACTTTTGAGAATAAAGAAACAACAAAAAATAATAAAAACAAAAAATGATGAAGTATTTAACTGAAACAATCAGCCCCATGCAGGCTCTGAAGAAACTGGCCATCTGTGCCGCATTAGTATTCGCTTGTGTCAACATCAATGCCCAGTGCAAAGACTTCGACAAGTTGGCAAAGATAAAAGGCGTGGAGTTCCAGCATGTTGACAAGGAGATGATCGGCCTTGCCGCAAAGACGGGTCAAGGCCTGCAGTTAGGAGAAGTTGTCAACCTGGGTGGTAGTGATGATGCAAAGTTCCTTGACCAGTTCGACGAGGTGAAGGTTTTCTCGTGCGAAGAGAAGAGTAGCATTAAAGCTTTCACGAAGGCAACCTTGAAGTTGCTGAAAAACAAGAAATGGGAGACGCTCATTGATACAAAAGGTGATGACGGTGAGATTGTCAAAATCTATCTTACAAAGCAGGGAGAGCGCTCAACCAATGTCATCCTGGCGATCGAAGATGACGAGGCTCATCTGGTAGTTATCAATGGCACCTTCGACCTCAAGAAAATGATGGAACAAGGCATGAATGCGAACATAGAGGTTAACAACTAATCAAACTCATAACGACATGAAACAGTTATTACCGTCCTCAACCATGCTGATCTGCTTTGGCAATGCCTTCGGACAAACACCAGCAAAGTTGATTGAGAAATACAAGGCGATGCCTGGTGCAGTATATGAGAATACAACAGATCAGAGTCTGAAGGATCTTGTCAAGGATAGCGAGGATTCTATTCTGTCTGTCGAAGAAATCGCCAAGTTGAAGAAGAACTTCAAGAAGAGCGAACAGGTGCAGATTCAAAATGCCAGCAAGGAGTTACTGGCTCAGATTGACAAGGATGTCAAGGCATTAAAGAATCACGAACTAATATTCGAGACAGTCCGCAATATAGATTTGAAAGACTCGGAAGACCCGGAAACTTCGGAAGACGCTAATAACATCATTAAACAGATGTTCTCTTTTGCTCTGAACCCGAGTATCAAGTTCCAATGCTACGGCAAGACGGATGACAAGGTGGTTAGTGACCTACTACTACGCGTTGAGATATCCAACGCTGAAATATGGAATACGGTGGCACTATCGCATATTGACATCAAGATTGACAAGGACCTCTGGATGAGGCTATTGGAGAATAACAACTTTTCTCTCGACTACGAAGAGAACGACAAAGAGCAGGAATAACGGATGGACGCACGAGAGTTCAAGCAGCGGTTTATGCCTCACTATAAGTTGCTCTACAGAGTGGCTTATCAACTGACGGGCAACGCACAGGATGCCGAGGATCTGCTTCAGGACCTATACTTGAAACTATGGCAGAAGCGCGACGAACTGCCCGATGAGGTAATGAAGCAACGCTCGACGGCCGAAGGGAAAGTCAAGGAAGCTTATCTCGTGACGATGATACGCCATCTGTTCGTAGACCAACGGCGATTGAAACGCCTGGACGCTTCGGCAGAACTGAAAGAAGCCTCGCCACCAGACGAACGAAGTTTGGACCATCAGATAGACGCCAAGGACGAGGCACAGCAGATGGAGGGACTCATCAGTCAACTGCCAGAGCGCGATGCCAGAATTATCCGGATGCACGTGATGGACGATCGCTCCTACGAGGAGATAGAACAGGACACTGGACTCTCACAAGGTAATATCCGCATCATCGTGATGCGAACGAAAAAGAAACTGAAACAACAATTCAATAATATCACGAAGACATGGACGAACTGAATCTAAAAGCGTTAGAACAAATTCCCATCCCCGAAGGACTGGAAGAGCGTCTCTCGGCCAAGATTGACGAATGGGAGAAGGAAGAGAAACTGCAGAAAGCGCCAAAGGCCCAGCGCCGTACGCTCCTGCCCAGAGCCCTGCGCTATACAGCTGTTGCAGCCAGTGTCGCCCTCGTCTTTGGCGTGGGATATCATCTGCTGAGTCAGGAACAATATGTGAATCTGGCCGAACAGGACACTTACCAAGATCCGCTGCTGGCAAAACAGGAGGCTGAACGCGCCCTCACCATATTGGCAGTCAACCTGAACAAGGGCATGGGACACTTGGAAAAGGCAAAGGCCTTGGGCGACAAAACAGAAAAGACATTAAACGAACAATTAAAGGTTTTGAAATAATATGAAACAGACATTTATCAAATTTCTCCTTTGCACAGTGGTTGCCATGTGCAGCCTCAACGCCAATGCACAGGTAAAGGCATTCGAGAAATATGCCGATATGAAGAACGTGACCTATGTGTTCATCTCGAAATACATGCTAGGACTGGCAGGTAAGAATGCTGCCTTATCAGTGCCTGGCGTCGATGTCAAGTCACTATCGAACAAACTGACCGGCATACAGATTATCAGTTGTGAGAGCAAAGGCGCTCAGGTCAAGATGAAAAACGATGTCAAGAACATCATAGCGAAAGACAAGTACGAGCTGATGATGCAGGTGAATGAGGATGACAGCAAGGTCAACATCTACCATCATATTGGCAAACAACAATCGGCCGTCATTATGCAGGTTGATGATGACGATGAACTGACGATCCTCGTCTTCTCAGGCAAGTTCACACTGGAAGATGTGATGAAGATGACGGAGTCGCGATAGACTCAGACTAACTTTCAGCCTTTACTCAAGAGGAATGTCAGGATGCTGCACTGCAAGGGGCAGGTCTTTCTGAGAGAGGTAGAACATATAGAGGATGACGGGCTTGGTGCCACGATTCTCACCATGATGAATGGTACCAACCATCTCGACGACAGCCTCACCCTCATGAACAACCTTCGTCTTGCCATCCTGGCCAATGATTGTCAGTTCTCCCTGAACCAGAACACCATAGTTCATGGCTACATGGTGGTGCCATCCTAACTTCTGACCAACCGGAAAGACATACTTCACGGCAACGAGTTCAGGACGCCCCTCAAAATAGTCGGGCAACTCTACCCCATCCCAACTCTGAGAGGTGCGAATAAGTTCAACACTTTCCACCTGCTGCACATCGTCAGTCTTGGCTTCCGCCTTATCGCAAGAGACGAGATTAATGCTCATGATTACAATACTGCAGAACAGTACATCCGCAAGTATCGACAACTTGAATTGTTTATCTTGGTAATACATAGGTTAATAGATTATTAGACTTTATTATTTGCAAAGATAGCAATTAATTCGAAAACAACAAAGAAACTTCAACAGAAAATTATTTTTTAGGGAATAATTTGGCAATCTCGCCAAAAATTAGTACTTTTGCACCCGCAATTCCTGCGACATCAGAAAAAGTTGCGCCTGTGGCGGAATTGGTAGACGCGCTAGACTTAGGATCTAGTTTCTCGCGAAGTGCAGGTTCGAGTCCTGTTAGGCGCACAAAAAAAGAGGAGATACTCAATTGAGCATCTCCTCTTTTCTATTATCAAAGAATCACCTTCTTGCCTTGCGACAGGTAGATTCCTTTTGTAGGATGTTTCACCTGACGGCCATGAAGGTCGTAGTAACCTTGTGAGCGAGGAACAAAGCTGGTCTCCGTTGACTGGATAGCAGTGATATCGGACTCGGCCTGGATACCTACCTCAGCAGCTGATGTCCAAGCTTTACCATTTATCTCACTCTTGGCAACAAACTTCAGGTAGCGAGCCACCTTAGGCGTCTTCAACTTAGCCACCTGTAAAGAAGTGGTGTTCTTGAACTCTCCCGTAGCCACAGCATTGCCCCAGGTCTTACCATCAGTGCTCAGATAAACCTCGTAGGCTTTCACCATACCATTCTGATTACCATCCTGACGAGCCAGATAGGTAAAGGCGGTTACCTTATAAGTATTAACCATATCGACAATTAACGTATGTGGGCACTGAGGCTCGTTAGCGCCCCATGCTGTATGCCAGAAAGTGTCGTTCTTTCCATCGAAGGCATACTTAGGCTCATTACCTCCCTGATAACTATCGGCACTAACCAGTTTCCATCCTGTCTTATTGATAAAGAGGTCGAACTTATAGGTCATTACAGGACTATCCAGCAGGCCATCGGCAGTACAGTAAGCCTGGATGGTACAGTCATCATTATTGTTGACAACAGAGGTATATTTCTGATAGTCACCACCATCAATACTATACCATATTGTGGCATTCTTGGTAGGTGTGGTCATCTTGATGCGACCATTGCTCTGACGCTCGCAACTAACAGGTTGGCAAACGGGCATCCCTACACGTGACACATCAGCAGCCTTCACACCAGGAACAAGAGGCATGATGAAGAAGCGGAAAGGTGTATTAGCTGCTTTCAACTCGTACATCTCTCTCACATCAGGACCGCAAGAGGCATTACCCAAGCCACGGGTAGCAGCATCGAGCGAGACGACTGCCGTTTGGCAAGTCTTGAACTGATAGGTGTGCTTTGAGCGGTTGTTGCCATCGGTATAGTTATCCTCGGCACGGAAGTGTACGGCAGAAGCGGCCATCTGATCGGGAGCCACGAAAACGAGACCCTGACCATCAGTATTGGCAAGCGCCATCCAGCGAACCTCCTGCTTGGTGCCATGCTCCTGAGGCTTAATGTAATCCTCACGCTGATCGCTCACAGTACTAGTGTAGATGTCTGGCAAGCAAGCTTCCTTGCGATCACGATAGTTATCCCAAGGACCACGGCCAAACCACTGCAGCTGCTCAAAGGCAGCAGGCATCTCCAGACGGAAACCAATCTTGGGAATGATGGTACCTGTGACAGAGGGACGAACGAAAGAGTTAACCATGATAGTACCATCAGCACAAACAATGAAGTTGAGGTTTACATCGAACGAAGTGCCGTTCTTACCAGTATGGGTACTATTCATCGAAATGGTGACAGTTTTCTCGTTCTCAGCCGTCTTAACATCTGTATCGATGCCCTTGACGGTGAGTTTGCGCAGGCCCATATTGTCCCAGGTTCCACTCTGACGTCCATCGTTATCGGTTGGCAGACGGAAGGTATTCAGCAGCAAAGGCTTACTGATGAGTTGTACATTATCATATGTATAACTGGTGAGTGTGCCTTGCGACTTTGAGAAGACGGCCTTAAAATGGCTGTTGGAGACAGTGACTGACGAAGTGGTGTTGCTAACCGACAGGGCCTCATTCTCAGTCAACTTATTGACATCGTACATAGGCTTTTGAGCAGTCTGAACAGGGAGTTTCTCCTCGGCCACAACATAACCGGCATCAGCCCAAAGGGTGTTCTCTTTCTGCGTGGCTGTAAAGCGAATGAAGGCCTCTTTTGCCTTGTCAACTGACGACAAAGATGAGAGGTCGATGGTCACGATGGTGCTATCATTGGCAGCTACCTCCTGGTCAATGGTGCCATTGGCAAGCACCTGACCTTCCTCGTCCTCCACAACATAGCGTACATCATAGGTTGTGCTGGGAAGGAAGGCCATCTTATTCTTATAACGGAACTGATTGGTCTTACCCTTGATCGCTTTAAACTCTAATGGCTGATATACCTTCTTGGTATTATACGACTTAGCCGTCAGACTCCAGTCAGGACGAACAAGACCATTGATACAGAAGTTGCCATCGTTAGGATTATCGCCAAAGTCGCCACCATAAGCCCAGAACTCTGTACCAGTACTGGTCTTGGTGAGCAGGCCCTGATCCTTGAAGTCCCAGATAAACTCACCAGTAAGACAGGGATACTTCTCATAGAGGTCGAACATATCACGCACATTACCCATGGAATTACCCATAGAGTGTGAGTTCTCACATTGAATATGGGGTTTTTGACCTGTTTTACCCTGTCGTGAAGAGCCGATATTCAATATTGTTTCATAACTGCCATACATGGTAGAAGAGACATCAGCATAGTCGCTGTTACCTTCATAGTGAGTAAGACGGGTCTTGTCGAGTGCCTTGATGGCCTGAGCAACATACTTGAAGTTCTCGCCGCCACCACTCTCGTTGCCAAACGACCAGATGAAGATACAAGGATGATTACGCATCCAACGTACGTGGTTCTCAGAACGCTCAACCATTGCCGGACGGAAAAGCTCGAGCGTAGACAGTTTCTGGTGGGCATGACACTCCACATCGGCCTCAGCCAGTACATAGAGGCCATACTTATCGCAAAGATCATAGAAGATGGGATCATTGGGATAATGACTCGTGCGAACAGCGTTGATATTAAGGCGCTTCATAGTCTTGATGTCCTCCTCTATCTCAGCATCGGTGATGGCACGACCATTCACGGGCGAGAAATCATGGCGGTTGACACCATGGAATACCATGCGCTTGCCATTAATAATCAAAGCACCATCACTGCGGATACCAACCTCACGGAAGCCCACCTTGCCGCCACGGATGTCCTTCACATGTCCATTAGCATCTTTCAAGGTTAGCACAAGGTCGTAGAGATTGGGCGTCTCGGCACTCCACAAGCGAGGAGCTGTGACATCCATATCAAGACTAAGTTCTGATGGCTGAGAGGTGAAGGCGGATGTTTGAGAGGCGATAACAGTGGCGCCATCCAATATCTTTGCCTCGACAGAACCATTGGTCAATTCGCCTGCCACCTTAACCTTCACATTGGCCTTAGCATTCACATACTGATTATCGAGGTCGGTGGTAAAGAAGTAATCGCGAATCTGTGCCTTAGGAGCAGCCCACAAGAAGCAATGACGCTGAATACCTGTCAGGCGCCAATAATCCTGGCACTCAAGGAAGGAACCGCTGGTGAAGCGATACACCTGCAGAGCCATCACATTGTCGCCCTCGGTCAGATAATTGGTGATATCAAACTCAGCAGGCACGTACGAGTCCTCGCTATAGCCAATGCGCTGACCATTAATCCACAGATAGAAGCCATGACCCACGCCGTTGAAGCGAACATAGACCTGATGGTCGGCCAACATATCGGCAGACACATTGAAATGACGACGATAAGTGCCAACGGGATTAGGCATACTGCTATTGTAAGAGAACCAGTCTGGACGACTGGCCATTACACTGTAAGTGGACTCATTAAACGAAAAAGGATAGGCCACGTTACAATAAAGCGGCTTATCCCATGACTTATTATTATGCAGTCCCCACACCTGCCAACTACTGGGCACGTCAATATCTGTCCATGAGGCATCATCATAATCGGCAGCACACATCGATGCCGTTGCCTTCGATGGTGTATTTACCCAGTTGAACTTCCACACACCGTCAAGCGACTGATAGAAAGGAGACAACTTCAAGTCGTTCTTTACAACATCGTTCTCGCTGGCCATGGGCAACGCCACGGTATGAGCCACCTCACGGTTCACACTGGTAATCCTGGGATTATCCCATTCGTTACCTGTTTGAGCATAAGTGGCACTGATGTAAGTCAGTGCCACTATGCTAAGAGAAATCTTCTTAATAAAATTCATGATATCTCAAATTATTTAAAAGGAAGATACCAGTTCTTCTCGTCTGCAAGCGACTTGCTGGGGTTCTTGTAGGCCAGTTTACGAGCCAACCACAACGAACCGAAGTTTGCGCCATAAAGACCTTGCTTATTCTTATGACGAGCGAAACGAGTCAGATCGCCAAAACGATTACCCTCGAATGCCAACTCAAGAGCCATCTCATCGCAGATCAGGTCCTCGACAGCATTGATAGTATCATTGAGGGTACCTGTGGGAACAATACCATAAAGAGACTTCAACTCATCCATCTTCATTGATACGAGCGTATCCAACTGATAGGGAGAGAAAGAACCCATGGTATAGTTGGTGCCACGAGCATGAATACCCCAGTTGTATTCAAAGAGTGCGCTATTCTCAACTGACAAGAAAGGAACCTTCGTTGTCAGGAACTCAAGTGTGCTCATACGACTATCAGGCGTGCTGTCTACAGGGTGGAAGTAATCGTAGTTCGTTGAAGAAGACGAGTTGATACCATCCTTCAAAATAGCGAACGCTGCCTCAGGCTGTCCCATACGGTTCATAGCCTCTGCCAAGCGGAGGTAGATGGTTGCCGTACGATAGATGGGCACATTGGCACTGAAGAACTTCGTCATCACAGAGAAAGTAGAGTCCTCCTTGGTAATCTGCTTCATTGTAACGAAGCGACGCAAATCACCCAGATCGGCCGACTTCACAATAGTAGTACCAGTTCCTACGGTATTGGCAGGAACATAATACCAACTCTGACTCTTGTTCAGGTTAATGTAAGCTGAAGAAGCATCAATCTGACGCTCTACCAGATAGCGTTCATTTGAAGAGGTTCCAGAGGTGGTGCTATAGAAGTCGAAACCGAAATAGCGAGGCAGCTCTGTAACAACGCCAC
>Ga0265298_10008362_pt1 | contig 12444 bp, 10 predicted proteins | sample AusTroGonzalo_MG_3_FD_193486 | JGI IMG/M metagenome (GOLD analysis project Ga0265298, IMG submission 193486) | Bovine rumen microbial communities from tropical cattle in Woodstock, Queensland, Australia - Gonzalo_01 | ecosystem: Host-associated > Mammals > Digestive system > Stomach > Rumen ... | reverse complement strand
CGATTACCAGTACCGGTTTTGTGGCCGCGGATTATATGATATGGCCGCCGGTATTATGGATGTTAGTATTCTTCCTAATGCTGCCGGGTGGCGCGAGCGGTTCGACGGCCGGAGGTATCAAATGGGTGCGCGTGGCCGTGTTCGCCAAGTCCGCCCATGCGGAAATCCGACGCCGTATACACCCCAACGCGATTATCCCGGTGCGCTTCAACGGCAACACGCTGCGTGAACAGACCACCAGTAATGTGATGGCATTCATGTGCTTCTATTTCGTCATCATCGGCATCGCCGCTATCTGTTTCTGCGGGTGCGGCATCGGCTTCGACGAGTCCATCGGCGTGGCTGTATCCATGATCGGCAACGTAGGTGTATCTATCGGTCAATGGGGTTCGAGCGGTTGCTACGCCGCTTTCCCGGCTGTCGCCAAATGGATAGCTACCTTTGTGATGCTCATCGGCCGTCTGGAGATTTTCACCGTGCTGCTACTCTTCAGCAGAGCCTTGTGGAAGAAATAACATCATTTACCATTAGGCCATGAAACCGCGCAAAGTTCTCCTTTTTATCTTCTGTTGCCTGCTATGCCTGGGCCTTATGTGCGTGCTACTGCCGCACCGGGTGAACGTGTGCGGAGTCACCCTTCGCTGGCCGACGCTGGCGGAAGTGATGGGAGATACAGACCGCTCTGCTGACGGAATAGAGCATACAGACCTGATTAGTTTTGCGGACAGCATAGCCGAACCTGCTGACACCATCGCTCCCGTTGATACGATTGCTCCGGAGAAGCCGAAGGTCATCATTCCGAAAGTGACGGTCGATTCGACCACCGACAGCCGTATATTCCTGCATACATTCTATGCCTCGCTGCACGAGAGCAGCGAGCGTGTGGTGCGCGTGATGCACTACGGTGACAGCCAGATAGAGGAGGACCGCATGAGTCAGCAGTTACGCGAGGCGCTGCAAAGCCGTTACGGCGGTTCGGGCGTCGGTTTGATGCCGCTGGTGCAGACCATCCCTACCCGTACGATGCGTCAGGAGCTGCGGATGAACGGTCGCATGGTGACGCCGATGCAAGGGCCGAGACGATATATCGTCTATAGTTTCAAGCGCGACCAGCATCCTGAAGGACTGTACGGTGCGATGGGACAAGTGGCGGAGATGAACGACAGTCTGGTCAGCGGCAGCGAGGACATCACGGCAATCTGCACGCCGCTGGACAATAGTTTGCAGTATTCACAATGGCGTATTTTCGCCGACAGTTCGATACACTACTCCACCTCGGGTGACACAGTGCGTCTGAACGGACGCGGACTGGTCTATGGTTTTTCGCAACAGAGCGAGAGGGGTGTTATCGTGGATAATATACCTATGCGCGGATGTCTCGGCACAGTGTTCATCAAGATAGACTCCACCCAACTGGCTACGTTCTACCGCGAGCAGAACGTACGGCTTATCATCCTGCAGTTCGGCGGCAACGCCATTCCGTCCAACCGGAACCCGGGAACGATACAGGCGATTGTGCAAGGCCTGCGCTATCAAGTACAATATATGAAAGAGTGCGCACCGGAGGCGAGCATCCTGTTCATCGGTCCCAGCGACATGCTGACGCAGGAAGACGGCGAATGGCACACCTACCCCATGGTGCCGTATATGGACCGGCTGCTGCATAAGATGGCGCTGGAAGAAGAGATAGGTTATTTCAGTCTGTACCAATGGATGGGCGGCGCCGGCAGTATGCTCCGCTGGCAGGAGAACGGGCTGGCGGGTGCAGACGGCATCCATTTCTACCGCAGCGGTGCCCGCAAAGCCGGCAACGCCGTTGCCGAATGGCTATTGGAGGGTTTGTGATTTATAATTTATAATTTGGATTTTCTGCACCACATATTAGCCTTTGACTCGAACAGTCCGTTGCTGTTCACCCAGTTCTATTTCTGGGGATTTTTCGCATTGGTCTATGCGCTGTTTGCGCTGCTGCTATGGAAGTCAGACCCGTCCAACAGGTTGCACGGGGTTGATCACCGGAAACTGCACCTCCGCAACATCTACCTGCTGTTCGTCAGCTGGTTCTTCTACTATAAGACAAGCGGACTGTTTTTGCTGATATTAGCGTTTGTGACCATCAGCGACTGGCTGATAGCAAGAAGAATCCAGCATTCCGGCAAAGGCATTCAGAAAAAGGCATGGCTGACGCTCTCCGTGGTCATCGACCTCGGGTTGCTGTTCTACTTCAAGTACGCATATTTCTTCACGAACGTCATCAATGACTGGTTCGGCGCGGACTTCCGCGTGTTTGATATCTTCGCCTATATCGGCAACGGCTTTGCGCAAGCCGGACGGTTTGACGTGGATACGATCATCCTGCCCGTCGGCATATCGTTCTACATCTTCCAGGTCATTTCCTATACGGTGGACGTGTTCCGCCGGAAGATCGAGCCGGTGAAGAACATACTGGATTTCGGGTTCTACGTGTCTTTCTTCCCGCAGTTGGTGGCAGGACCTATCGTGCGTGCGGAGGAGTTTATCCCGCAGTTGTACAAGCCGTTCCACCTCAGCCGGCGGCATTTCGGTATCGCGGTCTTCTGGATTATCAACGGTCTGGCGAAGAAGATTATCCTATCCGACTATCTGGCGGTGAACATCATCGACCGTGTGTTTGACAACCCGTTGCTATTCTCGGGTTTTGAGAACCTGTTTGCACTCTTTGCGTACTCGCTGCAGGTGTATGCGGATTTCTCGGGTTACACAGATATAGCCATCGGCGTGGCAATGCTGATGGGCTTCTACCTGCCGATGAACTTCAACAGCCCGTACAAGTCGCAGACTCCGCAGGAGTTCTGGCGCCGGTGGCACATGTCATTGGGACGGTGGCTCAAGGGCTATCTGTATATCCCGTTGGGCGGTAACCGCACTATCTTCGGCCGCAAAGCCAGCAAACTATGGGCGTCGAACTTCAACTCGTTCATCACCCAGGTGCTCGGCGGTCTGTGGCACGGCGCGAGTTGGAACTTCGTGCTATGGGGAGCCATCAACGGAGCGGGTATGATTATCAATAAGATCTGGCGTGAGCAGAACTGGCATGTACGTTTTGCGGAGATGACGGCGCTCACGTTCGGCCTCTGCGCTTTGGACTTCACCACGAATCTGCCTGTATGGCGTTTGTTCTCATTCTGGGCCGCCATCGTATGGGTAGGTACCGCCATCCGGTATATCTATTTCCTGTGCGAGGGTCCGGACAACCGTTTCACGGACGCCATGGGCAAAGCGTGGGCCATCGCCCAGACTTTCGCCTTCATCACGTTCACCCGTCTGTTCTTCCGCTCCAGCAGTAATCTGGAGCCCGCCACCGCCAACAAAGTGGCATGGGAGACGGCCACTAACATGGTCAATCAGATCGGCGGCGCCTGGAACAACGCCATCATTCCTGATTTCCTTTGGGAGTACCGATGGGTGGTGACGATGTTCGTTGCCGGAATGGTTATCCACTGGTTGCCGACCGACTGGAAAAGACGGTACCGCCTCTGGTTCAGCGCGATGCCGCTATGGCTGATGGTCATTGCCGTTTGCATCGCAATCTTCGTCATTTACCAGTTCATCTCTGCGGAGATGCAACCGTTCATTTATTTCCAGTTCTAACATGATTATCGGCATTACAGGAGGCATAGGAAGCGGCAAATCGACTATCGCGCAGGAGCTGGCAAGGCAGGGCTTTGCCGTCTATGACTGTGACCGCGAAGCGAAGCGGATTATAGCCGAAGACCCGAAGGTAAGGGAGGCGATTATTGCGTTGTTGGGTCCTGAGGCCTTTGTACATTGTACATCGTCCCTTTGCACTACTTACAACACCGCCTATGTGGCGAAGCGCGTGTTTGCCGAACCGGAACTGTTAGCGCAACTGAACGCCATTGTTCATCCTGCCGTTGCGCAAGACATAGCATGCAGAGCCGCTAAAGCAGACGGACCCAAGGCCGTCCTGTTCATCGAAAGCGCCATTCTGTATGAAAGCGGTTTTGACCGGCTGTGCGATAAAATCATCGCGGTCGATGCGCCGGAGGAGGTACGCATCGCACGAACGATTGCGCGGGACTATCAGGGTGTGACCAACGAAGAGAATATAGGAAAAGTGCGTGCACGCATACACGCGCAAGGAACTTACGAAACGCAGGCAGTACACGCAGACTTGCATGTTTCGAATGACGGGAAGCAGTCCATTGCTGAAATCGTGTCAATAATTACACATTGGATGTAGAAAAATTGACGGAAATAGCAGAAAAAGATATATACAGTTGTATATATCGTTTTTTTTTCGTACCTTTGCGCCCGCTTTTGTTAAGGCATGTGTGGGTCGCTACCCCAGATAAAAAAGAATTATGAAAATAGCACTGATAGGATACGGGAAGATGGGGCATATGATTGAGTCAATTGCCCTGGAGCGCGGACACGAGATCGTGGCGCGCATAGATGCCGGCGATGCGTTTGAGTTAAACGGCGCCGAGGTGGCGATTGAGTTCACCACACCGGCTACCGCCAAGGATAATATTTTACGCGCGTGGGCGCAAGGCGTGCCGGTGGTGTGCGGCAGTACGGGCTGGGATGTAAACAAGCTCTCCCCGACCCTTTCCCCAAGAGAGGGAGACCGGAACCGGATTATTATCCATGACGAAGAAGGCAAGACGATGCTTGTGTGGAGCAGTAATTTCTCGGTGGGCGTGAATATATTCTTTGAGATTAACAAAGCGTTGGCTGCACACATGGCGGAACAGCCGCAATATACACCTTCGATTGTCGAGACGCATCATATTCACAAACTGGACAAGCCGAGCGGAACGGCCAAGACCTTATACCATGATATAATGAGCGCGGCAAAGCCGCTCCATGATGTCATGGTAGAAAGTATCCGCGAGGGTGAAGTGCCGGGAACGCATGTCGTGACGTGGGACAGTGAGGAAGATACGATTGTTATCACCCATATTGCCAAAGGTCGCCGCGGGTTTGCGTTAGGCGCTGTACTGGCCGCAGAGGATATAGCGAAAAACAACATTAAATAAGAGATTTTCTAAAATCACGGAATATATACTATAAATAGTATATATAAGGTATGGCATGATGCGAGAAAGGACCGAGAATCATCCGACTTTCTCCGCAAGGACTCGTAGAGAGAAGATAAAGAGGTATGAAAAGTTTTAAAGATAGATTATCAGAAGTTACGCGCGGCGGTTGGGTCCGCGCAGGCATTTGGGGTGCCCTGTATGTAGCATTCGTTTTATGGGTTGCATGGGGCGACTGGAAGAGTTTAGGCTGGCTGGTACTGCTGCCGGTGGTGATAGATGCTTTCACGACGAAGTATATCAACTACAACTGGTGGCGCAAGTACAAGGACACCAAGCCGGCGTTATACACCCTGTGCTCCTGGGTGGACGCGATTGTGTTTGCACTGGTGGCGGTGTATTTCATCAATCTGTATATTTTCCAGAACTACCAGATTCCTTCTTCCTCGTTAGAGAAGACGCTCCGCGTGGGTGATTTCCTGTACGTGAGCAAAATGGCCTACGGTGCGCGTGTACCGCAGACCCCTCTGTCGATGCCGCTGGTTCAGCACACGATGCCGGCCTGGTTAGGCGGCGGCAAGAGTTATATCGAGCATCCGCAATGGGAGTACAAGCGTCTGAAAGGCTGGACGAGTCCGAAGAAAGGGGATATCGTGGTATTCAATTTCCCCGCGGGCGACACCGTTTGTACGCGTCAGGAGAATCCGGACATCTACACGCTCCGTCATGCCTACGGCACGGAGACGGTGAACAAGCGCAAGGATATTTTCGGCGAGATTGTGTCCCGTCCTGTTGACCGGCGCGAGAACTACGTGAAGCGTTGCGTAGGCGAACCGGGGGATTCGTTAAAAATCACGGACAACGTGATTTTTACGAAGTTGAAAGTTCTTAACTCCTTCGGAGTACGATCTGAAGGTATGGAAAGTTTAAAGTTGAAAGAAGTTGGTGAGTTGAAAGATGAGAGTTTAGGTTGGCAGCGTGAGCCGGAGCGCGAGGGCGTGCAGTACTGCTATTACGTGCAGACGGACGGTCATCAGTTCGGTGCCAAGTATCTGGAGAAATTAGGCATCAGCGTGGAGGACCGCAGACAGTTGCGCAGCGACATCTGGCATTTCCCGCTGACGCAGGAGATGAAGAGCCGCTTGGAGCAGAACCCGCATGTACTCGCCGTGACGATTGAGCCGGAGGAGCAAGGCGGCGCCGTATATCCGCTCGGTCAGAACGACTGGACGCGCGACAACTACGGACCGATCTATATTCCGCGCAAAGGAGACAAGATCCTGATTACGGAGGAGAACTATCCGGTTTACAAACGCATTGCGGAGGCTTATGAGTTCCAGCCGATGCGCATCGGCGAGGAGTACGAATTCCAAATGGACTACTACTGGATGATGGGTGACAACCGTCACAAGAGTGCCGACAGCCGTTATTGGGGTTTCGTACCGGAGGACCACATTGTGGGACGCCCCGTCTTCATCTGGCTCAGCATTGACAAGGACAAACACAAAATCCGCTGGAACCGCATCGGCAACACGATGAAGCGTTGGAATTAAAAATTAAAAATTACGAGAATTGGTACTGCCTACTGCCTATATGCCGCCGAGGTCGTATCTGGAGGCGCTGATGCGTGAACCGGCTACGATAGAACAAATGGAGACATTTGAGAAACAGACGTTTCGCAACCGGTGCACGATAGCAGTGCACAATGCGCCAGGCGCCATGCACCCTTACGAATTAGTCCGATTGACCGTTCCGGTGAAGAAAGTGGAGCACAAGCAGTTTACGCGGGATATCGAAATCAGTTACCAGACCCGATGGCAGCACCAGCACTGGATAACATTGGTAAGCGCCTATCAGCACACGCCCTACTTTATGTATTTCGCGGATTACCTGAAGCCGTTCTACGAGCGCGAATACAAATGGCTGCTGGACCTGAATGACGAACTGAACGACACGCTTATCCGTTTGCTTTGCAAACAAAGGCCGTCCGCAGTCATCCGTCCGCAGTCAGCAAGGACCACCGATTGGAGCGGACAGATTTGGACCGACAAACATCCGTGGCAAACGGAATTAAGCGTGTTGGACACGCTATTTGAAGAATGATGAAATGATGAAAGAGATTGATTGGAGTAAATTAGGATTTCACTATACGGAACCGGACTTTATTGTCCGGGCGGCTTGTCATAACGGCGTGTGGGAAGAACCGTACGCCACGAGTGACAAGTACCTGCACCTGCACGTATCCGCCACCTGTCTGCAGTACGGACAGGAAGCGTTTGAGGGATTGAAAGCTTTCCGGGGAGTAGATGGCAAGATACGTATTTTCCGCTGGCGTGAGAACGCCAAGCGCATGGCACGTAGCGCGGAGGGACTGTATATGAGCCCCGTACCGGAGGACTTATTCGGGAAAGCGATACGCTTGGCTTTGGAGAAGAACATCGACCTGCTGCCGCCCTACGGCACCGGCGCGACGCTTTATTTCCGTCCGCTGCTGATTGGCACGACACCTCGTCTGGGTGTCGGTCCGGGACGTGACTTCGAGTTCATCGTCATCCCATCGCCGATTGGTCCGTACTATCCGGGCAAGTTCCACTGCACGACGTTCATCGTGAACCGTCATGTGGACCGTGCGGCGCCTCACGGAACGGGTGCTTTCAAGGTAGGCGGCAACTACGCTTCTTCGTTCCGCGCGACCGAAGCGGCACATGCGCAAGGCTATGACTGCCTGTTCCTCGACGCGAAGTACCATAAGTACATCGACGAATGCAGCGCCGCGAACTTCATCGGCATCAAGAAGTTGAAAGATGCAATTGAATATTTGACGCCGCGGAGTAGTGCCATTTTGCCGAGTATCACGAATGACAGCCTGATGACCCTGGCGAAGGAGAAAGGATACAAAGTGACGCGTCGGCATATACGATTGGAGGAGTTGGCGGAGCTGAGTGAAGCCGCAGCCTGCGGTACGGCGTGCGTCATCTCACCGATTGACCGGGTGATTGATGCAGAGCGGGGTAATATATACTCTTTCGGCGCGGAACCCGGTCCGGTACTGAGCGAATTGTACCACGCCTTGCGGGATATCCAATTCGGAAGGACCGAGGACAAACATCACTGGTGTGATGTCATGGACGATTAAAAATGGAAAATTAAAATTTATAGTTTATGTTTAAAAATCAACCAAAAGGACTGTTCGCGTTGGCGTTGGCCAACACAGGCGAGCGTTTCGGCTACTACACGATGTTAGCCGTCTTTGCGCTATTCTTGCGCGCCAATTTCGGTTTGTCAGCCGACGCTGCCAGCCGTATTTATGCCGGTTTTCTGGCTTGTGTGTATTTCCTGCCGCTCATCGGTGGTATGATTGCAGACAAGATCGGTTACGGCAAGTGTGTCACCATCGGTATTTTCGTCATGTTCCTCGGCTACATCTGTCTGGCTATTCCCTTGGGAGGCGACGGCATGGCGATGGGTGTGATGTTATTGGCCCTGCTTCTCATTTCCTTCGGAACGGGTCTGTTCAAAGGTAACCTGCAAGTGATGGTAGGTAACCTGTATGATGACCCGAAATACGCCGACCGCCGCGATGCAGCCTTCTCGCTGTTCTACATGGCGATTAACATCGGTGCCATGTTCGCTCCGACAGCCGCTGTGAAGATCATGGCATGGGCCCAGGAGGCGCTTGGCTACAGTGTGAACGACAGTTATCACTTCGCTTTCATGGTGGCTTGCGCATCGCTGGTACTGAGTATCGCTATTTATTACGCCTGCCGTCCGTGGTTCAAGCACGTGGAGCACACCGTGAAGCAGGCGGCGCAGAACAGCAGTGAGAAAGTGGAGGAACTGACGCCGGAGCAGACCAAGAAACGTATTGTGGCACTCTGCCTCGTGTTCACCGTGGTTCTGTTCTTCTGGATGGCTTTCCACCAGAACGGTCTCACCCTGACTTTCTTCGCGGATGAGTTCACCGCACAGACATCTTCGGGCATTGAGGGTATGGCCTTCGATGTATGGAACCTGGTTCTGCTGACGATTGCCGTTTATGCCGGTTTCTCTGTATTCCAGAGCGAGAGCAAGCGCGGCAAATTCATCTCCGGCGGCATCGTTATTGCCGCCCTGGGTGCACTGGTATGGAAATACTATCTGGCTCACGGCGAGGTAAGCATCTCTGCGCCGCTGTTCCAGCAGTTCAACCCCTTCTATGTAGTGGCCCTGACACCTGTCAGCCTGGCTATTTTCGGTGCGCTGAACAAGAAAGGCAAAGAGCCTTCGGCACCGCGTAAGATTGCGTATGGTATGGTGGTTGCCGCATTGGCATACTGCGTCATGGCTATCGGTTCCATCGGTCTGCCATTACCGCAAACGGTACTGGGCGAGAACGGAGAGGAGATCGCGGTACACATGGCGGATGTATCCCCGCAACTGCTGATTTACACCTATCTGATACTTACGTTCGGCGAGCTGCTGCTCAGCCCGATGGGTATTTCGTTTGTCAGCAAAGTGGCACCTCCCAAATACAAAGGTATGATGATGGGTGGCTGGTTCGTAGCCACCGCCATCGGTAACTACCTCGTTCGTATCGGCGGCAAGCTGTGGGGTGCCATTCCTTTGTGGGCTGTATGGTGTGTATTCTTAGGCGTATGTCTGGTGGCAGCCATCTTCATGTTCTCCATCATGAAACGACTGGAAGACGCAACCAAGTAATTTAATTTGTACATGTACCATTTACTATGGAAGAGGTAATCAAATATTTTGAGTCTTTAGAGGCGCGCATTGCGGGTTACGAATCCCGCATAGCCGCCCTCGAAGAGGCGCAGCAGACCAACGAAGCGGTTATTGCTTCGATGGAAGCGGAACTGGAGGAGCTGAAGAGCCGTCCCGTTCCCGAACCGCAGGTGGTGGAGAAGATTGTAGAGAAGATTGTGGAGAAGCCGGTGGAGGTCATCAAAGAGGTGGTGGTTGAGGCAGTGTCTCAGCCGGAGCCGGAGCCTGTGCAAGAACCCGAACCCGAGCCTGTAAAAGAACCTGAACCGGTTCAAGAGCCCGAACCCGAACCGGTAAAAGAGCCCGAGCCCGTGCCCGAACCCGAGCCCGTGCAAGAACCGGAGCCGGAACCGGAAGAGCAAGTATCTCCGAATGCGGTGCTTTACGGCAAGGCGGTGAGTGATATCCGTCAGGCCATTTCGCTGGGTGACCGTTTCCTGTACCAACGCGAGCTGTTCGGCCAGAACGCCGAACTGATGCAGCGCACGCTGACCGACCTGAACGAGCTGGGTTCGTTCGACGAGGCGGTGGCGTATGTATCTTCGCATTTCCACTGGGACACGGAGAGCAGCACCTACCAGCAGTTCCTTGTTACCCTGCACAGAAGATTCGGATAAATGCTATACATCGTTCCTACACCGGTTGGCAATCTGCAGGACATGACGTTCCGCGCCATTGAGGTGCTGAAGTCCGTGGATCTGATTCTTGCCGAAGACACACGCACCAGCGGCGTGCTGCTTCAGCATTACGACATCCACACGCCCCTCAAGAGCCATCATAAGTTCAACGAGCACGAGACCTCGGCGGACATCGTGGAGCGTCTCAAAGCGGGAGCCAACATCGCGTTGATCTCCGATGCCGGCACGCCGGCTATCAGCGACCCGGGATTCTTCCTGGTGCGTGCTGCCGCGGAAGCGGATATAGAGGTGCAATGCCTGCCCGGTGCGACGGCTTTCGTGCCGGCCCTGGTGGACAGCGGACTGCCGAACAACCATTTCTATTTCGAAGGTTTTCTGCCGCAGAAGAAAGGTCGTCAGACCCGTCTGCAGTACCTGGCTACCCTGCCCGATACATTCATCATCTATGAATCGCCTTTCCGTCTGGTGAAGACGCTGGAGCAGCTGGCAGCTGTGTGCGGCGAGGAGCGCAAGGCCTCAGTGACGCGTGAGATCAGCAAGATTCACGAAGACACGCAACGCGGCACGCTGGCGGAACTGATAACCCATTTCAAACAAACCCCGCCCAAAGGCGAAATAGTCATCTGCGTATCATGAGTGAGATGAAATCCTTGGCGAAGGACACCGCCATCTACGGATTGAGCAGCATCATCGGCAAGTTCCTCAATTATCTGCTCGTACCGCTCTACACATATGTGCTGGCGCGGACGGATGATTATGGTATCGTGACGAACCTGTATGCCTGGACGGCACTGCTGCTGGTCATCCTGACCTACGGGATGGAGACCGGTTTTTTCCGTTTCGCCAACCGCGAGGGTTACGACCCGAAGACGGTCTATAAGACGGCTTTCTGTACCCTGCTTGCGACGAGTACGCTGTTCTCGGTGCTGGTGGTGCTTTTCCAGCAACCGATAGCGAACGCGTTGGGTTATCCCGGCCATTCGGAGTTTATCGAGATGATGGCTATCACGGTGGCCATTGACGCCTTCGCCTGCATTCCCTTCGCCTACCTGCGGTACAGCAAACGACCGATGGTGTTCGCCGCACTCAAACTGCTGTTTGTGGTGCTGAACATCGGCTTCAACATCCTGTTCCTGGTGGTGCTGGGCAAGAACGACGTCTATTATGTATTCCTGAGCAACATCCTCGCCACAGTCATCCAGACGCTGTGTCTGCTGCCGTTCTGTCTGCCGCGTGGCGGACAGTTCTCCGGCACGGTGCTGAAAGAGATGTTGCGCTACTCGCTGCCGCTGCTGGTGTTAGGCGTGGCAGGCATCATGAACCAGACGCTGGACCGTATTCTCTTCCCGTACCTGTACACCGGTGCGGACGCACAGGCGCAGTTGGGCATCTACGGCGCGTGCTTCAAGGTGGCGATGGTGATGATGATGTTCACCCAGGCGTTCCGCTACGCCTATGAGCCATTCGTCTTCGCCAAGCATAAGGACCGCCAGTCGGCTGCCGCGTATGCGGATGCGATGAAGTACTACATCATCTTCTCGTACCTCATCCTGCTGGGCGTCATCTTCTACCTGGATATCTTCCGGTACATCGTTTCCAGCGCTTACTGGGATGGTCTGAAAATTGTGCCGGTGGTGCTGTGGACGTATGTGTTCCAAGGCATCTATTTCAATCTCAGTTTCTGGTACAAGCTGACGGACGAGACCAAGTGGGGCGCTTATTTCTCCCTCATCGGACTGGCTATCACGCTGGTGCTGCAGATTGTGGGTGTGCCGCTTATCGGGTACTGGGCGAGTTGCGGAAGCAGTCTTGTCTGCTATTTCGTGATTATGCTCCTGTCCTATTTCATCGGCCAGAAGAAAGCCCCCATCCCGTATGACCTCAAGCGTATCGGCAAATATACCCTGCTCACCCTCACGTGGCTTGGTTTCTATTACTACTGCCGGCTGTACATAACAGATAACATGTGGATACTCATGGGTATCGGCACCCTCCTGTTAGCAGGA
>Ga0265298_10008361_pt1 | contig 12444 bp, 5 predicted proteins | sample AusTroGonzalo_MG_3_FD_193486 | JGI IMG/M metagenome (GOLD analysis project Ga0265298, IMG submission 193486) | Bovine rumen microbial communities from tropical cattle in Woodstock, Queensland, Australia - Gonzalo_01 | ecosystem: Host-associated > Mammals > Digestive system > Stomach > Rumen ... | reverse complement strand
TCCTGCTCGATAACCACAACTATATCCCCACCACCGACAACCGTTTGTTGCGTCGTATCATCCGAGACCATAAATATCGGGCGGTGACGGCGCAGGAGACTATTCGTCGGTGGCCTTCCGTCCGGGTAGGAGAGAACAAGTGGATATTCCCCTTCCAGGAGAATGCAGACGCGATGTTTAATACGGCGATGCTCTTTGAACTGGCTGTCATCAAGAGCCAGGCAGAACCGCTGCTGGAGCAGGTGCCTGAGAACTGCCCTGAGCATGCGGAAGCCTATCGACTGTTGAAATTCCTACGCTATATCAGGCCCATTCCTGATACGCAGATTCCGCCTACTTCGCTGATACGCGAATTCCTTGGCGGATCATCGTTTAAATACTAAATCTCTTTTGATAAGTCGGAGTGACAAAAGTGTTGCTTCGACAATTAATTTTAATTTCTTTAACCTAAAAACAATTGTGTGCGCACAAAATATTCTTAATTCATGCGTGTAATTCTCATTTTATTAGTAATTTTGCAGCCGAAAAAATAACAAGGATAATATTTATTTAAAATTAGATTAGTAATATGGCAAAGTTAGATTTAACTCAGTATGGCATCACCGGTTCAACCGTGATTGCTCACAATCCATCGTATGAGTACCTCTTTGAAGAGGAGACAAAGGCTGGTCTCGAGGGTTTCGACAAGGGCGTAAACACCGAGCTCAATGCTGTGAACGTAATGACTGGTATCTACACTGGTCGTTCGCCTAAGGACAAGTACATCGTGAAGGATGCACAGAGCAATGACAAGGTATGGTGGACTTCTGAGGAATACAAGAACGACAACCATCCTATGAGTGAGGAGGTATGGGCAAAGGTTAAGGACATCGCCATCAAGGAGCTCTGCAACAAGAACCTGTATGTGATGGACGCTTTCTGTGGTGCCAACGAGGCTACCCGTCTGCGCGTTCGTTTTATCGTGGAGGTGGCTTGGCAGGCTCACTTCGTGAAGAACATGTTCATCCAGCCCACCGCTGAGGAATTGGAGAGCTTCGAGCCAAACTTCGTTATCTATAACGCCTCTAAGGCAAAGGTTGAGAACTACAAGGAGTTGGGTCTGAACTCAGAGACTTGCGTGGCCTTCAATACTACCAGCCGCGAGCAGGTAATCATCAACACCTGGTATGGTGGTGAGATGAAGAAGGGTATGTTCTCGATGATGAACTACTATCTGCCCCTGCAGGGTATTGCTTCTATGCACTGCTCTGCCAACACCGATATGGAGGGTAAGAACACCGCTATCTTCTTCGGTCTCTCTGGTACTGGTAAGACCACATTGTCTACCGATCCGAAGCGCCTGCTGATTGGTGACGACGAGCACGGATGGGACGACGAGGGTGTGTTCAACTTCGAAGGTGGTTGCTATGCTAAGGTTATCAACCTGTCTAAGGAGAACGAGCCTGATATCTACGGTGCCATCAAGCGCGACGCTCTGCTCGAGAACGTTACTGTTGATGCTGCCGGTAAGATCGATTTCGCTGACAAGAGCGTGACCGAGAACACCCGTGTGAGCTATCCTATCAACCACATCGAGAAGATCGCTCAGAAGGTAAACGGTAAGAGCGCTGGTCCTGAGGCTAAGAACGTGATTTTCCTGAGTGCTGACGCATTCGGTGTATTGCCCCCAGTATCTATCCTGACTCCAGAGCAGACCAAGTACTACTTCCTCTCTGGTTTCACAGCTAAACTGGCTGGTACAGAGCGTGGTATCACTGAGCCTACGCCTACATTCTCTGCTTGCTTCGGCCAGGCATTCCTCGAGCTGCACCCCACAAAGTATGCTGAGGAGCTGGTTAAGCGCATGGAGAAGAGCGGTGCCAAGGCTTACCTCGTGAATACGGGTTGGAACGGAACCGGCAAGCGTATCTCTATCCCCGATACACGTGGTATTATCGACGCTATTCTGGATGGTGCTATCCTGAAGGCTGAAACCAAGAAGATTCCTTACTTCGACTTCGAGGTTCCCACAGCGCTGCCTAACGTAAATCCTGCCATCCTCGATCCTCGTGACACTTATGCTGACGCTGCTGAGTGGAACAAGAAAGCAGAGGATCTGGCTGGTCGCTTCATCAAGAACTTCAAGAAGTACGAAGGCAATGAGGCCGGTAAGGCTCTTGTCGCTGCAGGTCCGAAACTCTAAGACATGCAATATTTTATGAAAGCCAGAAGTGTCACTTCTGGCTTTTTCCATTTTCATCACTATAAACAAATAGCTATAACCAAAATGAAAAAATTACTATTATTGTTAGCTTGTACTTTCATCTGCTTAATAACGCAGGCTGCAAACGTTACTGAAGAAGAGGCTTTAAAGAAAGCCCAACAGTTTATGCAGAATAAGCGGTTTAATCATAGCAACGTGCATCGTGCTCCGATGAACAGTAGCAGTAGCATTTCCTATTACATTTTTAATGCAGAGAACAATGATGGTTTCGTCGTTGTGGCTGGAGATGACCGCATGAAGGGTATTCTGGGTTATTCTGAAAAAGGGAGCTTCGACCAGAGTAACGTTCCAGATAATCTGAAATGGTTGTTGGGTTACTATGACCAGATTGCCAACAGTCTTCCTGCTGACATGAAAAATAGTCCCTTTGTAGCATCTTCCAGCAAACCTGAACTGCAACCCTTGGTCACCACTACTTGGGACCAACGTGCCCCATACAACACACATTGCCCAGAAATGTATGGTCAGTTGCCTCCTACGGGATGTGTGGCAACGGCAATGGCCCAGGTCATCAACTACTTCCAATGGCCCATCAATGAAGTCAGGTCAGTAGCTGACTATACGACAACCACTAACCAAGTCAATGTACCCACCATTCCTGCCAGAAAAATCGGCTGGTATCATATGACTGACGATGAGATAGCATGGCTTATGCGCTATTGCGGACAGGCTGTCCAAATGGATTATTGTCTAGATGAGTCGGGGGCTCGTTCCAGCGATATAGCAGGTGCCCTGATATCGGTTTTTAACTACAGTAAGACGACCAGTCTTGTTATTCGTGATTCCTATTCCGACAAAGAATGGGAGGAGTTGATATATAATGAGATTAGCGTAGGACATCCCGTTATATATAATGGTGATGGAGGAGAGGGGACAACAGGTCACTCTTTTATCTTGCATGGCTATAAGGACGGTATGTTCTATGTGAACTGGGGCTGGAGCGGACAATGCGACGGCTATTTTGCCATCACAAATCTATGTCCTAATGAATTTCAGCATTACACTGAGAACCAAAACGCCATCATCGCTATCCAGCCAGCATCGAATAATGACGACTCAACCATCACTGCCGATGAGGAACGTGCCATTCATCTTGAGAAAGCAGGAACGCTGTCAGATTTTATCTATGAGGATCGGTATAAAATAACGAAGCTGACCATCTCGGGCGACCTTAACGGCACCGACTTTCTCTTGGTTCGTGAAATGGCTTCCTATCAAGACGGGCGGCTGGAAACACTTGATCTGAGTGATGCCAGAATCGTAAAGGGTGGAAATCCATACTATGAGAATTTTAAAACGAAAGATGATGTGGTGGGAACTCTGTTGTTCTATGGATGCAGTAAACTCCAAAAGGTTATCCTTCCAAACAATATTACCTCAATAGAAGCCAGTGCTTTTGAAGGAAGCGACTTGCGTAATTTCACCATATCGAAGAACGTCACCAATATAGGCACAGGAATCTTTTCCGGATGTAGAAGCTTAGCAGTGGTGGAAGTAGAGGATGGTAACCAGAATTATTATTCCGTCCCGGGCAGCAATGTGGTCATCGAACGTTCCAAGCAAAGGATTATTGCCGGTTGCCCTAATAGTGTCATTCCTGAAGGTGTCACAACGATTGCTAGTTATGCTTTCGCAGTCTATATGAATGCTATAAACCTGCCGGAAAGCCTGACGACGATTGAGGATTATGCCTTTGAAGGCGCACCGTTAAAACATCTGCATATTTCCAAGAATGTCAAGACAATAGGAAAAGGTGCATTCTCTGCCTTTCAGTTGCAAGGCATTACCGTAGATAGTGGAAACACCGTCTTCGACAGTAGAAGCAATAGTAACTGCCTGATTGAAACGGCCGCGAAGAAGGTTGTCTTAGGCAGTATGGGCTCGCAGATTCCTGAAGATATTGAGATCATAGGCGATATGGCATTTCGTAATAGTTATCTTACAGGCATCACGCTGCCCCAATCGCTAAAAAAAATCGGTGAGTTCGCTTTTGAAAATACTACTTTGCGTTATTTAGAGATTCCCTCTGGTGTAACCTCCATCGGTAATTGTGCTTTTTCAGGCCTTTACAAGCTAAAAGTTTGTAAAGTGAAGTGGCAAACACCACTTGCCATTGGTGAAAACGTGTTTAATGGCCTATCCGAGAATACAAAGTTGGTTGTGCCCAACGGTACGAAGGCCAAATATGAAACAGCAAAGGGATGGAATTTTTTCAAGACTATTTTAGAGGAGTCAGAATACCAATCCTCGCGTAACGTGCATGTAGCGGCTGCTGGAACCTTGTCATCACTAATTCCTGAGGGCGAGAGGAATGACTTTGAGGAGTTGGTGCTGACTGGCCAGCTCAACAATGATGACCTACAATTCATCCGTGAGAATTTATGCAGCGATACAAATGGTAACGTACGTGTCCTCGACATGACCAATGCAAGGATCGAAGGTGATATCTTAGGTCATGAGGCACTGAAGTTTACGCACAACTTGGAGGAGGTAAAACTGCCCAATACGTTAAATGCTGTTGCTTGGATGTCATTCTGGGAGTCTGGTATCAAGAAGATAGTCTTTCCTAAGTCTGTTACCGAAATAGGCCCTGACATCTTCTATCAATGTAAAAACTTGGCTTCTATCAGCGTAGAGGCAGGCAATCCCATATTTGATTCCCGTGAGGATTGCAACGCTGTCATTGAGACTGCCACTAATACTTTGCGTATTGCATGTCGCTCAACGATTGTCCCTAGTAGCGTAGTGGCAATTGGCAATTCTGCCTTTAGTGGCGTGAGAGGCTTGACTAGTGTTGACCTGCCCAACGGGGTGACTAGTATCGGGGATGGCGCTTTTTGGGCTGACGAGGGTCTGACCTCCGTCACGCTTTCCAAGAGTATCACGAGTCTGGGTACAGGACCGTTTGTTGGTTGTTCTAACGTTAAGTCATTCCTCATCGACCCTGAGAACCCTATCTATGACTCGCGTAACAATTGCAATGCCATCATTGAAACAGCTACCAACATGCTGATTCAGGGCTTTGGTTCTACGAAGATTCCTGAAGATGTTGTGAAGATTGCCCCCCAAGCTTTCATGTATCAGAATATGACTTCTATCGAGATTCCTGCCAGCATAAAGGAAATCGGCGGAGCAGCCTTCCGCTATTGCAATAACATGACCACTGTCATCAGCCATATCAAGAAGCCGTTCCCTGTCAATTCCACAGTGTTTGACGGTAGTAATATGAGTACAGCTGTGCTATATGTTCCTTTCGGCACAAAGAATGCCTATGCCACGACCTCGGGCTGGGGCTCCTTCCCTAAGATCGTGGAGATGGAACCCACTGGTGAAGAGATGAATCAGCATTCTGTTAGCGTGGTTGAGGCAGACTTTGGCAAGTATTATGCCGGTTTGAACAATCAGGTAGATGTGCCTGTCACTGTAATAGGCGGAAGTATCGAGCCTGTTACCGCCATCGACTATACCATTACAACTGAAGGCGGTGACATATTCAATGGACATCTTGATTTGGATGAGCCTATTACCTATATGATGACAACTGAGGTGCTGATACCATTCAAGGCTGATGCTGTCACTGGTGAGAAAGCCAAGTCACTGACTATTACCAAGGTGAATGGTCTTACCAACGAGGCTACAGAGAATAGTGTTAGTGGAACGCTGGTTACAGTAAAGCGCAAGCCCAAGTTCACTCCTTTGGTTGAGGAAGCCACTGGCTCTTGGTGCGGATGGTGTCCGCGTGGTGCCGTAGGTTTGAAGATGCTCAATAGGTTGTTCCGTGATGATGTGGTCACTGTGGCTGTACATTCCAACGACCCGATGGAACTGCCTGGCTATAGTCTGAATGCCAGCGGTTTTCCTAGTTGTCAGATTAACCGTGGAGATTTCTTTGATCCTTATTATGGTTCCAGTGACGGAATCTTCGGCATTAGGAAAGACGTGGAGGCTGCCATGCGCCAATATACTATTGGCGAGATTACCGTGAATGCCGAGTGGACTGATGATAGTAAGGCTGCCATCAAAGTGAACACCACCACCACCTTTGTGGAAGACGTTCAGTCGTCGCCTTATCAGATTGGTTATCTATTGCTTGAAGACAAGCAGACAGGTACAACCTCCGAGTGGGCTCAGTCTAACTATTTCTCAGGCAGCAATAATAATGATTCTAACTTGAAGAGCTTGGTTGACAGTCCGTCGAAGATACAAAACGCGAAGTATGATTATGTGCCTGTGGCTGTATGGGAATCCCAAACGGGTGTTGCTGGCTCATTGCCTGCCACTATCACTAGCGAAGTGCCTATGGACTATACCTACACACTCGACATCTCAGGTAATACACGCATCCAGAACAAAGCCCAGTTAACAGTCGTGGCTCTGCTGCTGAATAAGGTAACTGGCGAAGTGCTGAATGCTGCTAAGTTCAAGTTTACCCCAGATCCCGATCCTTCGGTGGTCACCGTCACCAATCTTAGTCGTACATATGGCGATGCCAATCCTGAGTTTGAATATACTGTCACTGGTGGTGCCCTTGAAGGCGAGCCAGAAATCAGCTGCGAGGCATCTGCAACTTCGCCCGTCGGTGAATATCCCATCGTCATCAAGCAGGGCAGTGTCAGTAACGAAGATGTGACCTTTGTCGACGGTATGCTCACTATTACGAAGGCTCCGCTTACCGTCAATGCTGGCAACTACACGATGGAGCAGGGCGAGGCTATACCTAAGTTCACGGCCACCTATGAGGGTTTCAAGAATAATGAGACAGAAGCTGTTCTGACCAAGAAACCTGTATTCAGCTGTGACGCCACTGACGGATGTGCCCCTGGCGAATACGAGATTTCCATCAGTGGTGCCGAGGCTGTCAATTACACATTTGAATATGTAAATGGTATACTCACCGTAACAGAAGTTTCTGGGATATTGGAGATTACCAAAGGCCATACTGTTGATATCTATAATACGAAAGGCAGTCTGATACGTAAGAATGCCACATCAATAGAAGGTCTTAATAAGGGTGTCTATATTTTATATACACAAGATGGTATTAAACGGAAGATTATCTTAAAATAAAGTCTTCATCACATTGGCAAAAAATGTTGGTTTTGACTTACATCAAATAAAGGGCGATTCCTATGGGATTCGCCCTTATTGTTTGTTCAATGTCGTCAAAAATCCGTACCTTTGCACTTGTAATCGTGAGATTACTTTCATAAATTCATTAGGTTTAGTAGTTAGATTTTAAGGTAAAGATTATGTTATTAGATTTTCAAACGACGGTCATGTTGGTTTGCGTCGTTATAGCGATGATATTAAGTGTCATTACGCTGATGCATACCACCATCCGTTAGAAAAAGTGCGGGGTGAGTGATTCATACCGCACTTTTTTGTTGATAGTCAAAAAATGAAAAAAAGAAAGTTCAAAAAACAAAACTAACTTAAAATCAGTCAAATTATAACTTATTTTCTTTAATTATAATGTGAAAATGACACATTTTTGAGGAATTGTGCGTAAATTTGCAGCCGAATTTCGAAATTTACAAAGAACTGATGAAAAAGAAGCTCTATACGATAGCCGTACTTTTGGCCCTCGCCATAGCTGTTACTTCCTGTCTGGGTGACTCCGACGATTCGAATATCACGGTCTATGACGATACTGCCATGAGTAGTTTCTCGTTTGCGGCTGTCAACAGATATGTCCATACCACAAATAAGTCTGGTGGTGACTCTGTGTACCTGTTGAAACTGACGGTTGCCAATTATCCTTTAACCATCGATCAGTATCAGCGCAGAATCTACAACATAGACTCCTTGCCTGCTGATTGTGACCTGAAGCATATTCTGGTGTCAGCAACGGCTTCCACCTATTCTGGTGCTATCGCTGTGAAAAGCGCGACCAGCGATTCGTTGACTTACTATAGTAGTTCCGACTCCCTAGACTTTTCGACCGTGCGCGAATTCCGTGTCTATAATAACTCGGGAGAGAAATATCGTGCCTACCAGGTGCAGGTGAATGTCAAAAAACAGCCGGGATCCTCAGTGGTCGTATGGAAACAGATGCCTGTGGGTACTGTGATGCCTACTACGCCAATGGCCGGATGGGATTTTAAAGTTTATTTATCAGGCAATGGTATCCTGGCATCGTGGGATAATTGGGCTACCTCCTTTGAGGAGACCTTTGACGAAGATACTCGTCTGCTACCGAATCCTGCCAGCGCCAGCTTTGCCTGTTGGAAACTGGACAATGGACTGACCTATGCCCTGCTCGTGGGCAGCAGTGACGCTCAAGACAAGTCTGCTGTCGTATGGCGTAAGCTCATAGACAATGACAATCCAACGAGTTCAAGTTGGGCATATATCCCCATGGAGACTCATAATAACCATGGTCTCCCCAAACTGGAAAGGTACTCCCGCTATTATCTACTGCCCTATACCAATGGCAGTGTACTGGCCATCGATGGTAATGGTAACATTTACCAAAGCCGTGATCAGGGTATCACCTGGAAAACTTCTAGTGATCTGCAGTCACCGATAAGTCGTGTCTTGTCTGCATCCACTGATGGCAAGGGCGGTATCTGGCTGTGGACAAAGGATTCTGATGATGATAGTGACCCAGGTGTGGTTTGGTACGGAAAAGCAGAATAAGAAGGAGAAGGGCAGCATGAAGAGATCTCTGATACTGCTGACAATGCTTCTGACCGTTGCTACAACGGCCATACAAGCCCAGGATGAGCCGGAATACCGGCTGGAGATCGGTGCCGGCGTTGGTGCTGTCAACTATCTGGGCGATTATAATGCCTCGCTGTTCGGTGAGTTGCAGCCCATGGGAGCCGTGATGGCTAAATATAAGGCAAACCCGCACATGGCGGTGGCGCTGATAGTGGGCTATGGTAAACTCCAGGGCTCCTCAGACAACGCAAAGACCTGGTATCCGGAGGGTGAGCGCTACGAATTCAGCAAGAGTCTGATAGATGTCGGCCTGCGCTTTGAATATAACTTCTGGGCATACGGCACAGGAAAGGAATATCGGGGTGCACGCAGATTGGCCCCTTTCATCGCTCTGGGCGTGGGTTCTGCCATTCATGGCAATCCGGAGAAGGGCTTCGCAGTGAACCTGCCCATTGGGGCTGGTGTTAAATACAAGATCGCTGATCGTGTGAACCTCTCGGCAGAATGGCGTGTTCACTTTGCACTCAGCGATTTGCTCGACGGAAAGGAAGACCCCTACGGCATCAAGAGTAGTGGGCTTTTCAAGAATACCGACGGCTACAGTGTGCTACAACTGGCTGTGACGTATGATCTCTGGGCCAAGTGTAAAACCTGCCACAATGACAGGGATTGAAGATTGAAAATAGAATAAATAGATATATGAAAGAGCTTTTGGACATGAACCGCATCCCTCAGTCTGTTGCTATCATCATGGATGGTAATGGGCGCTGGGCTACCGATCGGGGCTGGGACCGTACCTTCGGACATAAGGCTGGGATGGACACCGTTAAGAAAATTACGACTGAGTGTTCTCGCCTGGGTGTGAAATACCTAACGCTATATACTTTCTCTACGGAGAACTGGAATCGTCCTGCCTACGAGATAGAGGCACTGATGGGACTTGTGCTCGGTTTCTTCGAGATGGAATTGTTTTCCGACAATAACGTGAAGTTCAAGGTAATCGGTGACCTGAAGCGTTTGCCAGAAAGTGTGCAAACCAAAATTCACAGCATGGAGGATGAGACAGCTAAGAACGACGGTATGACGATGGTGGTGGCTATGAGTTATTCAAGCCGTTGGGAAATCACGAATGCCGTGCGTGAGATCGTGGCTGAGGCACGTGAGAAGGGAGATATGGACATTACCGAAGATACGATCAACCAGCACCTCTGCACAAATTTCATGACTGATCCGGATTTGCTGATTCGTACGGGCGGTGAGTTGCGCATCTCAAACTATCTGTTATGGCAGTGCGCTTACTCGGAGTTCTATTTCTGCGACACCTATTGGCCCGACTTTGATGAGGAGGCCCTTCACAAGGCCTTCTTCGACTATCAGAATCGTCAGCGTCGCTTTGGTAAGACCGAGGCACAGGTGGAGGAAGAGGTGAATGAAAAGTGAATAGTGAAAAGAGAATAGTTAAGACGATGTTATATAATATAATAAGGTATAAAGAAGCGAAAATGAGAAAAGTGGTGAGTGTACTGTTGGTACTTTTCACTTCTCATTTCTCAATTCTCACTTCTTCTGCTCAGGATAAGATTATACATCCGGATATCTCCTATGCAGGTACGCCACGCACGTGTGTCATTGGTGGTCTCGCTGTCGAAGGTGTCGAAGGTTATGAGGACTATGTGCTCACAGGACTCTCCGGTTTGACTGTCGGGCAGGAGATTGAGGTTCCTGGTACCCAGATTACTGAGGCCGTGAAACGTTACTGGCGTCACGGCTTGTTCTCGAAAGCACAGATCAGTGCCGACTCTATCGTAGGTAACAAGATTTACCTGCGTATCACGCTTGCCATGCGTCCTCGTGTGAGCACTATCAACTATATAGGTCTTAAGAAGTCGGAACGCGACGATATGGAATCGAAGTTGGGTATCATTAAGGGTAGCCAGATTACGCCAAACATGATCGACCGTGCTAAGATCCTCGCGCAGAGATATTTCGACGAGAAAGGCTTCAAAAACGCGGAAATCAATATCGTACAGCGCGATGATCCCGAAAACAAAGGGCAGGTGGTGCTTGATGTCAATATCGACAAGAAAGACAAGATGAAGGTGCGTAATATATTTATTACGGGCAATGACAAGCTCACCGATAAGAAGATCAAAGGTTCGCTCTTCGGCAAGGGTGCCTTTGGTAAGATTCACGAAGCGGGCAAGTTCAGCAACATCTTCAAAGCTAAGAAATTCACCGATGAGCGCTATAGGGAAGCCAAGCAGAAACTGATTGAGAAATATAATGAACTGGGTTTCCGCGATGCCACTATCCTCGAAGACTCTGTGTGGAACAACGACGAGAAGCATGTCAATGTCTTCCTACGTGTGGATGAAGGCGACAAATACTATCTGAGGGATATTACTTGGGTGGGTAATACGGTGGTAACGACCGACTATCTGAATGCCGTCTTAGGCATGAAGAAGGGCGATCCTTATAACCAGCGCCTGCTGAAGAAACGTTTGCAAGAAGATGAGGATGCTGCCAGCAACTACTATTATAACAATGGTTATGTGTTCTCCAGCATCGAGCCTGTCGAGGTGAATATCGCTAACGATAGTATTGACCTCGAGATGCGTATCATGGAAGGTCCGCAGGCCCGTTTGAATCATGTGCGTATCTATGGTAACGACCGTCTGTATGAAGAGGTGGTGCGTCGTGAGCTCCGTACGAAGCCAGGCGACTTGTTCAATAAGGATGCCATCATGCGTTCGGCTCGTGAAATCGGTTCTTCCGGATTCTTCGATGCAGAGACCATTAACCCCGAAATCAAGCCGAATGGCGAAGACGGAACTGTCGATATCAACTGGCAACTTGAGCAGAAGAGCAACGACCAGCTGGAGTTCTCGCTGGGTTGGGGACAGACGGGTATCATCGGACGTATTGGTATCAAGTTCAATAACTTCTCGCTGCGCAACCTCTTTGGTAAGAATAAGCTCCATCGTGGTATCCTGCCTTATGGCGATGGTGAGCAGCTGGGCTTCAACTTCCAGACCAACGGCTCTTATTACAGCTCTCTGAGTGCCAACTATGGTACCAGCTGGTTTGGCGGCAAGCGTCCGAATGCCTTCAACGTAAGTGCTTTCTATTCGAAACAGAGCGATATCAACAGCATGTATCGCAACAATGCCTTCTATAGCAATTACTACAACTATAGCTATGGCTATGGCGGTTATAACCCCTACGCCTACAATTACGAGTCGATGCTCGATGATGATAAGACGATGACAGTCTTCGGAGCTGCTCTCTCATGGGGTAAGCGTCTGCGCTGGCCTGATGACTACTTCCAGCTCTCCGCTTCGTTGGGTTACACCCGCTATATGCTGCGCGACTGGCAGTACTTCTATATCCAGAATGGTAACTGTAACAACATCAACTTGGGTTTGACCTTGTCACGTAATTCTACCGACAACCCGTTGTTCCCACGTCACGGTTCAGAGTTTATGGTTTCTGTTTCGCTCACACCACCCTGGTCGCTC
>Ga0265298_10008360_pt1 | contig 12444 bp, 8 predicted proteins | sample AusTroGonzalo_MG_3_FD_193486 | JGI IMG/M metagenome (GOLD analysis project Ga0265298, IMG submission 193486) | Bovine rumen microbial communities from tropical cattle in Woodstock, Queensland, Australia - Gonzalo_01 | ecosystem: Host-associated > Mammals > Digestive system > Stomach > Rumen ... | reverse complement strand
CGCGCCTGTGCAAGCAGTGGTACCTGAAGATGCCGCACCTGGCCGAGATCGCACTGAAGCCCGTGCTGGACGGCGACATCAAGTTCTATCCTGAAAAATTCGTCGGCAGCTATCGCCAGTGGCTCGAGAACATCGACGACTGGTGCATCAGCCGCCAGCTCTGGTGGGGCCATCGTATCCCGGCCTATTATCTTCCGACTCCGGAAGGGGAGGAGGAACGCTTTGTGGTGGCGCCCAGCCGCGAGGAGGCGCTAGAAAAGGCGCGTCAGATCGCCGGCTACGAGAACATCAAAGCCGAGGATCTGCGTCACGACGAGGATGCGCTCGACACTTGGTTCAGTAGTTGGCTCTGGCCCATCTCGCTGTTCGACGGCATCCGCAACCCTGGCAACCCGGAAATCAACTACTACTATCCGACATCCGACCTGGTGACGGCCCCCGATATCATCTTCTTCTGGGTGGCCCGCATGATCATGGCCGGCGAGGAATATATGCATGACGTGCCTTTCCGCAATGTCTATTTCACCGGCATCGTGCGCGACAAGCTCGGCCGAAAGATGAGCAAGCAACTGGGCAACTCGCCCGACCCGATCGGCCTGATCGAAAAATACGGTGCCGATGGCGTGCGTCTGGGCATCCTGCTCTGCACCTCCGCAGGCAACGACATTCTTTTCGATGAGACGCAGGTGGAGCAGGGCCGCAACTTCAGCAACAAGATCTGGAATGCGTTCAGGCTTGTGAAGGGCTGGGCGGTGGCCGACGTGCCGCAGAGCGAAGCGAACCGCGTGGCGGTGGACTGGTTCCGTGCAAAACTTGCGCAGACCGCCGCCGAGACGCACCGCGACTACGAGAACTTCCGCATCAACGATGCGGTCATGAATACCTACAAATGCTTCTGGGACGACTTCTGCTCCTGGTATCTGGAGATTGTGAAGCCCTCGTTCGTGGACGGTACACAGCAGCCGCTTGACAAAGCGACGTATGCCGCAACGCTGGAATTTTTTGACGCATTGTTGCGTCTCCTGCATCCTGTGATGCCGTTCATCACGGAGGAACTCTGGCAGGCGCTTGAGGAGAGGCCAGACGGTGAAACGATCATGTTCCAGCGCATCCCTGTCGGCGGCGCTTTCAACGAGCAGTTGATTGCGGACTTCGCTACGGCCAGTGAGGTGGTCGTGGCTGTGCGCGCTATCCGCCAGGCCCGGAACATCGCTCCGAAGGAGCCGCTGAAACTCCAGGTGAAGGGCGCTTTCCCGATGGCGATGGCACCGGTAGTGGAAAAGATGGCGTTCGTGAGCGACATCGAGTCTGTGGAGGCCTTCTCCGGGACGGGCGAGATTTTCATGGTGGGTACCACGGAGTTCGGCGTCCCGCTCGACGGCATGATCGACATTGCGGGCGAGATTGCCAAGATTGAGGCCGAGATCCAGCGCTATGAGGGCTTCCTGCGCGGCGTGAACGCGAAGCTTTCGAACGAGAAATTCGTGGCCAACGCGCCGGAGAAAGTCGTGGAAATGGAGCGCAAGAAACTGGCCGACGCGACCACGAAGATCGAGAATTTGCAGGCTCGTCTCGCAACTTTGAAGAAATAATAAACCATTAAATACCAGATGATATGGCAAGTTTATTTACAGTGATACTTCCGCTTGGCGTCATCGGCCCCTGGCAGTGGGTCATCATCGCTTTGGTCATCGTTTTGCTCTTTGGCGGCAAGAAGATTCCGGAGTTGATGCACGGCTTGGGCAAGGGCGTCAAGAGCTTCAAGGCCGGGATGAAGGATGCCGAGAAGGATATCCAGGAAATCAAGGCCGAGATCGTCAAGGATGACGACGAGAAGAAGCCCGAAAAGAAGGAAGAGAAGAAGGAGGAGTAACGGCTGACCGTGGCTGAAGAAAAGCTCGACGAATCCAAAGACATGAGCTTCTGGGATCACCTGGAAGCACTCCGGCAAGGGCTGTTCCGTATGGTTATCGCCCTTGTCGTGGCTTTCATCGTGCTGTTTTTCTTCAAGGATTTCCTCTTTGACAAGCTGATTCTGGCGCCGACCCGCCCGGATTTCTTCTTTTACCGCTGGTTCGGCATGGAAACCGGGCTGCAACTGGTCAACATCGAGCTTTCCACTCAGTTCATGGTCCACATGCGCGTCACAATGATGTGCGCGCTCATCGTTTGCTGTCCATATATCCTCTTCGAGATATGGCGCTTTATTGTGCCGGCGCTCTACGAACGGGAGAAGCGCGCTACGCGCCGGGCGTTTTTCTTCGCCTCTTTCCTGTTCTACCTGGGCATCGCGGTGGGTTACTGCATCATCCTGCCGCTGATGATCAATTTCTTTGACGGCTACAAGGTGAGCGAGGCGGTGATCAATACCATTTCGCTCAATTCGTATATCTCGACCGTCAATTCGACGGTGCTGCTTTTCGGCATCGTATTCGAGATCCCCACACTGCTGGCGGCACTTTCGCAGATCGGCCTGATTACGCGCCAGACGCTCATTGGCGGCTGGAAGTGGGCGGTGCTGCTCATCGCCGTGCTGGCGGCCATCATTACGCCGGCTGATCCGTTCTCCATGCTCATCGCCGCGATTCCGCTGGCCCTGCTCTACGGCATCAGCATCCTGGTCTGCAGGAAGGCGGAGCCGGATGAGGATGAGGAAGAAGAGAAGAGCGAAAAAGCGGAGGTAAAGGCATGATTTCTCTTGACGATATCACAGTATCTTATGGCGGATTCACGCTGCTTGACGGCGTGAGTCTGCACATCGGTGACCGCGAGCGCCTGGGCCTGGTGGGCAAGAACGGGGCGGGGAAGAGTACGATGCTCAAGCTTATCATGGAGCTGCAGAGTCCCACATCGGGCAAGATTACACGTACGGCGGGCCAGCGTATCGGCTACCTGCCACAAATCATGGAACATCATCGGGGCCGTACGGTCATCGAGGAGGTGATGACGGTTTTCGACGAACTGGACCGGCTAAACCGGCGCGTGGATGAGATCTCTCAGGAACTGGCGGAGCGGACGGACTATGAGTCGGCCGCATACCACAAGCTGATCGTGGAACTCAACGAAGTGAACGATGCGCTGGTGATCGCGCAGAGCGAGGCGCCGGAAGAGTCGGTGGAGCGCACGCTGACGGGTCTGGGTTTCAAGAAGTCTGAGTTCGGGCGCAAGACCGAAACATTCTCGCAAGGCTGGAACATGCGCATCGAGCTGGCGAAGATCCTGCTCCGCCGTCCGGACGTGCTGCTGCTTGACGAGCCGACGAACCACCTGGACATCGAGTCGATCCAGTGGCTGGAAGATTATCTGAAAGGAACTTACACGGGCTCGCTGGTGCTCATCTCGCACGACCGGCGCTTTCTGGACAACTGTACGAGCCGCACGGTGGAGGTGATGCTGGGACATCTCTACGACTACAAGGTTCCTTATTCGCAATATGTGGAGCTCCGCAAGGAGCGTATTGCCCAGCAGAAGGCTGCTTACGCGAACCAGCAGCGGATGATTGAGAAGACGGAAGAGTTCATTGAGAAGTTCCGTTACAAGCCGACAAAGAGCAACCAGGTGCAGTCGCGTGTGAAGCAGCTGGAGCGGATCGAGCGGATCGAGATCGACGAGGAGGATCTGTCGGCGATCCATGTGAAGTTCCCGCCTGCGCCGCGCAGCGGCGACGTTGCCTTCGAGGTCAAAGATGCCGTGATTGGTTATCCGGCCGATGGTGGTCGCTCCGCGGCTCCGGACGTCTCCGGCGGTCGCTCCGCGGCTCCGGACGTCTCCGGCGGTCGCTCCGCGGCTCCGGACGTCTCCGGCGGTCGCTCCGCGGCTCCGGTTTCCGTCTCGCTCGCTGAAAAAAGCTCGCTCGCCGGAGAATCGCCCGCCGCTGCGCTCCCTGATGCGAAGATTGTGCTGAATAAAGCGAATTTGATTGTAAAGCGGGGGGAGAAAGTGGCCTTTGTCGGGCGCAACGGTGAGGGCAAGACGACGATGATGCGGGTGCTGATGGGCGAGCTGGAGCCGTTCGCCGGCGAGGCGAAGGTCGGCTACAATGTTGATATTGGATACTATGCTCAGAATCAGGAAGATATCCTTGACAAGAAGGCGACGGTCTACGATACGCTGGATCGGATTGCGGTAGGGGACATTCGGACGAAACTCCGGGATATTCTCGCTGCCTTCCTGTTCAAGGGCGAAGATATAGACAAGAAAGTGGCGGTGCTGAGCGGCGGCGAGCGCTCCCGGCTGGCGATGGCCAAGCTGATGCTGAAGGCGCACAATCTCCTGGCGCTCGACGAGCCGACGAACCACATGGACATCCGTTCGAAGGACATCCTGAAGCAGGCCCTGCAGGCCTACGACGGGACGATTATCGTGGTCTCGCACGACCGCGACTTTCTGAACGGCCTGGTCGACAAAGTCTACGAGTTCATCGACGGCCGTGTCAAGGAGCACCTCGGCGGCGTCGACGACTTCCTCCGTCACAAGAAAGCCGAATCTTTCCGTGACATCGAAGCTGCGCCTTCCGGGAAGGCTGCTGATCCGGGGCGAAATCAGAACCCTCGTGACGGCGAGGGCGTCCTGTCACGAGGAACGCTGATTTCTCCACCAGGCCAACGCGCGCAGCCTTCCCAGAAGGCGCAGCCGAAGCCGGACTATCAGCAGCAAAAGCAGCAGTCCAAGGAAGAGAAACGCGCCAGGAACCGCCAGAACCTTCTGGAGAAACAGATTGCCGAACTTGAGGCCCAGATGGCCGATATTGAAAAAATCCTCGCTGCGCCAACCCCCGACGTCGATATCATGGATCTTACCCGCGATTACCTCGAACGCAAACGCGAGCTCGACGCCAAAATGGAGGAGTGGGCGAGCCTGTAACCCTGCTTGCTATGAAAGAAATGAAACTTTGGAAATGGGCGTTGCTGCTGGTGGGCGGGACGCTGGTCTTTTTGTTGCTGTATGCTTTGCTGCCGGGTCTGGTGAAAGCCATGCCGGTCTTGTGGCTGCAGATGCCGGCGCTGGTGGCGGTGGCGGTGCTGTTGCTCGTGCTGTTCAGCCTGTGGGTGCGGAAAGTGGAGCGGCAGCCGGTGACGGACCTGCCGATGGACAGGGTGCTGCCTGACACGGGTCGCGGCTGGCTCATAGGCCTGCTGTACATCTCCTTGACGGTCGGCATCCTGGCGCTGTTCGGCTGTTACCGCGTGGCATCGGTCCATTTCGTCGCCCTCCCGTTTATACTGAACGTGTTTTTATATCTGGTGGTCGCCGTGGGCGAGGAGCTGGTTTTCCGGGGTATCATATTCCGAATGATTGACCGACGCTTCAACATGACCGCCGCCCTGGTGGTTTCTGCCGCGCTGTTTGGCGGAACGCATATCATGAACGACGGCGCGACGATCTGGTCGTCCGTGGCCATCGCTATCGAAGCGGGCCTGCTTTTAGGAGCCGCCTACAAGGTCAGCGGCAACCTTTGGCTTCCGATTGGCATCCACTGGGCTTGGAACCTGGCGGAAGGACCGGTTTTCGGTGCGGCTGTGTCCGGCACGGAGACGATGTCCATCCTGACACCCGTCTTTTCCGGCTCCGACTGGATCACGGGCGGCGCGTTCGGCGTGGAGGCGTCGGTCGTTGCAGTCCTGCTGGGTGCTGGACTGACTGCCGTTTTGCTCTTGCGCCGTCCCAAATAATTGCGTATATTTGTTGGTTGTAGATTCATCTGGTAATGGAAACCAACAATCAATACTATCTCTATGGGATGCATCCGGTGACGGATGCGGTGCGGCAGGGCCGCAAATTCGAGAAAATCCTCTTCAAGAAGGGGCTGGAAGGCGAACAATTCCGGGTGCTGCTCGAGGAAGTGACGCAGCGCGAGATCCCGTACCAGTTCGTGCCGGTCGAGAAGATGAACCGCCTGGTCAAAGGCGCACACCAGGGTGTGATCGCCTACCTGGCCCAGATCGAATACGTCCCGTTTGAAGAGATGGTAGAGGCCGCCCTTTCCCGCAAGGCCCACCCTGTGTTTCTGGTGCTCGATGGTATCAGTGACGTCCGCAACCTGGGCGCTATTGCCCGCAGTGCGGAATGTGCCGGTGTCGACGGCATCGTTGTTCCGGCCAAAGGCAGCGCCGCCATCAATGCCGATGCCGTGAAGACATCGGCGGGCGCCTTGCTTCGTATCCCGACCGCCCGGGTGGCGAATCTGCGCACGGCCCTGTACTATTTCCGCGACTCCGAATTCCAGATTGTCGCGGTCAGCGAAAAAGCGGAAGACACGATGTACGACGTCAACCTCCGGAAAGCGACCGTGCTGGTTATGGGCTCCGAAGGAACAGGAATCTCTGAACCCGTGCTCAGCCTATGCACGGTGGGTGCCCGCATCCCCATGGTGGGGGAGACCGGTTCACTCAACGTGTCGGTGGCCACGGCCGTGCTGCTTTTCGAAGTCGTCCGCCAGCGGACCAATCCCTAGTTTTTTTTGTTTTTACAAGTCTTTTTACTGAATATGAAAAAAATCGTTCTTGCTCTTGCAGCGCTCTTGTTCACTTTTGTGGTGGCAGATGCGGATACCGTGAAGAAGTCCTTCAAAATGGATGGATTCTCCGGCGTCCAGGCTGATGATGCCTTTGAAATCATCGTGGAACATTCAGACAGCTATAAGATTGAAATTGAATTGACCAGCGAGTTTGTGCCCTACCTGGTGGTGAAGAATCGCGCCGGCATCGTGGAGCTCAGCTTCTCCAAACTGCCGATGAAGCTCAAGCAGAAGAATCGCAACAAAGTGGCGAAAGCCGTCATCAAGCTGCCCGAACTGCATTATGTGGGCTTGACTGGTGCTTCGACCCTCAGCTCGAACGACCAGTTCACCAGCCCCATGCATTCGTTCTCCATGGAGTTGAGCGGTGGCAGTGAAGTCACGAATCTCAATATCGACGCTCCGGATGTGGATGTCAAGATCTCCGGCGCCTCCAAGGCTGTTGTCAGCTTCCGCTCGAGCAATGTGAAAGCAGAGCTCTCCGGAGCTTCCCGCCTTGATGTCGTCGGCCGGACCGCCGATTTCACGGTCAAGGCCACCAGCGCGTCGAAAGTCAATGCCGAGGCCTTCGAAGCCCAGAGCATCGACGTCAAGGCTAACGGTGCCTCGAAAGTGAGCGTCCTCCCGGTCTTCGAACTGAGTGTCGACCTGGCTGGCGCTTCCAAATGTGTTTACTATGGTGATTCCGAGGAACTGCGGATCAAGAGCGACAAGATCGGCGGTGCCTCGACCCTCAAACGTCATAAATAACAGACCGCTATGTTCCTGCTCGATTCCCACTGTGACGCCCCGCTGATGCTGGCCAAGGGCGCTGATTTCGGTAAACGCATCAACATCGGCTGTGCGCCCGGCAGTTTCCCGGTCTCCCAGATCGATTTCCCCCGTATGAAGAAGGGCGGCGTCCACGGCGCCTTCTTTGCTATCTACACGTCCAATTTCCTGACGCCCGACCAGGCAACCCGCCGGGCCCTCGAACTGGTGTCGTATGTCTATGATGCCGTCGAACGGAATCCTGACAAGGTGGCCTTCGCCGAGACCCCGGCCCAGGCCCGCCGCAACGCCAAGAACGGCTTGATCTCCATCTTCATGGGCATGGAGAATGGCGCGCCTATCCAGAAAGATCTGTCGCTGCTGCGCATGTTCAACCGTATGGGCTGCACCTACATGACCCTGACGCACGCGCGCAGCAATGAGATCTGCGATTCTTGCACTTCACCTGAACCCCGCTGGAACGGCCTGAGCCCGTTCGGCCGGGAGGTAGTGGCCGAGATGAACCGCCTCGGCATGATGATCGACGTGTCGCACATTTCAGACGCTTCGTTCTGGGATGTGATCAAATACTCGCAGGCACCGGTGGTGGCAACGCATTCCTGCTGCCGTGCACTGAGCGACCATCCCCGCAATATGACCGATGAGATGATTGTGGCCATGGCGGAGAAGGGCGGTGTCATCCAGATCAATTTCTATCCTTCTTTCCTCGACAAGAGCTATGCGGAGAAAGCCGGCGCGCTGATTGACGCGCAGGAGGAAGCCCAGGACGCCTGGCTGGAGAACCCTGCCGATCCGGCCCTTCAGGAGCGAATGCGCCAGGCCATCGAGGCTCTGCAGGCCGTGCCGCGTCCGTCCTACAAGAAGATCGTGGACCACATCGACCACGTGGTGAAGCTCGTGGGCTTCCGCCATGTGGGCCTGGGCAGCGACTTCGACGGCATCGAAGCCACGCCCGACGGACTGGAAGACGTGAGCCGGATGCAGAAGATTATCATTGAAATGCGCAAGCGCGGCTATTCCGAATACGAGATTCGTCACATCGCCGGCGGTAACTTCCTGCGGGTGATGGAACAGGTCCAACGAATGGCCGAATAGTATAAGCCGCCCATGAAACGATTCTTGACATTGCTGGCCGCAAGCCTCGTCTTATTCGCCTGTGAGAAGGAGAGCCGGGCTCCCTTCCGTGTAATGAATCTGCAAGTCGATTACATGACCACGCCGCTGGGCATCGACGCACCGTCCCCGCGCTTCAGTTGGATCATGGAAAGCGATAATTTTGACCAGCGGCAGACCGCTTACCGCATTACCGTGAGCGAAGCGGTCAGCGGCCGGATGGTATACGATTCCGAGAGCTGCCTTTCTGATGTTTCGGTGGGTGTGGTTTATCGCGGAGAGCCCCTGCAGCCTTGCACGCGATACAATTGGACGGTGGAAGTGACCAACGCGGACGCAGTGGTACAGTCGGCCTCTTCCTGGTTTGAGACGGGCTTGATGGACAGTGGCTGGTCGGGTGCGCGCTGGATCTCGAGCGGACAGCCCCATTTCTCTAAATACCGCGCCAGCTATGTATTGGACTACGATGTGACGCTGCCGGCCGGCAGTACGGAAGCCGATCTGCTGATGGGCTGGCTCGACGACGCACATTTTGTGCGCGTGCAGTTGTTGCGGGGCGAAGAAGACTTCACGTTCGCCATCCGTCACCCCGTCACTGAAGGGGAGGCGGTGGATTTTGAAACGGTCTTGAAAGAGACGCCCGCCGATGTCAAGCAAGAAGCACGACACCATGTGCAACTGCGTGTCGTAGCGATGGACTATGCCAAGGGCTATAAGATCTGGCCCTCCGTGGATGGCATTCTTTTGGTCAAAGAACCTGTTGTCGTGGAGTTGTTCCCGGGTCAGGAATGGCAGCCTTACTGCCGATTCAACCAGCTGGGCTTTGACCAGCCTGTGGGCAGCCCTGCCACCTTCTCGAACCTGACCGTGACGGAGCGGGCATGGGGAACGACCCTGTATAAGAGCGGAGCGGCCTATGCGCTTGCCGGCGGTGAGCGGAAGATTATCTCGCCGGCGGATGAAAGCGGCGCGCCGATGTTCCGAAGGACCCTCTATGTCAAGAAGAAACTGGTCTCGGCCCGCCTGTATACCACGGCCCGGGGCATTTATGAATACGAGATTAACGGCGAACGCCTGGGGGGCGACTGGTTCAATCCCGGCTCGACCGACTACCGTTTCCGCCTACTTTACAACAGCTACGACATCACACCGCTGCTCAAGCGGGGCAACAATGTGGTGGGCGCCATGCTGGGTGCGGGCTGGTACAGTGATTTCACGGGTTATGCCACGGCCTGGCAGGACCAGTATGGCACTGAGCTCTCATTGCTGGCGAAGATCGTGCTGACTTACGAGGACGGCCACCAGGAGGTTGTCGTGAGCGATGACAATTGGCGCGTCTTCAACGGCGGACCCATCACCAGCGACAGTTTCCAGAATGGCGAAGATTACGACGCCCGCCGCGAATGTGTCGGTTGGACGCATGCCAGTTATAATGCTGAAGCATGGGATCCCGCCACCGTGGTGGCAGCGCCGGCCGACAGCGTGGAGATTCAGTATTATATCGGTTCGCCTGTCCGCAACCACCTTGTCTTGAAGGCCGTTTCCGTGACGGAACCCCAGCCGGGCGTCTTTGTCTATGACATGGGCCAGAATATGGTGGGTGTACCGCGGATCTGGCTGCACGGCGACAGTGGCCAGGAGATCACCTTCCGCTATGGCGAGATGATCTATCCGGAGCAGGTCCCCGAAGACCCGCTGCCACCGTTAACAGCAGCCGTCTACGAGGCACGCAAGGGACTGGTGTACAATGAAAACTATCGTGGCGCCCTGTCGACAGACCATTATATCTGCCGTGGCGGTCGTATGGAAGTGTTCCAGCCGCATTTCACTTTCCACGGCTTCCGCTATATCGAGATTCACGGCCTTTCCAAAGCCTTGCCGCTCGAGCATGTGCAAGGCCTTGTCCTCGAATCCGTAGGTCGGCAGACCAGCCACTTCACAACCTCCAACGCCGACGTGAACCGCCTCTACGAGAATATTGTCTGGGGACAGCGCGGCAATTTCTTGTCGATTCCGACCGACTGCCCCCAGCGTGACGAACGCCTGGGCTGGATGGGCGATGCACAGGTTTTTGTGCGGGCCGCTACCTACAACATGCAGGTCGATCCCTTCTTCACCCGCTGGTTCCATTCCTTGCGCGACAGCCAGGCCGAGGACGGCAGCTATCCCGACTTTGTGCCTTACGTCGGCATTCCGCCGCATGGCGCCAGCAAGGGCAGGGGAGCCATGGGCTGGATGGAAGCCGGCATCATCATCCCCTGGCAACTGTATCTGCAATACGGCGACAGCCAGTTCATCCGGGAGCATTATCCTTCGATGGTCGCGTACATGGATTATCTCCAGCACCGGGCCGTGAAGGATGTCCAGCCGGGCAGTGGCTATGGCGACTGGGTGGCGGTCGAGCATACCAACACGCCGCTGACCAATACGGCTTACTACGCCTATGACGCACTGCTGATGAGCAAGATGGCTGAGGCTATCGGAAAATACGCTGACGCGGAGCGTTATAATTCGCTCTATGAGCGGATCAAACTGGCCTTCAACCGGGAGTTTGTGGGTCCTGACGGCATCACGAAGGAGTCGAAAAACGTGCCGGCCTACCAGGAATGGATTGCCGGCGGCGCAGATGCTTCGTTCACGGCCAACACCCAGACCTCATATGTCGTACCGCTGCAGGCCGACCTCTTTGATGAAAGCCACAAGATGCTGGCCATCCAGAACCTCGTGGACAACGTGGCGGCGCATGGCTACAAGCTGACCACCGGTTTCATCGGTACGCCGTACCTCAATCTCGTGCTCTCGCAGAACGGCTTCGACGAAGTGGCTTACAAGCTGTTTGAGCAAACGGACTATCCTTCCTGGCTCTATCCCGTGCTGCAGGGGGCTACGACCATGTGGGAACGCTGGAACTCCTATACCATCAAGCGGGGCTTCGGCCTGGTGGACATGAACTCGTTCAACCACTACTCCTTCGGCGCCATCGAAGAATGGATGTTCTCCTACATGCTGGGCATCCAGCCTGTGGAGAACGATCCGGGCTACCACAGCTTTGTCCTGTCGCCCCGCCCGGGCGGCACGTTCCGCTATGCACACGGTTCCTACGATACGGTGTATGGCCGCATTGAGAGCGGGTGGCGCTGGCTGGAAGACGGTGACGGCGTCGAATATGAATTTGTCGTTCCGGCCAATACGCATGCCAAGGTACAGCTTCCCGCCTCGGAAGGTGTTTACTGTGAAGTGGTGCATGGCGGTGTCTATGCGCAAGAACTGGGAGAGAAGGGGAGCGGCAGCTACCTGCTTCCTTCAGGACACTATATTTTCATTGTCAGGTAATTCGTTGAAGAATGAAGTTTCCGAGTATCAGGGATTCATTATCTTCCAAGATCAGCTTCTGGGTCGTGCTGGTCTCCGCCTTTTTATTGACCGTCATAATGATGCAGCTCTTGGCGGGCATGGCCCGTTATATCCGCGCCGAGGTGGAAAAAGACGCCATGCAGATCCTGGACAATACCGTCCTTCGGGTCAACGGCATCCTGGAAGATGCCGAGCTGGCCGCCGGTAACACTGCATGGCTGGTGGAACGGGACATTGACAAGCCCGACTCGATGGTGCGCTATTCAAACGAGGCTGTTCGCAACAATCCCGTGCTGAGCAGCTGTTCCATCGCGTTCGAACCTAATTTCTACCGTAGCGAAGGACTGTTCTATTCCATTTTCTCCTATCGGAATGCTGATAATGTTATCGAGTGGGAGCAGGAGGGTGACGAGGATTACGATTATTTCACGATGCCCTGGTATGCGCAGACCAGGAATGCTGACCGTCCGGGCTGGACAGAGCCCTATATCGACGCCGCTGCCAACAATTATCCCGGAATGGATACGATTCTGGTGTCGTATTGCTGGCCTGTCTACAACAAAAAGCATCAATATGCCGGTTGCGTTTCCGTCGATATATCGCTGAAATGGCTGTCTAGGTCTTTGTTGTCTGTCAAGCCGTACCCCAACTCCTATTGTTTCATGATCGGAAAAAGTGGCTCCTATCTG
>Ga0265298_10008359_pt1 | contig 12444 bp, 12 predicted proteins | sample AusTroGonzalo_MG_3_FD_193486 | JGI IMG/M metagenome (GOLD analysis project Ga0265298, IMG submission 193486) | Bovine rumen microbial communities from tropical cattle in Woodstock, Queensland, Australia - Gonzalo_01 | ecosystem: Host-associated > Mammals > Digestive system > Stomach > Rumen ... | reverse complement strand
GCACGGCAACCTATACCGAAATAAAGGACTATGTGAAGGAAAAATACGGTTTCAGCGTTTCTTCGCTCTACATCAGTGATGATCGCAGAAATCCGCATAGCAGGAACTGGTGGCTCATATCGAGGATCCCTATTTTCTGGATCTTTGCGATGAAATGGGGATTCTGGTCTGGGAAGAATCGCATGCCCGGGGATTATCGGAAGAACAGATGCACCATCCGCTGTTTCTGCGGCAAAGCCGCCAGTGCATCGAGGAAATGATTCTTCGGGACAGCAGCCACCCTTGTATCTTCATATGGGGTCTGCTGAACGAATGCGCCAGCTGCGCCGACAGCTGCCGGCCGATTTATCAGGAACTGATAGGCCTGATCCGCTCCCTGGATCCCTCACGCCCGGTCACATACGCCACCTGTTATCCGGGGTCAGAAGTGACGGGAGAAAAACCGGAAACAGTGAAGAAAGGATTCTCGGACGGGGACCAGTGCCTGGATCTGTGCGATGTGGTTTCGTTCAACAGCTATCCGGGATGGTATCATAACGCACCGTGCAAAGAGTATCTGGAAAAGGTGCGCACCTGGGCCCGGCAGCACGGAGGCGAAAACAAACCCTATATTGTCAGCGAAATCGGCGCAGGGGCCATCTATGGCTTCCGCAGCAGAACCAATGACAAATGGAGCGAAGAAAGGCAGGCTGATCTTCTTCAGGAACAACTGGAAGCCGTCGTGAGCGACGAAGATACATGCGGGGTTTTCATCTGGCAGTTTGCGGACTGCCGGGTCAACAGCGAGTGCTTCTACGGGCGTCCGCGGACAATGAACAATAAGGGCATCCTGGATGAATACAGGCGGCCGAAACTGGCAGCGGACAACGTCAGGAACGTACTGCCGAATATGAAATAGGTGTAGGTTTTTTCACGATTTAGAAACTCATTGTGCTTGTTTACGAATGAACATGAATTGTGTATGAATTTTTTGCTTCTGTTTCCACAATTGCATTCCCATTCTTCATGCTGACCGCATACTGTGTTTCTGCTTTCCCGTCCGGCGTCGGGATCATGAAGGTATAGCTTTCCCCTTCACCCAATCCGAACACATGCAATTCAACGTCCTTTGTATACGGATAATCCGTCTTGTGATCACAGCTTCCCATAGGAAGAACCGTTCCCCCGCGGACTAACAGCGGCATGGTCAGGAACCCATGCTTTTCTGTACGCCATGCGCCGCCAGCAATCTTTTCACCCGTCAGCAGATTGTACCATTCTCCGGCCGGAATATAATAGGTTACCTTTCCGTCCTCTCTGAAGATCGGCGCCACCAGCAGCCGGTCGCCCAGCATATACTGCCGGTCCAGATACTCGCAGGCGGGATCTTCCGGGAATTCCATCATCATCGGCCGCATCATGGGCGTCCCGTGTTCATGTGCCTCAATGGCCATCTGGTAGAGATATGGCATCAGTCTGCATTTCAGCTTGCTGAAAGCGCGAACCACATCCACGCTTTCCTCGTCGAAAAGCCACGGAACCCGGTAGCTGCCGGAACCATGAAGCCGGCTGTGACTGGACAGAAGTCCGAAAGCTGCCCACCGTTTGTAAACATCCGCCGGTGCGGTTTGTTCAAACCCCGAAATATCATGACTCCAGTAGCCGAAGCCGCTGTGGCTCATGCTGAGGCCGGCCCGGAGCGTTTCCGCCATGGAAACATACGAAGCGCTGTTATCTCCTCCCCAGTGTACAGGGAATTGCTGTCCTCCTGCGGTTGCGCTGCGTGCGAAAAGGATCGCTTCCCCTTCTCCCTTTTCCTTCTTCAGCAGATTGAAGACCATCTGATTGTACAGGAAGGTATAATAGTTGTGCATCCGCAACGGGTCTGAATGATCAAAGTAAACAATATCCCGTACGGGAATCCGTTCGCCAAAGTCGGTCTTCAGGCAGTCGATTCCCTGATCCAGAATCTTTTTCAGTTTTCCGCAGTACCATTCCCGGGCCGCCGGATTCGTCACGTCCAGAATCCCCATCCCTGCCTGCCACATATCCGTTTGCCAGACTGATCCGTCGGCTTTCCGGATCAGATAATCGTTTTTCTTTCCCTCCTCAAAGAGAGGAGACGCCTGGGCAATGTAGGGATTGATCCATGCACACAGTTTCAGACCTTTCTCATGATACCTCTTCAGCATGCCTTCCGGATCCGGAAAAACGTCCGGATCCCAGGTAAAGTCACACCAGTTATAGGCCTTCATCCAGTAACAGTCAAAGTGGAAAACGCTGAGCGGAATGTCCCGTTCCGCCATTCCGTCGATAAAAGACGTCACCGTTTTTTCATCATAGTCGGTCGTAAAGGAAGTGGACAACCAGAGGCCAAAGCTCCACGCCGGCAGCAGAGCCGGGCGTCCGGTCAGTGCTGTATAGAGATCCAGCGTTGCCTTTGGGCTCCCGCCATAAATAACATCATAGACCAGGGTTTCCCCGGGAACAGAAAACTGAACGCGTTCCACTTTTTCGCTGGCAACTTCAAAGGAAACTTCTGATGAATCCTCCACAAACACGCCGTATCCGCAGTTCGTCATATAGAACGGAATGTTCTTGTACGCCAGTTCACTGGCTGTTCCGCCGTCCGCGTTCCACATATCCACCCGCTGACCGTTTTTAACATAAGCCGTGAACCGTTCCCCGAGGCCGTATACCGTCTCCCCGACTGCCAGCTCCAGTGAATCCGACATATACGAGATGCCGTGCCGTTCCAGGGAGCAGGGTCCGGCCTCCTCCAGCAGGGCCCGGCCCATGCCGTGATAACCGCTTGATGTCAGCACTTCGCCTTCTGCGTTCAGGAAATCAAGTCGCCATTCTCCTTCCTGAATCAGGGCACGGGCTGTCAGATCACCGTTTTGAAAAACAGCCGCATCCTTTCCGATCTGAATAACAGGCTGCGTCTTTTCCGAATAAGTTTCGAAATGCGGGCCGTTGTCCTTCTCTCCGGCAAAATGAGTTACCTGAACGCGAATAATATTCTTCCGGGGCGCGGAAAGCGTCACCTGAAGCGTCGCTCCGTTCAACACATCTCCCCTGCCCTTTACGGGTCGACACGCCGTCAGCAGCCGAAGTGTGTTTTCCAAAGCCTCCGCTCGGACACATTGTGTGGCATAGTTTATCCTGTATTCAGGCTTTGTCATCCAGTAACCGTTAGTGAATTTCATCTTTGGCTGCCCTCCTGTGAATCACCGTCGGATCCATCTTCTCCAGCGTCGTGCAGCCCGTGTAAGCCATCGCCTTCCTCAGCTCGCCGGTCGCCTTCACCAGGTAATCCCGTACGCCGTTATCCCCATCCTGTTTGATGGCCGTCATCAGGGGCCGTCCGATGCAAACGCCTTTCGCGCCGAGCGCAAGCGCCTTGAAAGCGTCCATGCCAGTTTTGATCTCGCAGTCCACAAACACCGGCGCCTGTCCGTTTGTCATTTTAACGATCTCAGGCAGCAGCGCCATCGGCGGAATGGCGTATTCAATCCGGTTGTTATGATGGGACAGCACCAGTCCCCGTGCACCGGCGCCCAGGCACCTTTCTGCGTCCCGGGTGCTCAGCACGCCCTTGATAATCACCGGCAAATCAGTACCCCGGCAGATTTCCCGCAGTTCCTCCGTCCTCAATGCGCGCATCTCATACCCGGAAACATGGTCCGGAGAGCCGTCGTCCGCGAACGGGTGGTCGATATCAATGCCCACGGCCAGTAATCCGAGCTTTTCCGCATGCTCGATTTTTCGGTAAAGGATATTTCGGTCCGCATAGGGCTTGATGATCTCAATCATCGGCCCGCCGTAAGCCGCCAGCCGTTCAATCTCTTCTTCCTCCGCCATCCCGTACCACAGGATCGCCCCGGCTTCCTTCGCCCCTTTCGCCAGGGCTTCCGCCGCGCCGGGATGCATAAAATGATCCAGGTGGGACAGCGCCGCCGTCATGATGGGCGTGGTCGCCTTTGTCCCGTACAGTTCGAAGTCAAGGATCGGATTGTCCGAATCCATATACCTCGTCTCAATCCACAGTGAATCCAGGTACTCCCGGGCAATGCGGTTGGAATTGCCGATGTCGCTCATGATACCGTCCCTCCTGATTCTTGTTTTCGTTCTGAATTCCGATTGATCATCAGATGGGAATCCCGTTCTCTTCAGCGATCTTCGCCAGATAATCGTACGCCTTTTCGTATTCTTCAAACGTCGTCATGTGCTCCAGCAGCACCGGTGCGTCCGCCGGCAGTTTTTCATCCAGCATCTTCAGGATCTTCGCAAAGTCCAGCGTCCCTTCCCCGGGGGAGCATTCCTCCAGGATCGTCGTCAGCTTCGTCGGATGCATCCTTGAATCCTTGATGTGCGTGCTTTTGATATACGGTGCAAGCTCACCGAAGCATTCCTCAATGAACTTTTCCGCCGCCAGATACCGGCGCGGGCAGTTGATCATATTGACAAAATCCATATGCGCGGCAAACTGCGGCCGATCCACATCCCGGATCAGCTGCAGATAGCTTTCCGGGCTGTCCGGAATCATCCAGGGCATCGGCTCCAGGCAGTAGAACGCGCGTTTCGGCGAGACCCTGTCGAGAATCTCCCGTACGCATCGGATGATCCGCTCATAGGTTTCGTCCGTAAAATTGGACGGATCCGCAGCGTCCCAGCCCGCTTTACTGTCCGTTCCCGCAATGTTCACGCAGCAGGCGATCCCCAGTTCATCCGCCAGAGCCAGCTGTCCCTCGGCATAGGCCAACGCCTCCGCCGCGGCTGCCGGATCCGGGTCAAAAGGATTCTTCCATACGCCGATCTCGGCAATCATGACCCCCTGCCGGTCGCAGGCAGAAAGATATGCTTCTGTTTCTTTCCTGGGTGTATACATGTTGAAAGGCGCAGTCACCGCCTTAAAGCGGGACCGAATCAGCAGCTGTTCCCATTCTTCCAGGCCGGTATAGGCTCCGGCAACCGTTCCTCCAAGCAGCATCTTATCATTTCCCCCATTCATCCCGGAACAATAATTCTCCGTCACTGCGCCTTTCTCCTTCATCCTTCCGCATACCGAAAGAATATGATAGAATTGCGCATACGCATTCCTCATGGAGGTTGAACCATCCCAATGGGAAAAATGGTTGAGACAAAACAGCCAAAAAACAATTCGAAGCCTTGACATTTGCCGGCCGGCCTGCTACAATTCGCGTAATTTCATAGGAAACCGTTGAAGCGGAGATCAAAGCGGCCATGCCCTCACAGAGAGTCCGGAAAGGTGAAAGCCGGGCAGGAAACAAACCGCCAAATGGACCGCCGAGGGCGCAGTCAAAGGTGAAAGCCGAGTATTCTGCGACGTGAGGGCATACGTCAGTTGCCGGGGATATGAATGTATCCCGCAGAGCGCACGGGAAACCGTGAACCAGGGTGGCACCGCGAATGAATTTCGTCCCTGACAGAGAGCAATCTGTCAGGGTTTTTCATTTTCGCAGAAGCGTAAAGGAGGAGATCGCCGATGAAGATAACTCCCAGCCTGGAAGAGGTAAATCAGTACAGGAAGACAGGCCTGTACAAAGTGGTCCCTGTCTGTTGTGAGCTGTTGTCGGACACCTGCACGCCTATTCAGGCTGTCCGGAAGCTGAAAAACGTTTCTTCACACTGTTTCCTGCTGGAATCGGCGGAAGCACAGGAAAACTGGGGACGCTATTCTTTCCTTGGGTTTGATCCGAAACTGAGCATTACCTGTTCAGACGGAGAAATGCGCGTTGGAGATGTAACGCTGGCCACGGAAAACCCGACCGCTGTGCTGCGCCAGATCCTGGCGGAATACAAAAGCCCACGGATTCCGGGAATGCCTCCGTTTACCGGCGGTCTGACCGGCTACTTCTCCTACGATTACCTGGGTTACGCTGAGCCGACCGTCCGCCGGAAAACAAAGGATACCGAACATTTTAAAGATGTTGATCTGATGCTCTTTGACAAGGTCATTGCCTTTGACAACTTCCGCCAGAAGATCATTCTGATCGCAAATGTCCGTCTGGATGAGGGCGATGCGGGATACCACCGGGCCGAAATGGAACTGAATGAGCTTCGCCGGCTGATCATGGAAGGCACCGAGGCCAAAGAGGTACCCGGCCGTCTCACAGGGGAGATTACGCCGCTGTTTGATCGGGATACGTTTTGTTCAATGGTGGAAAAAGCCCGGTATTACATTAAGGAAGGCGACATTTTTCAGGTCGTTCTGTCCAACCGGCTCAGCGCACCATATGAGGGAAGCCTCCTGAACACCTATCGGGTACTGCGCACGGTAAACCCTTCACCCTATATGTTCTATTTTTCCGGGACAGACGTGGAGGTGGCCGGTGCAAGCCCCGAAACGCTGGTCAAGCTGGAAAACGGTGTGCTGCACACCTTCCCGCTGGCCGGAACCCGTCCGCGGGGAAAAAGCAGGGAGGAAGACCTTCATCTGGAAGAAGAACTGCTTCAGGATGAAAAGGAGCTGGCGGAGCACAATATGCTGGTGGATCTGGGTCGGAACGATCTGGGAAAAATCTCCCGTTTCGGGTCGGTGCAGGTTGAAAAATTCCATGAAGTGCTTCGCTTCTCCCATGTGATGCACATCGGGTCTACCGTCCGCGGTGAAATCAGGGAAGACAAAGACGCACTGGATGCCATCGAAGCGGTGCTGCCGGCAGGAACCCTGTCCGGAGCGCCGAAAATTCGCGCCTGCCAGCTGATCGGGGAAATGGAGAATAACAAGCGCGGCATCTACGGCGGAGCCATAGGGTATATTGATTTTGCCGGAAATATGGATACCTGTATTGCAATCCGTATTGCTTACAAGAAAAACGGGAAAGTCTTCATCCGCTCCGGCGCCGGCATCGTATATGACTCTGTTCCGGAAAAAGAACATGAGGAATGCCTGAACAAAGCCCGGGCCGTCCTGAATGCATTGCAAACGGAGGTGGAAGAATGACGCTTCTGATCGATAACTACGACAGTTTTTCCTACAACCTGTACCAGCTTACAGGTGAACTGAATCCCGACATCCGGGTGATCCGGAACGATGAACTGAGCGTGGAGGAGATTCGGGCCCTGAAGCCGGATCGGATCATTCTCTCCCCCGGGCCCGGGCGTCCCGAAGACGCAGGCATCACAATGCAGGTCGCAAAGGAACTCGGGAAAGAAATCCCGCTGCTGGGCGTTTGCCTCGGACATCAGGCCATCTGCGCCGCCTTCGGAGCAACGGTCACCTACGCCAAAGCGCTGATGCACGGAAAGCAGTCCCTGATCCGACCGGAGGGAAGCTGTCCGCTGTTTGAGGGGTGTCCGGATGTGTTCCCGGTTGCCCGGTATCATTCTCTGGCAGCCGCGCCGGAAACAATGCCCGACTGCCTGGAGGTGACCGCCCGCACCGAGGACGGTGAAGTCATGGCGGTACAGCACCGGCTTTACCCCATCTTCGGGGTGCAGTTCCATCCGGAAAGCATCCTGACCCCGGACGGAAAAAGAATGTTGCAGAATTTCATGGATTTATAAAGGAGGAACATCACAATGATCAAAGAAGCCATCGTAAAAATCGTCAGCAAGGAAGATCTGTCCTATGAGGAAGCCTATACCGTGATGAATGAAATCATGAGCGGTGAAACCACACCGACGCAGAACGCGGCATTTCTGGCGGCATTGTCCACAAAAAGTGCCCGGGCAGAGACCACAGACGAAATCGCAGGCTGCGCCGCGGCCATGCGGGAAAAGGCCACACGCGTGGATGCGGGAGATCAGCTCTTTGAAATCGTCGGTACCGGCGGCGACAATGCTCAAAGCTTTAACATCTCAACCACTTCGGCGCTGGTAGCTGCCGCGGGCGGGATGCGGGTCGCCAAGCACGGCAACCGTGCGGCTTCCAGTAAATGCGGTACGGCCGACTGCCTGGAAGCCCTGGGTGTCAATATCGAACAGAGCCCGGAAAAGTGTGCTGAACTTCTGGACACAGCTGGGATGTGCTTCTTCTTCGCCCAGAAGTATCACACATCCATGAAGTATGTCGGCGCCATTCGAAAAGAACTGGGTTTCCGCACGGTGTTCAACATCCTCGGCCCGCTGACCAATCCCGGTCATCCTTCCATGCAGCTGCTCGGTGTATACGATGAATACCTGGTACAGCCGCTGGCCCAGGTGCTGATGAATCTCGGCGTAAAGCGGGGCATGGTTGTCTACGGTCAGGACAAGCTGGATGAAATCTCCCTGAGTGCTCCGACCACTGTCTGCGAATTCCAGGACGGCTGGATGAAGAACTATGTAATCACCCCCGAACAGTTTGGTCTGAAACGCTGCAAAAAGGAAGATCTCGTCGGTGGAAATCCTTCGGAAAACGCTGCTATTACCCGGGCAATCCTGTCTGGCGAACAGGGCTCAAAACGGGATGCGGTGCTGATGAATGCCGGCGCGGCGCTTTATATCGGCGGAAAAGCTGATAACATGGCGGAAGGAGTCAGGCTGGCCGCAGAACTGATTGACAGCGGGAAAGCAATGAAAACGCTGGAAAAGCTGATTGAGGTATCCAACACATGAACATTCTGGAAAAACTCGCAGAGCTTTCCCGGGAAAGGGTAAAAGCAGATCAGGCTGTACTGCCGGAATCGGAGCTTCGGAACCGGGCAGAGGCCCTGGGAAAAGGAAATGGTTTTTTGTTTCACGAAGCGCTGAAGAAACCCGGGATTTCCTTTATTTGTGAAATCAAGAAAGCATCCCCTTCCAAAGGGCTGATCTCTCCGGACTTCCCGTATCTGCGGATTGCTGCCGAATATGAACGGGCAGGCGCCGACTGCATCTCCTGTCTGACGGAGCCGTCCTACTTCCTCGGTTCGGATCAGATTTTCCGGGAAATCCGCAGCCGGGTCTCTCTGCCGATGCTGCGCAAGGATTTTACTGTCAGCGCTTATCAGCTGGATCAGGCACGCCTGATGGGAGCAAATGCCGCTCTTCTGATTGTTGCTCTGCTGGATGCCGGAACATTGGAATCTTACCTTGAACGCTGCAGCGAACTTGGAATCGCAGCCCTTGTCGAGACACATGACGAAGCGGAAATTCGTCTTGCGGTGTCCGCCGGTGCAAAGATCATCGGCGTCAACAACCGTAATCTGAAGGATTTCTCCGTAGATTTCGACAATGCGGCCCGGCTGAGGGACTCAATCCCTGCGGATTGTATTTATGTGGCGGAGAGCGGTGTAAAAACACCTTCCGACATTCAGCAGCTCCGCAAAATCGGTGCGGACGCCGTGCTGATCGGTGAAACGCTGATGCGGGCTGAAAACCCTGCCGAAATGCTGAAGACATTGAAAGGATCATGAACGATGGTACGAATCAAAATGTGCGGATTGCGCCGGGCGGAAGATATCATTGCCGTGAACGAACTTCGGCCGGAATATATCGGCTTTGTGTTCTTTCCCGGCAGTAAAAGAGTTGTATCCCCTGAGGCTGCAAAAACGCTCAGGGAAAAACTGGCCTCCGGCATCCGGGCTGTCGGTGTTTTTGTGGATGAAAAGCCGGAAAACATTGCAAGTCTTCTGTCGGCGGGAATCATTGACACGGCTCAGCTCCACGGGCACGAAGATGAAGCATATATCCGGCGCCTGCGGAGTCTGACCGGCCGGCCGCTGATTCAGGCTTTCCGGATCGGGTGTACGGAAGATATACAGCGTGCTCAGGCCTCAACTGCAGAAATGATTCTTCTGGATGCCGGTGCCGGGGACGGAAAAACCTTTGACTGGCGCCTGCTCCATTCGGTCAGCCGGCCGTATTTTCTGGCCGGCGGACTGAACCCGGAGAACGTTTCCCGGGCCGTTGAGCAATTGAAGCCCTATGCCGTGGATGTTTCCTCCGGAATCGAAACCGACGGCTTCAAGGACATTTTGAAAATGCGCGCTTTCACAAAAGCGGTCAGACGGGAGGATTTGCGACATGAGTAATCAAAACGGACGCTTTGGCATCCACGGCGGACAGTACATCCCTGAAACACTGATGAACGCCGTCATCGAACTGGAAGAAGCCTACAATCATTATAAGAACGATCCCGAATTCAACCGGGAGCTTACGGTTCTCCTGAATGAATACGCAGGGAGGCCTTCCCGGCTGTATTACGCCGAAAAAATGACGAAGGATCTGGGCGGCGCCAAAATCTATCTGAAACGGGAAGACCTGAACCATACCGGTGCCCATAAGATCAACAACGTCCTTGGCCAGGCGCTCCTGGCCAAAAAAATGGGGAAAACACGTCTGATCGCCGAAACCGGCGCAGGCCAGCACGGCGTAGCCACAGCCACCGCGGCCGCGCTGATGGGCATGGAATGCGTGGTCTTTATGGGCGAGGAAGACACGGTTCGCCAGGCGCTGAATGTCTACCGGATGCGTCTTCTCGGTGCCGAGGTGATTCCGGTAAAAACCGGCACCGCAACCCTGAAGGACGCTGTCAGTGAAGCAATGCGCGAATGGACCCGCCGGATTGATGATACCCATTACTGTCTGGGTTCTGTCATGGGACCCCATCCCTTCCCCACCATTGTCCGTGATTTCCAGGCAGTCATTTCCAAAGAAATCAAAGACCAGCTGATGGAGAAGGAAGGCCGCCTTCCGGACGCGGTCATTGCCTGTGTCGGCGGGGGCAGCAACGCCATTGGCAGCTTCTATCATTTCATTGAGGACACAGGCGTCCGTCTGATCGGTTGCGAAGCCGCCGGCCGGGGAATTGATACTTTTGAAACCGCCGCAACCATGAACACCGGCCGTCTTGGCATTTTCCACGGCATGAAGAGCTATTTCTGTCAGGATCAGTACGGCCAGATCGCGCCGGTCTATTCAATCTCCGCAGGACTGGATTACCCGGGCGTCGGTCCGGAGCACGCCTGGCTCCATGACACCGGCCGCGCTGAATATGTGCCGGTAACAGATGAGGAAGCCGTCTGTGCCTTCGAGTATCTCGCGAAAACCGAAGGAATCATCCCGGCCATTGAATCCGCACATGCCGTGGCTTATGCTCAAAAGATCGCTCCGGAAATGAGCCCGGAGAAAATCATCGTGATCACCGTTTCCGGCAGAGGTGACAAAGATTGTGCGGCCATCGCACGCTACAGGGGGGAAAACATTCATGAGTAAGATTGCGTCCGCTTTTAACCACGGCAAAGCGTTTATTGCCTTTATCACCTGCGGGGATCCCGATCTGGAAACGACGGGCAGAAGCATACGGGCAGCCGTACAGAACGGTGCGGATCTGATTGAGCTCGGGATTCCGTTTTCAGATCCGACAGCTGAGGGGCCCGTCATTCAGGAGGCTAATCTGCGCGCGCTGCAGGGAGGCGTTACCACGGATCTCATTTTCAGCTTCGTCAGGGAGCTCCGCATGGATGTGACGGTTCCGCTGGTCTTTATGACCTATGCCAATGTGATTTTTTCCTACGGCGCGGACAGATTCATCTCAACCTGCGCGGAAATCGGCATCGACGGATTGATTCTGCCGGATCTGCCCTATGAAGAAAAAGAGGAATTCCTTCCTTTGTGCCGTCAGTATGGTGTGGACCTGATTTCGCTCATTGCTCCGACGTCCGAAGACAGGGTCGCCATGATAGCCCGGGAAGCGGAAGGTTTTATCTATCTGGTTTCCAGCCTCGGGGTTACGGGTACCCGCAGCGAAATCACAACGGATCTTGCGCCGATCATCCGAACCATCCGGGAAAGCTCAAAAGTGCCTGTAGCCATTGGCTTCGGTATTTCCACGCCGGAGCAGGCAAAACGGATGGCAGCGCTGTCAGACGGTGCAATTGTGGGCTCCGCGATCGAAAAGATTCTCGCAAAAAGCGGCCGGAACGCACCGGAAGAAATCGGCCGTTACGTCCGGTCCATGAAGGCCGTACTGGAAGAATTGAGTAAGGACGGTGAAATGCTTTGATCCGGCAGTTATCCATTTTCGCAGAGAACAAAAAGGGTGCTATGGGGCGTATTACACAAATACTGTTTGAAAACAGGATTAATATGAACACCCTCATCACCAATGACAGCGCAGAATTCGGGATCATCCGCATGCTTGTGTCCGACACAGACCTCGCTGCAAATGTATTGCAAAAGGCCGGATATATGTGTCACAGCGATGTTGTGGTTGCAGCTGAGATCACAGATGAATGCGGGAGTCTTAACGGTCTGTTGGATGTGATCAGCGACGGAAACATTAACCTGGATTATCTGTATGTGACTTACAATACACTGAGCCGGCTGCCTGTCGCCATCCTGAAAGCAGTCGACCTGATGGAAGTGGAAGAATTCCTGCAGGCCAGGGGATACAAAGTGCTGGAAAGAATTGACTGAAAAACAGAACCACCCTCCGGATGATTGCATCCGAAGGGCTTTTTTCAGACTGAATCCGCAAGGCGAAAAATCAGCTCCCGGCTTTTCTCCCACCCAAGACATGGATCTGTAATCGAC